>Ga0214542_1000646_pt1 | contig 65036 bp, 34 predicted proteins | sample CNSS1metaG_FD_160096 | JGI IMG/M metagenome (GOLD analysis project Ga0214542, IMG submission 160096) | Root nodule microbial communities from cowpea collected in UCLA plant growth center, Los Angeles, California, USA - CNSS1 | ecosystem: Host-associated > Plants > Roots > Nodule | place: USA...
CAATCTTTACTCAATGTATAGAAATATATATATATATATATATACATATATATATATATATATATAAATAAATAAATAAATAAATAAAGATGATTTCTTTTTTGTGTCCACTTTTCATAATTCTAATTTTACCATTTATAATGTAATTATTTGTAAAAATTTTAAAAATTAACGATTATTTTTATAAATTTTTATAAAACTATTTACTTATCTCCTTCCTCATCAACAATTATTTTCTCACATTTTCTCCGTACATTTCACTTTATTTTTGATAAATATATTGTTTATTAACTTAATAATATTACAATACCATCCATTATTAATATAATATTATAAATATTTAAAAATATGTATACATAAGCATGATAGTGCATGTATTTACGTAGTATATATATATATATATATATATATATATATATATATATATATATAATATAATAATAATAATAATAATAATAATAATAATAATAATAAATTCACAAAGACAGCTAAAAGTCATGTTATGAAACATACAAAAGCAAACTTCCTCCAAACATATTAAAGAAAAACAAGAATCAGGGATTTAAGTAGAAACTAATTAATAAAAAAATTCTTATAAATCTTAATTTTTTTTTCTACACTATAGAACTGAAGATATGTGAGTTACAAACAATGATCGGTGGTGTATAAGTGGAAAAGTGAAAAGAGGGATGTAAAAAACATGGGCATGGAAAAAAAAAATAAAATTGAGAGGCATAAGTGATGCTTGGCCATAAATGTACAACCATCCGTATTTTACATTCACCTGAATATATTTTGTATTTGTGTTGTTTCGTTTTCTGTTTTCCACTTTCCTTGGTGGGTATGAGAATAAGAATTTCACACTTCACCACAAAAATATCATGCCCATCACTCTCACTCATGTATTGACTTGGGTTTGGTCCCCCACTCCATGCATTGCCCTTTTATTCTTCTTCCCCTCTTTGCTTGTTATGAAGTGAACTTGATGCACCATTCCCATAAAGCCTCACTACCTAATAGCCCATTAGCACCACTTATGACTTCCACACGCACAAGTGTGCACAACATATATACTCTTTGTTTCTTGCAAGACAAATATGTTTTAATACTCTTATCAACTATTTCACAACTCACCTTTGTGGGTGATATGATTATTAAAAAAAGTTAAATGTACTTTTTTTTTTTATAAAAGATTGTGTTTCGTCCCTAAAATATATTATAAAGTAGATAGTTTATGTACTTTATAAAAATTTGTAAACATGTGATAAATAAAGTTTCAGAGTGCACACATTTGATTTTGTCTAATATGTCTAAGGTCTATTTAAAAAAAAAAAAAACTTGGTGACATTTTTAAAATTATTGAGAATATTTAGATTTTGGTTGGCTCCTTAAATTTAAATTATTTTTAAAATTAGAAAAGAATTAGGCTTCGACTTTTGTTTTTCTTTTTCATATTTTATTGATTGTTTTATATTTCGGTTTTGAAAATAACGGAAGTCTAATAAAAGAGTTTATGTTTTAGTTCCAACTAAATCCAAAAGACACTAGCATATTTTCTCATGCACAGTAGGTAAAGATATTAAAATGAGTTTTAACCTATGAACCAATCCAACTTATTACTGGTTCGAGCTGGGTTGAGTTAAGAAAAATTCATTTTTTTAAAAGGTGGGTTGAATTGAACTCGACTCACTTAACCTACGGGTTAAACGAATTCGAGTCGGATTGAAGGTGGGTTGATCCACTTAAACCTACTAACATTTTTTTACAATTTTTTTTTAAAAATGTTATTACTATTTACTACTTTTAATTATATAGGTCTACAATTTCATATTTTAAAATGCTAGAATATTGCTAAATAATATTTGAATAGTTTGAATTTAATTAATTTGTTTGTGAAGTTATATGTGTTGATACTTTTATCTTTAATTATTATCTTTATAATAATATTTCAAAAATTAGGTGAATACTTTGATTTCATTATTATAAAAAATAAATTAAGTTAATTCACTCTCATTGTAATGCAATAAATATATAAAATACATCGGAAAAAAAAACTCATAAGTGAATTAACCCACTAACCTACCAACCCTGTGGTGGGTTGGACCGGATTGCAAAATTTCTAACTCACTAAGAAGTGAACTGAGTTGAGCAGACCCTCTTTTAGCTCAACCCGTGATGAGTCAATCCGTGTGAGCTGAGTTCACTTACTTTGACACTCCTAATAGCGGGTGACATGGCCCCCCAACTTTTTTAAAATTTATAAAATTTATATATTAGAAATTTTTAAAGTTTTTAAAATTTTTTAAATTATATGTAGTGTACATTTGGAATTGATGAAAATTAAATTAGATATCTTTTTATTTCTTTTATAAAGCATAACATTTAATATTAATAAATAATAAAACATAAAATTAAATATAATAAAGAATAAAAGTATTTATTAAGATATTTTTTATTTTATTTTCTACTGTGCTTCGACATTCTCACCTATTGTACTCATCTCCGACTCTCACCTATTTTCTTTTTGTTTTTGACGAAAGAAGAAAGTTACAATATTTATTAGTTTAATATTTGGCATTATTTTTTGTTATGTCACGAGCATTTGTATATTCATGTTTTACAAATATAGAAGAAAAAATAATATACTATGTATTTTTTCATAACTACTTTTTAATTGTGACTGGACTATCATAGATTTTTCTTTTAGTAATTATGTCACTAAATTTTTTATTAGAGATTCATTTTTTAAAAGTGATAAAAGGGAAGTTACGTGTGAAGATGAATTTTTTGCCGACAATATGATTTATTTACATTGAAAAATATTTAGTTCTAATTCAATTATTGATGGGTTCAAGAATACAAAGGAAAGAAGGACACTTCTATAAATATGTGTAATTTCTTTTCTTGTTCCAATTATACTAAATTAGGCATTAATATTTATTATGTTAATGAGAATAATTAAATACATAAATTTTGAATGTATTATTTTGACTCTTTCAAAATCATCATTCAGTCAAAAGACCTCAATTTTTAAAGATGAAAACATATTTAATCTTTGAAAATACAATTTTGTATTTGTAACAAGAAATGGAGAATGAAGAGTAAAATATATAAGATATGTGGGATGAGTGTGTGAAGATATTGTAGTTGTTCTAAAGGCCCTTTTTCTTGTTTTCTGGAAAACAATGTGTAGGACAGTTGTGAAGAATTTGATATGATATGAATAGACAAAAGTGTTGTAGTGCATACAGCTGCATGCTTCATAAGATAAGAAGAATATAAATCATTATATGATTCAATAGCATGGAAGGTGATGTTGGTCCCCAAGGTTTGGCAACCCATCAATAAACTCTTAAATCATACACTTGTTTTCACGCCACACTTTTCTCCCATATTTCTTTTAACAACCATACGTTAAATATACTCTACCTATATATAAAGACTAAAAAATATCAAATATTTATAGTCTCTCAATTTTTATTTTCTAAATCATAAATAATAACCGAATATATTTTTATCTTTATAAGGAAGATATATGTTCTACCTATAACAAGATTTTTTTTTTGTAGCTATTAATTTGTTAAAGTTGAAGTTATCTAAGGGGTTGAGTTTTTCAATATATATTTTTTCATTCACACGAATTTAGATTGAAGTTATAATAACGTATTTTTAAAGAAGTGAAAGTTAGCTATGATTCATAAGTTTTGTGGCATACACAGAAAAACTAGTGATTAGTACCTACTTTTGTTTTTCTTTGATTTGTGGCTTGTCGTGTTTTTTCCACTTTATCTACGCTAAGAAACAGACACAGGTATTAGATTCTCTTAAGTGTCACACACATAAGTCTAAGAATGATAGCTGACTTGTTTTTTTGTTAGGATCATTCCAGAGCCAAGTTGAGTTTCAGAATCTGTTAACTTTTTTATATCTTTAATTTACTTTTCATTTGAAGTTTAATTAAATTTCAAGCTTCTTATGAAATTTATTATTTTCAATTGATTTTTTAATAAACATAGTTTCGATATTCAATACTCAAATTTTACATTTTTTGGTGGGTTTTGTATCGTTTATTTATTTATTTTTATAAGTGGATAACATATTAAATAATCTCATTTTACTTTATGTCATTAAAAATGTATTGGATAATAAGGATTTGTTGTTGTTACCTAGATTATTGCTAGAAACGACTACATTTCCTTGATCACAATAAAAAATAACTTACAAATAATAAAAAAGCATGATAGTTTCGTTATCCAATATATTTACAATTAAAATTAAAAAAAGTTGCTTATGTTTTTCATTGATCCTATCATTGTTTTATCAATCACAAAATTTCATAACTTTTAATTGAAGATAATAATTAAGCAAAATTTCAGAATAAAATAATATCTATATTATTCTATTAATAAAAAATTAAATAAAAATTTGTCAATTGAAAAATATAAAATTTTTGAACATCTATCTAACCAAAAGTATTTATTAGATACACAATTAACAATATCAAATTTATGTAGAAATAAAAACTTAGTTAAGTTTACTTTTATTGACATGATTGACTGTTATTTCGTAAAGTGTTATTTTAATTAAACAGAATAAACGTTTTCAATGTTTTTTGTTTTTTTTTCCAGATATTCGTGCCTAGAGTTTATAACTTCTTGAAACGTTCAAAGAGTAGTATTGTTTGATGAAAAATATTGAAATTTTTCACTCATCTTTTTTGTTTTTTTTTTTTTTTTTCCCTGTTCGAAGTAGGCAAAAAAGAATTAAAAAGTAGCATGATTTCCTCTTTACGATCGAAATTCGATATGCAGAAGAAAGTCAGATGTTTTTACTTTTTGGAATTCGATTTTCTAAAAGACCAATTTTCGGTATCGAATCTGTTTTCCTTGTAAAATATATAAAATAATACATATAATAATTATAATGTAAAGAAATGTAATAATTATTATAAAAAACATTTCATTAAATTTTTGGGTCAAATTAAATAATTTAATATCAATATTAATTTTATTTTTAATTCAAAAACAGAAAATGGTGAAAAGCCAGAAATAAATAAATTAAGTAATTAAAATTAAAAAAAGCATAAATGATATTTAAAAATATATTAAATAATAAAATTAATTTTGTAGTTTATAAATAAATAAATAAATAAATGATTAAATAATATTTTTTTATTTAGTGATATTTGTAACATATGAAAACGTGGATAATTAAAATTTTTGTTTAATAAATATGGTGGAAGAGATTAGAAGATTTATTGTTATTTTTTGAAAAAATATTGTAAATATAAAAATTAACTAGAAAAATTGTATAAATTTGTGTTAAATTTAAATTAATAATTTACATAGAATTAAATAAAATAGAAATGGAAGAAATGAAAAAAACAAATACAACAAAAAAGAAAATTGTCATCGCTTTGATACATTTGAATTCAAACAATATGCATAAGTAAAAGAATTATTTTATTATGAGACAAATAACATATTACAAAAATATAACATAATTATTGATGGAAAATTAAGCTTCAAAAGTTAAGATTATTAGGACATGGATTTCTTATGTATTTAAGTGTATTACAATTGGAACATTGCTTTGATCAATCTTGAAATGAGAAACCAAGGGGATGGTCGTAAACTTGTAATATTTAGTTTAGGAATGAATATTGACCCCACACTCAGAACTCTACGAACTCTCCCCAAAAAACTCAATTTTATGATAGAATTTATATATGTCAAATGTATTAAATGTATCGTATAAAATAAGACTCTTTACGTTCCAAATTAATTCTCAATGACTAATATTTAATATTCACTAAGATTACATTTAATTCATAAGAATTATTGTTTTTTATATATAATTAAAAAATAAAAATTAGTAAAACAAAAATAAAAGATCCTTCAAGATCATATCATTCTCTCCTCTTAACTTTCCAATTCAGAATTAGAATTTGTACAGGTAATATTAATTGATTGAGATCAAATATTAGGTTGTTGCAACATTTCACTAAAAGCTCTTCAAATTTTTTAATGAACAAAACAATAATATCTGTTAAGATGAACGACATTACGAGAAGGGATACTCGTGGTTGTGAATGCTTTCCCTGAAAGGGTAGTGTACCAATGTGGTTGAAGTGACTCATTGATGTTGTATCTCCCCAATAAAACCCTCTCTGTAAACCTAACAAGTGGTATCAGAGTCGATGGTTAAAACCGGCTCAGACGAGTGCAATATGATCCTTCTATCGAAAGTCTTCCTGGCAAGGGTTTCAGGTAAGCATGTCCCGTTAAGAAGAACGATGGTACAGAAAAAACAGAAAAGAAGTGCTCGTGGTTGGGAATCCTTCCACAGGAGAAGGAGTGTACCAATGTGGTTGAAGGGACTCACACTTGAAGGGGAGATTGTTAGGAATCCAAGTGTGAGTCTAAATCTCACATTGGCTATAAATGAAAGGGTAGAACACTATATAAGAATAAAGACCCATAAATTGATTGGCTTAAAGTTTTGAGTTGAGAGTGGTGTCAATACTTTATGTGATTCAACTCAGGTCTCGTTAGTATTGTGTCTCTCCATTGAAACCTCCTCGATAAACCTAACAATATCCGCATAAAAATGTGCTTGTTACTTCCTTTTTGTTTATTTCTCTCTTTTTTTTTCTTCTATATTTTTTTCTTGAATTTCCTTTTCTTTGAACTTCATCTCTCTAGTTTCTTTTTCTCTCAACTCCTCTTCGTTTTCTTTTTCTCCCCACTCCTCTTTATTTTTTTCTCTCTCAACTTCTCCTCTTTTATTTTCTTTTTCTCTCTCAACACCTCTTTTATTTCTTTTTCTTCACTAATTTTCTTTTTCTCCATTTCTCTTTCTTTCATCATAGTATGATCATGTCTTTTGTAATATTCATCAAACATTTTCTTTTTATCTCTATACCTTAGCTTGTTCTTTTCTTTCCTTCTTTTTTTCCTCAAAATTCTCTTTCATTTTTCTGTCTATCTATGAAACAAATTCATCAACAAACAATTTGTGATAGACATTGAGTTTAGGGGCACTTTTAGCACCAATATAATATATATATATATATATATATATATATATATATATATATAACTAGTTGAATATTAAGAATGAAAGCTCCAATATCGACTAATGAGAAACTAGGGGTATTGTTTTGATATTCAACAAGAAATATGAGAAGGTGAGTGATTAGTCATGATTGTAAGATTGAGGCAAATTTATGGATCATAGTGTGTTAACTAATAAATTTTTGTAGGATTTATTAACTTCATTCAACTTATACGGTAATTAATGTTTGTGCTGAAATTGCAACGAGAGTATTTTCATCTAGCAAGGAGAAAGGAGAGTAAATAAAGTTTCAAGATTTCTCACAATTGCACCACCTCTCTTATAGTTTGACAACAAATTATCAAGTTGGATGAACCTCCCTTAGGTTGATCATCTCTTCCACCAAGAACCTTGTGATGCTTCTATCAAATGAAACACTGGTGTTTGAATTTTATGTGCACCTTATAATGCCTGTGGAAAATTTCTTGTACCTAATATACGTATCAATGATTATGTAAGATATCAAAAGATTTCTTGTTGTTTTCAAGACCAACTTGAGGGATGCTAGCTTGGTCATTAAGTGTTCCCATTGTTTGGCCTTGTCTCATGTAAGTAGGGAATAGGTTGGTTAAAAAACCCGAAGAACTTAACAACAAAAACAATTATATGAAAGGGTAAAACATGAAATGTAATCGATCCTAAATGAAAGAGTAAAAAGAAAAGATAGAGAAAAATATGAAATGTAATACAAGAAACGGTGAAATTTTATTTTAGAATTATACGAAATAATAATCGTAGATAAATTTATGATATTTCTGAAGTTTTCTTTTATTAGAAAGTCAGTCTTTTTATTAATAAGCTGGTTAACTTATATCCACCTCCTCAAATAAGTGTTATGTACGTGTTAACAGGTATTGTCATTTAAATTAGAATTATTAAAAGATAAAATAAATGTACATATCATTTTTATTCTTAAAAATACAGACACTAACTCACAAGTTTCCTAAAAGAAAATGTTAGACACTTCTTATAGTTTATTATCATTCACATTTCCGTCTTTCAATCGCTCTCGTTAGTAACTTTTTTAGGAGAAAAATAATGATGGATTTTTCTCTGTTTTCAACGTAAACTAAGGTGATCTTTGTCACACAAGTCAAATTAAGTAAAATTATGAATCAGTTAAAACAATTCTTAGTTCAAACATGAACAAACAGACAAAATAAATAACCAAGAATAAACAATCATGGTGCCATTTCAATATAGTGAACTAGAATCGGATGAAACTGATCAATAATGAACACCTCGATTCCTTATTGCAGCTAGCTATACGTTTTTCATCATGAAAACTTGAAGCTTTGTAAGAAAAAGTGTATCTCTTTTTTCTTTTGTAATGCACAGCTGCAACACAGAATGTAAAATAAATTCCTGAAACTGCAAACCATGTATTTTCACAAGCTTTTGTCGCTAGGATGAACCCAAATACTTGAAAATCCCCCAATTTTCATCTATCTATTTAATTTATAAGTCAAACATATTTCAACTACTTCATCCAAAAAAAATCCAATGCCTTACCAGTAGTCCAAACAGGAACACACGCCATTGCTGAAATGGTGAAACCGGTATGCATCCCTTAATATGATTTTCCTACCAATTGTTTGACTAACCATCTTGAAAACAGAGTGGCAATCACCACAGACACGGAGATTCTTAAAAATTCTAAGAGGTGAGCCTTCTGGACTATTGATCAACCCAAATGCAAGGGCAATTCTCTCACTATGGTTCCAAAGGTTATGCTCCTTTTGTTCTTCATCTGTATCTTGCAATGAATAGCTAGTATCAGGCACATATCCTGCCTCTGTAATCATCTTTTTGAGTTCTTCCAACTTTGCATAGATTTGTGCATTTTGTGGATGATACTGGTCCCCCATTCCGAAAGTAGTAACCTGGTTTTTCAACTTGATCCAACTACAGGCAGGTTTCTTCTTTATGTTGTGTGATTCCATTTGCTTTCTTACATTCTCCATATCTCTCCACCTTCTCGTAGATGCACACACATTTGAATAAAGAACATAGGCTGAATCATCTGATGAGTCAAGTTGGAAAAGATGGTCAGCAGCTTTCCTTGCAAGTTCTAAATTACCATGTATTTTGCAAGAAGCCAACAAGGTACGCCACACAAGATCATTTGGTGGAACTGACATCTTATTAATGAAACTTTCAGCCTCAGCAAGCCTTCCTGCTCGCCCAAGAAGGTCAATTATGCATACACAATGCTCTATTCCAATGGGGACACAGAATTCAGTAGACATTGAAGAGAAGTATGCAAGGCCCTCGTCCACTAAACCCCCATGGCTGCATGCAGACAAAAGTGAAACAAAAGTGACATGGTCTGGTCTCAGTCCTAGATCAAGCATCTCATGAAAGGCTTCCCTAGCCAGTTGGAAAAAACCATGCCTGGCTAATGCTGATATTAAAATGTTCCAAGATCTCTGTGACCTGCTTCTTGGTTGGGGAAGGATCCTAAAAACATCATCAATTTCCCCACATTTTCCATACATATCCATTGTTGCATTTAACACATAATCATTGGTCTCAAACCCGTGTTTGATAATCAAACTGTGAAGCTGCTGACCTTCATCCAGTAAAGTTAAGTTACCAATAATGGCAAGAGCTACGGAGAAGCTAAACTGATCTAAATGAATCCCATCATTCCTCATCATTACTATAAGCTTTAGTGCCTCTTCACCAGGTCCATAATGAGCATTCGCAGACACAATGGCATTCCAAGTACTAGAATTCTTGTTAGCTAATTCATCAAAAATATAGTTACTTGTATTAAGATCACCACATTGGGCATACATTGTAATTAGGGAGCTTTGGACAAATGTATCTAATTCAAAGCCTGCTACTACTATATGTGCATGAATGGGCATTCCGTGTACCAAAAGGTTATCGGGAGACAAACAAGCACTGAGAAGATTAACAATGGTGATATAGCTTACAGGTACATCTTCTTCTCTCAATAAATTAAAGGCTTCAATTGCCGCATTAGTTTCCTTGTTATCTGCATGTCCACCTATTAGTGCATTCCACGTTACTTCATCTTTCTCATGCATAATTTTGCACACCCGTTGTGCTTCAGCCATCGAACCAAATTTCCCATACATGGTTACCAATGCATTACCTATGATCAAATTGGGCTGGAGACCAAGAAGAATCACCAAGGCATGAACCGTCTTTAATTTTTCTAAATTATAACTGGCAGATAATGCAGTGGTGAAAGTTACATAGTTCGTCTCCTTTCTTGTTTGGAGCATCTCAATTAAAAGTTGTAGGGCACGTGGATACTTTCCATTCTCTACAAAACTTGCCATCATGGAATTCCATGAAATTATATCCCTCTCAGGCATTCTATGAAATACAAGCTCTGCATCCTTCGATTTTCCAGCCTGGGAATACATACTTAGAAGACTATTGCATACACAGACATCCGATTCCAGTCCAGATTTTACTACTATACCGTGAAGCCCTCTTCCCCACCTCAAATTTTGAGCAGAGCCGCACACTGGTAACATGGCTGAGATAGTAATATAATCTGTTTCTTTGTGAGTATAACGCATCTGAGAAAAATATTCTAGAGATTCTTCACAATAACCATTATGTACACTTGCAGTAATTATCGAATTCCATGAAATAGTGTCACGTTCATTCATGTTATCAAACACACAAGACGCTTCTTCTATGCTATCAAAATTACCAAACATAGAAACAAGGGAGTTCGCCACAGACATAGTAATATCCAGTCCAGATTTGATCACACTACCAAGCACCTGATAACCCAACTTCTTATCTCCGAGCACCCCACAAGACCTAATAACTGTAGCCATAGCATTTTCATTACAGTACACCCCATTGTGTCTCAAAAACTGATAAACAGTCAGAACGTCCTTTAAACACCCATTATAAGCATAAGCAACCATCAAAGCAGTCCAAGACACTATATTAGGTTCCTCAATCTCTTGAAAGAGTTTGTCAACCTCAGAAACCCGACCACATGTACCATAAAAGTGCAGCAAACTCGTGCCAACAAACACGTCATTCACCAAACCACATTTGACCACAAGGGCATGTGCCTGAAGTGCCCCTTCAGCCATGCACCCTGACCTATCACACGCAGTCACCAAACTAGCAGCTACATAACTATTTGGCCTGAAATCATGCTCAAGCATGTGGCAGAAGAATTTCATTGCTTCACGGTACCACCCAACTCGAACAAACCCCGACATCATGTTGTTCCAAGAAGCTTCATTAGTCTGTGGCATTTTATCAAACACATGCTGTGCGTGTTTGAGGCTACCAAACTTACAGTACATGTTGATCAAGGTGTTTGCGTGGAATGTGCCTAGTTGAAGGACACCCTTCACACAAAACGCGTGCAGTGCTTTCCCGAGAATGAAGTCAGTGATTATTGAAAACCCCTTTTGAGGAAAACATGAAACTTGCGGGTTAGGGTGGTTGCCGATGCTCAAAGTTTCGTTTTCGTTCGCGCATGTTTTGAATTGTGTAATGAGTGGGGTTTCCGCAATGGCAAGAGTATACAGCTTTCTGCATTGTTCTGATAATCGAATGCGAAGTGGAACACCACAAAGCAAATAATCAACACTTGCAAAGGAGTGCAAAGCCAAACTTTTCGTAGTATTCATCCAACATAGCAGAATCAGGTAACGGTTAAATGAATTAACAGTGAAAATGAAGGTGTTTAAAAAAAGGCATCATTTACGTGGACACTATCCTTAGATGTGTTTGAGCAAGTTCAACCCAAACGTGACAACATTTAAATATGGAAAATTGAAAAATGACGGAGGTTTGTTATGCAATACTTGTGTCATAGTTTTTGTGTAATGTTATGGCGATACTATAACAAAATGTAGAGAAATGTTTAGTTTTACGTCCATCAGGATTTTTCTTTTGGATTTTTAATCTCTATTTTAATTTTGGTTAAAATACAAGTCAGTCCTAATTTTTGTGTTGTGTTCAAATTAATTTAAATTTTTATCAATTTTGTTTAATTTGATCTTTTTTATTAACATCGTTTAAATCATGGACACGTGTCACTTCGTGATTATTTTGACTTTTTTTATAATTTTTTTAAACTTTTTAATTTTTTTTAAATATTCATGTGTCAACCAGCGTACCATGTGTCATAATTAATATTTTATATTCAATTTAGTCTCTATATTTATTATTTTTGTTCAATTTTGTCTCAATTTTGTTTAAAATTGAGTCATTTAGTCCCTTTCGAAATTGGAACCAAATTTAATTTTTATATTTAAAATTGAGCCATGTTTAAAAGTTATAATGATGTTTTTGTTAAAATTCATATTTTTATTAAATATTTTTGGTTTAAGGTTACAACTGGTTTAAAATTAAAATGAAAATTTGAAGGATGAAAACTAATATTATTGATTTAAAATTTGAAAATTAGTCTTTATCTTTCAAATTTTCGTTCTAATTTTAAACTAATTATAACTCTAAACAAAAATATTTAATAAAAATGTGAATTTTAATATAAAAATTAAATTTGGTTTCAATTTGGAGAGGGACAAAATTGCTTTATGGTAAAAAAAATGATTACTAAATTGAACAAAAATAACGAATATAAGGATCAAATGGAAGATAAAACATTGAATCTGACACGTGACACGTCGTTGGATTGACACGTGGACATTTAAAAAAAATAAAAAAAAAACAAAAAAAATCACAAAGTGACACATGGCAGTCACTATTCATTACCGTTAATGATTTAAACAGTATTAGAAAAAATGAACCAAATTGAACAAAATTGACGAAAATTGGAACCTATTTGAATAAAAAACAAAAGTAGAGTGATTTGACAAAACTTAACGAAAATGGAGATAAAAAGGTATTTTAACCTTTAATATTTAATTTTTTCTTTTAAAATATGTTGTAAATATATGCTAGAATATATATTCTAATGTTGTAAATAATGTATTATAACATTTATTACAATAAAATATAATGTCATATTTATGTTTTTGTTTGGTATAAGATATTTCTTTTGGGTGTTGTATGTAGGGGTAAAATGCACTAGCTAAATGAAGTTAAATTACTCAATAACATCCAATAAGATCATAATTTCAATAAAAAAATATGATAAATTTTCCAACAATTATATATATCCATAATTTATACAAAATCAATCTAAACTCTCACGAAAAAGTGATATTAGTTCTTGCAAAAATCTGTAGGTAATGTTCAAATCTGTAGGAAAAACTAATTTACTTACTAATTACCTACACACAAAAATTCGTAGGTAAATTGATTGTAGCAATGCTTACCTATAAATTACATATGGATAAATCCATAGGCAATTACCTACGAATATACTAGAATGTTATTACCTACAAATATATATAAAAAAAAGAAAATTTATAGCTTTTGTTATATTGGTTTTCCTGCAATAGTTATACAATCTTGGACATATTGAAATTTCTCATAAAGTTCAAAATAATTATTAAATTAACTCAAATGCAAAGAATTTATAGTATGTAGTAAGAGTAACAAATAATTAACATACAATATTCTTTATCTAAATTTAAAACTACCAGAAATCCAAACTTTTTAAAATTCTACCATCTTAATAAAATAACATCCAACCACAATATAACAAAAGTTCCTAACATAACATAATGTCTAAAGTTCCCTAACAATAATAATCACTATAAGAACGAGGTGAATTATGTTGTCTTTCATCATCTTGTTGCACATGTTGATTGTCCTACTCTTAATTTCTTTGTTGTTGAGTGTTTAGTGGTTGAAGAATATTTTGTGCAGTATCTGCTACTAGAGGTGGGAGATACTGAATGAGTGTACCAATAAAATTATGGAAGATTTGAAATTGGGTTTGCATTTGTTTTTGAAATTGGGAACTCATTTCACACTCGGACATTCGATCCTTAATAGTTGTTAGTCGCCGTCAAAGTTCATTATTCTCCTCCTAATGAACTTGTTGACTAGAACATGTTTATGTATGTTGTAAGTAACTTTGAATACAATCTTCTCAAGAATCGACATGTCTAACCCCATATACTCGTCCCTTGTACCTATTCCTCAATCTCTCATCCTTAATAGGGTTTAGGGGAGTGCATTGCGAGATATGTTTGTATTCAAATATTAAATAAATAGTTGATGTGTAAACTTGTAATAAACTTGGAAGAAACTAACATGCGTTCGCCTAGATCTATTATTGACAAAATCCCTTCTAGTCTTTTGTATATGTGTTTGTTGAAAGATTTCATTAACATGAACTGAGCAACCAAGCACTATTCTCTATAAACACAAAAAATTATAAAGTAAGCAATTGTTGTTACATCATAAATCAGTATAAAAGTATATTAAATATGCCATACCAAACGAATAACATGATCATGCATGTTACTATATCCCCTAATGTTCTAGCTTCCACATTTTTTTGATGCACGATTTTTCTTAGTTGTATCACATTTTTCTCGATACACGAGAATGCTCTACTTTTCCAGTAAATTGTTCCAAATAAAAGTTCCAATCCAACCAGGCTTCTCACCTTCTTTTCTAGCTTTTTTAAACATCTCTGAGAGTCTATGAGATGCTCTGTAGTGAAAATTTTTCACAATCCCAACCATCCATGACAAATTTCTATGTGAAGCACCACTACTTCAGTCTGGGTCACGTATCCGTGTCTAATAAATTATCGATACTTATCAATAAAATATCTTATCTATAAAGCAATAGTATTCTATGATTCTAATTTGGATTCACACGATAACAATTATATATTTATCCCGTTTCTAAGAATTATGGTACACTTTTCAATATGCATATATTACATATCATATCCTATTATTTTTTTAAAAAAATGTACCGATGTATCGGATACGTGTCGTATCTGTGCATCATAGAACATAATTAATAAGTTATTGTGACACTAAATGAACAAAAAAAAAAAAACTAAAAGAGAAAAGATAAAATAATTATTAATTCCACAAAATTGCTGCATTAGTTACTCAAATTGCATTGTAGAGAATAGAGATACAAATTGCATTGCTCATTGTTTTGGGGCCAAGTTGCTCTATATTCTTGGTTTTTAGTTTGAAGTTGTTGTTTTAGGCATGTTTTGTAGTTTTCTAACCAATTCTTTCATTTTTCCATTTATTTAATCATGTTCCAATCTTTCTACATTGACTTTCATTGTTTATTCTTACCTACATTGTTTTATGAGTGTTTAATCTAATGTTTTAGTCCTTAATCTTATCTAAATTGATCTTAAAATTTGTACTTAAAGGTACTTGTAAAACTACTTAGTTTTTTGTAAAGGGATAATGCACATGCTCAAGTCTTTTGATATATTAGTACAATGTCCTTCTAAATTGGCAAGCTTATTAGTCATTCATATTGCATTGCATATAACACATGGTTATTAATTATGTTGAGAGAGATCATTAGCAAGATATTAAAGAAATGAATATGAGAACAATCATGGAAAAACTGGGGGAGAAGAGCAAGAAAAATTCAAGAAGAAACTACATCTACAGATCAAGTTTAGGACGTGGGAAAAAATGAGGAGAAGCATAGACTAGAAAACTATGTTGCAGATAATGCTTTTAGAGTTGTAGACCATAAACAATGAGACAAATGAAAATTCTAAGACAAGAGAAGAATATGATAAAAAGGAACGAGTTGACTCTAGTGTCACAACAAATAGCCAAGGAAATGAAAGTGATGCTAAAAATCAGGCGCAATTAGAGAATGAGTCACATAAAATATTTATGTCAAAATCAAAATGGTCGCATCAAGAGATAAATGACTCCACGAAGGATGGTGAGGATACTCTAGATTCATCATTGCAGAATGGGATTGACACATCATCTCATAATACTAAAGCATAAGAAAATGAAAACAACTTTAAAGTAAAGGACACTAACATGTAGAATGCAACACCAAAAATCAAAGATTTTTCTTCTAACTTAAAAGAAGTGTGGAAGAAAGCGTAAACATGTGATAGTAATGCAAATGATGGTGAATACAAGGACACAAGAAGTAATTTGCTTAGAATGAAAACCCAAGCAATAGTTCTGTCTAAGAAGGAATGCAGGAAAATGTTGAGTCATCTAATAATGACAACAAAGATGTTAGTCATGATGTTTAACTCACTTCTTCTAATGATTTCTTAGAACAAAGGAAAGATGAAGTCGAAAACACATAAAGCTTATTAGTCACGTTCAGTTTTAATATCAGATTTCAGTTCTTACCCATTTTAGAGAGTAAGGTTATACAATTTAGTCACTCAGATGACATTGCACAGAACAAAAATCACTTTGCATGTTCTAGTCATGATTAATCTTTAATCTTTCCTAAATTGTTTATGAAATTTTTGTCCAAAGCTATTAATTGTAAAACTCCTTAGAATTGTGGAAATCTGTTACAAAATCAAAAACATGTTACAAATGGTTGCAAATTAATCAATGCATAAATTGTCCTAAACTAACTTCATGGATACCTTAAATTGCTAGATGAAAATACCTCTCTCTCTATTAGGGATTGCTCCCTATGTTAACCATGGCTCATCAAATTGTTGCTTAATGGTGGTTGTAATGGCCTTTGATGCAATTTGTTATGGATAAAACCTACATGAAAAAAGAAATTCAAACAACATTAGAATGTAGTATGTTGATGTACCAAAAAATAAATTATATGTACAAAAATTTATTATATTCGTACCCTCCTCCAACAAGACGTATCATAGGACGATCACCAACCTCCTCTTGCACATTAGTATCATTAATTGTTAAACTTGAATGTGTCCTTAGGATATGTGTTGAAGGTGATGGTGCAACATCTGTTGTAGGAATTGATGTATTAGAACCAAAAATGGGGTGAGGTGCATTGATTGGTTGGTGATACCGTAAATGGGCCAACATGGGCTACTAGTCAACTTTATCCTACAATAGGTGGTGGAGTTGGTGTCAACCCAACAACATTCACTGATGATCTGGATGTAGTGATGGATGTTGAAGTAGGTGTAAGAGGATGAAAGGATGGTGGGTTTAGGTTGTTGTCAACACCCAATTTTGTCCGGGTTATAATGTATTTTACTTTTTTTTTCTCATAATCTTATTTTACTTTTATTTTGTTTTTTCTTTTCATCTTATTTTACTTTTATTTTATTTTTTATTTTTATTTTTATTATTATTCTTTTTTTTATTTTTATTTTTTTGTTTTATTTTATTATTATTATTTTTTTTAATCTTATTTTATTTACAATTTTCTTCCTTTTTTACTTTTTATTATTTAAGAAAAAAGATTAAAAAAAATAAGAGAGAGAAGATTGTAGATATCAATGGAAAGTAGTGTCTATGATGGACACGAGATAGGATGGCCAAGTTGCATGAAGCAACCACCCTTTCCACTTCTCGCACGGCTCAAGAAATACAAGCATCAGAGACTTTAAGTTGGATTTTGTTTGGCCTCTGCCTGGGAAATTCATGATGAACCACACAAAGGAGAATCAAATTGAAAAATATATACAGGAAACCTTACGATGTGGTGGGGATAACTTTGTTGTCTGTTGGATTGTTCATGATCAAATGCGCTTGAGTGATGTTTGAAAACGAAACATCTTGTTTCCTCCCTCTAATGTCTCCACACCATTTCACAAAGCAAAAATAAACAGAACGAGGCTTTTCACCCTCAATCTTTGTCACCACCATCAACATCATCCCCTCGCCACTCTACTCACCTCCAGCCTTTGACAAAGTTCATCACCATCATTATTTCCTTTCCCTATCATCGCCTTCATCTTGAACCTACACATAATAACACCAAACTTTTCTTCCTCATTTTTTTCCATCACCATCATATTCATGCGCACACACTTGCCTCCAATTCATCTGAATCTGCATACACAATAAACAAAACACCCTTCTATCGACACCATCATCCATCACCCTTGAGCCACTGATGTAGCGAAACCCCCAAATTCACCTTAACAACCCAACACAAATCGGAACACAGAGATTAGAATAGGAAAAACAATCGCCGACAGCATTGCCGCCGGCGAGTCAACGGTTCGACGGTGAAGCGTGGTTGCGTGACGGTTGCGGACCCAATCGCGCTGGCTGGCGCGGTGGTGACGAGTCGCTGAGGCTACGACGCCTTTCTCTCTCACGGGAAGAAGAAACAAGAAGAAAGGGAGGCGATTCGGGAAGCTTGGAATCACCGGTAACACGCTCTGGTCACGACAACTGCGGCGTTCACAGTGGTGGTCACAGAGGCTGCGTCGACGGTGTCCTCAGAGAGAAACGGCCCCTGCCACGCACGCGAGGGAGAATGGAGAAGAAAAAGCAGTCTGAACGTCGACAACTCCTTCTCGGTGGTCGACTCGCGGTGGTCAGCGTCGTCGACACGAGTTCTGGCCGGCCATGCGGTGGTGCGATGAAGCGACGGCGATCCAGTGGATGGTGACGAGGGAGAGGGTCACGCGTGAGAGAAGGAGGAGTAACCCCTTCTAGGTGTTTTTTCTAATCTGAAAAGAGTGGGGGTTGATTTGGGGTTGGGCTCAGCCCACCTTTGCTCCGCGCAGCCCCACTTTCAATCTTCTCACGCCACCTGTTTGCTCCATCTACCCCATATATGATAGTCCTATACCCCCGTATCTTTGTTTATTAATTTTGGGTCTATTGTTGTGTTTACTTCATGCACCTCACACATTATTCAGACATCCTCACATTTTGTTTCTTCCATTTTTATCCTTTTTATTAAATTCTACTTTTATAATTTTCTAAAAAAAAAGACAAAAATAAAAAAAAATATTTTAAATTATAGAAAAAAATCTAAAAAATTAAAATATTCTCTTTTGCTTTATTGTGCCTGTCCGGTCGCCCGCACCGTGTGACACTCATTTTCAAAAAACCAAAAATAGTTTTCTTTCTCTTTTAGTGTCTGTCCGGTTGCCCGCACTGTGTGACACTTATTTTCTGAAAAATACCAAAAATAATTTTCTTTCCCTTTTAATGTCTGTCCGACCGCTCGCATTGTGTGACACATATTTTCAAGTAATTCAAAAATACAAAAAAAATACAAAATTTTCAAAATACAAAAATATCAACATTTTCAAGCAAAAAGTCTTTTTTAAGAACTACGTGATCCTTGATTCTCCATTGTGAGATATGTAGGAGAAAGGTTAGTCCTTGTCAGGTTCACCTCCAAAAAATTAAATCATTTGCTCAATTGCTTTCCAAATATCTTTAAAGAACCACATAACCCTGATTTCTCATCTTTTAATGAGAATACGTAGGACCAAGGTCAATCCTTGTCGGGCCCAAAAAATTAAAAAAAATATTTTTGTTTCTTTTAACATTTTTGTCTTGTTATTTTTGGGGAAAATTAATATTTTGAAAATCACATCAACTTTGCATTTTTAATTAAAGATACCGCCCTCGGGCGGGCGCGGTAGGGTGCTAACACCTTCCCTACGCGTAACTGACTCCTGGATCCAAAATCTGGTTTTCCGCAGACTTGTTTTATTTTTATGGTTTTCCATAGTTTTCCAGAATAACTATGGTGGCGACTCCAAATCTCTTTTTAAACCCGTTTTCCTTTTCGGTTCGCCTTCCTGTCGCGATTCCGGTTGCGATAGTTGTTTATACAAGATAAAAGCTTTACCGATATTATTGTTTCCTATTTCTCTTCCCCTCATTGGCACATGGTGAAAAGGAAGAGGATGGTCAAAACCTCCTGATGACATCTACATGTAAAAAGTAAATTTTACCATTTATATTTTAGATAGAGCAAACAAACAATAAAACAAACAAATATATGTTATCAAAGTACATTCAACATTAATTGTGTGGTACAAGTTCTTTACAACAAATGAATCTAACATACATGTACTTAACATGCCTACATCTATTCAGAGCTAGAGATGTCAAATTCATCTCTATAGTCATCTTCACTTTCTCTTTCTCCTTCCTTATTGCCTTCCTCTCATTCATTTGTTTCTTCATTCATATAATCTTCAATTGAGTTTACATTGATGAGGTCCACTTCTTCAGGATCCATTTTTAAATCTTGTAATATGAAAACTTGTTCAACTTTAATGACTTCATTAACATGTGATATTTCCTCCACTTGTTATGGCACTTAAACTATTACATCATATGAATCTATACAACTTATGGCTTTGTCTTTATTGCAACACACCAACCATGTTTGTATGTGCATGATGCTGGATATGGTACGTAATACACTTATCGTACATTATGTGCAATGATAAAAAGATCAAATAAGTCATATGTTTTATCCATTTGAATATCCACAATTCCATATTTCAAATCCACTCATGTACCTTTTTTTGATAGATCAAACCTATCACAATAAGATAATACAATTTTCTTTTCAAAGGTTGAAGAATTGTACTCCACCTCATACATGTGTTGAAGCACACCATAGAAATCATCTTCACCCCTTTTTGTAAGCCCTTTTACATGAACCCCACTATTTATCGTTCTCTTTCCCTAACTCCATGCATGAGTATGAAATTTGTACCCATTAACAAAGAAGGTCTGCCATTCTTTTACACACCTTAAAGGATCAAGTGATGAATCTCCAAGATGTTGATTCCTCACACTTAAAGGATCTTTATGAACCTATAAATATAAAGTGTTTGAACTTATTGAAGGAATGATTAAATAAGACATTTATAAAGTAATTTGAAGAACTTGATAATACATACTTGTTCTCGAAACCACAATGGAAAATTTACATGTATATGAGTAGAAGCAATTGACTGAGTTATTTTATTGGATTGTAAGAAGGAGTTGTCCACAAGTATGATAATATTGGGTCAACGAAAATTTAATAAAATCAATAAAATATTTTGAAAAAAGAATCTTGTGTGAGGCTTACTCAAGGTATGGTTTGACTTCATTGCAGTGGGTACATGAACATGAGCTGAGTTTAGTTCTTCATCAATTATTTGCTGCTAGAAACAATTTGACAGGATGGGAGAATCTTAAACATGTACCTGTTTTATATTTTACACTACACATGCATGTGGATCTAATATAAGCTTTTGAAAACTAGAAGATAGGTCCATTATCCTTATCATTTACAATGTTTCATATGGTAGGATGCAATACAAGGTCAAAAGCAATTGGGTACAATTCTATTATAAAAGCCTAAAGGTTTCACCATGTGAGCAATTAAATCAATCTCACTATGTGCATTGTTCCCTCATGATTCCAATTTCATCATTGCCCTTTGGAAAATGGAATCTCTTTAGCAATCTCCCACAACTAACAAATCAAAAGAAACAAAGGCTTTTAATGAATACGAATGCTAAGAGATAATTATACACTACGCCCCTTCATTGCTTTCCCCGTAATTCTCACCAAATGTAATATTAACAATATTTATATAAGTGACTAATTTTAATATAAAAATCAGATTCGATATTAACACTAACAACAAATCAATTTTGTCTACTCACCTCCCCTTTTTAATAGTCAAACATACCCCAAATTTCATCAACATATTTAATAAAGAAGTAAAACAAAGAAACCAATAATAATGCTCAAACTAAACTAAATACGTTAAGACATCGGCTTAAATACATTACAAATTCTTACCTTGTAGAGAAATGATTGGAGCTTGAACCTAGGGTTTTTAAATCCCTTTCACAACAACTCTAAATCCATTATGCCCCTCCTTAGTTTCAATGTAAGTCCATTTCTCCCCAACTTCAAATCCCCTTAAACCAAACACAAAAATTAGGCTTTCATTCAAATTTTAAAACAAAAGTTATACATTTTAAACAAAAGCAATAAATTTCTCATCTTTAAACGTAAAACCACTTTCGAAAGGTTCGATTGAACATTATATATAGTTCAACAAACGATCGTGAACGAATGAGTAAGGGCAAAGGAAGATGGAGAATTGGGTAAGTTAGGTTTAACTTGATGTTAATAGTGAAACTAACATGAAGACTCAGGTGAGTGAACTTACTGTGTGAGCGAGTATAGGAAAGCAAACAAGCACTTCTCAGATCAGTAAGTAAAAATTTCTTTACTTAGGTATGGATCCTATTACCATTACCTACAGGTTATATCCTTCGCAAAATTTTTTGCCTTAATGTGCTAAATTTACGTACAAAATTTACTTACAAAACTTCGATAGAGAAAAATTGTGTTACCTACGAAAAAATCCGTACATAACACAAATTTATATATTTATAGGTAAAGTTTTTATGTAATACTTAATTACCTAGAAATCTAAATCTGTATGTAATTATCTGTAGGTAAATCATAATTTCTTGTAGTGTTTTACAATGAAAAAAATAAAAGGAAACAAACAGCAATATTTATCATATAGATAGTAAATTGTTTATATTTATATAGCTCATGTCGAAAAAGAAAATACAACATTCTATTAAAACACATAAACACAACAAATAAAGCAAATAAAAGTAATCTTGCAAAAACCATCATGAAGATTATATGAGCATTACGAAAAACTATATTAGGAAATGATTTATCAAGCAATGATTATAGATGACCAAGGTATAAAAACAAAAACAACCTCACTATAAAACATACCAAACTTATCAAGTCTTATATGATAATGTTTCATACTACGAGAAATTTTGTGTCTATTATGAACCTATTCATGGATTCAAACACTAGTAAGACCCATCCAACAATATCTTAAAACTAGAGTAGAAACTCTCTAATTACAAGAAAACTAGAAACATATAGAAGCCTAATAAATATTCCATACAAACAAATAGAGAGAAATAACAACTATAAGACCTAAAAAATACCTTAAACAAAAACTTACACAAAAATATAAAAATTAAATTCTAACTTTGAGCTTCCTTTGTGGTCCTTGAAAAGGTCTTATCCATGATGTCATCATACACTCCTTCTTCAAGAAATTCAACCTTGAATTCATTACAAGAAAAATCTAATTTTCTTTTGTCAAAATTCATGAGTTATAATTTATTTCCATAAATTTCTCATGGTAAAACATTTGTGGGTAATATACTCGTGGGAAAACTTTGCCACCGATTTTACTTTTTGTGGGTAATTTTGGACAAAGATTTTTTTATGAAAAATGTTATATTGTCTCAGTTGGTAATTTTCCATGGGTTTATTTTATAAAAAACGTCACAATCTTTTCCAAGCATATTTCCCACATATTTTACCTAATAAGTTTCCACTCATTTGCCATAGAATTTGGATGCATGTACATAAATTCACACAAAAAGCTAACACATGATTAATTAAGGGAAACCAATTATGATTAACATTGAACATCTTTTAATCAACCATCAAAGCATTAATCAGTATTCACCAATGGATATGAGTATAAATAATTCGATATAATGTCAACACGTCAAGCAACAATGTTGGTTTTAATTCACATGAATAACTCATGCACAAACCACACATAAGTAACCACACATTGTCACAAAGGTAACCACTATAATATAGTATGACAATTTGTATGGAACACATTTGAATCCACATAAATCATTCTTATGCATAACAATATTTATAATCAGCCATGGAATTGAATATAGGTAACAACTTATACTTAATATCACCATTTCCTTTCAACAATTCAAATATACACCAAATTCTTTTTACCTATGTGAAAACAGGAAAAACACAAACATGAATGGTTGAATTATGTTCTTAAAATATTTTTACACTTTTTTAAATATCATATGATAGGAAATATTTAGGCAATAATTTTACATATTAAACAATCAGTTTATGATAATTCTATTTGATGAAGTGTATCAGAAAAAGAGTTAAGCTTTGATTAATTTACTTTGTTTTACCGAATAATCACTCTTTATAGAATAATGTGTAAGAGATTGAAGTACTCTTCCTTATAGGTTGTTAAGATGAACATTAGTAATGTCCACTTTTCGAAGCTTTTGTCGACCTAGAAAATTTTGGTAATATTTTTGCACTATAGGCGTTGTCTCTCTATCTTTCTTCTTCTTAAAAGGATTTATACAATCTACAAAAGAAAGTACCTATTGTGGAATACTTTATGGTTCTTGAGCAACTTCAACTCCTATGAACATCTTTCTTTATCTGACTACCTTAATAATTATGGGTGCATTTAATGCGCTCCATGTAGCAATTAATGTTTTTCCTTCATTTTCTCAACATCTCAAAAGCTATGTGTTTATCTCTTCCTTCTTGGGTAATGTGCATTTACTTTATTCATCTTAAACTGCAATGTTGTACAAAGTTGACAATTCTTCCAAATTTGAAAATGCTTTGTTCATGGATTTGGTGAAGAAAATAAACATTAGGCCTTTACTCGAGAGATCTTCTGATGTGATTTGTCATTCGACCAACGCATTTCTTTAACAAATGAAAGGGGAACACACTCTTTGCAACATAGAATTAACATTTATAAGATTTTCATGTGATATGAGATTAGCTTACTTCTATGTGTTTTATCATCTGAGATCATTTATGCTATATCAAACGTAAATTCATACTACACAGTGTTGTATCATCTGAAGTAAAAAACACTTGCATCTTTTGTGATTTGTTTTCCATCTAAATTTTTCTCCAACATAACCTCATTCTTAAATTCTAGAAGAGAGAGAAGATTATGTTTTGAAGTCCTAGAAAATGGTTAAGAGTAGAAAAAAGGCTTTTTAAAATGAACACTATAATATTTTATTATTAAATGAAAATATATATAAATAGGATTCTATTAGAAACTAGTTCATTTTATAAAGTGCCTCTATCTCTCTAGAGGATGTTCTATAGAATCTTTCTACCCTCTCTCTAAAGTTTTGACTCAACCTCTCATCGTTTTCAAGATTCAAACATACCTCTGTGATCCTAACAACAAAGGCAACATTTTTAGCCGATCAATTTCCTAAGGGTAAGTTTAATCTATGCCCTATTTTAGAGTCATTTTTTATTAGATTGCACGTGGATTTTATGGTCTTGCATGTGACCCTAGGATATTATTTAGCAATCCTTGTCTTGTTGTGATCCTAAGGATGTGCTTGGATCATTAATCTAAGATTTTGTTGTGTTTTTAGAGCATCTTGTAGGATGTAGAGCTTAAAAAGAAACTCTAAGTAAAAAGCTCTGAAAGAGGTAAGGGAAACTAGTTGTGATATTTGCCTTTTGAATTATATGGCTTCAACTAATTGCTTGGTGTTTGTAGTTTGAGTGTTGAATTGATGAATTGAATTTGTCAACAGAAATTCAATGTGTTTTTAGTTTAGGATAGAACTAAATTGTAAATGTTGATTTGTGATTTGAGACTTTGAACGGAGAATGAATATTTGTGTTTGAATAATGGACTATAATGGTACTTGTTAAACTTGAATAAGTATTTACTAAGGTATTTTATAATGCATAGAGGTATGATTGTAATGAATTACACATATTGAATTATGCGTTTCTCACCGTTATCTTAAGTGGTTTAGGGTTTAGGCGGTGAGGAGTGGGAGTTGGGTGCTACTTCCAAACATTAAGTTAAAGAACTCTAGGGTCCAGGGAGTTAGGCGCTACATTAGCATCGATGGGTGCTCACTTCATAGTGAGGCTTAGGGGTCCATAATGTTAAGTGCTACTTGAGCACCATTGGGAGCTCATCTTCTAATGAGCTCTAAGGGTCCTCAGTGTTGGGCGTAGGTAGGATACTACTGAACACTCCCTTGCTAGTGAGCCCCTGAATTGAGAACGTTGGGCGTCCTACATTACTATCGGTTACTACCATATTTTGTGTTTTTCTATATTTTCCCTTGTGACTATGTTGCTATTTTGGTGATAATTGATGTGAATCATGATGTATATGGATGAATTGATGAGGCATGTATTCCTAGGGAGGGAATACTATCTTGAACGAGTTTTGTGTGGGGTATATTGGCAATAGGAACTGAAAAGAGACCATCTTGAGTCTACTAGTACTTGGAACCATATAGATGAAAAGAACTAGTTGTGAGAGTCTGAGGGACCTTCAAATCAAGGGTGTCGATAATTGTCGAACTCGTGAGATATAGAATTCACCTTGCCACGCTTTGTGGATCAGGGCGCTCATATATGTTATAATTATGGATTTTGTGCGACAGGAGTGATAGAGCATAAACAAATGCAGGGTCTTTAGGTGCTAGTCAATACATCGGTCCTCTAGAGGATGTGTCTTTTATTAGTTCATGAGTGGGTTGTGAGAGTCTTGGTATACAATGAATGATTGTATGAATTTGACAACTATGTAGTAACTGTGGAATTTGCTAATATATTCTCTTTTTATTTAAAACTTATAAGTTCTAAATTATCTTTAGCTTGCGTCGTGTGTTCTTATGTATTATTGTTATATGTTTTCTATGACCGTGATTTTCAACATAACAGAGAATACTGTAGGATCGGAGAAGGAGCAACACTAAGAGTTTCATGGAGGGATGGCAATCTAGAGATAGTTTATTATAGCTATAGTATATAGTATTATGCAAACAAATACTTTTTTCTTTATCTTTTGGAACTACTCTTTACTTTATTTTGTGAAAAGAATGGAGTATTATACATAATATTATGAACTTATGTTAAATCTCTACACTGATATGATTATCTGACTATCACTAGATAGTGTGTTGAATGTTATTTTTGGGTTGTATAAATATTAGAACTAGATCTTCATTAAGGAATGAATCTACTATGGCTTTGGTGTGTCAGATTAAACCAATAACATAGAGAATCTTTATGACATGAAGACTATATTTTAGCCATGGAGTTCACTAGAAAATTGCTTGTGCAAACTTTTGAAGTTAGTGAAATCTAGTTATTCTAAGGTTGAATAACTAAGACGGGATGTATGATCATTTGTGATCTAAACTAGCATAAATGACTTGTTCAATCTTTCTCTTCCTTTGTCTTCTCTATATTGTTTTTAAGAATTATTTTATCAATCTTAATTTTTATTGCCTTCAATTTTTCAAATTAGATTAGTTTTAAAAGAACTTGAAGAAAGGGAAAATATTTTGAAAATGTTCCAAAACTAATTCACTCCCTTCTTAGTTTAGCTAAACCATCAATTTATTTCTAACAATTGTTAGAATTCGCTTTTAAAAGTTAATCAAAATAAAGATCCTGATATTTTGATATGGCTTTACAAAATCAAACATTTGCGGAAGTATGTCCGAAAAATCATCTCACTTTTAGAAAGCTATAATGCAAATGCTTTAGGAATTCACTAATAAAGGAATTTGTGATGTTGTTATAAATTGACCTTTTACTCCTATACATGTAATTAACAATATGCACGAGGAAAAAGAATTTTCACATTGAACAACAAATGGAACAAGGAAGCACAATAAATTGTCAAGGCCAGTGTAAGTCCAATGAGAGCTTAGAAGTCTAAGGTTTATAAACCCCTTTCTCTCCCAATTATTTTTACTATATATGTAAATTAATATATAAATATATATATTTTTAATTTGTAGTATATTTTATGTATTTGACATTCTCAAATCTTTTATATACTTTTATCTTGACACTTCCAAAATATTTTCTGAAGTTTCATCATGGTCAAGGCAAGAAACATAATAGCTTTTGCACTCACCTTGGACAAGTTTTATGGGATCTCTATATGAAAAATTACAAAAGAAATGTGACAAGTCTATGAGGTCACTCATGAAGGAACAAAAGAGGTGAAGAGGGCAAGAAAGAACAATTTGATTCAAGAGTACGAAATGTTCAAAATGATGTAGGATAAAACCATATGTGATGTGTAGAAAAGATTCACATACTATTGGATTGATGAAAACAATACGCCTTGGTAAGTCCTACATCACCTAGGATAAGCTAGGGAGTGGGTGTTGGTGACTATATAATAGACTCTAAGTCTATGGTGTTCCTTGGCCCAGTCAAAAAAACTTTAAGTTTGTATTTAACTTTTTTTTATACTCTTGTAGTAGAGTGTTGTGAGGTTTGGATTAAATTCTTGTTTTGGAGAGTGTGAGTGTACTTAGGGTCAAAAGACACGAAAGACTAGTCTATTTGTTGTACAAAATTTCACATAGCATTATTCTCTGGTTGTTTTTAGACTACTGTCATGATTTTTTCTTTGGTATATTTCTTTGTTAGTAAGGTAATTCTTGGGAGTAAAGATAGTGATGTTCTTCGCTGACAATGTGTTTTCCCAACACATACATCATCAACCATGTCATGGCTTTAGGTAAGTAATTTTACACTGAAGAATTGAATATAAAATCTCTATACACTAACCTTGTTGATGACAAAAAACAAGGGTTATAAGAAGAAGAAAGGATGCATTGTTTAGGAGGATAGTGCATCTTCCTCATTTTCATCTAGTGACCGTGGAAAAGAAGCAAAATTTATATTTACTTGTGGGTCAACATTTAAAATCAAGAAGTGTAAGTAACTCAATTTTTTCTAAACATGTAAATAATGCTCAACTTGTTAATGCTTTTAATGAAATGCATGAAGAAGCAAAAACACTCTTCTTATCAAATGAAGGGAGAAAATAAGTGGCTTGAGAATACTCTTAAGTAATTGAAAGAGAGAAACACAAACCTTAAAATTAATGTGGAAGGTCTTGAAATGATTTATAAACTCCTCTTATGATTGTAAGGCTTGTTTGAAAGGGAAATCCTGTGGGTGTCGATCTTGAAAATATTTAGAAGGAAAAGTAATGTTTCTTGAATGTGAAATTGCAAGATTAAAATTGGAAAATATAACCTAAATGTGTCATCCTAGATTCTCAAAGAGAAAGGAATGATAAAATTGATCTTAGTTTTATGGCAAACAATTGTCAAAGGGAAAGGAATGATAAAATTGATCTTAGTTTTATGGGAAACAATTTTTTGACAAAGGTTCTTTTTGACAAAGTTTTTATAAATAAAATAAAATTAATTAATTTTTTATTTTTAATCAAAATAAAATAATAAAATAATATTTTATTAGAAAGTTTGTCAAAAATTGTCAAAAATTCTTTTGTCAAAATATCATTTTTCTAGTTTTATTCCATCCAAAGAACCAACAAAAGTTGTTACAGATTTCGGAAAACTATCATACACATAAAAAAGAACCTGCTTCTATTGTATAAAAAGACGGCATACAGAAACTAATAGGTTTTAAGCAAATTTAGTTCGCCAATATGCTTCGGTTTCCAAAAGTCATTTTTTTGGTTGAATGTTCTTGTTTGATTGAATGTTCTTGTTTATTCTTCTTGACTTCTTTAGGAGTGAAGGATTCACTTTCCAGGAATTGGTAAAAGTTTTCTATTCTAAAGTCTTAAAGTACAAAAATTATTATTGATGAATATATTTGGACGAAGTTATTCTGGGCTTCTTCTGGGCTTAAGATATTCAACAAAGTTTCTGTTTATCTGGATTAACCACAGTACAAGGAACCACCTTCAAGCTGTTCAAAACTAGCTGATGCAGATGCACTTTGGCATTCTTTTTTCCAATTCCAAGTTTGTTACAGATTATAAAAAATCACTTTCTATGTTGATTTAAGATCGATGTGTCATCTCATTCATTTATTCAAATGAATGAACAAAAGGGTTAAAAAATGAACCATAAAAAGTGTACTAATCTACAAGGAAACTTCCACATCATGTCATTCATATAAAACCAAACAAAGGAAAAAGCAATCTAAGAGCCAGGCACAAACTTGGTGGCATAGACCCAAGCATTGTTAGCCACAGGGTTGTCAAGGTGATCCAAAAGGTTCTCAAGAGGTCCTTTCCCAGTGACAATGGCTTGCACAAAGAACCCAAACATGGAGAACATGGCCAACCTTCCATTCTTTATCTCCTTAACCTTAAGCTCAGCAAAAGCCACAGGATCATCAGCAAGTCCAAGAGGGTCAAAGTATTGGCCACCAGGGTACAGATCATTGCCCTCTCCCACACCAGGAAGCCCATTGATGCGAAACCCTTCAACAAGACCCATCAGCACAACTTGGAACCCTAGCACTGCCAAAATGCTCTGTGCATGCACAAGGTTAGGGTTCCCCAGATAGTCTAGGCCTCCTTCTGAGAATATTTGTGCTCCTGCTTTGAACCAAACTGGCTCCTTGAAATCCACTCTCACCCACTTCTCAAGCACTTCTGGAGTGATGCATCCTAGTGCTCCAAGCATGGCCCAACGCCCATGGATCACCTTGTTTCAGATAACAATTTCAGTATGTCTCAACATGCCATGTTTTTAATCATTTCTCCATCAAACAAAAGGCTTGAATCCAAAACTAAAAAATTTGGGGACGGATTCAGTTAAGAAATATGAGTTTTATTGCAGAGAGCAGTTTATGGTGTGTATGAAGGAACATTACTGATATTGCTTCTTTGTTTAGATGAAAAACCGGTTAGAGCCTACAATGCTTTGTCAGAAAAGCAAGTATTTTTCATGTTAAAGAAACTTGATGAATGGTTTTGTTTGTGCTGACATGAAACCTTATGAAATATTTTCATAGTAGTGTAAGAAAAAATGAGTGACCTCAAGAGCCCTGTTCTTGGCAAATGCTTCAGGATCAGCAGACAATCCAGCAGTGTCCCATCCATAGTCCCCTGGGAATTCTCCTGTCAAATATGAAGGAGTCTGAGCTGAAAAGGGTCCCAAGTATTTCACTCTGTCTGGTCCATACCACAGTTCATTTCCCTGCTCATTCATCAACACAGATAACACTACATATAAGCCACACTACACAACCCAAAAGTATGAAAAAGTATGAAAAAATTCCTCCTTTTCTTCTAACAACCATGCTAGAAAGTTATTATAGTTTCATACCAGAATATCTAAACAAATCTAAATTATAACTTGTTAGAAAAATTCTTCTAAACTGTAAATAGTATAGTGATGACTAACACAGTGATAACTAATATACTCCCACATATTAAAATTACATCTTGATAAATTAACAAATCTAACTACAGATATTATTTTACAAATCTTCTACAAGTAACATTCACATTCCAACTTGGTAATAAACTCTTAACAGAAAACAACTGCAATATATGAATATGTGTGTGAATTGGAAAGTACCATGGTGTATTTCCCATGTCCCATGGAGACAAAATCTCTAAGAGGGTTGGCATTGGTTGCTCTACTTTGGCCAAGGAAAGGTGTTGGTTTAAGGACAGTGCCGGTGCTTGCTGAGGCTGCCATTAATGTTGCTGCCATGGCTTCCGAGTACTTTTTTCTTCAGCTGAAAGTTGAAACCTTTAACTTGGTTAAATAGAATAAGACTCCAAGAATGGTTCAACAGAAGATGGTAGAAACTAGGAAGAGGATGTGTGCATGAAGTATATGTGTGGGGAAAGAAAATCTGAGGGACATGAGTGGTTATGAAGACAACATGTTTGTGGTGGGACTGTGTTGTTTGGAGCAACCAATGAGAAAGCTTCAAAAGATTTGTAGAATCTCCAACTCATCTTTCCATCCACATTTTATCTTTTGCTTAATAATAATATTGAAAAAAAATACTTGTCTTGTTTGTACATGTATATTTGGAAAATATATTTTATGCGAGTAATTTCTTAATAAGTCAGAGAATATGCTGTCAAAAATATTCAGATATTCTGTCACTTTCTACAGGAACATATATATTTGTGTTTTTATCAAAATGATTTTAAACTTTCTGTATACGAAATCACAGATGACATGTTTAGCTGAAGTTTCTCTTTAGCACTTGTGATATGAAATAAAATAATAATATCAAAACATAAACAATTTTTAATAATAATGTATTACAAATAAATGTTTTTTTTTAATGTTTAGCTTAGATGCTGTCAATATTTGTTTGTTAAAGAAACAGCTTCTTCTTCTTTTTTTTTTTAAATAAATAAATAAATTAGACAAACATAAAATGTGAAGTCCACGGGCCTTGGCCAATTCCATTTTTTTTTTCCAATTTCTTCATTTTATGCTGTAAACGTCTTTAAAATTTTCACTTCTTTTTCTCTCTGCAATCTTCTCCGCTTCTCTTTAAATTTTTAATCCCGTTTTTCATTTTTCAAGAACAGATTCAACAATATAAAGGACAACAAGTCCTGAATAAGTTTGAACAGATAATAATTAAATCTAGAGTGAGTGTCTTATTTTATGCATCTCTTAATTCCTTCTCTATTATGTGTGAGCACTTGGCAACTTTATTAGTTCTCTTGAAGAGAAATTGTTCTATCAAATTGTTCATTTTTTGTTTGGGTTTTTATTTGTTTGATAATGTTTTTTCACAATCCTAGAATTTTGGTATAATTTCTATCTTGAGTAATTATTATTGCACTAGAAATATGTATTGGATGAACTGAGGTGACATTGGTCGTATAAACCGATATTATACTTATGTGCTTGTCAGGATGAAATCGCTCATGTGAACTAATACCATATGAGATATATTAACCTAAACAAGATTTAATTTTAATAGATTATGATTAGACAAAAGAAATTATTTCATAATTAATATTAATTTAATGACGTATTATAATTTTTTATTCATAATAGTGATTATTTTAATAATTAATAACTTTTTATTTTATAAATTTGTATCTAAATTGGTCATTATAGTGACTAACAACTTTTGGACATTAAAATTGGTTGCTAATGAGATATTTTCTTATAATGTTAAAACTTTAACTTGTAAATATGTATGAATGTGATAGAAAGGTGCAAACGAAAGAAGAGAGAAAGTTAGGTAGAAAAAAAGAAAGAATGAGATAAGATTAAATGATGTTGGAAGTCTTACATCGATTAGAGATAAGGCAATTTCATAATATATATAAGTGGGTAAAAATCTCACCTTCAAGCCAGTTTTATGTGATTGAGTTAGACTTAAAGTTCACTTCTTAATATGGTATTAAAGTCATGGTTAAAACCTATTCTAGCGAGATTTGTGTTTGTTGGACATATAGTGGTGACCTTACAAGCCAGTTTTATGGGGGTTGAGTTAGTCTTAAAGTTCACTTCTTAATAGATGAAGAAGATATAAGGCTTATCTCTTTATTAAATGAAAGCATAATGACTTTGACTTGAGCTTGGAGGACAATGACACATGCATGACTTGTAAATAAATGAATAAAAAGGATGATAAAGGAAAGATGAGATGACTTAATGCACATGTACTACATTTAATGCATGCATTCATTACTTAGGAGAAGTTGACACATGTGCATGGCTTATAAATATGGATAATTGAAAAGCTAAATGAAGTGAAAAAATGAAGAAAATGTGAGTTAGGTGAGAAAGGAGGAGAGAGAAAGAGAAAGAGAGATAAAGAAACTTTGGAATAATATATATATATATATATATATATATATATATATATATATATATATATGAAGAAATCTCAACCTTTTAAAACTATTCTCGGTGCGCCCCTTCAATTATATATTTATCTTTTGTTTATTTTGAATTATATATTATTTTATTTGTTTCCATTCAATTGTTATCTTCTTTACTTATTTAATTTTACCTTTAGTTACATACTAATGTTATTTATATATTTAATTTACCCTTCAGTTACACATTTGTCCACTTTATTTATTTTATTTTATTTTATTTTATTTTATCTCTAGTTACACACCTACTTACTTATTTCTTTTAATTTATCTCTAATTATGCATTTATTATGTTTATTTATTTTATTCAATTTATTCCAATTATGCACTAATCGAGTTACATATTGGTCATATTTATTCATTTAATTTCATTTATCTCTAGTTATGCACGGGTCCTTATATTAATTTATATTTTTTTATTATATTTGTTTATAACATTCCAATTCATATATAGTTATTTATTTAAATTTTTTGCTTTGATTCTTATTTTATTGTATCATTATTTTATAATTCAAAAAATATAAAAATAAAGTAAAGTAAATATTATTTTATTCAATGAATATGGATAAAAGAAAGTTACCTATAAGTTTTATAGACATTTTATATTATTTGTGGATGATGTTTGCATTATTGGTCAAGAATAACATATTTTGATAGTCATCACAATTTATGATCTTTGAAAATGTCCAAGAGTATGTCAGTTAAGAAAGAGTTAAGTATGATTTTAATGAGTTGAGATCAAACCAATGTTAGAGTGTTTGTACTTGGGAAGTCACAACTTGGTACACTACAAGATGAAAGGCAAGGACCATGGTAGGGTCTAAGGAAATTTTATTAAGTAGATGAATATTTGGATAGTTCAGAATAACGTGTTGGACTAGGATATTCATAGGCAAAACTTGGGATTATTCAATACTTACTCGGTATCACCAAGGTTAGATAGTGAGTATATATCTCTTTTATGGACTGATGAATGGCTAATATTCTTGAGAAGGAAATAATTATTATACTACCTAATCACTTTCCAAAGTAACTTTTGATGTCCATAATGGATCATCAAAAGTGAAATAAGGATCATATGTTTAATAAAAAATGAAATTGAATCGTGCAGTTGTAGGTCCAATTCTAGACCCCAGTATTTGTATTGTTTGTTGAGTTTATTAAGATTGATATTTAAGACTTATAAAGACCTCACTCCTTTCATATTTTTGTTTCATATGTACCTATTGCACGAGTAGAAGAAGAACCTACTCAATGAGAGTTGTTTGCGAAGTTATTAGGGGATCTTTTGAAGAGTGACTTGTGGATAATTTACATTAATACCTTTAAGAGATATTAAAAATATAGATAATCTTATTTTCTGATGTAAAACTCTTAATATTCTACAAAATACATATTTTTGTAATATTTTATGAACAATTACAAAGATGTAAATTATTATTATATATACATATATATACATATATATACATATATATATATATACATATATATACATATATATATATATATATATATATATATATATATATATATATATATATATATATGGATATGAAGTTATGTTATTGTTAGTGTTCTCTCAAGAAAAATATTATTGTACAAAAATAAAATTAATTCCATCTTTTTATCAAATAATAATTATTTTTGTAGTAGTTGGGGCGTTACATTTAGTGGTATTAGTTCTTTCTATTAAGACCTTGGGTGTGGTATTTTCCATGTGTGTAATCTTTACTAATAAGTAGAGGTACAAGTTGTTTGTTCTTACACTTTTCTTGAATTAGAGAAGTCTAAGATACATATAGTAAGAATAAATCACAACAATTAATACTTGTTGAAGTTTTAAGAAATAGTTGAAACATAAAAACAGTTATGTATTATGCATAAATTTCCACTATTTTAGCCAACTGATTTGTCTTTTTAATGGACTGTTTCATAGCTCAAGAACAAATTAGTCTGCTGTTTTATTTTTTGATCGATTGAAAGTGTACTGGTCTGCTGCTTTTACATCCTAACTTTCCAATCTATTTGATTCAATTGAAAAGAGTTTTAAGCTTTCAAAAAAGTTTTAAATAGCCAATTCAAACCCCCCTTTCTTGTCTTAAATCACCATTTCAAAACTAACAATTGGTATCTAGAGCAAGGTTCTTGAAAGATATTCAAGTTTAATAAAAAAACTCTTTTGAAATGGCTGAAAATAAACTCCCTTTTGCTGAAGGTGTCTCTATTCATAGACCACCTATGTTTTGTGGCCTAAACTATCAGTTTTGGAAAATAAGGATGCAAATTTTCATTAAATCTATAGACAAAGGGATTTGGGATGCAATAGTTAATAGACCATATACTCCTAAATGTCTTGTTGAAAATAAGTAGGTGGACAAGCCTTGGACTGAATCGACGGATGAAGAAAGGAGAAGAGCTCAATATGATTGCCATGCCAAGAATATCATCACTTCATCTTTGAGTATAGATGCAATTTTTAGGGTCTCCCAATGTAAGAGTGCAAAGGAAATGTGGGATGTCCTAGAGGTTACACATGAGGGGACAAATGAAGTGAAGAGAGCAAGGAATCACGCTTTGATTCAAGAGGATGAGCTTTTCAAGATGCAAAAGGGAGAGTCCATAGAGCTGAAGTTAAAAAGAGGTTCACTCACATAGTCAACCATCTCATGGGTCTAGGCAAAGAATTTGACAAAGAGAAGCTAAACATCAAAGTGCTAAAGTATCTTGATAGAAATTGGAAACCAAAGGTGATTGCTAGCACTGAATCCAAGGATTTATCCATCATCACCACAATTGTACTGTTTCGCAAACTAAGAGAGCATGAGATTGAAATGCAAAAGCTAAGTGAGCTTGAGTCAAGTGAGAAAAAGGTAAAAACCATAGACTTGAAGGCTAGCTCCAAGAAGAGTGATGATATCGAAGAAGAGGTTGTTGAATCAAGTGATACTGAGAACTTGAATCTACTAGTCAAGAGGTTTGGGAAGTATCTCAAGAGGAAAGGCAACAAAGGTAATCAAAGGAGGTACATTTCTAAACAAAATGATTCAAATAATACTTTTAAATTCTCATGTTATAATTGTGGAAAGCAAGGACATATCAAGATTGGATGTCTTAATGTTAACAAAGAGAAGGAGAAGGTTGGTGACAGGAAAAAAGAGAAAAAGGTCAAGGAAAGACGTGCCTACATAGCTTGGAAGGACAATGATGATTCAACAAGTACTTCATCTCAAGAAGGAAGTGAGGAAGCAAATTTATTCCTCATGGCTGGATATGAATCATCCCCATCAAGCCAAGTAAGTTCCTTGTCATCTAAAGATAAAAATGACTATTACCAATTGTTGCATGACTTTGAAGAATTTCATAATGAGGCTAACAAAATTGTTGTCATGAACAATTGGCTAAAAGGATTAAATAAATTGCTAGAAAATAGAGTTAACTAACTAGAATAAGAAATAACTGACTTAAAAATTGATTTCAAACATTTAGAAATGATTTACAACAATTCAGTCGATTATTCTAAAAAACAGTTGGTTGTAAAACCTTGTGAAAATTGCACTACTTTGAAAACTCAAGTGAAATATCTTTTGAAAACATGTGCAAAGTTCACAAGAGGAAAAGCAAACCTAGAAGCTGTTCTTGGCTCTCAAAATTGTGTTTTTGGGAAGGCTGGACTTGATTATACACTTATCCATGAAAAGAAAGACAAGAAGTTCTCTAGTTTCTTTTCCAAGAGTGAGCCAAATGTTATGCCATTCATTTCTTGCAACTATTGTATGAAGAAAGGTCATGTTCTTAAGAAGTGCTATGCTAAAAAATATGATGTACCTAAGGGATTTATGAAATGGATCCCAAAAGGATCTAGAAAGGCATAACCATGTTGGACCCAAACTATCAAAGGGTACCATGTAATGCTATGTTGTTTTGCGGGTCATAAAATAGGAAAAGAAAGACCTATGGTACCTAGATAGTGGCTGCTCGAGGCATATGACTAGTGATAAGTCCAAGTTTGCAAAGTTGGAACTAAAGGACGAAGTCTTTGTGACTTATGGTGATAATAACAAAGGAAGGATACTTGGAAGTGGTGTCATAAGCAATAGAGCCTCATTCAACATCCACAACATGCTTCTAGTTGAAGGGCTAAAACACAATTTGATAAGTATAAGCCAATTGTGTGACAAAGGTTTTAAAGTTGTGTTTGAACCATACCATTGCCTTATATATGATGCATGCGGTAGCATTTTGTTGGTAGGAAATAGAGTCAACGATATATACTTGCTTAATCTGCATCATGCATCATTTAGCATTCACTGTTTGCTTATAAAAGAGGATGATACTTGGTTATGACATAGGAGACTTTGTCACATACATATGCACCATTTAAATCGACTAAATAGAAAACAATTGGTTGAAGGGTTACCAAAACTTAAGTTTGAGAAGGATAGGATATGTGAAGCATGCCAAAGGGGAAAGCAAATCAAGGTTTCCTTTAAACCCAAAAATTGTATTTCAACTAAAAGACCCTTAGAACTACTTCACAGGGATCTATTTGGTCCTTCTAGAACTATGAGTCTTGGTGGAAACTACTATGCATTGGTTATTGTTGATGATTTCTCTAGATTTACATGGACTTTATTTCTAGCTGCCAAGAATGAAACCTTTTATGCTTTTAAGAAAATTGCCAAGGTTTTAGAAAATGAAAAAAGGTTCTAAAATAGTCTCTCTAAGAAGTGATCATGGTGGAGAGTTTCAAAATGAAAAGTTTAAGCATTTTTGTGAAAAACATGGTATTAAGCATAACTTTTCAGCTCCTAGAACTCCACAACAAAAAGGGAGTGGTTGAGAGAAAGAATATATCATTAGAGGAACTAGCTAGAACCATGCTTAATGAAAGAATTATGTTTTAAACTGTGTGTTGATAAGGCCAATTTTAAAGAAAACGCCTTATGAGTTATTCAAAGGTAGAAGGCTTGCTCTAAATCACCTAAAAGTATTTGGTTGCAAGTGTTTTGTTTTAAATAATGGAAAAGAGTAGCTTGGCAAATTTGACTCAAAAACGGATGAAGGCATTTTTCTAGGCTATGCTGCAAATTGCCATGCATATAGGGTTTACAACAAAAGATTAATGATTGTTGAAGAGTTTGTGCATGTTGTATTTGATGAAACTAACCCAGTGCAGCAGGATCAAAGGCCTAAGATTGCATATGAAGAAGACATATTGCAGGAAAAGCAAACTACTGCAGAACTGGAATCTATTATAGGAAATCAGCCAGCTGAAAAGAAAATTTTGTCGGCTGAGAAAGCTACAGACAACAACTTACCCAAGGAGTGGATTGAACCCAGGGGATTATCAAAGGACAACATAACTGGTGATATAAAACAGGGAGTTACCACTAGATGCAAGCTTGTATTCTTTGAACATGTTGCCTTTGTGTCTCAAAATGAACCTAAGAATGTGAATGATGCATTAGGTGATAGTAATTGGGTTGTTGCTATGCAAGATGAGCTTAATCAATTCGCTATAAATGATGTGTGGTCTCTTGTTTCTAAAACTGATGCAATGAATGTGATTGGTACTAAATGGGTGTTTAAAAATAAAATGGATGACAATGGTAACATTGTTAAGAATAAGGCTAGCCTAGCTGCTAAAGGTTATAATCAAGAGGAAGGTATTGATTTTGATGAAACATATGCACGTGTAGCTAGGCTAGAAGCTGTGAGGTTATTGTTAACATATGCTTACATGTGTAATTTCAAACTTTCTCAAATGGATGTGAAAAGTGCATTCTTGAATGGTTTCTTAAATGAAGAAGTATATGTATCACATCCCCCTGGCTTTGAAGATCACCTATATCCTAATCATGTTTTCAAATTGAAAAAGGCTTTATATGGTTTGAAACAAGCACCACGATAATAGTATGAGAGGTTAAACAACTTTCTTTTATCTAAAGGATATGCTAGAGGTGCGGTTGATAAAACACTTTTCATTAGAAAGCATGCAAGTGATGTAATACTTGTTCAAGTATATGTAGATGATATAATCTTTGGATCAAATAATAACTCCATGTGTGAAGAGCTTGTTGCAACTATACAAGGAGAATTTGAGATGTCTAAGATGGGTGAGCTAACATCTCAATTCTTTCTCTATGCACTTGGCAACTTTATTAGTTCTCTTGAAGTGAAATTGTTCTATCAAATAGTTCATTTTTCTATTTGGGTTTTTAATTTGTTTGATAAGTTATTTCTATCTTGAGTAATCATTATTACACAAGAAATATGTATCGGATGAACTGAGGTGACATCAAAATTATATATAGATCGATATTATTCTTTTTGTGTATGTCAGGACCAAATCAATCATATGAATTAATACAATATGAGATATTTAACCTAAACAAAATTTAATATTAATCCATTATGATTAGATAGAACAAATTATTTCATAAATCTATTATCTCTTAAAATTAGTTAGATGCTTATTGATTCTTTTAAAAAAAATTTGGGTTGTGCTATTAATAAATTAAATTTTATCATACGATTTTAGTTGGCTGAAAATGTTTTTCACCTGCTTGAATAGTTAATAATATAGTAAGACTTAACATAATTGAGTATCCTTTACAAATAAATTTTAAATACATGAGCACAATTATATTTTTTCTAACATGTTTCCATAAATAACTAACAACAATATAATTGATTATTTCTTAACATAATTGATTAAGTTACAATTGAAATGTCTTATAAACAACTTTTAATATTTTCTTTACACGATAAACATACTACAAAGCTTAAACGTATTGATATACACAAAAAAACACTATCAAAAAACGCTCGTCTATAAGAAATAATCTAGAGAAACGTTTCAATATTTACATATTTTTCATTATTCAATCTTTGTATCATCACATACAGGTGATATCCTTTTTACTTCTTTGTTGATTTGTAGTTTTATCTGATACATTTTTATTTGAAGTAGGTTTCTGAAAAAGTATGGTTATATGTTTCATATGTATTGTTTATGCTTGTAATATGAAAATTTTTAAATAGTGGAAACGATCATTCTAAGTGTTGATACTCGATTAGAATCAAGAAGATTCAAATCAATCTTCTTGTTTCTTTAATTGTGAGAAAAGATACTCTTTCATCAAGTGTTTGATTTGAAGAAAGATTTTCAGGAGAATCTCTATTAATAGACCAAAAAGTTTTAAAAAGAATAGATTCATCGATCAGTGGCATATTTTGTTTGGAGAGTTTTTCCCCAAGAAACAATAATATCTCCACAATTGGCATTGAAATGAAAGAATAGATTGTGTAATGGTTAAATAAACGTACTCAAACCTAAAAGGCATACACGCTAGAAGTATGAGAACAATACCCGATCCTAGGTTCATTACATGAATAACTAGTCAAACATTACTGAGTACTAGAGTAATTTGATCCAAAATCCCCTGTACATTATGCACTAAACAAGAAAACAATTTAGCACCACCCTTTCATTTACTTACACCAAACACTGACCAATGCTAGTATGGTTATTCCTTTGTGTACACTAACTTACTTGAGCTATGTCAATTCCATCAGGGTATTTGAATGTATCAGCTGCACCAAATTTGCGGCGTTCTTCCCAATCTTCTTCTTGTTCTTCATTACTGCTGTCATATTCTTCCCGGTCAACGGAGGGTGAGGAAGGATCATACATACTTTTAGAACGGCACAATGGGGTGGCAAGCATGCTAACTTGACCATGGTGTGATATCTCAACAACAACTGTGTCATCATCTTTTGGGAGGGGTTGTTTCCATGGCTCTCCGTCAATTCTCATGAATGTGCACTCAGCTGCACCCTTGTGAAACTCAAATCGGATTCTGCTTGTCTGCGTGGTCAGAGCAGCATAGAAACATAAGTTCAGCAAAATAAGAAAAAGTGAAAGGGATAACTTAAATCGCTTGTTCTCTCGTAATGAAATTGGAATAAAACAACTCTATTTGTTTTTAATTTTGTTTAACAGTAACCGTTTGCATTTGGAAGGGAAAAATATTTTCCATTTTTGTTTTTTTATTTTTCATTACAAAGTATTTTCTCACTTTATTTTCTATTACAAATAAAATTGAAATTGTTCAGAATTCCAAAAAACAATAAAAGGAATTTGTGTTTGGATTTTCTACAAAGTTGTGTATGTCTTCAGAATACACTAATTTTTTTAAATATATTAAAAGAATTTTTAATATATTAAAATCAATATATTTGAAAACATCAATAGAGAAATAGGACAAAAAATACAAAAAAGTATTTGAACTCAAAAAATTATATATGTTTGATTTAATAAAATGTTTTCAATTATTCACTTTAATTAATAAAAATGTCACCTTATTTCTACTTTACCTTTTGTTTTCAAACAATATTTTTAAAAAATAAAAATAAAAAATAAACGAGTCAAAAGTTGTTTTGATCATTTCGCATACAAACTTCTGTAGTTAAATGGAAAACATTTTATTAAATAAAGTAACTCTGTTTTCTTGTTTTACTTTTTATACATACTATTAATTGTACAGATAATATTTCAGCATCTAAAGGAGAGAAAAGGTTGGTTTTACCTGTGCCAAACGAGTCCCGTGTCCATTTGGTGCAAGCAAAACAAGACCATGCCAAGCATCTCTAAAACCAACTAACTCAAATAGGCCATCATCCACATAGGGAAGAGTCAGGTCCCTCTGAGGCAAAATTATTTTATCAGAATCCTCATATGTAATAAATATGTCTAAGTTCTTAACAGAATAGAATTTGGCACCTGAGGAAAAGAGAAGATGAAATTTGGCACTTACATAAATTGATTTCTTCCTATTTGGTTTTCCCCAAGGATCGAGTCCACCAGAAAAGCTGGGCAAGTTCAGGCAAACAATTGACCGAATGCTGTATATGAAATTAAACGTATGAATTAGAATCAAGATTCATAAAATTATACCAAGGTTACAGGTCTTGTTCACTTTCTTCTTGAGCATTATTCTTACATCTTATGTTGTTGCTTTTTCCTGACATTCGTTATATAATAATATTTTCATTTTCTAGAAACAAAATGCTCAATATGTAAAGAAATGAGTCTTCATAAAGCGTCACCTGCGAGGTATGTGGAGATCTTCCCAATGGCCTTTTTTCATTATTTTGACCTTGGCCAGCTGACCTATATTCCTGTGTCAGAATTTAATCATTTCTAAATTAGGCTTCCATAGTGAGATAAATTGTAAACTCAACACCACAGAATTCAGAAAACAAAAAGACAACGAAAAACAAAAACATTCCAGAAGAAATTAGCATTTCTTGTTTACAACCACAAACGACTTGAGACATTATAAGCATATTATAATTCAACTTACCCCTTTAGTCTCAAAGAACCATAAGTATTAAGCAAATATTTGAGTGAATTTTCATAACCTAGAACGGTTTTTGCTGTAGTATATTCTAGACCTGACCAAAAGGAGTTGGAAGCCTCATCTCGTACAGAAAACTTAAATGGATAAACAAAAGAGATATTAAATACTAGATTTAGAAATTAAAACCATTTTTTGTATGGGCATGGAGGATTTCCCCAACCTATAGACGGAGAGTGGTCTCTTGTCAGAAGAGATTACCAAAGGGTGTTTTGCCTCTCACAACTAAGAGATTAACGAAGTATGCTTATAGAATCTAATTATCTAATAACTTTGCTAGACCTTGTTGGTTGAAATTAAAACTGTGTTCTCTTTCTTATATTCTATACCTCAGTATAATGAGGTGGAGGGCTGTACAGAAAATTTAAATGGATAAGGCAAAAAGGAAATTTCATGCTTCTGGATCAATTCTCGTTTTCTTAAAATAAAAATTATGTTGCTCACTTTATCTTCTCTACAGTGACAATACGTAAATGCTGGCAGTACACAGCATCAGCGTATGAAAGAAAAAGAAAAACAGGTCTTTTACACCAAACAAACCTCAGTCTCTGCACGGGAATGGTTGTAACACCCAACTTAGAAAAATGCTATTAGTAAATGTGTCTCGAATAAATAAATTGTACTCATTTTTTGCCAGAAGAAACTCAAGATAACTCGGTGCCTCTTTAGTAACTAACCGTGATGATTGAAACGGAGAAGAAAAGAACAATCCTTGTGAAAATCCAAGCTTCAGATAGGCACTCTGGTTAACAGAAAAAAGGCATTATGAGAGAGCAAATTATACTGAGGTATATGGATAACTATAAGATCCAAATATCTAGTACAACTATATGGATAATGAAATGGAAGCAAAAATGAAAAGTTGAAAACCATGTATCGCTCCACATATATCATGTGTTATATTGAGCAATTTGGGACCTGATTATATAACTGATTTTTAAACTTTTCTGGATGCAACTTCCTCTCTGAATGAAATGCATAAGATACTTGAGCATCCATTCCTACATAGAACACGTACACAATTTTAGGGCTTACTTTCTAGCTGCAATAATATAAAAGCTTTAAAACTCAAAATTTATTTTTCCCCAGAAGCAATGCTGTGGTTACGCAACTTCTGCCTCCGCAGCTCAAAACTTTTTCCCAATGTGCACAGAAATGTACTTGCCACCCCCATCCAAACAGTTTTAAGACAAGTCCGTTTTTCTTACCCATGCTAAAGTAGTTCCAAAATCCCCCACGGTAAGTGTGGTAACCGTCCTGTAAACATACAACAATTCACTGATAAGCATGCATGGAATACCCAGACTCCTTACAGTAAATGAAAATATCAAGGACTCGCAAAGAAAAACTAAAGAAATAAAAGCTTAGAATTGCAATTGCCTGATTCCATTTTGAATCACTTCTCTACTACTTTTATATTCATGTGATTACAAAGACAATCATTAAAGTCATAGGCCTGCAATTGTAAGCTCTTCTAATGCATATATAATATACATTTTAAGCAGCGTTCAAATGAAGGATGAGAATTTGATGTCATATTTGACCCTGAGCGAACCAGAAATTGCCTATCTTTTGATGAAAAGAATAAACTAATCGAAATAAATAATAGTAAATATTAACTTATTTTTCATCAAATGATTAATAACTGTTGCTTCACAAGCATCTTTAATTTCATTCATGATCTCTTTGTTGGCATCTCCATGAGTACAGATTTATCGGCACAAATATGTCCAGGCATCAACAATGAAAAGGAAAAAATACACATGACTCACCATGTTTAGCTTATCTGTTGAAGAGACACGCTGAAATGCATGCATAGCGTGAGGCAGCTCAAGGGGTGCAATAGGGTCACATGAACCTTCTTTTGGAGCCTTCATTCTCATTACAATATGCCAACTGTAAAATATCAGCAGTCAAAGACATTATTCAGTTGCAAAATAACTAACAAAAGATGGTAAATATGTCACATGCTTCAAGCTCCTACATGGAAATGCTGGATGTAGAGGAAAACAGAGTAGCCAATATCCTAATTCTACATTAGCAACAAAGAGAAAACCACAGGCATATATTTGATCAGGCGGCTACAAGGTTAATGGATGTAAAATTAACATCATTAAAATCTAAAACAATCAACAATAAACCCAATACATGATATAGTGTACCATAAAAAACATACCCGACCGCACAACGTGACTAATTTCGGTCTAGACCTCTGTTATTCTAAGAGAAATCAAGAATGCTACCGAAGGAAAAAAAAAATAAATCCTATGTTCATTACTTGTAATGTACATCATATCTTGAAACCTTAGTGGTAACAATACTATAGTAAAAATAAGGGAGGACAAGGAAGGGAAATATCTTTAACATCAGACAAAAAACGTACACTATACAAATGCAAAAATAGTATGTAATTAAAGCATGCAACTTCTGAAGCCTACATAAAAAATAAACAGTTGTCTCTCACAGATCTCGGACACAAGTCTTACAAATGCTCATGCAAATTCTGAAGCCAGAACATTTCTAGACATTTAAAGCAAAGTTCCACTGAATGTTTTCAGCAACGATATACTGAATACAGCATACATTTATGCAAGTGCACGTGAGAAGTTTCAATAAATTTGAAAATTCAAATAAAAGGAGTACATACCTGTCTATTTTCATTTCCTTTGCCGCTTTTACATTCATTAGGAATGCCGTCACTGATTGAAGATCCGTGGTTGGATTTTTCTTTCCCTGTAAATAATAAATTATGTTCAGCACATGTACAACTCATGGACCCTTTATAGCAAAGAACAAAACCTTGCAATTGATCCCGGTTGAAAAGGAAGGTAGCCCTTAATGTATTGAGTTATTAATTTTCTATCAAAAATCATAGAACACCCACACCCACACTCACATGCAATAAATTGACAATTGATGTATATTGCAAAATTTCCAAGAAAAAAATCCAGCAAACAAGCAGACATACTTTGCAATTCACATCTCAAGAATTAGGGTTGCAATTCAAAATTGGAATTGCAATTTGACATATAAGATTCATACTAGAAAATGACCGTAAAAATGAAAACAAAAATTACGACTGATCTATGTGATTATAACCAGTCAAAGAAATGTCAAACTCCAGCAATTGAGACCGACATGCACATTAGTAATAAGAACAAACAAAACGAAAACTGATTCAAGCAAATCATGAAATTCAGAGTTCAGCAGACTGAATAGAAAGTTAAATAAAATACCCATCCAAATGCAAAGGGAAGATTATTTCCCGTCCCCAATGGTACCGTTGCAATTGGTGGCGGATGACGTAATTTAAGGTCAGATACAACTCCAAGAAGCCAGCTAGCAGTACCATCTCCACCTGCAACCTGATTTTCTAGAATACATTAGAAACAAAGACTAATCAAAGATCATCAGATAGTTACACTATAACAACTTCAATCTTCTTCCTTGCTACACAAGTAAATCATCAGATAGTTACACTATAGCAATCATCTTACAATTATTCTCAATCTATTCTGAATTTCAGCTGCAAAATCATCCCCATTGTGCTTGAGCGTTTCCAAAGTCGCATAAAGCTTCTGCAGCACCTTATCCGGAGCATTTTTTCCCAAATCAAAAACCTGGTACATTAGTGAAATGAAATTGTCTTTCCATCAAACAGGTTGTCCCACCTTAAAAAAAAAAACTCAGATACTTACAAAAAAAAAGGACAAAAACAGGAAAAAACAGTTTACCTGGTTTTTGTTAAGAAGTGTACTATAGGAAACAAGAAGCTCCCCTCCAAGCTGGCCACCACTTTTGGAGTTTATGAAAACAATCACAGGGCACGCAGGTACATGCGAGACACTTTTCCCCTCAGATCCTGACAGTAATATGTAATCCGGAATACAGAACTCCCTCAAAGTTCTATCATAACTACCATCACCCATTGCTATTTCCCAGCTGCATGTTTGTATCACCAGAAGAAAAAAAAAATCAAATTTAATATAAATGCAACAAAACTTTCATGTAATTCCTTTCGTGCTTTTAGGATAAGTGTCGTTCTTTAATAATTGAAATTTCACCCAATTTATGATGTTAATGCAAAACTTTTGCTCTTAGTTTACAACTCTGATTACTAAAGAATACCAAAATAAACTTCTGAGCTGTATCTAATCTAAGTTCTTTCCATAGAAATTTTCAAGTCATAATAAATTAAAACTTTAAAAATTAAAAACAAAAACAACAGAGTAATGACAATCCACCAATATATAATTCGAAGTACTAAACTACCTCGACTTTCTACAGTAACTACCATCACCCATTGCCATTTCAAAACTGCGTATTTTGGTCACAACAAAATGTAAGTCAAACATAAGTTCTAAAATATATAAATTGGAACAAAAACGAAATATTCTTCCATCAAAACTAGAGTTTCACTTAACTTAATTTTCCTTACGAATTAAGAAAGTGAAATTCTAATTCTAGTTGAAAATCAATAAAAAACACTGAGGAAGCAGCAGCATCAAAGTTTTTCCATATAAATTTCCAAAGTAATTAAAAAAACAAAAGCATCCAAACGCGCACAAGTAAAAAAAAAATTAAAAATAGAACGTTGAAAATGATAAATAAAATAAACAAAACAAAAACAACAGCAACACGGTAATGACGATCTACCACCACCACCTCCGAACGAGGAAACGAGAAACCGAACGCTTGCAATTTCTCACCACCATTTCCTCAACCGACGCGAAAGTTAGTTACGCGTGTCGTTTTGCTACGTCTTTTTTACTTCGGCGAACGCAGCAAACCAAACAAACACAGCGAAAGAGAAAGCACTTTTAACAAAACCAACTGTTTTCGAGTTGAACTTTTCACAGAACCGGATTCCGCAAAAGCGGAAACAAAAGCTAACTTATTCAGAGTGCCAAACAGAGCCTTGTGCCCCGTAGTACGAAACAGGCATCACGCAACGTATGTGAGCAGTGCGCAGATATTTGAAAAGAAGAAAAAGAAGAAGATACCTTACTGAAACGGCACCGTATAAGCGTGACGAGTTGCTTTCGTAACAAGATGCTGAGAGCGATCCGAAGAAACAGTGTTTGGTTTGTTTAGCTTTCGAAGCAAGAGTGGATTCCTTCGAAAAAAATCTAAGGAATGCGCGTAGAGAAGATATTTGAAGGTCGATTAGTGCTTCGAACGATTGAAGTGGTTTTGAAACGGAAACTTGAAGGAGGCTTATATAAATGAAAAGGTGAACGTTGAATGTGACAGAGGAAGATGGAGGCTTTGAAACAATGAAAAGTTACTGCAAGGTTTTGCCGCGTCATGCCTCGGTTCGGTGGCTTTATCGAGGTTGAGTTTGTCGTTGAAAGTGGGGCCCACGCTCCAATGGAATTGCATGACGTGGAAATTTCCTATTTTTCTTTTCTTTTGTTTTCTTTCGCTTTTATACAAAGTGGGGTAACTTGAGGGTGGTTTTAAAATTAGAAAATAATATTTTAATTTTTTTTTATTTATTTTTAATTCATTATTCTCACCACTTTTAGATTATTTATTTTAATTTTTTAATGATGTGATGTGATGATCTAGAAATGATAAGAATAATAAATTAAAAATAGGTGAAAAAATAGGTTAAAGTATCATTATTTATAAAATTATTAAATTTAGTTAGTATTTTCTGACTTCACTCTAGTTTATAATCTATTAAATCTGTAGCTTGTCAATTTATTTTTTCTTTTTAAACTAAAATTTGAAATAAAAAATAATTTAAAGTATTAATTTTTATTATATTATTTAAAGAATGTAAATATATAATAATATTATAATTAAAATCATTAATGCATAGCTTAATTTTAATTATTAATTATTAATTATTAATTACAATAAAATAATATAAAGATAGAAGTAATAAATTTTTAAAATTTTTTAACTTTTTTAATTAAAAATATTAATTAATCATCTACAAGTTTAAAAATATTTACATGATTAATTCTTTTATACATATCTATAAATTTAAAAGAAAATTAAAATAAAATTGAATTGGTTGATTCGATCTTCAACAAACGTAAAAACCTTAAAATAACATAAGTTAAAAACCTTTTTGTATTAATACACAGATTTTGAATTTTGGCAAAAAATTTCAACTTACTTTCTCATAAGGTGTGAGCCTAATCCTAATCCTAATCCTAATCCAGTATTAAGGAATCAACAATGAATCAAGTCAAAATCAGTTAAACTCACGTCTTTACCATCCTTTTCAACCAACTGGATTTCAGTGAGAGAGAAAAAAGAAAAAAAAAAGACAGCAACTAAGGTAACAAAAGAAGAAATAACTAAAGTAATTTGTGTATATTAGAAAAATAACTAAAGTAATTATTATTATTATAGTTAATATTTTTTTTAGTATTTTTTATTGAAAATATTTAGCTGTTAATGTTACTTTTTTTTTATAATAGGTTATAATGAAGCTCAGTGAAACAATTAACTTCAAAAGAAAACTTTCTAATGTTTATTTTTGAAAAAATTGACTTTCCAGATTAAATATATATGAATGAAGCTTTTACATTCTTGAGGGACTTTTTTGGTTTAAATTTAAATGAAAGTGGACAGTTATGTAAATCAAAGAACTAGTAAATACTTCACACTTTCCTATGAAGAAAACTACCGAAAGGTTTAATTCAAGAAAACACGTTTAAAACTAAACTAAATGAATAAATTGAGATCTCAAGATTAAGTAAAAATGAAAGCATAAAACTAAACTAAATGAATAAATTAAGATCTCAAGATTAAGTAAAAATGAAAGCATAAAACGGCTTGAAATACAAATGTATAAAAGAATTAAATTTGAATAATTAAATAAATAATTGTGAAGCTCTTGAACTGTTTTTCAAGATTGTATTTCATCTCTAAATTAAATTATATGTCCATATGTTTTACAAAAATCGTGTAAAATAACCTCTTAACAAATTAAATATGAAGCTTTCAGTGACAAACAGATATTTACAGTAAATTATAATATAATCTCTCTATACTATTAATTAAAGATAATATTTTATATAACTTTCATAAAGTTGACAGAAAAAACAGATTTATAATTTAGTTAAAGATAAAAAAATTTTTTTAAAATAATCTAGGAACAAAAAGTATATTTAATTCTAATTATAAAAGATATACAAATAACCTGAACAAGAGTTTATTATTTTTTCTACTCTAGATGATACAATAGTCCTTCTATATCTTCGATATCTGTAGACATTTCATTCCACAGTTATTTTTATAGTAGGAATTACATGCCCAGCCCCGAACAATGATCTCAACAACCCACTTGTGAAAAGAAATGTCTCCAAAGCATGACTTTTTCAATTTTCTTCATTGTTCATACTCTTACCTACTCTCTCAATAAATAATGACTCATGAGAATTGTTTAATTTATTTTACTTATTTTGAAGTCATTATAATCTTTATGGATGAAATCACATCATGTACTTATTGATCTTCACAAGTAAATGTTACTTCTAAGAAAAATCAATATATATTAATATTATAATTTTAAAAAAATTATAGATAAATATTAATTTGACATAAAAATAATGTATAGTATATAAATATACACAAATTTTATCTTATAAAATAAATCAATTTTATAAAATTGAGATGTTCTAAAATTAAACAAAATAAATTAAGTTTATTAGTTTTGTTGCATGTGTAACTCCCTATGAATTATCTAAAATAGGATAGTCTTCTTGAGTTGAGCATATGATTAACATTTTGAAAAGAAAATATATGCCTCTTCATAGTCAAACTCAATTTGTCAGTGAAGAAGAATTTGCGTTTGCTACATCTAATATAAAGGTTAATCCAACGACCGATTAGTATTTCAGAAATTAACAAAGTGTCCCTCACTTATAATTCATTTAAAATTATCTATATTATTACATAAAGAAAATTTCTCATTCGATTTCAATTTTATCATTTAAGTATTTTTTAAAATTAAAATAATTATTTTACCAATTTTGTTTTTGTCTGTCGAGAATTTAGTTTGATCGATTTTTTACTCGTTTTGATAACTAAATATCTCTGAAGTGAGTTCTTCTTCATGGAGCTAGTAAATACTTAGTTTTTGAGTCTCAACTGTAGGTTTTGTTTATGTCTCGATATCGATGCAAAACATTAAGCTGATTAGCGAATTATCAACCTTGTACACTGATATCACCTACACGCTTAAGGAATTTAATTGTTTGCTCACATGGTCTTCCACCACGATCTAACGCATAACAATCAGTCTTTTTGTTTGTTTTTGGATTTTTGGTGAAGATGAATTGTAATAACAAATGGATGAGGTGAAAAGTAAATGTGGTTAAATTCAAAAGAGGGATACAATTATTAATAAAAATGCAATACAACAGCAGTAAATAAAGGTAACTTTTGCAGAAAAGTAAATTACCAAGCAAAGTAATGAAACTTGTAACAAAAATTAATGAAAGTGGTGATCCAAAATGCAACAATCAACACAAATTGAGCCATTTTTCTTGTATGCAACGTTTAAGAATATATGATTGTTTCACACTTTGTCACCTCCGGAACTTATAAAATAAACCTATTTATGCTTTCTAACTCCTCCTCAATCGGTTACAAGATTTGAGTTCAAATTTTGAACTTAGCCACAAATAACTAACTTGGAACTACTCTTCACGGTTTTAGGGTCTGCATAGTCTGAGCAATTACCGTCCACTTCCAGTTCGATTGCTGCTTTGTTCTCCTCAATTTGCTTCTTGGTGTTCATTGATCGATATCTTTGACTTTCATGTTCCCTCAATCAACTGAACGAAAAATAGATAAAGTGACTTCTTAAGAATTACATGTCCATCTCATGACATTCATCTCGTAAAGAAGAATTTCGTCAAATGCCTCTATAGAATATAATTCTCTCTAGTTTACAACGAGTTAGGCCTAAGAGATGCGGGGCAATATCCAAACAACTTTTGAAAGCAACATTATATTTCTATGCACTATGAGCCCTCGTCTCTCAATCTTAAAGATTTTAGCTTTCGATAGATCAATGTCATGAAATTTGACCATCAATTGTGTAATTTACCTTATTAATTTTTAGTCTTATAACGACTCTCGATCTCTTAAATAATTTCTTTCAATTTCTCGATACCCCAACAACCCTTTTAAGTGATATTTTTTTAATTTAATCATTTTTTTTTCAATTTAACATTTTTTTTCTAAAATTTAACTATTATTTCATACTATAATAACTATTTATAATAAAAAAATATAAAAATTAAAAATTATTTAAATTTACATTTATAATTATAATTATTTTATTATTTTTATTGTTATTTAAATTTTATTTGTTTTCACTAGTGTAAAATAATGTTTAATACTATACTAGATAGACGAAGAATCTTCTTTTAATATTAAAAATAGAAATACCAAGATAATCGAAAATTAAATTTGAGTTATTTTTTCTTTGTTACCTTTTTAACTGCTTGACATTGAAAAACGATTTTTTTTTTCGTTGTCGGTTTGCACTTGGTGTTGACGTGGATAAGTACACCTACCCTGGTAATAACACATAAGTAAAATTATGATACAGAAAAACATTTAAAAATATTTTTGACTAAAATATTTTTCCTTTGTCCTTAAATTTTGGATAAAATTTTATTTTAGTCTTGGAATTTAAAAGTGAGATTTTTAGTCTCTCAAACATAAAACTAACATTTTTAATCACTCAAATTTAAATATAATTTTGCTATTCCTTCAAATTTAAACGTACTTTTTTAAAGTATTTTTTTTAAGATTTAAAATATATTTAATTCTTAAAAAAATTCATATTCTTCAAAATTAGCTTTAAATCAAGTAAATACTATGCAAATGACGAACACCACCATGATAGTTAAATAAAGAAAAAAAAAACTCTTACAAAAAGTGTAAATACATATATCTCTTCATCTCATGTTCATTTATGACATAAACACCTATTAAATAAAAATTACAGTATAAGAAAGGAAATCATATTCAATATAACTTATGATTGAATGATATGTGTGACCATAAAAATTTCTGTTTTTGGTAAAATAATAATAGTTCAGAAATATTATCAAATGCTATTATATATTATTCAGCAATTCGTATATTTTGATTGGTGATAACTTAACATTGTAAAATGGAAAGTTCGAAGAAAGATTTTGAGTTACGTCCACACGTGTTTCCATTTCAAACATGGTCTTTTGTACGCGGTTGCATGGCTGCGCATGTTGCTAATGGTCTCTCATATTGGGATGACAAAAATACTCTTACCCGTAAATATTTGTAGATAAAATTTGCGGTAGATCATGATTATTTGTGGGTATTTATTATTTGCGGATAGCGGATATTTTAATACCCATTTATAAACAGGTCAGATACGTGTATCATATTATCCGTACTCACATATATCCGTTATTTACAAAAAAAATTAAAATTAAAATTTAATTTATATTTTATTAAGTTAAATTTAATTAAAATTAAAATTAATAGTATATTTTATTATATCAAATTTAATTATAATTATAATTTAATTTAATTTATATTTTATTTTTATAATTTTATATTGAAAATTTTATAAAATATATTTTTTTAAAATATTTGCGGGTATCGGATATGTAAGGCCCATTAAAAATCTTTTAATTCTTTTTCTGCCCTAAAGTTAGTGGACTGCCCTTGTAAGTGGGGCTAAGGCCGGCCCAACAGATAAGGTCCCCAAGTCTGCTCTAAACCTAACCTTTCTCTCATTTTTTTCAGAAACTGTCCCTAATCCTAAAGAGCCACAGCCGCACTTCTGTTAGGGTTTACCTCCTCACCATTTCAAGTTCGATTAAGCTGTTCCTACGCCACGTAAGTACTTTCTTTTAGGTTGTGTGATTTCTATCAGCCTTCTTCGTCTTTGACAGTTAGGGTTTCTTAATATTCTGGCCTTTGTTCCGTTTACCCACTGTTTTCAGCTCTTTAGCCGCTCCCAGGGCAGCAGTGCTCGCTATCGTGCCGCCAAGGCTTCGGTTAAACCTTCCTCCAGGTACGAGAAGTTAGGGTTTCGAGTTTGAGTCGTCTTTGATATGTTTTTGAGCTTGTTGGATATTTGTATGGATAAAATTGTTGTTTGTGGTGCGTGGGATATCTTGTATGATCGGTGGGTTTAGAATTATAGCTGCTGCAGGTGAAACAGTGGCGAGACCTGTTAATTTTGCCCAAGCGAGCCAGTCTCGCCTAGGCGAGACAAACAGGGATTCGCCCAAACCAGTTTGCGCGAAGGGTCGCCCAGGCGGCCCGCTCAAATTTTTGAGCGAGCAAACATCTCGCCCAGGCGAGAGGGGTCTCGCCTAAGCGAGATCCCGCGTTGGTTTCTGGATGCTCTTTCGAGCCCTCGCCTAGGCGAAGGGGGTTCGCCTGAGCGAGCTCGTCTCGCCTGAGCGAGCTCGTCTCGCCTGAGCGAGACTCTTCAGCCTGAGCAAGGGGCTGGGCGAGACCAGGTGCTGTTTGGATGCTTGTTTGTTCTTTAATGATTGATATTGGTTTGAGTATGAACGTTATGATGAGAAATATGTATATATATACATTGGAGCATTAAGTAAGTTTGGCATGATTCATGAATTGTAGATGATGGGTTGGTATGAGAATTGGCATGTGAATTAAATGAGATGGGTATTATTAAAGTGGCATGATAACATGATGAGTTGGATCTTACTTACATGGATAAACTATGATGTGTTGGAATGAGTTGGGCCTGGATCATGAAAGGCGTTGGCTTCAAAGGTTGGTAAGAGTGATGTATATCTATGCGTGGTAATTATTATTTGGCTATGTGAATGTGGTTGATCTGTGTCAGTGCATAATTCCTTGGGGTCTCTAGGTGAGACTTTCAGGGTCACGCTTCAGTGGTCGGGACGTAATTCCATGGCCCCTGTTAGTGGGTGTCCATGGTGGTGCCCCATCTGTATAACTGAGTAAGGATTCAAGGTAAGGATTGCATCCTGACACTCTAAGGGGTCAGTTAGTCTCACTTAGAGCGGACTAACCCCTGTGGTGAAAGTAGCAGGAGGCCTGAAATCTATTAAGGGCTAACCTTGTGGTGAGGGAAATTTGATTCATTATAACACTTGTAACACAAAGCTCGGGGGTGAGCAGAGGTATCCACCACAAGTGCAAGCATCCGTTGAATCCGACCAGGTTATACGTATCCGGATGAGTCGAGTCGAGTCGTAGTGTATTGAATGAAGAGTCATGGCATGCTTGGTTGTTGTATGGATATGGGATGGTGAAAATGTAATTGACTGTATGATGACTATGTTATTGGCTTTAGCTTACCCGTTTTGTTGTATGATTGTATTGTATGTGGCTGTTCTTTCTTGCGATGATAATCAATTTGATTGATGAGAGCAGATGGGCGAGGTTCTCGTGGTCAACAAGGGAATGGTGATTCCGCTGCTTAGCCATTTGGGCTGGAGTTACTTTCTTCATGATTTCTTTAGGGCTATGGCCCATGTATCGTGTTATGCTTTTCTACTCTATTCTCTTTCGTTAGACTTGTATATGGTTTCCGTCGGTATCGTGGTGTGCCCAGGTTGCAGGGGTTGTGTTAAGGACCCCAAGACTACGCTACAGTACTATTATTGTGTGACGTTTCCTTTAATTTCGCTTAATAATTAAATGGGACGTTACAGGGTATCCACGGGTACCCACGAGTTTTAAAAATATCCACGAGTATTTTTTAAGCGGATACCCGGCGAGTAACGGGTGGATAACGGGCAGATTTTTTTTTGGCGGGTCGGGTTGCGGGTAGGCACTATTCGTGTACGACCCGACCCATTGTCATCCCTAATCTCATCTATAGCAAGATATAAATAGGATTCTCTCTTTTGTGTCCACATTTCAAAATACCAATTTTATCCTTTAAAATATAATTATTTATTAAATTTTTGAAAATTTACCGTTATTTTTATAATTTTTTTTTATAAAATCGTCTATTTTATTCTTCTCTTTTTCTCTATTTATCAACAATTATTCTCTCATCTTTTTCGATATATTTCACTTTATTTTTAATAAATATAATTTTATTTTATATATTAATTTAATAACATTACATTATCATCACCTACTAACATAATATCACGTATATATAAAAAATGCGTACAGACAAGCACGACACCGTCTATGTGTACGCTAATTTAATTTAAAACTAGTTAGTGACGGGTTTTTGTTTTTATTATTTTTTTAATTTTGTATTAAGAAAAATAATTAATTTGTATTATATTTAAAATATAAATTGTATTTTCTAATTTTTATTTTAACTTGTATTAGAAAATTAATATAATTATTCTTATATTTATATATATAGTTATTAATATAAAATATTTTTAATAAAAAATTTAATGATTTGAGAAAAAAATAAATAATTAATTATGAGTATTTTTTATATAACAAATAAAATAATTTAATGTTGATTTTATTATGTTAAAATAATATATTATTAAAAGAGTATATCTAATAACATCAATAATAATACAAATAATTAAAATTATATTAAAAAATAATATTTGGATTTGAATTTATTAGTTTTAAGTTATAAAATTAATATAATAATTAGTCTATCATCAATGTAAACATTGACACTATGATAATTAATTATTGTTGCATATGTATGATTTTTTTTTTTTGGAGAATTATGCATTTGATTTTTTTTTGTGTGTTAAATTATAAAATTGAAATAATAATCTATTAGTGATGTGTAGTAAAATAATATTGTTGTATAACTAAAATTTATAATTAAACATTTAAGTTTTATATTATATTAAATTAAAATGTGTGTATACTCTTAAACTAAAATGTAAACATATTTTGCATTATGAATTTTGTATGACATTAATGCAATGAAATTGATATTAAAATTGATCAATGACGCTTAGACACGAACAGCTTAAAACACAAAGCAATAATATTAAGAATATATTGACCATATGAAATCAAAGTCAAAGGATAAATGAAATTAAACTTAAAATATTGTAAACAAAATTAACATGTAAATATATGAACAAAATGAATATATTATAATAACATTAATAATAAAAGTACTATTAAATAATAAACAATAGTAATAATTACAGTTGAATAATAGTAATACAAACACGTTACATTCTTTTATCACCTTTATTTTCATTTTCATAACAACAATAAGGTGAAACAATGCTGCTAATACTATTCTGATTTTAACTATAATTTTCAGTTGACTCAAGTTTGGCTTTGATTTGGAAAAATGTACATGTTAAAATTCCACGAACAGTTACTCTTTCTAATGAACAAATTCAAATTTCTATTGATATTTAAACATTTATTTACTCTCATTAATATATATATATATATATATATATATATATATATATATATATATATATATATATATATATATATTTACAACAAAAGTTTAAAACAAGTCTTTATTGTCTTCAAAATATTGTTCCTACAATTGTCTCTATATATTCTCATGTACGTAATACAGTAATAATAGGTCATTTCACAAACAACACATAAAAGGATAAGTTATGAAAATAAAATTTGTAGTGATATATCAAAGGAACAACTTTATTAGCAATCCATAAACAATTTGATTGAATCAAACACCAACATATAACAATTAATAGACCACACACGGATTTATATATTAAAGATATCTAATAAATGAAATATCAATTGACGTTTTTCGAAAAAAAATCATATTAAGTATGTCCTACCAAAGAGTAACATGTGATTCAAACCAATATCTAGATTTACAAGTGAATCTAAGTATAATTGATCAAGGTAAAATCGTTACAACCCAAATCCGCATATTTACACATGTCACGGTATATAAGAACTCCTCTGTTAACTTCTCACTACCTAATATCTTAGTTTGTGATTTAGATCATTGATGAAGCAAGAGAATTTTTGCTACAATGTAGGTGTCAATTTGTAATATATGTATCAAACAAAAATTCACATATCTAGGACGATATATATGTGACCACATATTCATACAAGTTTCATTATTTTCAATAATCATTTCCATACAACATCACTAATCAACCAAGTATACATACTACTATTAATTTTACGATTACAATAAACATTTAAATACAATCACTAAATAAACAAACACAGAAAATTGTTAAATATGTTTTTCATCTTTACACTATTATCAAGTTGTCTTTCGTTCTCAAACTAAATTACAAATTATTTTGTCCTTTAACTATTTGAAAGTCATATAAAACATCCTCCGCAACAAACAACATATGGAGTGTTTTTCATGTGACAAATGAACTTTCACTTTAGACTATAATAATTTCCACATGCAATTTGTTAGGGATGATGATTTACATAACTTTCATCAAGTTCCAAATAAGGTTATGTTAGACATTACTACGAACTTTGACATCAATTGTCATCATTTTAAACTTTTAACGACATTTATTTTAAGGTTAAAATACATTTTTAGTCCAAATTTTCGTCAAGTTTTGTCAAATAAGTCTTAATTTTGGTTTTATGTTCAAATAGGTCCTAATTTTTGTCAATTTTGTTCAATTGAGCCCTTTTTCGTTAACACCGTTTAAATCATTAATGGCCTTGAACAATGACGGTCACGTGTCACTTCGTGGTTTTTTTCAATTTTTTTTTTTGAATTTTTTGAAATTTTTTAAATGTCCACGTGTTAACCCAACAGCGTGCCATGTGTCAAAGTCAATGTTCTATATTCAATTTGGTCCCTATATTTGTTATTTTTGTTCAATTTAGTCCCAATTTTTGTTAACATGAACCAATTTGGTCCCTCTCCAAATTGAAACTGTTAGGAATTCAAGTGTGAGTCTAAATCCCACATTGACCAGAAATGAGAAAGTAGAGCACTATATAAGGATAAAGACCCATAAACCCATTGCCTTAAGGTTTTGGGTTGAGAGTGGTGTCAATGCTTTATGTGGTTGGGCTCAGGTCTCATTGGTGTGTTGTATCTCCCTAGTGAAACCCCCTCCTTATAAATCCTAACAAGTGGTATCAGAGCCAGGTTAATACCGGCTTAGATGAGTGTAGTACTAGTATGGTCCTAGTATCGAAAGTCTTCCTGACAATGTGGGTCAGGTAAGCGTGTCCCGTTAAGAAAAGAACGGCGGTACAGAAAAGGGCAGAAATGAAGTACTCGTGGTTGGGCAGCTTCCGCTGGAGGGGGAGTGTACCAATGTGGTTGAAGGGACTCACCTTTGAGGGAGAGATTGTTAGGAATCCAAGTGTGAGTCTAAATCCCACATTGACCAGAAATGAGAAAGTAGAGCACTATATAAGGATAAAGACCCATAAACCCATTGCCTTAAGGTTTTGGGTTGAGAGTGGTGTCAATGCCTTATGTGGTTGGGCTTAGATCTCATTGGTGTTTGTTCTCTCCAATGAAACCCCCTCTTATAAACCTAACAGAAACCAAATTTAATTTTTATATTAAAATTCATATTTTTTATTAAATATTTTTATATAATATATTAAAATTCACATCATTATAACTTTGATATAAAAATTAAATTTGGTCACATCTTCAATAAGGACAAAATTGAGACTAAATTCAACAAAAATAACAAATATAGGGACCAAATTGAATATAGAATATTGACTTTGACACATGGCACGCTACTGGATTGACACGTGGATATTTAAAAATATATTAAAAATATATTAAAAATGAATAAAAAAATACAAAAAAAAATACAAAAAGAATTCAAAAAAACCAAAAAGTGACACGTGGCAGTCATTGTTAATGGTCGTTAATGATTTAAACGGTGTTAGCAAAAAAAGACTCAATTGAACAAAATTGACGAAAATTGGGACCTATTTGAACACAAAACCAAAATTAGGACTTATTTGACAAAACTTGACGAAAATTGAGACCAAAAGGTATTTTAACCTTATTTTAACCATCACCATTTTTCTTGGACTTTTAACAACAACAACACCTACGACAGTTTGAAAATTGTCATTGGAGGGTTGTTGTAACCATCGTGGAAAACTCATTCGATATTTTACATTTTATCACTCATTTTCCTTTTCATTATTATTTTTTATTTCCCCTCATCTTGCCAAAGAAACTAATAGAAGTAACTAGCGTCCGTGTGGAGATGGTGAAATTGAAACTAAAATTTATGTTTAAAGTGATGACAAGTGCCAGAAGTAGATTAGATAACACTGTATTTGAGTTCATGACCCTATAACATGTTATAATTCATGAGTTTGATTATATGTTTTGTTAATGGCAAATGAATCTTATCCTGGTCAACCACCTCTGACAGACCCTTCTATTTTATTTATTGTATTATTGAAAAAATAAAGAAACTCAAGGAAAACATGTAGTGGGGTTGAACCACCCACACTCACAACACGAGAATACACTCAAATTTGAAAAAAACATTTACAAACTTTTAAATATCATATTTTTGAGTGAGTGTTAATGTCACAAACATTAAATATTTTTGAGCATTTGGTTTTCCATAAGGTGCGTATTAGACACATGAGAATTAAACTTAAAAATAAATGAAAATGACAATTTAAAGTCCACCAAAAGTACATAATCCATAAATTATAGAATAAAATCTGAGGGTATGACAAGCCTCATAACTAAGAGAAAAAAAAAATAAAGATTTTTGTCATAGTATAACAAGCTACTTTCTTTTAATGATACATCAAAGATTCGTAAAATGATAGAAAGAAGAAATTATGTCTCTACCCAAAAGTTTCCATCACTCGTGTAGAAACATGAGTATTATAACATCAAAAGAAAACTTAGCAAGACTGAAATCTACAACTTGTGAATAAAATAAAAAGTAATTCAATCATAACTTCAAATAACATTATAAAAGTGAACAATGTAAATGGGTTTTATGGCTTTTATCAATTAGACTAAATTAGGTAAAACAATGAACAATTTTTTATCAACGTATATTGTTGGGAGAAAAACATGTGGCAGAACAACACACCTTTGCTTTAAACTTAAAATCCAGAATGGTGTTGGCAGATTTGATATCACAATGGATGATCTTAGGATGACCTAAACAAAATGATTTCAGTTATAATAGATAATAGCTTCAACCCTACGAGAAGAGGTGAGGAGAGGTGAGAAGAGTGATACCTACCAAAACCTAAGTCCGACAATCAAATGTAGAAGAAAGATGATGGAACATAGACCAGAGAATAGTGACTGCAATCCAATGTGAGCAATGTGAGATGAGATGACTGATGCGTTGATGACTGGTGAGACGACGACGGTGAGACGATGACGATGAGTAGTGTGTGGTGTTTAACGATGAGTGGTGATGGGAGTTGAAAAGGTGGAGCACTCTTTTGAGAAGGAAAAAGGGTTTTCTCAGGATATGTAGAATAACAACACCCATGAATCATGCTCAACATAGCCCCGTTTTTACGCTTCTCGCATCCTTTTATCAATTTTCAATTTTTTTTTTATATTCTCTCTTTCAAACTCTTTATATAGCTTTTTTTCTTTCCATTATGTATCATTATGTATTTCTATTTAGAAATAAATTCTCTCTCGTCTATACTCCTTACTATGTGTTAATATGTGCCACCATGCATAACTGTTGTAAAGTTTTGACTATCCTTCACAACCATCACTGGTTTCTTCTACCTTTTTCTTTCTCTATCTGAATCTTTGTCTTTTCTTGGTCATTCTTGATCTTGTTCTTTGTTATGGCTGATTTTGCAAGTACTCAACCTACAACACCCGCATATCTGTATTTGCACCCCAACGAGAGCCCCGTTACGCCTGTGCTCTCTCTGATTCTCGATGTCAACAATTTCCACTCATGGTGCAGATCCATGACGACAACTTTGAGTGCCAAAAACAAGATACAATTTATATAGAATTGCAACCGAGTCAGATAAGAAAGACCCCTTATATGAAACATGGAAGCGTTGTAATAATATGGTGGTCTCCTGGGTTTCGCATTTCGTATCTCCTTCAATTCGTCAAACTATCCTATGGATGGATAAAGCTAAAGTTGTTCAAAACGATTTGAAATCAAGATATTTTTAAGGTGACCATATGCGCATATCAGATTTACAAATGGAATCTTCATCCATGAGGCAAGGAGAATTAACGGTAACTGATTTCTTCATCAAATTGAGAATTATCTAGGATGAAATAGACAACTTTAGACCTGATCCTACTTGTTCATGTCCTGCAAAATGTTCTTGTACTATGATTGGTTTGATTAATCAAAGAAAAAGTGAGGATCATGTGATGCAATTTCTTAGGGGTTTTAATGAACAATACATTAATGTTAAGTCCCATGTCCTTCTTGTAGATCCTATTCCTCCTATTAGCAAGATATTTTCCTATGTTGCTCAACAGGAACGTCGAATTATGGGTAACAATCCATAATCTGAAATTGATATCAAGATTAATGCTAGCAACATGCAAATTACTTGTAATTATTGTGGTAAAAGTGGCCATAGTGAAGTTGTTTGTTTCAAAAAGAATGGTTTTCCACCAAATTATGAAGGAAAGAACTCAAGAAGCTTTGTTAAATGTACCTGCACACATTGTGGTAGAAATGGACATACTATATATGTTTGTTACAGGAAACAGGTTTCCCACCTGGACACAAATTCTTCAACAACACAAAGAAATTTCGTCAAAGATACAAATGGAAAAGATGAAGACAAACAAGAACATGCTATTGGAGATCAAGATATGTGTCAGACTCAATAACAATAACAAACTTTATTGGCTCTCTTGCAATCCAAAGAAGGAGTTGTTGAAGATACTCATGCAAACCAGATTAACACTATCACCATTGAATTGTCCCAACTAGGTAAACCCTTTGTAAGTTCTTGCAATATAAATGATAAAAATGTTTGGATTTTTTATTTTGGAGCCACTGATAATGTTTCTTGCTCTTTGAATAATTTTTTATCATATAAAGTTGTAAAAAGTATTTTGGTTCACCTTCCTAATAATGCTAACGTTACTACAACCCATGTTGGAAGAGTTAAACTCAATGAAAAACTCATTCTCAATTATGTTCTTTACATTCCAACATTTGAGTATAATTTAATTTCCATATCTAAACTTGTCTCTGCCCTTAATATTTGAAATTGTTTTCTCTCCTAACCTTTGTGTAATTCAGAACTCGAACACGAAAGGGAAGATTGGTTTAGCTACATCTAAGAGTGGCTTATAAGTGCTTTCCAAATCTGAGAAGACTTTAATTTTCAGTAGCAATAGCTTTAGTAGAAATTCTTCTTCTTGTAATATTGTAAACAACAATTTATGGAATGACAGATTAGGGCATCTTTCGAATAACATGCTAAATGTTCTGAAGCAAAGACATTCTTACATACACAGTGATAAAATAGATATTTGTAATTCCTGTCATTTTACGGAACAGAGAAAATTACCATATAGTGTTAGTACAACATATGTTAAGCAATCTTTTGATATTGTGCATTTAGGGCCCATGTTCCATTCCTTCCATACATGCTTATAGATATTACCTCACTATTGTTGATGGATACACAAGACACACATGGATCTATTTGATGGCCAATAAATCTGAAACATGGAAGCACTACTGCATTTCATAGCTCTTGTTAAAAACCAATTTAACAAAACCATCAAAATTATAAGAAGCGATAATGGTCCTGAATTCAATATGAAAATTTTTTATGATGCCGAGGGAATCATACACCAAACAAGTTGTATTGAGACCCTAAGGAAAACAGATTGGTGGAGAGAAAGCATCAACATCTTATGAACGTGACTTGTGCCCTTTTATATAGGTCAAGTATTCTAACTCAATTTTGGTCAATTGTTGTTTTACATGTTTCATATATAATAAATCTTACTCTTACTCCTATTTTGAAAAATGTCTCTCCTTTTGAAAGATTGCGTAATAAGGAATGTGACTTGAGTCATGTTAGAGTTTTTGGGTGTCTTTGCTACAATAGCACTTTAACTGCTAATAGACACAAGCTTGATCCTCGTGTTGATATTGGTGTGTTTTTGGGTTTTAAAATCAATACAAAAGGATATGTTGTGTACAACCTTAAAACTCATGATATAATTGTTTCTAGAAATGTTGCGTTCTATGAAAATGTGTTTCCTTATTAAAGTTCAAAAATCTTTCCTTGTTTCTCAAAATTATGAAGATGATCTTAATATTTGAAGAAATTGACAATACTAAGCCAAATTCTGAACATAATGATGTTAAACCCAATTTTGAAAATACCAACTCTAGTGACGCAGATTCTTCTGATAATAGCCTTGAACATGAACACATTCAAAGTGATGATAGAAATAATCGTAGTATCAGAAAAAGAAATCCCCCTTCATATCTAAAAGACTACCACATGTTTTCAACTGTTTCTAAAAATATAAGATATCCCATTCAAAATTTTATCTCCCATGATAGACTTGCTCCAGGCTTTAAACATTTTATATGTTCTATTGATGCTAACAAAGAACTAAATAACTTTGAGGAAGTTATTAAAAGCAACGATTGGCGAGTGGCTATGAATGATGAGATATCCGCTCTAGACAAGAATCACACTTAGACCATTACCACCCTTCCTAGTGACAAAACAACTATAGGGTGCCAGTGGGTTTACAAAATAAAGTACAAAGCCAATGGAGATGTTGATAAATACAAAGCCCACCTCATCGCAAAGGGGTATACTCAGAGAGAAGGAACGTATTATCTTGATACTTTCTCACCAGTCGCAAAGCTCACCATGGTTCATGTAACATCCCTATTTTTAATAAACTATATTATTTATTTTAAATAAAACAATTAGAAAATCTTCTATTTTTACTAATGTTTCATATTTTATTATGATGTAGTTTAAACATTAAAAATATATTTTATCATGATATACTTTTTACTTATTAAAAAATAATTATAAGAAGAAAACAAAACTAATAAAATATGTATATATATATTAAAAAAAAAGTTTTAGGTAAAAAATAAAAAATAAAAAAAAAGTTTTGGGATAGCTTACAAAAAGCCTTGGGAACAAAAGTTAGGCTTAGTTCAGCTTATCACCCTCAAACTGATGGACAATCAGAAAGGACTATCCAATCTTTAGAGGACTTGTTGAGAGCCTGTGTTT
>Ga0214542_1000647_pt1 | contig 65024 bp, 41 predicted proteins | sample CNSS1metaG_FD_160096 | JGI IMG/M metagenome (GOLD analysis project Ga0214542, IMG submission 160096) | Root nodule microbial communities from cowpea collected in UCLA plant growth center, Los Angeles, California, USA - CNSS1 | ecosystem: Host-associated > Plants > Roots > Nodule | place: USA...
TTGTAGGGGTGTGAGTCACAAACCACCCTTTGAGGGTTTACCTAGTGAGTGTGATGGTGGGGCCGCCATTGTGAGACATGGGCAAGTCTCTAAGTGACACTCATGAAACAAGATACATGCACAAGGCTGTAACGTGCACCCACTGATTAGAACCTATAATAAACACCGATATTGTATGTATTATTTACTAAAATCCGGCCATAGGGGATGTAGGTCAAGACAATCAAGTCTCTACATTTTCTCGGGTGAAAGTTTATAAGCACTAGGTGTAAGGGTCAGACCCGGAAGGTTCCTTACACTAAACTACAATATTTTGTTTAAAAAGATAATATATTTTTTATTTTATTTTATTTTTTAAATTATGTGGGGATTGTTAGAAATATTTTAATATAATTTAAAAAATAAATAATTAAAATAAAAATTCTACTGTTACTCATGTTTTTATAGACCTTTAATTTATGGGTTAATGTTTTTTATGGCTAACGGCTATATTCTTATTACTATTTACTTCTTTGTCTCCCTTTACTACGTATAAATACCACCTAGGTGCATGAGGAAAGACACAACAACAGGGACAACAAACACTAGAGTTTTTCTCCAAAAGTGTTCTTCTTTTCTTATCTATATTATCTTTAAGACAGTGGTATTCATAAGGTTCGGAGATCCTTCGCTGCACTCGATTGTTTAGCCCTGTGCAGTAGGGGCATTTTCTCTCTAAGGATAACGCTATGCGTGCCTCAACCTAGGATATTTCTACTCCTTATCTTTTATCTTTTATTTATTATTGTTATTATAATTGTTGATCTTTGATTAATATTAATTGATTTATATATATGTCTTAGTATTATTATTGATTTAATAATTATTATTATATCATTTTATATTTTTATTATTATTAGTGTTATTTGAGTAATCATTTTCTCATATATATATATATATATATATATATATATATATATATTTAAAATACGATTTATAAAACATTACAAAAATATATAAGAGTGAACTAATTATTAAAGTTGTAATAATCAATATATTATTAATATATGTATAATAATTTAAGTCTACCCAAAATTATTAATTTTATCAATCATGGATATATAATTATTGACTTTTTATTCATATGACAAAGTAATTTCCTATAAATGTCATTGGATAGTAGTAACTAGTATGATATGATATTGACTTTTACCACCAAATACTTTTGTTCATATGACATTATTTATATATAGAATTTAAAAACTCGGTGAAATCCTTAACTTATCACACAATACATGAACAACTTGGTAGTACCTCCCTAGTTACTACATGTTTATTAGTTAGAATGATGTCACTTTTGTCATTATTTACCAACATTACAACATGTTAAATCTACTACATAATGCACATTTAATTTAAAGCAACTAATTTAAAGAAAGAGGAATAACACTTTAGACGTGAGTATGTTGCTTAGGTAACAACTCACATTACTTGAGCGATAAAGTTTTCTCTTAAAGATACAATATATTGTTTGAACTTCATTTGAGTGCTTGAGTGATACATTTATGGAAAACAAAATTGAGTAATCCTCTACCTCACTTAAGGGATTAACCAACATTTGATTACTCAAGTTTCTCATGGAGAGAGAATCAATACTTAATCTATGTGTGCATCAGGTCACTGAGTCCCAAAATCTACACACAAACTCTGTTTTTCCATTATTCGAGTGACCAATCTCATTTCAGTAACGAGAGTTCAAAAGGAAAGAAAATTGTTGTAGTGTATCTTTTGCTAAGATTTGAAGCTTGAGTAGGGAGCTTATTGCTCAGATGAAAGTAAACCCTAATAAAAAGTTGGACCAAATAATATAACTTTCTTAGTTAATGAAGCTTGTAAAACTCTAGTATACTCGCACGCAGTATGAGTAGAAAAAGAATAAAATATTTAAAGTAAAATATATATATATAGAAATTAGTGAAGTGTAACGGCAAGCCATTTAAGAACTCGATAACCTTTTACAAGCTTCATACTCGGCTGTGTGCCTAATGTGCCGAATGAAACGAAAATCTTAAGAAGTTGCTCAAACCATAGAAGGCTTATTCGGCAATGTGATATGAAAATGATACGGTGAAATGAAAATGTAATCAACACTTCATTTAACACAAAATCTTCTGGTCTAAATACTTAACCCAAATCTACATTGCTTCTCCAAATACACTTACCAAAATAAACATAAATGAATGATATTAGATTATCAATTTCGTTTATCGTTATTGTTGAATTGGATTTGTACAGTTTTTTTTCTCACATCTCATATATCATTTCATCAAGAAGCAATCACCAAGGACATTCCACACTACACATTATATATACAGAAAACAGAGATTTGGATTCAGTGATACATTAGTGTGTTAGATTTAGAAGGAAGAGAAACCTGATTTTGAAAAGAGTCGAACAAGTTAAGAGGGTGAGCAGCAAGATACGGAAAGGACTTGAGATGTGATTGAGAAGCACCGTGAGCGATGAAGAAGAGTGCAAGTTGCAAATGCCCTGCCTCTGCAGCACAATGCAAGGGAGTGTAGCCAGCATCATCCACAGTATCAACCTCAGCACCGTGTTCAAGCAGCACCTTCACGCTCTTTATTCGACCCTTGAACGCAGCCCAATGCAGTGGGCTCCACCCGTTCTGGTCCCTCCCGTTCACACTCGCCCCTTCCCCCAAACACCTCTTCACGCCCTGAACATCGTCGACCCTCGCCGCACGCATCAGCGCGTCGCCCAACCCCAGCAAATCCACCAAACGCCGGCGCGCGTGGGACTCTTCACTCTCCGCCGCAACACACAACGCCGTTCTCCCCTCCCTGTCCTTCACGCACTTCACGTTTGAGCATTCTAACAAACACTCCACGGCCTTCACGTGTCCCTTCCACGCCGCGTAATGGAGCGGGGTCCTCCCCTTATAGTCCACGCGATTAGGGTTTCCTCCCATCGAGACGCAGAACTCGATAACCCTCACGTGCCCCTCCCTCGCCGCCACGTGAATCGGAGTCCTCCCCTCCGAGTCCACCGAATCCACCTCCAACTCCTCGTCGCAACGCTCCAACAGAAACTCCATCACGTCGATTCGGTCCGTCGCCGCGGCCTCGTGCAGAACTGACTCCTCGATCTTGCAACCCGAAGCTTCCAGAAGCTTCACCACGTCGAGGCTCCCGGACCTGATTGCCGGTGGCATGAGGGACTCTGTCGTCGCGGTGGCGTCCGCGCCGGCGTCAAGCAAGTAGGCGACGGCGTCTGCACTGCCGTTTTCGACGGCGGGTTTGAGCAGTCCCGTGAGCTGCGATCTCGTGCACGCGGATATGGCTTTGGTGAAGAGGTTGTGGGATTGGGGTTTATGGGAGATGAGGTATTCGGCGACGTGGGGTCCGACTAGGGAGATGGTTAAGACGGCGTCGCGGAAGACGTGGGGGCCGGGTTTGGAGAAGAGGCGGCGGAGATGGTCGACGGTGGCCTTTCCGGTGGGGAGCATGGTGGCTCGGACGGTGATGGCATCGGGAGGATCGGAAAGAGGGGGTTGGTCGGAGGTGTGGGAGAGGTGAAGGGTGTATGATGCAGAAGAGAGTGGTGGAATTGTGGAAAAGTGTTTGTTGATGGAGAATAGAGATGGGTTTGTGGTGGTTAGAGACACTGCCACTGACATGGTGTGCATGAGATTCGTTAGCTTGAAGGAGGAGCTGCACTTTTGTCCCTTTAAGAACATCACCTCGACTTCCTTTGCTTCTGCTTTCACTAGCCTGTCCATCTTCAATCTGGTTGATTGATGGATTGATTCTGACTTTGAACTTTAAAGGATGCTTGCTTGAACGAAGGTGATTGATTCTTTCGCTGTCTATTTAGTCTATGTTTTTTGGAATTAATTACTAGACACTGATCTGTTAATTAATATATGTGTGGCATGCTTGTTGGTTGGGGTGTGACCGTGACAGGGAAGGAGGGAGACGTTGACCATGACTGCTTGAAACAATGGAGAAGGGTGGAATAGTACTGCGGCGCTTTTGAATGTGTTGAAGCATTTTTAGCCACGACTCGAGACTCAAGAATGCTATTCTTATTCAATTGCATAAGACGCGGACAATAGTTGCCTGATTTGAAGAATTTGCCAGTAAGTTCATCTATTCTGGTTAAAATATTTATTTTTTAATGAAAAATTCAATTTCAATAAAAATTTAGATCGGAAATATTTTTAGGAAAAGCCTCCGATCGAGTTAGTTAGTGATTATGAGTAGGTCTATGAGGATCATCGGTTTGAGTTTGAACGAGTCATTCAATATCATCGTTGCTGTGTTTAAACGGGTAACTTAATATCATTGTCCGCGTACTTTTGCGAACTAGATACACTTTTAATACATTGTTTCTTATCAAACTGGACCACTTAGATAGATAGTGGCCCTCGGATAGATAGGGTGTCAGGCAACCTGCTTTAGAAACCAAGCATATCCAATGTGCGGGATCTACTACCTAAAAACTTTGTTAGAACAATAATGGTCTCATCATCTATAAATGAATATATTAGAATTGATTTGGGTTGTTTGTTACTCAATAATTCAAATGATCGAGTACTAGACAAACAACCAAAAGTCAGTATTCAAGTGTGTTTATTTACTGCCAAGTATATTTTCTATTATTTAACCTTATTATGGAGGCCCTAAAGCCTGTAAATCTTCTGCACGAGGATTTTCTTTTGGTCTTTGTCAACTAATCAAAGCTTATTGTCAAGGAGTCTACGAGTTTGCAAAGGAGACTTCGTCTTTGCATACCTCGATTGCAGTGACGCATTTCCTTCTGAGAAGAACACAACTCATTATGAATGCTATGTTTTGGAGTCCCCCAATAATTTTGAACTTGAACATTTTAGAGCCAATTGTTGGATAGGTAAAACTTTTCCTACTTCTGCAAATTCAAACAATGAGGAATCAAACTAGTGCCACTCCGTTGGAGGATGATGGCGAGACTTCCACCTTGCAGCGAGTCATGTCAGCCATGAATGACCTACGACAATTTAACGAAAAAAAGACAAAAAAAGAGCAGAGGCAACCTGACAAGCAGAAGAAGCACTCCTTAGGGAAGCGTAGGAGTCTCGCCTCCATGTAAAAGAAGCTTTGGAGGCTCATGAGCAACTGATCACATCTTCGTAAGATGCTAAAAAAGGCAAGGCGGGGACATCAGTGTTCTGGTGAAGAAAGAAATCTCATCTAGTCTTTACACTCCTATGACAACCCCACATTAATACTCTGATCCAAATATTTGAGGGAAATATTGGCTTGAAACTATGGACATCAGGTTGTCTAATTCGAGTAATCCAAAATTGTCATTAACTATGACATCTACCATTTTTACTGTTGAGGGAAGAATCAATAAAGTCAACTAAGCTTGCCTTGATTGATTTTCACCTCAGCATAGACTAAGTAACAAACACTACAAACTAAAAGTGACAAATTGACATATATCTCTACCTATATATAAAGAGGATTCTCCTCTTTTGTATACACAATTCATATTCTTATTTTACCTTTTATAATATAATTATTGTTAATCGTCTTTTTAAGAATAATCGCAATTTTAAAATTTGTTGAATAAAATTGTCATTTTTTTTCTTTTTTGTTTCTTCATCATATTTGTCAAGATATATTTAACTTTGATGACAAATAAAATTTTACTTTACATATTAACTTAATCAATTTACAAATATTAATAACTTAAGTTATAATACAAATACTTAAAAATTGCTGACACACAGTTGCGACAACACCTGTGTTTCCACTAGTAATAATTAATGAAGACTAAGAAGACCTAGAGTTATATCAGACCTCATGGTCCCTACAACTTTTGCCTTTGCAATTCAATAGATGGTTATCATGAACATTGCGGACTTGATTCACGATTTGAAAGTTGTCCCATGTGTACGACAAACAAGCTACTAACTCAGGCAAATTCATGGGGTGACTCGGAACCCTAACACTTATTAACAAGTTAATTTTGTAGGATTGAGTTAGGTTTAAAGATCACTTTTTAACATGGTATCAGAGTCATGTATGTTTATTCTAGCGAAGTTTGTTGTTTGTTGGAAATATTGTTCTACCGATTGTCGGACCATTATCTGACCACCCATTAATGTTTAGTCCCACACTCAAGATGTATATATATGCCTTGAACATAAGGGAGTGTGTTGGAAGTCTCATATGAACTAGTGATAAGGTTAATTTGCAATATTTAAGTAGGTGCAAACTTGATCTTATAAGCCAGTTTAATAAGGTTGAGTTAGACTTAAAATCTACTTAACAAATCCCTTAAATTTTCAGATTTGGGTATCAAAATGGCTTGTTGTACAAAGTGTAAAGACCAAAAGCTATTTCTTAGTTCACCAAAACACTTACACCTCTGCGTTGGACTTTTGAGATCTGCAATAGCTTTACAACAATTATCAAAGGAAACTTAGACCTAAAGGCAATCTGACAAAGAAAATGATGAAACTTTTTAATTGAGTTGTTACCAAATTTAGATTTCTCTAATGTCTAATTGTTCCTAGAGTATTATGTGAGTATTGAAATTCCAAGAAGGAGGGGAGGTTAGGCTGATTGAATTGGCTAATTAAAAACTTAGGTAACTTTTGAAACCTTAAAACACCTTTAACTTGAATCAGATCAACCACGAAATGAGGATGCAAAAGCTACTGGATTGCACACTTTTAATCGATCAAAAACAGGGACAGTCGGCTAATTTCATTAAACAGTTAACAGTGCTTAGTAAATCAACATATCAAAACATCAAATCAGTCGACTGAAAAACTAGGAAATTTGCAAAAATTTGAATTTGCAGTTTAAACCAAAAAGAGCATGAAAGACTTATCAAGATTGATTCAAATGAGTAATACAAATATGAGTCAAGCTTCAGATCATGCTAGAACACACAAGAACAATTACAAGATGGTTCAATTCAAATTTCTTGAAACTTTAAAGTACAAAGCAAGAGAGAAGAGTTAGAGGCAAGCACAAGAACACAAGATTTTTATACTAGTTCACTCAAATTTGAGCTACATCCAGTTTGTCAAGGCAACCTAAGCCTAACTTGTAGTATTTCAAAAGATTTACAAAATCCACAAGATTACACTTTCAAAATATACAAAAATACAACCTAAGACCCTTGAATCCCACAAGTATCAATACAAGTACAGCAAGACCACCCTTGCATACCTGGAAAACCACCAGGAACTACCCAGAAACTTGAGAAAGACCAAACCTGGATGAAATCTCTCCTTAGCCAACCAAATCTTTTTCTTCAAGTTCCAAAACTAAGCAAAATTGCTCCAAAAAAAGATCCAAGATCAATCTCTAATGGTTGCACTTCTCTATGATCAAAAGAGAGTTTTCCACATAATATCCAATGATTTCACGGTCAAAATGGTAAGTCTTACCCCTCGCTCGAGAAAAACAAAACTTATAGTCAATCTGTTAACAAATTCAACAGGTTGATTTTTCATTCAATTGTTGATTTCACATTACGTGAAATCAGTCGATTAAAAAATAAATCAACTGATAGAATACGTAAGTCATTCAACAGATTAAAAGAAACCATTTAACTAGTTGAAAAACAATTCAAAAGATTAAAAGACACCAATAAGACCCTATACATCTATAGAATGGTAAATGGTCTACACTATGAGCACCAATCTTCAAGCTTGTTTTCTTCATGAGTAATCTAGATATAGCACACACACGAGGCTTGAACAACACGTGAAACATCAAATCTTCACAGCATCATCAATTTAATCATGTCTCCAACATGTTCCAATGCAATGAATTTATGTATCTTCATCAAATCTTCAAACACCAAATCATCAAGATCATTTGTGCTAACTATCCTAATATATTTTAGGAATTTAAAAAAGGAGTACAATGCATATTATATGTCTAATAAAATAGCAACTATGAAGGCATTCTTTCATTTTGATACTAATGTCAAAGTGGACATTACATAAATCAAGCTCAATAATACGATGGATCTTAGGTTTTCAACAAACACTCACTAAGACAACTATAATGTTCGTTTTGCGCAGAAGACAATGTCCTGACCTGAAAACCTTGTGTGAATACGACAGAATCTTGATGTGGTTTTAGATGAACACTCTTGGCTACGTGTTGTTGAGTTAGCTCCTAGTGGGAGTCCACAATACTTTATATATATGAGTGAGAACACAAGAAACATAGACATCCCTACAACACAACGACAACTTCGATGACAAGGAGGAGGTGTTCAAACAAATTGAAAGGATTTGGGTGTTCCTAGGATGGACTTTTAGAGACAAAATATGGAAATGTTTGTCGAAGTAGAAATTGATAAAAGAAACAAGTAGCAACCCTTTGGTAGAAGTGAAGTAATCTCTTTCTCCGCAAAAGTTTGAGCCTCATTATGGTGTTGTTTCTTGTGCCTTAAACCTCTCCAAGCATTACAAAATATTTGCGAATCATAGTTTGTCATATGTACATGTGTAAAACCATCTGCAGTGAACAATGTGACATTTCCTTACCCATCACGCCACAACTAATGACCTTGTGTCCCGTTACAATGAATGTTCTAGAACTAGTCTCCCACCATTTCGCTCCCTTAGACAAGTTTGGACTAGGTTAGTTGGAGCTTATCCAGTCTTCTCGTCACATTTTCTCGAGACTGAGGGTTGTTTACCCTTAGGAAAACTCTTATAGACAAATTCCAACTAGGTAGTCAAATTCAATCACTTTGTTACCTAGGCTCTAGATTGAGGGTTTGTGAACCCTCTGGAAAACCCTCTGGCAAATTGTGACTAGGTTAGTCGACACTTGTCGATTATAAGTCAATCTTTCAGGCTCATTGATTGTCTTTGAGAGAGCACTCAGAACCAGTTTACAAACTACACAAACTCTTGATACCAGTTGCGAACCAAACATATCGAACATGCGAATTCACTACCTAAAAAGTTGCTTAGATACCAACATCTATAAATAAATGGAAAATTAGTATAATAAGTCATTGTGAATGATCTGATCTGATCTGAAGTTGTACTGTAGTTATTTGGTCTTCACGAGGGATATTCACATGAAATTCAAGAATTCCGATAATATCTTTCACGATCAAGCAAATCCTTATTTACCATTAAATGATAATTACGAAGTGAATATGGACTATTAATGAGTTTCTTATTCATGTCATCGTTTTAAGAATATTTTATTAAGACAATAAAATCAATATAATAAAACTATATTTTTAGGGAAATTAGGAGTGACAAATTCCTTATTATTGTGACTTAATTACACACCCAAAAAAGAAAACTTTATTTTAAATATGGGAGATTCCAGACCCAAGAGTTCAAGACTCTAAGATCGAATGTTCTAACTTAAAGGGTCTCCTGAGTTTTTAACTAGAACCAAAAGTTAGCCAGCAAAGTTTGATCTAGAACACGTTCGGTTTTCGAAACGTTGGGCACGGGTGAGGAGAAGAAAAATAAAGCTCTTGATTAGTTGGATTGGATTGTCATACTACTAGTACTGTGCCCTCTGAAAGTGAAAACAGGGCATCCGTGTAAACCGTCAAACAATATTCTCTACAGATACAGTTTTTGGCCGCATCTGAAGGCAACTACCAACTTGATTAGTAGTTAATAGAATAATGCAGTGGTTGCAACCTCAAGGATCTTATTTTTTTTCTTTTTAATACAATTATGTCATTCTCAGCAGCCTTGTGTCAATTCTTTTTATTATTTTTAAAGACATAAAAAATCAGTGCACCAATGGAATATGTGAGAATTTCCTCCGACGTGATGCAAGTTTTTGCGACATTCGAAAAATGAATTCCCACGAATATTGTCAGCGTAAAAGGCATCTCTTTTAAACAGTTGACCCGGCAATCCTTTGGATTTATGAAGTCTGTTAACCTTGCTTGGTGAAGCATAATTTGTGGTTCATTTCTATTTTGATGAGCATCTTATTATTAAACCTTTCTTTATGTTGATTAAATATAATATTGAAAATGCACAAAAGCACAGATATTTGTATTTATTCTCACATTGTGAGGCCCTTAAATTTGGACAAACTGCGGCCTGAGTTTATATACTATACTGTCAACACTCAGGAAATCAACTTCTTTACATGTCTGTCGTAATGGTCCTACGGGGTTCATTTTTTTAGCATTATTTTTTTTCTTCTGTTGAAGAAGCTTTTATTTTGGGATTAAATTGAACTTTGTATACTTGGGATCGGAAACTACGTAGTAAATTCAGCCGATACATCAGTCGTGTTATCTTTTCGGCTGCATCCCTTCATAACGGGACAATCGTATGCGTGGCATACATCACTCTGATTCATCTACTAGCATGGCACGCAGCATATTCAGCAAATAGTCTATTGAATACAGATATTCACAACACTAACCTTTGTTGTACGGCCATGTTCGAGAGTTTGCCACAAATCTAGCAGGTAATGTCATGTATTGCCATTAAGTGTTTTTAGAATTTGAACTTTTGATCTTGGCTTTCACGCAAAGGTTGGATAGCAGAGAAAACCTGTAGATACATTATAAAGGCCTCTTGGATATGTTACTTCTCATGAAGCTTCTGAAATAAAGTACCAAGCTTCTCTTGGTATGTGAATGCTGGCTAGACTATTTTCAGACTATGTACTGGATTTATAACAAATTTGGTACTTACATGCCTTTGCTATCTCTTGAAGAAACATATCATGCATCAACATGACTAAGTAACCCATTCATTTACAATTTTTCTCCGATATTTTCGGACACCAGTTAAAATTAGCGCCTTCAGCTGTTTGTCGGGGTAACTGGATTTTGTTTATTTGCAAGTGATCGGTGTGAAATTTTTTTATTCGACAGATAATTTTTATAGTTGTGAAGTGTTAAACCGTTTCTAATGACTGCACTTCATTGTCTCTAGGTTCCAAACCCTTTCACTTTATTGCCTTTTCGACATAATTTGCCTGGCCAAATCAATGTGTCAAGTGCCAATTTGCAGATCCCAATAGCTGCATTGGGATGAATAAATCAGACGTGGTAATTTAAGTAGTTATGTTTTCTTTAATTAGTTATGAACAAATTTGCAGATCCCATATGTTTCATTTAAATGAAATGGAAACTGAATGAATCTGTAGGAAGAATACATCCGATGCGGTAATTTTATAATTAGTAAAATATATTTTCTATCCATCAACTTTCATTAAAAATTGGAATTAGTTCTCTTTTAAATCTTTGAATCAATTTGGTTTTTTAATCCTGTAAATTCGTAGACTTAATTATTTTAATCAAATTGTATTAAGTTGATGTTTTAAGCTTATTTCATTATAGTATTTTAAGTTGTTTACACTGTTTGACATTTTTTCGCTTTAATGTTAGTTGAGAAAGGCGTTTGAAAGGTCATATAAACTTAAAATAAGTTAGTTTAAATGATTAAGATCACACATTTATAAAGATAAGAGACTAAATTGATTGAAGATTTTGAAGATGGATTAATTTTAATTTTCACTAAAAGTTGAAGGATAAAAAACATATTTAATTCTTCTACAATTAGTTAGTGTTATATCATCCAATGATATTATTTTTTCAAATATTGTAATATTTACTTTAAAACATCTACCATCTGAGTGAAAATCACTTATTATCAAATTTTATTTTATAAAATTCACATATTTAGAAAGATGAGAGACTAAATTGATTGAAGGTTTTAAAGATGGATTGTTGAAGGACCAAAATCATATTCAACATTTTTATAATTAGTGTTATATTATCCAATGATGTTATTTTTCCAAACTTTTCTATAATTAGTGTTATATTATCCAATGATGTTATTTTTCCAAATATTGTAATATTTACTTTAAAACATCTACCATCTGAGTGAATATCACTTATTGTCAAACGTTTTCTCATTGAAAAATTCGGGAAATTAATGAACTTCGGTTAATAAAGAAATAGTGAGGACGCCAGTAGCTCAGTTTTATTATCATATTAGTCATTAATTATTTTTTCTAGGGCATGTTGTTGTTTAACCTTACGAGGTTTTAATTGAAATGTTATTCCCACACATGAGTCGAAATATGTTTGGTGGTTTCTTTTTATATTTTCGGAATTTTTAGAATTTTGAAAGTAAAAGAAAAATAAAAATATAATGGAAGTTGGAGCGGAGTTAAATAATAATTTTCATGTGAAATAACTTTTTACCACATTAACATGGAATAAAAAGTATTCAAAATAATGGACTACAACTTTTCCAAAAGTAAATATGTAGAAATATTTTTTATAACATCCTAAGAAACTTGAATATTTACAATTTTCATCCCAAACCGTCATAAATTACAATGAAATATATCTAAAAGTTCCTTTAGAATAATGAATTAAAATATACCTGAGATTAATTCCACTTCTAGCTTAACTTTGTCTATCTTTCAGAAATTGACCAGTGTCTATGGTAATGGATTAAACTAGACTTACTTCTTAATTATATGCTATGAGCATTATAATATATTATCAACATATACATATTAATAATCGTTAATGAATGAATTTTATTTATATATCTTTGAAAATATTAAAGAAATAAAAAAAATATTAGTAAAAGAAATATCACCATTAAAAATTACATACAATTTAATTTTATATTTTATTTAAGCATGTGAAATTAAATTGTTTTAAAATAATTAATTGAAAACTTGTCTTTATAATCCAATTTATTTAAATTTGTGTCTTAGTGTAACACCCTATTTAATTTATAATCATGATTAAAGGAAGTGTCACACGGATAATACAAAAACACAGTCCTGGAGTTTAAACACTATTATGTCACAACTAAACCAGATACAATGTTCATCAGTAATCAAAATAGAAAATTAAAAGACAGACTAGTACATGGGCCCTAGCCCCAAAAAAAGAAAGTCCAAAGCAGTAGAATCTAGTCCAAATGGCTAAGCAGCGGAATCATCTCTTCCTTGTTGACCTCGAGTATCTCTCACATATGCTCCCATCAATAAATTGATGATCATCGCAAAAGTAGAAGAAAACCATACAAAGCAATAAAACAAACAAAGGGTAAGCTAGAGTAGAAACAATTTATCAAGTCATTACATGCTATTACATAATCCAAACAATATTCATCAATCAATCATGTTATGACTTCTCAAGCAATACACTAGACTCAGACTCAACTCATCCGGATTACATATAATTTGGTTGGATTCAGCTAATGCTTTGCGGTGGATACCTCTGCTCACCCCGAGCTATGTGTTACAAGTGTTACAATGAATCAATCCCCCACACACAAGGTTAGCCCTTAATGAGTTTTAGGCCTCCTGCTACTCTTACCACAGGAGTTAGTCTGCTCTAAGTGAGACTAACTGACTCCTTAGAGTGCCAAGATGCAACCTTACCTTGAATACTTACCAAATTATATAGATAGGACACCATCATGAATCTCCACTAATAGGGGTCATGGAATTACGTCCCGACCACTGAAGCACGATCAAGAAGTCTCACCTAGAGACTCGTGGATTTACGTATTGACAACATACCAATCACATTCCAAACAAACAAATAATATTGATCATGCATTTAACATCTCACGCTATCCTTTGTAACCCATCCTCATTCATATTCCATGTTGATTTCATACCATCCCATTCTTCCCAATTCGGGGATATAGAACTTTACCTCATACCAATACCATGCCATCAATGTAACATTATTGTTCATAACGAATTCATGACCATATATATAACCAACCATTTCATTGAAATCACATACCGAGATTTATCCAAGTTCATCATTCACAATCCATGAATCACATCACTCATGTAAATTCATTCATCTCATACTTTATAAATGCATACCAAGACATACATATATCACAAAATAGTATTCATCCCAAATAAATGAGTGCCAACATTTAAGTACCTGTAATTCCATACAATCAAACACAACCCACAACCATAATTCTTACACCAAAAATCCTAAGAAAATTTATTATCACAAAACCAAAATAATTGCAGTAATGCGTGACACATTTCTCAAGTTACAGACATCTAATCGACGATCCAACCGGTCAAACCATAAAATAGCATGTTATGAACCAAATGTCAAAATGTGAGCTCAATCCAACGGTTAATGAGTCGGGAAAGTCAATTTTACTAAAACTGCGCATATCAGAAAAATACACAGTCGTCCAGCGACCAAGTTAACTCGCCCAGCGACTGCACGACGCATCCAGAATACGAAAAATAACGTCAAATATCACAGTTTCATGAATATTTGAACCCCTAACTCAGAAATATACCAAAAACTAGCGTTTTTCCCAATCTTTTCTCATATTTCACAAAACATTACTCGCATAAAATAGAAATAAAAACCCTAGCTTCCTTTACCTGGAAATAAGCTAGCGGGAAGTTCCGACACTTAAGCGAATGAGCACTACAGCTCCAGGAGCAGGTTTAAGAGCTGAAAATCTCAATACAGAGGGAGCATGAGATTATTACGAGGAACCCTACCGACGAAAGAAAAAGGTTAAACTCAGTTGAACTTGGATAGATCCCAAACCCTAGCAGAGCGTTTTGTTGAGAAGGAGAGAGTGTAAGGGAACTGTGTTTGCAAGAATGTAGCAGTGAGAGGGGGTTTGACTGCCTTAGGGACCTTGGACACCCTATGGACGAGCCCTTAGGCCCATTAGATTAGGGGTAACCCTTTAAAATTATGGCAGAATAAAAAAAAGAGGGTTTTACACTAAGAAAAATCAACTGTATTTACACTAATTTTTTATTATCAAATTTTATTTTAATTATACTTTAAAATTAATTTTTATCAAAAATTTTATTTTAAAGCATTGCTTTAAAAAAAATATTTTGGATTAAAAAATGAAAAAAAATTGTAAATATCTTTTTGTGATACCTTATAATTAAGAGGTTAAACAATGAGATAGAGAGTGAATATGACTTATATCAAGAGTTGTCAACTTGACTCAATGTTTCATGTGAGTCCTAATCTATCCTTGAAAAACTTTTCGTTTAGGGAGTCCTCAATTTAGGGACCAAAAGTCTTAGCCTCCAAAGTTTACTTTAAAGTGGGTTTAATCCCACTACAAAACTTTAATTATTTTTTAAAGACAATACCTTAGGTTCGAATCAAATATTAAAATAGGCTAATCCGAAATATATATATATATATATATTCTTATTCCTTCGGTATTAACAAATATAATACACAACAATGAGTCTTAACTAAAGTAGTAAAATCTGATAAAAATAAAATAAATTTTTACCGCTAATTTGAGAAATTTTTGATTACTTTTAACACTTAATCTTAACCTATAACTGGTGCCTACAACATACAAGTGTTTTTTTTTTTTTCTTTTTCTATAAAATTAAAATAATTGAATATGTTTTCAAATAAATGAGTTTTAAATTTGTTTTAATAATAATAATATATAGGTATGATGAAGAAAAAAAACATGATAACATAATAAAATTAATAATTTATTCATTAAAAAGGAAGATTTACTAAAAATATATATATATATATATATATATATATATATATATATATATATATATATATATATAAATTATTCGGTATTAAAATGAGTAATAATAATCAAATGATTATGGCTTTAGGAATTTGTTTAAAATAATACTAGGATAAATAAAAATTTAAAACGAATAATTCTAGACCCATGCGGGCATACCTTTTTATTTTTCTTTTTTTGTCGTGAAATTTTTTAAAATATTTATTCATTTTTTATTAATTTGCTATATGAATTTTTTAAAATTGTATTAAAAAGTTAAAATTAAGTAATATATTTAATTATAATATTTAAATATGGCTACCAGTATTAATTTGATTATTAAATAATAAATAAGTTTTAATGTATATTATTTAAAAAATAAAATTATAAACAATAACAAATATATTAAAATATAAAATAGAATAGAAGTTAAACATAATATTTATTAAAATATAAAATAATAATAATTGTTGAAATTGAATTTCGTAAAGTTGAATATAATCCAATGATAAAATACAAATAATAAAAAATATATTAAAATATAAAAAAGTAAAAAACAGATAAACATTGATTAATATTAAAAAATTTAACAACAATAATGATTGAAATTAAATATACTGATATGAAAAATATTATAGTAATTAATCTTTATTTTAATATTAGAATGGATAAAAATAAACAAAATATATCTATAAATTAAAAAATATATATCAACTATATAAAATTATAATAAAAGTAACGAAACTAAATAAAACGCTAATAGTTAATTAAATTAAAAATATGTCTATAATAAAAAATTGCAGTAAATACATATCTGTATTAAAAAGATTAAAATTAAATAAAGGTATAATAGTTATTAAAATTAAAACAATGTCAATAATATAGAATCTTAAAAAAATTAGTTAATTGTATTTTTAATAATAAAATAAATAAAAAATAAAAAATTTACAAATAAAAAAAGTATATACGTAATAAAAGTATAGAAATTAAATAACATTAATAATTATTAAAATAAAAAATCTAATTATTATATAAAATTGCAATAAAAACATATCCGTAGTAAAAACATTGAAATCAAATAAAACCATAATTTTATTAAAATTAAAAATGATAGAAAATATATTATTATCCAATAATTAAGCCAATTAGAAAAGACCCTCCTATAATCATGCTGATCAAAATCTATGTAATTAGAATTAACAAATATTCTCTAATTATACATAGCATTTGATAGCATTTTGTACTTGTGTATAAATAACCATCATATTGTCTATGATAGCTTTTGTTTACACTATATTCATATATCCCTAAAGTTAGAAAACTAAATTAAACCAAAATTTTAAAGATTAATTAATTTTAATTTTTACTTAATATAATGAAACAAAAACATATTTAAACTTTTTTTTTTCTAAGTAGGTAAAATATGGGAGTTGGAATAAGTAAGGGAATGGCTAGTTTAGGTATTATTCAAAGTCATGAAAGAAATTGGAGGTGTAAAAAGTAAAAAAAGGAATCAAATAGAAACTCCCTTGGGATTTGGTGTATAATCGGTAATTTCTTTTTCACCTTAACATTTTTCATGTTCACCTTACAAGGGTGGTTAAAAGACAAAATTGTCCACTTGGCTACCATCGTCACCCCTTTTCTGTCTTTCTTTTCCTCGTCACCGTCACCTTTGTTTATGCGTTATGTCATGAATAAACTCGATGAATTAAGTGTTCTAAATTTATAATCCAAAGGTAACTTTTATGCATAGAAAAAAAACTTTAGGATTGTGTAATATGGAAGGCAACGAGGACTTATATTAAAAAAAGTTTGACTTTGTTAAACTAAGAGAAAGAGTAAAATTGATTTTAAAGCTTTTTTTAAATAGTTTTTTTCTTTAAATATTTCTTAGTTTTAAAAATAAGAGTGGTATAATCTTAACAATCTTTATTAATAAAAGAGAAATTGATTTTAAAGCTTTTTTTAAATAGTTTTTTTCTTTAAATAGTTTTCAGTTTTAAAAATAAGAGTGGTATAATCTTAACAATCTTTATTAATAAAAGAGTTAATATAAGGGAGAGAAAAAGAACAAAAATTTATACCCGTTCCATATCGATCATTGATATTACATTCAATATCAATTTTTTCACTTTTAAAAAATTGGTATTATTATCAAAAAACAAGTTTGTACACTCTAACCTATAACACAAATTTGAGGCAACAACAAATAAACTCTTGACTCACTCAAGAGAATATCAAATCAAAAGGATGTTAACCCTTAATTTACTTAGGATATTAAATAAAATATACGCTTTATCCATTCTTGAACTACTTCAAGAAGATAGATGTCCTATATACTCTTGAATCATCTTAAAAGTATATTAATCTGACTCATTCTTTAATCCTAGCCTTATCAATACTTGTAAAAAAAACACAATAAGCACTACAAACACTCTAGAATAACAACAATCCAAAAGCATTACTCGAATCCTCCAACAAATCAACAACACAAGTATCAAATCTACAACATACTTTAGAAAACAAAATAAAATATTTTACCACAACAAAAGCAATATTAATCTTGAAAAATCAACACAACTTTTAAATACTTTTAGATCTTTAAAAGCACTTGAAAATTATGTAAAAACCGAAAGAATGTCAATTTGTTTCACTCTTGTATGATTGTAAAAGTTACTTAAAATATTTAAAGTTAATATTTATTTAGAGTTGACCTTTAAAAGCCTTAATGGATTTCTCCTCTGAAAGACACAAACAAAACAAAGAAAACTAAACTTTTAAACTTGATTCTTCATTGACATCTTTAATTATCCATCAAACACTTAAATCTTCATAACATCTTCGAACATCATCAAAACAGCTTGAGACTTTAAAGGTATTTGTCTATATAAATATATTATACAATTTAAAAGTCAACAAATATTTTCAATGACATTCAGTAGCCACTTCCAAATTACACAATTCACAAACTTATTTTTATGAAAAAATGACTTTCAAATACTATTATCCAAAAGTTATTTTTCATGTGAAATATAACTTTCGACTGTATAATTTGGAATGAAAAAACAGATTGCACTATGTGAAGTAAAAAATGTTTTTAAATTACACAATTTAAAAATAAAAATTAATTTTCAGATTGTACAAATCAAAAATGATTTTTAATTATCTAAAAGTAAATTTTATAAGGTGAAAGTACATATGAAGGTTAGAAAAGTATTTTTTATTTATTTATAAAAACTATCCATTTGAAAAGAAATTATGTATTTATAAAAGTACATATGAAGGTTACAAAAGAAATGCCATGTATAACAATTTGACAAGAAAAACTATTCAAGGCCGTTAATTTTTTTTTTTTTATATCGACATTCTCATTTTACACCTACATTTTCTTCAAGCAAAGAACGTCAAAATTGCAAATGAATAATATTGTATTAAATTTTTTAATAAATTATTAAAATTCTTCACTAATAAGACTATAATATTGATATGAAAATACATATTGCATGAAATACTTAATAAGTGATTTAATGAAAATCTTCAAAGTAACAAGTGATAGAGATATACATCACAAATCTATCAAAAAATCTGTCCTGAATATATATATATATATATATATAGATAGATTTGATAAGAAAATTGATAAAATCTTTAAAAACACGGTTTTAAATTAATTATATAAAATAGGAATTTATTTTAAACAAACAATGCACGAAATAAAATACTAATTATACTAAATTGTAGATCAAAGAACCAAACCTAACAAATATAACTAAAACAACCTTTCGCTTATGCAAGAAATTTCAGTATAAAATTTTAACGAGTAAACTATCAATTTCTTCTCAAAGAATTATTACTTTTTCTTTAAACCATTTCTAAAATAAAATAAAAAATTCAATTTCTTAGGTATTAGTAATTATACGAAAAATACTTAACACATTTAGAAATCTTTAATCATGAAAACAAGTTATATAAATTAAGGCAAGTCATCTTTAAGAAATAATGCGTGAACATTTAATATCAAAACAATTAAATTAAATTATTTGAGATTACAATAATCTTATTTGTAGTCTATATTAATTAACAAGTAAAACACTTTGAATTTGAGATTTGACATGGTTGATTACCCTCTAATTTAAGTCATATACGCTTTTCAGTTTTGAAGTTCAAACAAAAGTTATTCTGTTTATTTTATTTCAACATTCATAACTCGGATTTTAAAATGAATTTTACGTGTTCACGTTACTTATTTTTTATTTTTATTCTTTCCAATTTAAACATCTCATACACATTCAATAATTTTAATCAGAATCTCTTCAGATTTTTAATTATATCCTGACTTTTTATAAATAAATTATTCAATAAACTATAATTATCTTATTAATGAATTAATTTAATTACAAAATTTAAGATCTTTTATCCTATTATTTTATAAAATAATTTGAAAATAATGCAACCTGAGATGTCCTGTTGTGTGTGAGATTTTTTCACCTCATACCACCTTTACCTATTGAACATTCATACAAGTCCTTAACTTTATTCGGAGAACATAAAACTAAATATTAAAAAAATAAGAATATAGAAATTTGAAAATTGTCTATTCATTTCTCCAATGTCTTGTGCTAGATAAGCAACCACGTTTTACCTTTTCTCCTATATTGTTCCAACAACTCATGTTAGATATGATCTTATCCTAATTAAGATATGTGTTGCATATGCTCTTAACGTAGAACTATGCATCATCAGTAATATTTCAATATTATTTCCAATTTTTAGAAACTTACGACTGTACGTGATTTGAAAATTATAATGTTCAATTCAGTTATATAATTCTAAAGCAAAAAATACAAATAAGAGACGGATCATGATAAAAGAGTTTATCGAACATAAATTACTAGTCAATTTAAAATCTTATCATTTAATTGTTTTTATTAAAGACGTGGCTAAGAGCCCACCATAAAAAAGCTATACAGCACACGACAAAAAAGGGAGCAGCTCCGGAAGAGTCCTCCATAAGAAGACGAATTAGAGAAGCTTTTTTTTTTTTAATTATCATCATTAAAATTAAAAAAATGCATCTAAAATTGTATTCTAAAACCAAATTGATTTTATTAACATGAAATACAACAATTCAGACTAAAAAAAAATATTTTGAATTTACTGAGTGAAATAAGTTAAAAGAACATCTTACTTTATTTTCATTACCTTTTCTTCCTAAACCAAACACTAAGAATATTGGATAATATTCTCTTTATCTGGTTGTTTATAGCAAATGCTTGGGCTTCTAAAATTGGTAACGTACACGTCCCTTGCATCTGCGAGAAAAAAAGGTATATTTTTCGATATTACAAACGTTGATAAGGTTGCTGTTGTTAGTTCTTTTTTTTTTAAATAAAAAGAAAAACTTTAACAGAACAGAACAGAAGACACACGTATGTAAACAAGGCCAAAACGGGGTTGTCAATAGCCATCAAGAAAGGTTGTGTACAGAAGCTTGTACGTCACAAGTCATTTCTCCCTGGCTCTCAATACACCAGCATACAGACAAAACAGGGAAAAGGGATAAAAGAAAAATAGCGACTGAAATGATTTTTCCCAAACGCCACAACCAATTAAAAAACACCCCATTATTATTTTCTTAAGATATATACTCTTATATTTAAATGGTGGGTCCCATTTCAACAGTTTAATTCGGCCGCCAGCTTTGTCGTCTCTTTCGTCTCCGTCCATCCCCGTCGTTCCTTTGCGTTTGACTCTCTTCCTCCTTCTTCATTCTCTCTCTCTCTCTTCTCTTCTCTTTCTCTCTCCACCACCCTCCTTCTTATCGTTCTTTTCCTCTTCCTCATATTGTGATCTCTTTTCCTTCGTCACTCAGTTTTCTCTGTTTTCACACACTTCAAACTCTCCTTTTCTTTCTTTAACCGACAAATCAATCCAAAGGGACTGATAACCCGTTACTCGTTAACCCCCCACCACCGTTTATTCTTTCTTTTTTTCGCCCAAGGTCAGAGCTTTTTCTCTCTCTTCAACCGTTTTTCATTGTTATGAGGCGGCTTAAGAGGTTGGGCATCGTGACTTGAGGATCACTGTTGCTTTTTTGAGTGGATTTGGTTTTTTCGTCTTCGGTGAAGAGGTAAGGGAGGTGAGAACAGAGATGACTGGCACCGATGAAGTCAACCTCAGTGAATCTAAGGTAACATAACATCTATCTGTTTTGTTTTTTTTTTCTACTTTCTATTGTATGTTTGCCTTGTTGTATATGTTTCTGCGACTTCCTTGGTTTGTTTATGCGGATTGCGTGACGAGGGGTGTTGTTGATTTTGGGGGAAAGTTTTAATCTTTGGCTTCAATTGAAAGGCCAATGACTGAAAACGTATCTCAGTTACAGGGGGAGGTCTCTGTCTCTTTTATTACCTTTCTGGGTTTGGTTAATAATCATGGTACTCGTGGGATTAGGAGGATGCTGTTTTTGGGATTGTTTAGGTTTTTTCTTGTACTTAGTATTTCGTCCATGTAGGCCTCTTGTTTCTTTTTCTGGAAAGTTGGGAAATTCAAGTTTGATTTGGTGGCGCAAGGCGAAAATTCCTCTTTTTTCCTGAAGATTTCTAAGGCTCGTACCCTTTTGTAATCGTTGGTTCTGGTCTAATTTGTCAGCTTTTCTCTTGTTGATCTGCTAATAGTGTCATGATATTTTTTGCCTGGTGCCCGTGTTATCTAATTAGAGGGGAGAAGCTTTCACCTTAGTGACTTAGTTACCTGAATAGGAGGAATCAATCAAGAGTCTGTTTTTAATTCTCACTACCGTGTTAGTTGATACGGATAAGGTTCTAAGTTCTAATAATATGTTCAATCCTTTTGTAGAGTGTTGTTCCACTCAATACCTGGGTGCTTATCTCCAATTTCAAGCTTGCTTACAATCTACTAAGACGTGCTGATGGAACGTTCAATCGAGAGTTGGCAGAATTCCTCGACCGCAAGGTCCCGGCCAACGCAATTCCTGTTGATGGGGTATTCTCTTTTGATCATGTTGATCGAAACACCGGTCTATTCAATAGGGTGTATCAAGTAGCTCCTCAAAAGGAAACAAGGTGCAACATAATAGAGCTGGAGAAGCCCCTGAGCACCACAGAGATCGTTCCTGTTATAATATTCTTCCATGGTGGAAGCTTCTCTCATTCATCTGCTAACAGTGCTATCTATGACACTTTCTGCCGCCGCCTTGTGAACCTTTGCAAGGCTGTGGTGGTTTCTGTAAACTACAGGCGATCGCCGGAGCACCGTTATCCATGTGCCTATGATGATGGCTGGGCAGCCCTGAAGTGGGTTAAGTCCAGGAAGTGGCTTCAGTGTGGAAAGGATTCGAAGGTTCATGTGTACTTGGCCGGCGATAGTTCTGGTGGTAACATTGCTCATCATGTGGCTGTGAGAGCTGCTGAAGAAGATATTGAAGTGCTAGGCAATATTCTTCTTCACCCACTGTTTGGTGGGGAGAAGCGAACTGAGTCAGAGAAGAAACTTGATGGAAAGTACTTTGTGAGGCTGCAAGATCGTGATTGGTATTGGAGGGCTTTTCTTCCAGAAGGGGCAGATAGAGATCATCCAGCTTGTAACCCATTTGGTCCCAATGGTAAAAATCTTGCAGGCCTCAAGTTGCCTAAGAGTCTTGTTTGTGTGGCTGGTTTGGATCTTCTCCAAGATTGGCAATTGGAATATGTGGAAGGTCTCAAGAATTGTGGCCAAGATGTCAAACTTCTTTACCTTAAGGAGGCAACTATCGGTTTCTACTTCTTGCCTAATAATGATCATTTCTATATCCTCATGGAGGAGATAAAGAACTTCGTCAATCCTAACTGTTAATATACTACTTAACCTTACTTACAGGATCCCATACATAACTAAAAGCCTGACATTTCAACTGGGTAATCTTCTTTTTTTTTTTTCTATTTTTGTATCTTATCCTTTTCTCTTTCCCTACTTTATAGTGGTGGTGTGTAGTTATTATATAGTTATGTAGTGTTACTCACTGTCATAACATCCATGGTGGTAAATCTGAGCTTTGTGTGACTGGTAGACTACTGCGTCATGTTATCTGCTCTTGTCGTTTGAAGGGTAGCATAAATCAGTCTCGGGAGATTGAAGTGGCAGAGTTCAGTTCATTAGCAAATGAACCCTATTTGACTTTTTCAACCTCAATAGCAGGAGGAGATATTGCTCGGTGATCACTTTGGTTCAGTGAATGCATTTGATTTATGTTGTATAACATATTATTGAATGGGAACTGGAGCAAATCCCATCCTGTTATGAACTTGTATGTTATATAAATGTCATGCTTGTTTTAAGTTAGATTTTGCTTTGGGAAGAAGCTATATATACTGCATCCTGTTTAATTCAAGTTAAGCAGTTTCATCTCGTTGATACCAATATCACAAGGAATGTGTTTTGGCTGACAGGTTTGCTTAAAATAAAAACTCAGGTTTTCTATTTTCTTTGTCTTTCCTTTCCTGTTCCAAGGACCATCTTCATGACCAAAGAACTATGGTAATGGCTGAATATGGAATTATCAACTAAGGTGAAGTGTAGAAGATACAAAGTGGTTTGAAAGATGAAGAGTGTGAATTATTGTGTGGATTTTATTACAATTATTTTCATTTGTGTTGGGTTGAACGTTAGATTCGCTTCCAAAAGTTGATACCAAAGTCCAAGATGGAAAAGGGAAAGGAGTTTTGTCTGGTGTGTACTTAATCATAATGAATAATGAAACGTGTAATGGAAAGAGTGGGTGGGTGGGAGGAGGACCATCCTCGGTCCTTTGATGCCTTGGCAAATCTCATTTCATCCACAAAAAGAGATGAAAACAAGAACTTTCACAAGAACTGTGGAACAATCATGCCATGAGTATGGAGACCAACAGAAATCATGACCCATGTCTGCATTGGAAAGCATTATAGTCCACGGCTTCCTGCTCCACCTCTCAACTGGTTCAATCTTTAGATGCAATTTTTTTTATGCAATTCTATGAACTTAAATTTTTAAACTGCTGAGTTTTTCATTCCAAGATCAAAGAGTGTGTAATTTTTTACTTTGAATTCTACTTAAGATTTTCATTCAGCATCGATGAGGTTAGAGTGTGATGAATTGATATGCAGTATCACATTTTTGGTGATAATAAGATTTTTGGGTTATCACATCCTTAAGGAGCCAACGCTTAATAGATTTCTGTTTCTACTTAATAAATTAGTATTCATTTTCTCAAATTTGTACAGTAGTCTTGCTTATAAAATTAACATTTGACAAGTAAAGATATATATTTTTGGAGGGTTATGCTGATAATATATCTTCTCTATAAAATTTCCAAAGCGTGTATCAATTGATATTGGTGTTTAGAGGTTCCATAGGTATTCTTAGAAAGGTTTTTTATACCTTAAATTGTTTGGTCTTCTTTGTCAAGACATCAAACATATTTTCAATTGTTGGAGGACTTTATACTTTTGTTTGTTCTTATTTGTCAAAACATTAAATATATTGTAAGAAGGCTGTGTTTTCTGGCCAACTGAATATATACATATTTTAAAATAAAATTAGAGGTGTAGTGTATACATAACAAATTTTCTACAAATCTAAACAATAAATATGTATTTTATATTTATATTATTAACATATAAATAATTCATATCAATATATACTAAATATAAAAACATAAAATATTTTTTATTTTGCATATGTTACTTCTCACTTAGTCCATATATCAATTAATGTTGTGTTTGAATTGAGGTGTGGATTTGGGAGAGTTGAATTTGTGTTGATTTGGAGGACTTGTTTGAATTAGAGGAAAGATGATATGATTTGAATGGATATGAGTGAAAAGTTTATGAACTTTGATGTATGATGTGATTGATAAAATTTAATAAATTATAATTTTTAATAAAATAAATTATATGATTACCATTTTACTTTCAATGTAAATAGAAGAAATGATACTCAAATAAAAATAAAAATATTATTTAAAATTAAAAAAATGTAATTTATTCATATTATAATTAATAACTTAAGATAATTATTATTATTCTTAATTATAACTTGAAAGAATTTATAATATAGACAATTTAATTTTAGCTCCATATTTATTTAAATATATTTTATTTTATATAATTAATTTATTTATAAAAGATATTTATTTGAATATTATTATTATTATTATTATATAATAATACTAATTATTATAATAATTAAAATTAAAATTATATATATATATATATTAATAATAATATACGGTGTTATTAATATTCATATAATGAAATATAAGTAAATTAAATTGTTAAAAAAAAGAGACAATAAAATAATTTTAATACAATGATTTGACTTTTCCTGCACATCTATCTATTTAAGAGAGTGTCAAATTTTGTAACTCGCATGTAATTCCGCACTCTCAAATGAGTGCAAACAAGCAGATTTGAACATATTTTCAAGTCACTTTTCATCTGCATGAAAAGTACTCATGCGAATCCAAACACAGTATAAGTGAATGAAACTTTTTTTGACTGAACTTATAAAAAATATAATTTAAGAAGATTAAAAAAAGAAACTTGAAAGAAAAGTTGTTAATAAATATATCATCATACATATAATCACTGCAAGAAAACTATTAAAATTATTACATAGTAACTAATTTTTATTACATAGTAACTAATTTTATGACGAAAAAAATGTTTAGAGCCCAAATTAGAAATCAATTTCGTAATTATAAACTAATTTAAAGATCAATTCTTTTAGTAATAAAAAACATATGTAATTAATGCTAGTGACTAATTTAAGAACCAATTTATAAAGTAAACTATTTTAGTTATCACTTTAGATACCAATTATAATTTTTTGAAATTATTCTAATTATCAATGACTTTTAGTTTATAAATTTATATCTAAATTAGTCACTATAGTTACTATTTATTTTTTATACAATTTTGTTACTAAAATTAGTTGTTAATCAAATATTTTCTTATAATATAGCTAATTAAATATTATATTATAAAATTTTAGATTTTGGATGAAAAGAAATAAATGTGACAATATCAAATTATAACTTTCTTTTTTCATAATATTTTTTTTGTTTACAATCAAGTTATATTTCAAAAATCTAGTGTCTTAATTCCTGTCAATTCTGCAAATAGTATCACCGTTTCTTATCTTCATTATTATTTTCTTGTTAATTATTAATACTTGTCATTTAAAATGTAACCTACTACAACATACACGCAAGTGGGACTCATTTAAATTATTAGACCAATTCATAAGATTTAGAGGAGTTTAATTGTTTGTTTTCATTTGAAGATATATGAGAGTTTCAATTTCTTTTAGCTTTTGCTCAATCTTAATCATTTACTAGCAGAAATATTTTTTTTTTTCAAAAACAAAACAGTGCATATATTGTATTTGTATATAATTAGTGCACACTAAAGAAAATCACTCTTATAAATTCATAATAACTCACCTATTTATTATATAAAAAAGAGATATTTAATGAATTATTATTTAAAAAATCAACCCTCCTTTAATACATTTATGGATTGATATTTGAACATTTTTTTGGTATAAATTATTTAATTTAGGATTAAAAATACTTTTAGTCCACAAAATTTCGACACAAAATTATAATTTATTTGTTCTAAACTTTAATATAATTTGATTTCAAAATTTTTATATAGTTTAGCAAAAATTTAAAAATAAATAAATATAATTTTTATAACATAATTTTATTATATTTTAATATAAATATTTAAATTGTTTGTACAGTTTAAAGATTTAAAATTTAGGATTTGATAACTGAACTATATCAAAATTTAAAATAACAACAAATTTAAAATTTAAGTCAAAATTTATAAATTTTAAATATATTTAACCCTTTAATTTATAATAACAATAAAAATAATAATTTCCAACGTCATATTATAAAAATTTTTGTTTTTATATAAGTAGACTCCATGTCCTGTATGAGATATTTGTTTATTAAAAGAATAAAACATCTTGATTTAAACTCTATTTAAACAGTGCGAGAAAAGAAAAAATTGTATCTATTTCAATTAAATCTAATATTAAGATCTATGAAGGTAAAGCCTATATTCATAAAATAAAAATCAAAACATTTTCATCTTTTAATTTTCATTATTTTTCATCCACATATTTCTCTCCACGTGCTATCTTTTCCTATCTTAAACAAAAGCTCAAAGTAAATTCACGGGAAGTGCTTTATTTATAAATATTTTTCTCACAAATAAATAATGTCATTCATACATTCTAGACAATAGACAAACTCTACAATTTTGATGTTTGTCTCAATCATTAATCCGAAGATAATCGCACTTAAAACAAAATTATTTTGGAACTTTTGTCTTGATAGCTTTATATAAAAATTTTGCACACTATTCTCACACTTTTTTACTCCCTTGATTTCAATTTTAACTAATTTGTACCACCCATATTCAATAAAAGATATTTGTTCTCTTGAAATTAGATGACACAAAACTCAAACCCTAGAACAAAATAAAATCCGCAGTAGATCGAAAAATAATAGTTTATTGAACATGTACTTAGGGCAAAAAGGAGTAGTAAAATACTCATCTTTTGCAACTTTCAGAATTTGAAATTTCTCGAAAGCTTTTAATATAAAAAAAGAAATTTATTTTTACTATAAATACACTTTTAACCTTAATAATATATGTTTTCAATCTTTTTTTAATTTTGTTATAGTTTAACAAATAAATAATTACAAATACATGTGAATGCCTGCAAGTAACATGGATTTAATAACTTTTCTTTTCTCAAATTCATAAGCTACTGTTTACCACTGAGTTTAACTTTTATACAATGTTAGTTAAGGATTTAAAATATTGTCTTTTACCCAAAAGTTATTTATAATACAAATACTATTCCTTTTTAACTAATCATAATTAAATATGTTTGTAATATTTAAATTAAAGCGTATTGATAATAGAAATAAGAAATAAAAAAGAAAGTTGTGGATTTTTGAGTTTTGCGGCTTCTTTCTCCCTGCACATGCAAGGTAGAGAATTTTCTAACCCTTCACCCTCACTCACCCACCCACTTTATCCAATATTTAATGGTAACAGTGACATTATGCATATATCTTCGTTTGGAGGATTGATTGGATTTTATTTGTGTGCCCAAAGCAGAAAATCCCTCTAATGTTACCCTTTTGGTTGCATATATTCCTCAGAATCGTCCCTCACAAACCTTAAATCACTCTCAGCCAAAGCTCTTCAGAGGTATCACTTGTCACCATTCACTATACTATTTATTATTATGTCAAAAATCTCCACCGTGAATGCTTTCTCTAATTGATTTTTATTCATATTAATTGGGTCTCTCCATGCCACTCTACACCAATTCATTTGTTTGACGTTTCTGTTGACTTTTACTTGTTCTAATGATGATTTTACCTATTCGTGGTGGAATTTTTGTTGTTAGGGATAAGGGGAATTGGAGGATAAGTCCTAATTGATTCTGTTTTTGATTGTTTTCTCGTTAAATTTTAGTTTCTGAGGATGTCCATGATGTTTCTGGGACATGGAAAAGGGTTTTGAGTCCCGCGAGGTGGTCTTGTTTTAGTTTCGTATATACTCTTCAGAATTAGGAACGTCATGCTGTTTACGAAATTGCCTTGCTCTCTGAACCTTATATGGGTAGTGGAAAGTTTATTGGATTTTTGTCAATTTAGTGCCTCAAAACACGATAAACCCAACCAATCCAATCTATGTTGAAAAAGGTCATGTTTAGGAGAAGAAAATAAGAAAGTAAAACCAATACTTATTTTCTTATCTCATAAATTAAAATTAGTTTAGCAGAAGTTAAAATCAGTTTTTGGATAAGCTAAAGGAGAGCCTTAGCCTGGAGAGCTGTTCCAACCAAATCAATACTAACGTGTAGAAGTTTTTCTCTCAGGGAAAGAGCTTAGCTTGAGTCAACTGTAGTGTTTAACTTTCTACGGGAAAAATGAAACAGATTTATCTTTGTTTCATCTTTTTTCCTTTGCTAATAATGGTTTCTAATTATTTATATATGAAAATTAAATCTAAAAATTTACTCACTTTTTGTGGCTATAGCTTCTTTGTTTGTAGGTCTGATGAACACAGATTTTTTGAAGATTTTGCAGAAATAAGATGCTCCAGCATTACAAAGTTTTGTGTATTTCTGTGAATAGTTATGTATGCCACAGCCAGTGCACTTTACATTGACGAAATGGGTTATGCTATGAGTAGACTAGAGATAGATTCTGATCATTGTGAAGATGGAAATGCCATCCATGAAGAGTCTAGCAGTGGACAATCTAAAAGACCATCGGCATTTCTGGACAATGAAATTGCTCAGATAACAAAGCTGAAGTCAAACCCCCATCAACAATTAGTCCAAGTTGGAACTGGAAGGCCGCAGTTGCCTGTTTCTCCTGTGAAGATGTTGGCAGGTCGGGAATCAAATTATTCAGGACGGGGAAGGTTTTCTTCAGCCGATCGCTGCCATCTTTTGAGCAGATATTTACCTGTAAATGGTCCCTGGCTTATTGACCAAATGTCTAGTCGGGCATATGTATCCCAGTTTTCAGCTGATGGTTCTCTTTTTATTGCTGGGTTCCAGGTAAAATGTTTTCAGCTTCAACCTGAAAATGCATGCTATAGTTTTGATTACATTTAAATCACTTTGCAGGGAAGTCATATAAGAATATACAATGTGGACAGAGGTTGGAAAGTTCAGAAGAACATTTTAGCTAAAAGTTTGAGATGGACAATCACTGATACATGTCTTTCACCTGATCAACGCTACTTGGTAAGTTAATAGGTTCTACGTCCTTTTAGTCCTTTTGTTTTCTGTGAAGGTACTATTATCCGGCTTTTTCTTATGGCATCTGCACTCTTCAATTTCAGGCTTATGCCAGTATGTCACCCATTGTACACATTGTAAATGCCGGATCTTCTGAAACAGAGTCCTTAGCCAATGTTACAGTATTCACATCTAACACTACTCCTTTTTTAGAATTTCATAAATAGTGCAATTCTTTTAGAATGCTATAAAATATTACAGAGTAATAGATAATGAAAAATTGGATTTCAGTGTATCTATTGGTGTATGGATTCTGTTTAGTAATATTCCTTTTCCTATTTGTAATATACTTTCATTTCTTCTAATATGCAGGAGATACACGATGGTTTAGATTTTTCATCAAATGATTATGGAGGGTACTCATTTGGAATTTTCTGTGTGAAATTCTCGAAGGATGGAAGAGAAATAGTTGCTGGAAGTAGTGATAATTCTATATATGTGTATGATCTTGAAGCAAATAAGATCTCACTTCGAATTTTAGCACACACGGTATTGCTACTAGGCACAACTGTATTTATTTAGTTTCATATGGTTTGGGCTATTGTTTGATATCTATTGGTTTATGAAGTTATGTTGCTGAAATAATTAAGTTTCCTGATTCATAATATAATTGCAGTCTCGACAGATAGAATTGATTGTGTATTCTGTACGGTGGATTGCTCTACTGGTTATAAACCATTTTATGTATTGGCAGTGCCTTTACGGTAGTGCCTGTGAAATTCTATTTGAGGTTTTCTGTCAATGATGTATTCGTAAATAGATCATAAAATTTACAAAAAATGTGGAGAATGTGGGTAGATTTTTGTATCCTAAGGTGGAACCTCAATTTCATTCCTAACTTATTTTTGAGCATTCAATTCTACTTGTTTTCTTCGCTGGCTTAAGTTCAGAACTCAAGATCGTTTGAGAGAATAAGCTTGATTATAAAATATGGAATTACCTCTTGTAATGCCTAAGTTCCTGCACTATCGTTTTGGCTGAGGGATTTAAGGTCTAATAATCCTCTATTTAACTTTGAAATATATGGAAGACTAACAAATATGATTCACTATGTTGGTGTAGAAGAAAAGAAATAGATAATCCAGAGATGGTACGGATGATATGGCTGGATAACCACACTTATTCTTAGTATCCCTACCTTCTCCAAGCTATAAAAAACAATAGAAAAAAAATGTCCAAGCCAAAAGAAGAATCGGATTGGACTTATGTGATATGTCTTTCTTCTTTTTTTGGTTTTGGTTTTTGTATCGAAATTATTTTCCTGTTGCTCTGATCTCTGATGGTTCAAAAATATTAACCATCATAGAGGTTCTAACATTTGGTTTTCATTTTATGTTGCAGTCTGATGTGAACACTGTATGTTTTGCTGATGAAACTAGCCATCTTATTTACTCCGGGAGTGATGATAGTTTTTGTAAGGTTTGTTCAACACCATACGATGGTTTTTTCCTGTCAATATATTATGTTCTTTGTCCTTGAATATCCACATCTTTTTATTTTAAATGGAAGTGGTGGCACCTTTTTACACAGGAAGTCATTCTCATAGTCATAGTCATACAAGGTTAAATAAATAATGAACCTGAAAGTTGTTTCTAGTTAAGTGCGGTAGTTCTTCTCTTTGGCCATAGTCACTAATTTCAGAAATTCCATGAATAATCACTGGAGTTGTTTTAGTTTGTCTTCTGATTGTTGGTGAAGAACAAATTGTAATGTACAAATTTGGTTAGGTCTGGGATCGGCGTTGCTTAAATGCTAAAGCCAAGCCAGCAGGGGTACTGATGGGACACCTTGAGGGCATTACATTTATTGATACTCGTGGAGATGGGCGTTATTTCATTTCAAATGGTAAAGATCAAACCATCAAGCTCTGGGATATACGCAAAATGTCATCCAATGTTACCAGGTATGCTCCCCACCCACCAATCCACCTCTAATATTCTGATGTGCACATTTCTTCTTAACACGTGTGTGGAATAAAAAACATGACTTAAGGTCATACTAGGATAATACTAGCTGATGAGTTTTGCAATGCTGGTGATGTTTAACAAGATACAGATTCGGTTATACCAACATTTCCTTAAGGTATCATGTTGGAGTTTGATTTTATTTAATTCTTAAAAGAATATATAAGTTAATTATGATATATTATCTGATTATAAGGCTGATTTTTTTTTTTTTTGAATTATCTATGAAGCATTCTCACTACATTTTTTTCAATGCAAAATACTGGAAGTTTTATATAATTTTGTTATAGAATGACGTGTCATGTTGGACTCATGCTTCTGTCTCTATTTGTGTTTGCATACTTGTGTGGGTAATTGGAGCTCTTAGAATGATTTTCAGAATTCAGTCTTGCATGTGATATTTATAGATTTTTAACCTAGCTAACGATATCTGTTCCTCTCCGGGATTATGATGTTTCTTGATGAAATTGTTGTTAATTCATTGACGTACTATAACAGAATTTTCTTTCTATTCCAGCAATCCTGGGTATAGAAGTTATGAATGGGATTACAGGTGGATGGATTATCCACCCCAAGCAAAAGACTTGACTCACCCTTGTGATCAATCAGTAGCTACTTATAGAGGTCATTCAGTCTTGCGCACTCTTATCCGCTGCTATTTCTCACCAGCTTTTAGGTGAGCACTAAGGTGGCCTTGCTCTGTAATTCTTCTTCACTTTCTTGTCATGGTCCTCTTTTGATCTTTTTCTTAAAGCTTCAATTATATGTCATAGTCAACCAAACTGTTTGTAAAAGTGTGCTTGGTTTTTTGAGGGGGAAGAATAAAACAAGTTCCGTCAGGTTCATATTTGGACCAGCATGCAGCTTTCTTAACATATTAATTATTTTTCTTTTAAACTGGTTTTCTTTAGCAATATCTTTTGGCTTCTATATCGTTAGGGGATTTGATTAAAGTTGTTAGACTGATATTATCCTTAAATTTACAGCACTGGGCAGAAGTACATCTATACTGGATCACACAACGCATGTGTTTACATATATGATTTGGTATGTAATTTAATTTCTTCTGCTCTAGCATTATATCCATGTTGTATGATTGGCACAACATTATTTAGTTACAAGTTAACAAAAAGTATATTTCATAACCAATTTGATGACATTAATATCTATTATATTAAACGGTAATCCACCCATTTTATGTCAATCCTTGTTAATTTTTTGAAGCTAAAAAATTATTATGTATTTGAACATGAGTGATAATACTAAGGTTTGAGTCTTCATTGCCCGTAAATGGCTTGCCTAAAACGATACAGATCACGTGAACACCCTTTCGTACTCCACTACATGGCTACTGTTAATGAATTTGATGGGGAAGAGCGGTGTAACGTGATGTATATTTTCTTGGGCACTATGCATGAACAAACTATATCAGATTGAACTGCTGTTTGCTTATTTTACAAAGAAACAACACGGACAAAAAGTTCAAGCTGGTTCTCTTTTGATGGTAATTTTGATAATTTACTACAGGTGAGCGGAGCTCAAGTTGCGACACTGAAGCACCATAAATCACCTGTGAGAGATTGTAGTTGGCACCCCTTCAACACCATGCTTGTCAGCTCCTCTTGGGATGGAGATGTAGTGAAATGGGAATTTGCTGGGAGTGGTGATAGACCAGCCTCTTTGAATAAGAGGGTATGGACACGACACTTCTATGATGAATACATGTGATGTCCGTCGAATTAGTTATGGAATGCTCTGGGGATGCATACCCTGTTGTTAATGAACATGTATAGGACGTTTCGACATAATAAGGCATGACATGAACAGCCAGAAGGTCTTGGTACATAAATAACCATGTAAATTAAGATTGGAATTGATTCATTAGTACGCTATGCCTGGAACAAATTATTAGTATTGTACAATGTGTCATTAATTGGTGCGGTCTTCTTGTGGTGAACCTAGACTCCTGTCCTGCATGGTTCTTTGGCTGAATCATTTACACGTACACTGTACCCCTAATTATTGGGGTTCGCCTTTTGTATATATCAGGAATAAAGCTAATAATGCTTATGGTTTCTTCCAAGTTAGGCCGTTCTCCTTCAGATAGCTGTAAAGCAATAGAAAAACAGTGACAGCATATATTTGCCCAAACGCCACTGCCAAGATGCCAATATCACTGTGGTTGTGCCGTTGTGGATATCATGGGAATCTTAACTTGGTTTCATCCTTTGTTTGTCTTGTCTTGGTGATTTATCTAATTATTTTGTTTGTCATGATACCTTGGTTCCTTGATTTTGATAGAGCTCATAATAATTGTTATAGAGGAGCAGGTTGATTTATTTATGCCTGCCTTTTAAAAGCAAAAGTGTTCCAAAAGTTATGAGTCTTAACCTTTCAAAGAATAGAGAAATTTCTCATGTTATTGGCCTTAGATAGCTTTTTCTTCCAAAGGGCCACACTTCCGAAGGCGCTATCTTAACAAATGGTAAAACTACGGGGGACCCTCTCTCTGCTGTCTGGTTATTGGTAAAGCAAAGATGTTATTCTAAGCCACAAACAAATTATAAAATGATAAAACGTGAGATTCCACAAAGGAAACGAGTGAGATGTCGAGTGAATTAAGTACACCCAGTACGATGAATGCAACAAAACATAGAAGGACTGGGTTGGGGCCTCCAGCACAAAAGGGCTACATGTTTCCATTTGTTTTTGGCGACAACGGTCTGATACAATTTTAACAAATAATTTATTATTTATAGGCAAATTGCAAAAGATTGTTATTTACTATTCCCCAGAAGGTTTTGCATGTGAAGATTAGAGTACCGAGAAAATTCTCGGACGATTGGCTTCAAAAAGTAGAAGTTGAACTTGATAATAGATTTAATCATATATTAGCAGATATAGACATGCATTATGCCAACGTATTTGACGTATTACCCGAACATCCAATCTAATTAGGCAACAACACGAGACAGACAGTTAGATATATATAATTGGCTGTGGGTTAGGTTTTGTTATTAGTGTTAGGTTGTTTTTCTCCTTGTTTTCATTCACATTTATTTAGCTTTTTTTATTATGCTTTGACATTAGCTGCTTCAACCCTACCTATTCTCAGTTCTTTTTTCTTGTTTTTTCACATTTGCTTTTTACCGTGATGATTCCTTTGTCGCCACACTCGCACACACAGGGAGGAAAAAGAGAAATAGTGTCAGTCCAGACAGAAGGCTCAAAAGGCTTACAATTGCAATGCAAAAAAGATATCCCCAAAATGGTTGTCGTCCCTACAACCATTTTCCATTGAAGGGAGCAGCGACTCGTGCCCATGGAAAGCTTAAAAAGCTGAAGAAACGGTAATTGCACCGAATGGCCACCACTCCACTTCCCCCAAAAAAGGATAGATACAATCTGAAATTTGTGATCATGAGTCACACAACTCTTCTAAAAATAAACAACAAAAAATGATGGAACAATAACCAATTGGCATTGGTATACATGCATCACACCAAATTATGAATAGACAGGTGCCAATGCCATACCATTGTGTAATCATTAGAAGCTTCCACCACGACACTAGCAAGCAGCATTTTAAATGAGCATAAAAGAATGAAAAAAAAACAAAACCTTTCCCAATGGCAAGATACCAGTGATGACAATAAAACTAAAAAAGATAATGCAAATATTAAGTCACAGTAGATGGCATAATAGAGCTTTAATTGATCGAAATAACCTGATAATAATAATCAATAATTTTTGCTTTGTTTTTCATAATGGACTAATCATATTACATTAGTAATATAGATAATGATCATAACATATATGATTTGAGAAGCTCCTGGAGCAAAAAAGCTAAATTATCTAAATCTAATCCAAAAATATTCACAATATTCTCATTATTCATCCCCGAATAACTACCACAAAATTAAATAATAATGAATCAGAAAGGCAAGAAGAGAAATAAGGAAGAAGAAAAGAGGTAAGAAATTGACTTGATGGGTCGGGTCGGGTCGGATCAGGTTTTCAACTGGTTGCATTGCGCAGTAGGCCTAGTTTTCTGCTTGCCAGCCCTCAAGGGGCAGGGTGTCTCAACGGGCGGGACCATGCAATTATACTGCAGACACAGGGAGCTTCTCTCTGGAATCACCGCCGTTGGGCTTATCTCAATCCCCGTCAGATAGTTATGCTGCAAGTAAAGTATCTGAATGCTCGCGTCCAGCAACCGCTCCACGAAGCTAGCCGGTACCCGACCCGAAAATCGGTTGTTATTCAGGTACAGGTACTGCACGCTCGCCAGCATTGGCGATATCTGACCGGACAACCGGTTGTAACTAAGATCAACGGTCGGGATGGACACCTGCTCAACGGGCTGGACCAGACCCGAGAACTGGTTCCTCTCCAGCTGCAGATTCGTGAGCGGGAAGGAGAAGATCCGGTCCGGGATTGGGCCCGTGAACTGGTTGAGACTGAGGTCCAAATAGTTAAGCTGGTCGAGGCGGCCCAGGAGGCGGTCCATTGGGCCGGTGAGCTGGTTCCAGGCCAGGGAGAGGTACTGCAGAGAGGGAGGGAGCGAGTTGGGAGGGAGCGAACCGGAGAGAGAGTTATGCTTTAGGTCGAGCCGTGTTAAAGTGTGCGACTCGAACCGGGGGAGCGAACCGGAGAGGCGGTTATGGCAGAGGATCAGGTTAGTCAGCTCCGGTAGGGATCCCACGGTTGGAGGAATGCGTCCGGTGAGTTGGTTGTAGCTGAGATCGATGGTTCTGAGGCTGCGTAACCCGCCGAGCTTGGTCGGAATTTCGCCGGAGATGAAGTTGCGGTTGACGCCGAGGAACCTGAGGTTCTTCAAATCGGAGAGGGATTCTGGTAGAGGACCGTAGATTCTGCCGGGGACAACGGTGAACTCCGCGAGCGAGGAGAGCTTGCCGAGGGCGGGGTCGAGGCGGCCGGTGAGTCCGGGAGAGCCCGCCCTGGGATCGCCGAGGTTGAGGGAGATGACCCTGTCGGAGTCGCAGTAAACCCCGGCGAAGTTGCACGGGTCTGCGGTGAAATCCCAGGAGGAGAAGAAATGGGAACCAGGCATGTCTTCGAGGGCTTTGCGAATGGATTGCAGAGCGAGGAAATCGGCAGGGTCTAAAATAGCCTCCACGTGTAGAAAAGAGAAGAAAATGAAAAGGAGAACAGCACCAACATTTTTGCAGGTGGCCATTGAAGCCCCGGTGAAGGAAGAAGCAGAAAATAGGGTTTTATAGAGAAAAGAGGAAGCTGACTGAAGAAGAGATTGTTTTGTGGTTGAATGGAACTGGAACTGGAACAACCAACATCTAATAGTCAAAGGCCTTATTTAAAGAGGGCGATTAGGCTTGCAAGAAAAGCAACTCTCACTACACCACACCACACCACTGTATCAGAATGAATGAAGAAATGAATCTTTTTGTGTTGGCTTCTCAGAGAAGGAGCAATGTGATGGCAATGGTAATCACTACCAAAAGCTCCTGCTTTTTGCTTTCTTGTACTTCCTACACTTTCTCTTCCAACCAACCAAACCTCCGATTAATCAATAATATTTCTTTTTTATTATTTTTTCTTTCTCGGGAACAGTTACATCAAACGGTTGTCCGAGCCTATCTGGCCTCCGAGCCTCAGCCTCGCCTCCCACGTCATCCTCTGCGCGCCTTTGCTTCGGCTCTTGTCTCTCCCGAACCATTAGATATAGCAGCTGTCAAAATGATTGGATCGCTTCGACACGGGGAAAATACACGACACGTGTTTCTCCAACCAAAGATTATGTGAGAAGGGACGCTGCAAGTCTTTTGCTAATATATTAAAATAACTCCTAACTCTTACTTAACACACAATTCTTTCATAAAATAGTCATATTTATTAAAGATAAAATTAAACATAAGAATTAATATTTTTCTTTAATTTCTTTGAGAGAAACTAGTCGTATATATGAAGAAAATTAATTTTCTTTTTAAACAAGAGCAAAGAAAAGACTAATATTTTTTCCTATGTCCTTTTTGGGGTTTCCTTGCCGTCTACTCCATTAATTTTTTTTACACTAAAATAATTACCAATGTAGAAGTGAGCCAAAAAGGCCAAAAGCTGGGGGTAGCAAGATTGTCAGGAAGAGGGGCAAGGAAAGTGTGGGGCTTTCGAGTGAGTGACAGCTAAGCTATGAAGTTAGGATTATTTAATTTCACCCAATTCTTCTTCAAAGCTTCTTCTATACAGTTTCCTTCACTTTACTTCATCATAAAAATAATAAATGTGTATTCCTTTGTTTTGCTTCCATCTCTGTGTTCATTTCATACACTTGATGCGTAGCAGCATAAATGTCATTAACTAGACACTGAATTTACCCTGATCATTAAGTCTTCCTACCCCAATCTGCATAACATTAAAAATCAAGCTAATTTCACAAAATAGCCATGACTAGAAAGAAACAATTTTTCTACTCTCTTTTCCTTTTTACTTTGTTGTGATATGTGTACAGTGTGGAAATAAACCAACAAACACTTTTTACCCCTTTTTCTCTGTTTCCCTTGGATCAAAGGAGGTGGTTTGAAGGTGAAGTAAGCCAAGTCAAACACATTTTTGGTCAAAGATATGCATGCTCCAAAGCTTGTTTCGCAATTCACCAATTACCGTGCACAACGATGAATTTATTCCCCCTTTTTATTCTTGGGTACAGAATTTAAGTCAACATAACAGAACCAATGCAGCTATTTCATGTGCTAGGGAAAGTTTGTTTCGTTTTCCTAAATTGTTCACCTTTTCTTCCTTCCTTATATTTTCACTATCCTTTCCTTTGCTAAAACTATCTCAGCTCTATTTGCGTGGGTCAAAAGCTATACAGCTGTAAAATCAAGTTACACTTTTAACTCCCCCAAAAAAAATTGAAAGCAACCCCAAATATGGCTATTTGAGGTTGCACTAGAAGTAGATACAAAACATATGGTGAAGTTTGTCAAAAGTCTCGAAATCAGTTTTCATTTTTCACCACCAGATTAACTACTCTGACTCATATAGTAATTATTCTAGCAACAATGTTCCTAACCATCACCCTGTGACTAATGGTTGGAGAGTTAGTTTAATAACTATACCCAACTAAAAACTCTGAATTCTGAATTTTACCCCTGTTTTATCTTTTCTACTACACATTTTTTCGTCAAGAGCAAGTTTTGTCCCAACCCACAAGAAAGTTGAATGAACTTTTTGAAATCGGTGAAAAAATGTTATCTCAAACAAAAAACATAGATGTATGTAGCAAAACACAACCTGTCTAGATATTAATATTGTCGATAAAAATGTGCTCCTCAAACTCAAATCCAGCCAAACAACATAGAGACAAATTAGAAAGCATTTTTATTTTACGAAATGTAAGAGAATAATGTCTGTGATGAATTTGGTCCCAAGAAAATGCCAGAATTCATATATATGCGTGTAGGTGTCCAATTAAAACCACACGACATCAATTATTTAACATATAATATGGTGAGAGGCAGCTCTGAGGAAAAAAGAAAAAATCCACATGACCCCAAATGGTCCTGTTTGAAGTTTCGCACACCAACCACAACAACCAAAACACCTACTTATTCTGGTACATGTAGTGTCTAATTTAAGGACTTTGAGGCTGTGCCTTTTGAGACTTGCGTGGTGATTACTCCACTCTAGTGTGTTCATCCCGCATGCTTATTAATGTAACTTTCTTGTACTGTCTTTTTCTTCCAGCTCTCTCCTTTCATCCCACTACCTTAGTTTTAACCCTATTAATTCTCAATCATGTTACTTTTCCTACTCAACATTGGTAAGTTTAGTTCGATGTACATCACGAAAAAGTTTGAAGGAATCTTGATGGTATAACTTAAGTGTTGTTATTACATTGGCTATGTGTTTGGTTTCACAATTGAAACTTTTAATGTCTAAGTTTCGAGTGTAAAATAGAGAAGTTGTTTAAAATATTTATAGTTTGATTCAACGTAATACATCTTAATTACTGTCCAAGATTTAGATTGCATTATTTCTATACCTAATATAAGCATGACAACTATTATAGATTTGAGAATCTATTTAATATTTTTCTTTTATGTGGATCAGACATCCTTTTGATAATAGTGAGAGACTAATCATTTTATGACAGGGATTAGTCATGAGTTTTGTCCCCTCCCTCAAAATATCTATCATAATCAAGAATTTTATTTCTTTAGATACTTAAAAAGGTTAACTATTTACTAAATGTCTTAGCTTATTTTATTTGACTTTTTTAAAATAACTTTCTTGTGAGTCAACCCTGACACTTCAGGCTTGATGATAAATATTTGTAACCAAATGATTAAAGTTTTTAGATAAATAAGACTAGAAAAGATAAATGGGAAAACAAAAAATAAAGAAAATTTAAATTAAAAATATAAATAACTTTCATAACTTTAATTTTCTTTTATAAGTCACTTTAACTTTTCACTCTCATTTTTTTGTTTATTATTTATTATATTTTTCTTTCTTAAATGTAATATTCCATTTAATATAATAAACAACTAAATAAAATATTATATGTTTTGATAAAACAAAACAAATAGTTACGAGAATATAGAATATTTGTACAATTATCCAAAAGAAATAATTATAAAATATAATATATAGAAACTGAATCAAAACAACTCAGAGTTTACAAAAAAGGAACTAGCTATATATAAGGACTCCTCGCTACTCGATAGGCTCATTGCTATCTATTAAAGAGGTATCTTCATCTGCTTCCTCTTCTATTCACATCATTTGGTGATCAAACAAAGCCAACACTACAACCAGAACACATGATAAGCTAGTGTATTAAGGAAATATTCATATACTTATATTAACTCATGCAAAAAACATACAAACACAATATAAATCACATCAATGTCTAATTTCACACAAGCAGTTGACACTAAACTCAATTATCCAGACACATGTCATATATATAAAATTCACCGGAAGTATGCACCTATGATGGTTCCTACACTCTGCAGAGTCTAGCATCAAGGGATTATCACTCAACCATACACAAGTTCAATCCTATATGTATAGGGCCAAATATGTCCCAAGAATAGGATCCTCTATTACTCTCATCACATATATCGAGTGTAGACATTTAATTTATATTTATATACAAATCTCAAAATTCGTTTATATATGTACTAGCAAGGCATGATAACGCTTGTGTGTTAGCATTTTTTTATTTTCAAAGAAATTGAATCAATAAAGAATATATAATTAATTTTTAAAATAATTGTTAAATGTAAAATTCAAAAAATAAAATATGTACCCAAAAGAAGTTTTTAAAATAATAGTTAAACACGAAAGAGATTTTTAGAATAACGGTTAAAGATAAACTATTTATAAAATAACTCATTTTTAAAATAATAATTAAAGTTTAAAACTAAAAAAATGAAATGTGAACAAGAGGATATCTTTATATATATATATATATATATATATATATATATATATATATATATTATTTAAAATAAACGAATTTGCTGCATTTATCAACTAAAGAGTAAACATGACAACTTAAAATTTGTCAATATTTATTTAAATTTTGTTTAATGGATATTGTATATGAATCTTTGATTCCGGAAAGTATACCTCCAAAGTTGTGATCTTGATGTATTTTTCCAATTTGACGATAGATATTTTTAAGAGAGAGGGTATAATGGAAACTCATGTGAGAGGCTGCAGCATGGCCAGTGGTAAGATTCAATCTTGTTGTTGGTTTTGTAAAAAAATAAACAATAGTAAAAATGTGTATAGGTATGATATTTTTTAATTTGTAAATAGTAATTTTAATTGGACTTGTATTTGTAATCTGTTTGGGCTTTCATGGCCCAATTCTCTGTTATGACTTTTCTTTGGACCGATCAGCAGCGTTATTGTTGGGCCAGGTCACCGCAGCAAATGGGGTGCTTCTTCCCGCACCTCTCTAACTTTCATGGGCTATACTATGCAGCCGCAATCGTGTCATCCTCCTTGGACCAGTCTGTAACCGTCAGCAACCCAATGTGCAGTTTTGTTCTTCTTGGGCTATTCTATGCAGCTATACAAACAAGCCATTAACTTGGCCTGTTTGATCTTGTTCTAGGAGGGCCAACATGATTGTGGCAATTTCTTCTAGCACTCCTTTTCTACCTGCACCCCTAACATTTATAATATCCCTTGTGCCCTCATACAAATTAAAAACCCTAATTATTTTCTCTCTATATCTTTTCTTTTTCATTATTTTCAACATTCAATTTCGTCTTACTTAATAAAAATCTTTCAAAAAATTATATAAAAATAAAATATATAACAAATAATAATAATAATAACAAATAAGTAATAGTAAAAATAAAATAGAGTTAACAAAAATAATCAAATAAAAGTTGCTTCGAAAATTTTAAATTTCTTTTAAAAAATAAATATAATAATAATAATAATAATAATAATACTGTCACATCACACTGTTTCTGCCACGTGACACAATGTCAGATTGACACGTGATAATTTTTAAAAAAAATTATAAAAAAATTAAAAAAAACCACGTGCTGACACGTGACACATAGTTAACACCATCAGTGTACTACTAATGGAAAAAACCTGATTGTAACGAATTTTCCAAAATAGGGACTTCATTGAGTCAAATAAAAATGAGCAGACCTACTTACAATTTCGCTACAAAAATGGGAACCTCTGAAATGATTTAACCTAATAAATAAATAAGTTTTGGTTTAATTCGACCCAATTCTTCTTCAACATTTTCAATCTCTCATTTTGTATTTTTCTTGTACACTTTGATTCTTATTTTTGCAACCCAATATATTTTATCTACCCACACCACCATTTTTTTTTTGCAATTAATAGTAGTTCAATGTTTTATATTCTCACTCCACTCTTTGCTCTAACACCTTTATTCCAGATAAAGAAAGTAGTGATATGATCCTAATAATTAGGAACGATATATCTCTTATAATAATTATAATCAATTTTCCTGACCACGTTTGATTTTGTGCTATGAGTCTGTGATACCTCAATTCCACATAAAGAAAGTAGTGATATGATTCTAATAATTAGGAGAAATATATGTTCTAATATTTAGAATCAATTTTTATTTGATGCTCTGATTCTACTGCAATTTGATTCCCATAATGTGATAATATCACGACCAATCCTTTCCTTTTAGAGTTTTTTATAATAAGGGCTGACTTTATTGTGAGATTACTTTATATTTATGGTATTCTCTATATAAACACATCAAGCTAAGGAAAGAAAAAGTTTTTTTTATAGACCTCTCTCTTAACCTAAATACATTTGCTTTTTTTCTTTTTCAGTAACCCTCGCATATTGAAACCCACTCACCATTCACACAAACCACGCCTCCTTTTTCATTGCATCGCAACATCGAAACCTTAGATCGTTGCTACCTTCTCTCTTAAAGACTCTTGGAGACGCGACAATCCTTGTCAGTTCCGTTTCGAGTATTTTGAAGCCTCACTTATGCTTTGTTTTGTTTTTAAGATTAAATCGATGTGATTTAAATAGATTTTGTGTTGTTTTGTGGCTGAGTTGAATGTTTTTTTTATTTATCTTCTTGTCCACGTGGTTGGAAGGGTAATGTTGACTTATGCCTACTGTGATTGCAAAGTACATACAAAGTAAGGGCTAGTACATCCATAAAGGTCTCCCACTCTTCCTTACTAGCCAAATGATGTAGATATTGCTCAAAATACCCTTGTGTAAGCCCCTGCACCTGGTTTCTAGTCACCAACCTATTTTCCAACTCTTTAAGATACAACTTCATAATGTTCGCAATACTGGAAACAGACACATGGCGCTCCAAGTGTTGGTAATGGGTCGTGCCCTCTAGTGGTAGGTCCAAGATCTATTCAAACTCCTCTACAGTTGGGTCCAACTGGAAGTCTTGAAATGTAAAGCATCTGAGTGGGGAGTCATAATGCTGTGATGGTAGAAAATTGTACATTCACCTCCATCAAGTTCAACAAATTTCCATAAATCTTCCTGAAAGCTTCCCTCTAATAGTTTTCACTTTCCTTCCCAAATTTACCAAACCTACTAGATTCCCTCATTGAATCATTAAACATGGTTTTTTCCTTAATATGGAAGGATCAAATTGTTGTATACTCTCAGTCCCATATTAATTTCCATCTTTTATTATATTGACCGAATAACCCTATGATTACACCTAAGCTACCAAGCCAACAAATGATGAATGTTTTATAATGGATGAAGATATGGAGACATAACATAGTGTACAAAGTAAAATGATATTATTCACAAGAAAAATAGGTGGAAATAGGTGTGGAAATACTAATGAAGAGAACAGATTCTGGTTGGGGTTCTCACGATAGCCAAACACGAAGTATGTCTCAAGTGGCCCCTCTAATTCTAAGTTACACTCGGACTAAGGTATAAGGTCCCACTTATGATATGCATAATGTATGTGTGTGAATGGAGAATGAAATGCATACCCAAACCTCCACCTGCAAACAATAAGTAAAATCCAGGTAGATATATATATAACAATGTCGTCTACCATAGGATTCAATATTCAGGCATACAAATAAGTAATATAAACAAATATTTCAATCATAAAAAATGGACAATAAATAAATAAAAATAAATAAAAAATAAAAAAAGCATACAAAAGAACAAAAAAGGGAAAGAAAACTTTTGAAACAACTACATAAATTTTATACATTTAATTAAATGACCTGACTCTCCAAGTTCACCACTGAAGTCGCCATCCATCGCAACCAAAATCGCGAGAGACTATGAACAAAAAGGTTAAATATACATATATACATTATAACTTATAACCACATAATGGGGGCCCACCGTATCATGCTTATTTCTAATTTGATTTTGACGTATGATAAGCTACAAGCATATACAATGAAGCTCCAAATTGAAACTTATAAAATCAAACATGACATAATATAAAAGGAAAATAATTTTTTGACAACTTTCTCTTACAACCTAAGATAACATCTTTTAAGTGGTTTCCCATTTTTCCATTTTAACGTTTCTCTATATTCCAAAACCAATTAGAAGATGTCACCTCAAGTTGTAAGATAAAGTTATTAAAATTTAATTGTCAAAATATCATTGTCCAATATAAAAAGTAAATAAATTGAACCCCAATCAAAACCACATCGAAAGGACTAAACTACAAAAAAAAAAACTAACCACAATGACAATTAAACATTAATATACCATCACTAATCACAATTAAACCTCAATACCTCAATATTTAATCATTCAAACCAAACACAATAACTCCTTTAACAAATCACATATCATGACTCCAAAAGTGCAATCACAATGAACATAAGTCAACATTACCCTTCCAACCACGTGGACAAGAAGCATAATCTAGTAAATAAATAAAAACAAACATTTAACTCAGCCACAAACAACACAAAATCTATTTAAATCTCATTGATCAAATCTCAAAAACAAAACAAGGCATAAGTGAGGTTTCAAAATACCCATGATGAAACTGGTAAGGAACGTCGCGACTAGAAGAGTCTTCAACAGAGAAAGTAGAAACGATCTAAGTAGGGATGTCAACGGGGCGGGTAGGGTACGAGTAGTAGCTCCCTCGTACCCTACCCGCTGGATAAATATTCGCCCCGTACCAATATCCATATCTGTCAGGTATCCGTTATGCGGGTACCCGCCTATTTTTTTCATATCCGTGGATATCCACGGGTACCCGTGGATATTTGCAAAATTATTTAAAAAACAAATATTTAATCATAAATTCAAATAAAATATATCACTGTTATAAATTTTAAATAAAGTTCAAATAAACTCAAGTTTATACAAGCCCAAATAATTGTAAAAGTAAATATAAAATGACGTTCAACACAATAGAAATTTTTTAATTAGTGCTTTGATCAACAAACTCACTTTCTTCAATTGATTCCTGACAAATAAACAAATAATAAACCTCAATCGTCACGTGTCAAGTATTCTTATTTTGATTCCATCATTTGACAACAAGCATACCATAAACGTCATTATCTATATAAGGTTTGATGTATATGTCCAATTTCAAAGAAAGGAAAGAGAATAATGTCAAGGGGTGTAAGTTTAGCATATATGGGTATCCACGGGTACAAATACTATGATACCCGTACCTGCCCCATTAACATGCGGGTAGCGGATATCCATTTTTAATATCCGTTTTCTACCTGTTGCGGGTTTTATCTGCGGATACGGATTTTTTTGACATCCCTATATCTAAGGTTCTGACTAGGGATCTCAACGGGACGGGTAGGGGTAGTAGCTCCCCCGTACCCTACCCGCTGGATAAATATCCGTCCTGTACTCGTACCCATATCCGTCGGGTATCCGTTATGTGAGTAACCACATAATTTTTTAATATCCACCAGTACCCGTAGGTATTTACAAAAAAATAAAAATAAATATTTATCAACATTTTTTAATCGTAAATTCAAGTAAAATACAATACATAACATTTATAAATTTTAAACAAAATCTAAATAACTTATTTAAATAATGTTGAATGACAGTTTACAAAGAAATGAAATTTTTTAAAACTAATTAATAAAAAAATAACTCATTCAAAACAAATATGTTAATATTTTAATCATATATATTTTTTTTAATTTTTTTAATATAAATTAGAGTATAGCGGGTACGAGTATTCACATGTACAGATATTATGGTACCCGTACCCGCCCCGTTAACATGCAAATATTAAAAATACCCGTATCCGTTACCCGTGGGTATCCATTTACAATATCCATTTCTTATCCGTTGCAGGTTTTATCCGCAAATACCCGCATATACGGATTTTGTTGACATCCCTAGTTTTGACGCAGCTATACATTGAAAAAGGAGGTGTGGTTTGTGTAAATTATGAGTGAGATTTTAGTATCCGAATGTTATCTAAAAGAGCAACTATATTTGGGTTAAGAGTGGTATCTAAAAAAATCTTTTTTTCTTAGCTTGATGTTTTCATATAGAGAGTATCATAAATCTAATAATCTCATAATAAAGCCATAGATGATTACAAAATACTTTAAAAGATAAGAATTTAACCTAATATTATTATATTATGAGAATCAAATTATAGAAAAATCAAAACATAAAATCAGACGTGATAAAAAAAATTGATTTTAAATATTAGAAGAGATATTTGCGGGTCTATATCAATAGCTCAAATCTCACGAATTCGGTAATTATATCTGAGGTCCAAACTAGACAATCTGAAATGTGCTCAAATCTGGAACATATTCTCAAATCCGGAACATGAATGCATAGTGTTAAAACTATCTCAGATCGCTACCTCTCATCGGCGTCAACGTCAAGGATTTTCCCCCTATGCAAGGACCTTTCCATGGCCGCTAGAGACATTGTCGCCATCGATACCAACCACCACCAAAGGTATCACTGACTTCGTCCTTCAACCATCAACCTCCATGTATTCTTCCATGCTAAAACCCAGAGAGAAGTAGTCACTGCCAACCATTGCTGCTCCAGCTACGTAACCAGAGCATCATCACCAACGTCACTTTCGTCACCATCATTGGGTGCCACCAGCACCATCGCCGCCGACAGTTTCTCTTCAGCTAGATTGCTTGCGATCTTTGTCTTCTTTCTTTAAACGCAAATCCCTCTGTTGTCGCACTAGGGTAGTGGCTACCGCACCTCCTCGCCACCGCCATTAGATAAAGTCGTCATCGGTGACAATATCAGATTCAGGATTGTCTTCCGAATTAACCAATTCAAAATTCAAAATTCATCGGTACATATCAGATTAAACAATCCAAAATAATCTCCAAGATCTGGTACCACATACCATATTGGCCAATCCACAAAGCACATATGCATATCATTAAGTAATCCTGAAAATTATGAACATGATTTAGTTAATGGATTTGTTTTGAGAGTTGTTTGCAGTGGCGAACACCATCACCCCTCCGATTCATCACCATCTTCAAACCATCACCATCTCCCTTTTTATCTTGTATAAGTCTAAACTACTTTACACCATTTATCTCTATGTTGTTTTGCTACAAAGGTGTCTTGTAATTCTTTAACACGAGGGATGACCAAACGACACTGAGAGAAGAGGCAACCAATGCAGCTCTAGCAATCCATGGGGGTATGCGAAATCTAATGGAGTAAAGAATGTTTGCTACTAATGCATATATAAACCATGGAGAGAGTGTTGTTTTCAGCTATGTGGAGCTTCTTTCTCCTCAAATAGGTCCCTACTTTGTAGTTGTCGGCATAATTTTAATATATCACTAGTGCAAAAATGGGATATTAGATCAGGCATATTAGATCGGTTGTGCAGGAACCGATCTAACGATTCACGTGATGACAATTTTGAAAATAACTTCATTTACATTAGATCGGTTGTATGGAGAAACCGATCTAACATGTATACATTAAATCAGTTTAGTGGGGAACCAATCTTACCGTCTTTTTTAAATTAAAAATACAGACGCTTTTTAATATTAGATCGGTTAACATTATAACCAATATAATATTTTTTGCATAAACTTGCGAAATCCTTTCTTCTCTCTCGCGCCTCACTGTGCATCCGCTTCCACTGTTCATCTTCTCCATTTTTCTCCACTGTGCATCATCGTGCCTCACACACATTTGCTTTCTTCTTCTTTTGTTGCACCACGAAACCCTCTCCATTTTGCTATACTAGCCTCCACACCACGAACTACCACCTCCGCGCCACGAATCGCCACCACCTCCATGCCACGAACCACCGCTGTTGCCGCACCATGAGCCTCCGATGTCGCCGCACCACGGACCATCGTTGTCACCACACCACGAACCATTGTTCGCCGCACCACGAACCACCGTTTGCCGCACCATGACCCGTCGTTGTGGACAAAAATCCTTGTCTCGCGTGGAAGCTGTCGCACCTTGATGTCGTCGATGTCACTGCACCTCCATTGAAGTTGCTTTAGCTCCTGCCGACGCTACTTGACGTTCTACCTCCATTTTGAAGTTGCTTGAGCTATTGCCGCCGTCGCTTTGTTTGTTTCGTTTTCCGCTGCCGCTCTTACCTCCATTAGAATATTACCATCACTTGCATCGATAAAAGTCAGTTCCTCCAAACTTCATTCATTACATTGAAACTGTTGGCTGCCTTTTTAGGATTTGAATCTTGTTCAATGCATTAAATTGGTTCTTGGAATTTTAGTGCACATAAAACTGGTCAGTTCCTTAAAACAATTTACATTGAAATTCAAAGCATAAGAGTGGATTTTTTGCTTGTGGCTAGTTTTATGAACTTGATCTTTTATCAAGTTCATTCATTTATCTATTTGCAGAAGTAGTTAAGAGTACCAGTTGAGTCACTAAATATAATAAAAGTATATCGTAATTAGAGTCACTAATGAGAGCACCTATTTGCAGAAGCAGTTAAGTCTTTATCACATCAATGATATTTATTTAAACCAACTTCTCATGTCGTGTAGTAATGGATCGAAGTTGGATGAATGCAATTCGAATTAGTGATGTCTATGAGAATGGTGTTGAAGAGTTTCTAAAATTTGCTGAATGACACGGGACTGCCTTGATTGAAAAATATTTTTATCCCTGTGTTAATTGTTTGAACGGGAGACGACAAGAAGTTAAGTTGATACGAGAACATCTTTTATGTGATGGTATCCTAAAGAGTTATACAACGTGGATCTGGCATGGCGAAGTTGTACATCTTCCAACCTTATCACAATACAAAGTTAAGGATGATGATGACGATGAAGATAACATGAAGAAGGGTCCTCATGCAAAAGTGTTATGGTATCTTCCAATCATACCTCGATTTAAGTGTTTATTTGCTAATGTTGATGATGCTAAAAACGTTATGTAGCATGCAAATGGAAGAAAAAGTGAGGGATTGTTACACCATGTAGCTGATTCACCCCAATGGAAGAAAATTGATACCCTCTACCCACAGTTTGGGAGTGATCCAAGAAATTTGAGGCTTGGTCTTGCAACTGATGGAATGAATCCTTATGGTAATTTAAGTAGCAAGCATAGTTCATGGTCGGTTTTGTTGATCATTTATAACTTGCCTTATTGGTTGGTTATGAAGAGAAAATACATTATGTTATCTATGATGATATCTGGACCAAAGCAACCTGTAAATGTTTGTATATATAAGTTGTAATTAAGTTTATTTACTAATTTAGTCTCAAATTGGAAAGGACAAAATTGGATCGTTTTAAAAAATATAGGTACTAATTTGAACCAAAAATTTAAAATAGAGGACTAAATTGAAAACAAGTTTTATCACTGTCACGTGTCATGATTGTAAACTGTCATGTGGCACGACAATAACCTGACACGTGGCAGATTATAATTTTTTAGAAAAAAAAATTAAAAAATTCCACAGCTTGACACGTGTCCTGTACTGACACAATGTTAACTCTAACTTAAAGGAGATGACCAAATTGAACCCTTTTAAATAATTGGGGTACTAAATTGAACCAACCAAAAATATGGGGACCAAATTAAACTAAACCAAAAATTAGGGGACCAAATCAGTAATTATACCATAATTCAATTTGCAAAGCTAATGAAAATTGACTTAAATTCAAATGTATTATAAATATTTCATTATTTTGATTGTTGATTTGTGATGGTAAAACTGTGATTGCATGATCAAATTGATTGATTGATTTTCTATGACTATGAATTCTTGATTGTTTGATCAATTGGCATGATTGTTAATTGTGAGTAGTTGAAATTTGAATGTATATCTTTCTTGATGTGTCCTGTTAGATTTGGTATGAGAATTTAGTTTGGTGAATTTGGTAATACTGACTTAGGTAAATGGTTAACATGTTTTGGTTAAATTTTGAATTTTGAGAAGCATGGAAACTTTAGTTTTGACTATTTGTGGGGATATGTGAGATCTTCGAATTGCGATAATTTGACACTATTTGAGTTAGGAATGTTAAATGAGGATTAACTCAAGAAGTGTCAAATTACTCAATTAGAACTTAGAGAGGAAGATTTCACTGTTGGTATACCACCGGAAGCCGTTGTAGTCCATTGGGAGCCACTTAGACAATGACCACTGACTTGGGGGCGCTAGGCGCCATTTTTTAACTTTCGGGCATGCTCAAATAAGGGGTTGTAGTGTTAAGCACCACTTTTCCAGTGTCGGCGCCACCCTATTTTTCTGGTTTGCGTCATATTGGAAAAAAATGGGATCCCACTTCGTTAACTGTTTGATCAAGCTGAAATTTTGACAACAAGTCTTAGACACATGAATTGTTGCTTTGACTAATGGGATCTTTGATTAGAGGTATGTAGTTAGAAATGTTACTCTCTTATGTTTGTCCTATTTTAGGTTTTCCTTTTGAGAAAAACACTTCTTATTCATGGTTTTGGTTCGACTTGGAGTAAAAGAAGGTATATGATTGTCTATGGAATTGTTGATGGATTAATTGATGAATATGCATGTGTATAATGATGTATGAAACTGTGATGACGATGATGGGTTTGTTAATGGATATGAGCATGTATCAAAATATATAATATATGATGATTGTAATTAATCACGAACATAATAATACTTAGTATGGATAAATACAAATATGGGTGATTTTTGGTATTTTGAATTTGATGTGAAATCATGTTTGTGGATGAAAGTATGAGTTTGATGTAATTCCAATAACCTTGTAGGGAGATTCTATGGTGGCATTCCTTTAGTGTATGCATTGATGCAACAATGAGTATTAAAGGTTTATCCTAATACTCTAATACTTATTCAAAACTCATGTAAAGTAGAATGAGTTATGTGGTGAGAGAGGCAGAAGGTCTTATCATTAAAGGGACTAACCTTGTGTGTATCAACTTAGGTAGAGCAGGTCAAGTTGAGTAGTATTCTTTTTATTACCATAAGCGTAAAAGCCACTAAGAATCATACATCAGTGCCGAGATCTGAATACTTAAGTCTAGAGAGTCTTAAATTGTATGTTTGATTTTTCTATGAATGTTTGAAATACAATACTTTGTGATGAAATCAATTTAATTGTTATATGCTAATTTCTTTTATAAACTATTTTACTCTCTCTTGTGTTTGTTGTTCTTCTTTTACAATAATCACCTTTACTAGTGTGAGTAGGTGAGGAAATATGTGTGGGTTTATCTTAGGAGGAAGATGTTGATGCAACTATATATACATATAGGATCGTGGAAGCTAGGTTTAGCTCCTATCTTTTGAGAGTTTTGAAAGTGGTTGTAGTTATGTGATTAAGTTTTAGTTCCTCTATGTAGGTTGATGTAAAACCTTTTATATGCTAGTACAAATTTTGGATAATCAGTGATGTAAACTTTTATTTAATAGTATTGTCCTATTAAATGGAATGCTGCATGAAATGATCTTATCAAAATCATTTTGATATTTGAATGCGCATAATTTTTTTTACATATATAATAAATTTAATTTAATTTTCTAGTTTCATAAAATTAATTTATCCATTTTAAGATAATATTAAAAAATTATATAATATAACTAATATATATTAAAAACTACAACAGTAATAAAAGACAAATATCAATGTCATTTAAAATCAAATGATCCTTCTATTAATATATATATATATATATATATATATATATATATATATATATATATATATATATTTTTATAAAAAAAAAATATCTTTAATTATATAATAAGTTGCATTAAAATAATTTATAAATTTAATTAGACATATTTTGATATGTACAATGAGGAACATAGTTTTTATCTGTGTAATATATTGTGAAAAAAGTTATAAAAAAATTAAATTAAAATTACTATAAAATAATATTTTAAATATAAGAATTTAAGTCAAATATCCATAAATTAAATAATAATATTTTAAATATAAGAATTTAAGCCAAATATCTATAAAATTATAGATTAAATTTTATATGACAGTGAAATAAAATAATATATAAAATTAAAATAATTAAAAATGAATAAAATATATAATTTAATAATATTTTAAAATTTTCTTTCTAAATTCATAAAAAATAAAAGATTATACTACAATAATACTAGAAGATAAATATCAAAGTATTTTAAATTAGTCATTCTCTTAATTCAATAAAAAAATCTTATATTCATATTATTTATCCATATATTTTATTTTATATATAATTTTATAAATATGAATAACTTTAATTATATAATAGGTTGTAGTAAAATATTTTATATTTAATTAAATGTATTTTTTAATATGTATAGAATGGGAAAAAGAATTCATATTTATGCAATATATTGTAAAAAAATTAAATTAAAAGTATTATCAAATTATATTTGAATATAGTAATTTAGGTTAAATATTCATATACTAAATGACAATTTTATATACTATAAAAGTAACTTTTAAAGATTTTAGTTTATATGACAGCAGAATAAAATAATATATAAAATTAAAATAGTTAACAAGTAAAATATCCAATTTTATATTTTAAAATTTTCTTTCTAAATTTATAGTCATTAAAAGATAATATTTCTATTATATATATATATATATATATATATATATATATATATATATATATATATATATATATATATATATATATATATATATATATGTATATATATATATATATATATATATATATATATATATATATATATATATATATATATATATATATATATATATATATATATATATATATATATATACTAGCATAAACATATGCGTTGTTGCGTCTGTATGTATGTATTTTTTAAATATGTGTGATATTATATTAGTGATATTATATTAGTAGATGATGATAATATAATGTTTTTAAGTTAATATATAAAATAAAATTATATTTATTAAAAGTAAAATGAAATATATCAGAAAAATGAAAAAATAATTATTAATAAATAAAAAAAAGGAAAGGAGAAATAGACAAATTTTCTTTAAAAGCTTATAAAATAACGATATATTTTCAAAATTGTAATAAATAATTATATTTTAAAAGATAAAATTAATATTTTGAAATGTGGACATAAAATAGAAAATCTTTTATATATATATATATATATATATATATATATTTAAAATAAACAAAGTTTACTGCTGCATTTATTATAACATAAAAATTAAACATGCAAACTTATTTGAGGGATTTTTGTACATACATAAAAATTAATATAAAAAATATTTTTTTTAAAATTTTATTATATAGAGTCTTCTAAAAATTTTATACTTTTATGAATAAAATTTTGACATTCAATGAATATACCAAACTTTAACCATGGCAACTAAAATTTATCTAACATGATTAGAAAAGAATCTTATAGTGTATATATGAGACAAACTAGGCAAGAAATGTTATTCATATCACCACTGTCCCATGGTTCAAACTTTCGACGTAATTGCGAACTAATAGTCCAGAAAATGAAAAAAAAAAAAAACTCAATTACTCCATGAAAAACTTCACTTCAATATATTTTCATTGGTTGTGACAATTATCTCTGCATTATGAGAAAGAACCTCCACCAGCTTTAATATCTTTCTGCAGCTACAATAATCAATAAAAAAACTTAATTAAATATATTAGAACTTAAAAAATTCACGAAATTCAGGTTATCTATCTTCAGATAAAATTATAATGAAATATTATCGCAGTTACCCTGAATAAATACTGAAGACCGTTTTTCAGTAGAGAATATTCCTGTTGTAATTGTTGCAGACATCTCATACACCTACACCAACACCATTTTCTTTATAATAAAACACATATCAATTATATTTTAAGATTTTAAGACTCAACGAACAATATATACATTATAAGTCTTCAGCCGTCAACCTATTTTCCCACATAGATTAATTTTATAAAAAGATTAATTCTATGTCCAGATATGAAAAACAGCTCACATTCACTATTACGAAACATTATTGTCACATAAATATTGAACTAAGAAATTAAAAGGTCTAGTAGAAAATATGAAGCATGTAATAGATTATCCTCCTTCATCAAAACAGAGACAGTTAAAGATCTATGAGCTGTAAGAGTAGCTGCATCTTCTATCTGACGCAGTATAATTACGCCAACATAAACTGACGACTCAATCATTTTAAATATGAGTATGAACAAGATTATAGATGAAAATATTCTCAAATCTTTCTGTCTCATTAATTTAATAGAAAATTTTAAATTTCTACAATTATCTAACAGCAAATTTGTTCTTCGGACTACAAGATTTGATGGAGAAAACAAGTCTTCAGTGACAATATGTCCAGCTTAATTTGACTTCAATGATTAAGATGACACCTAGGAATCAAACCACTGTACACGAAATTTTGTTCACTGACTAAAGTGTTTTCGTTTACCTTTACAAATACAAGGGCTTTCAAATAATTTATTTTCGATCAAGTATTTCAGAAAACATCTTCATAATAGACAAGATCTAACTTTTCAACTGTAAAAAAAAAAAATATATTATTACCATTCTTAAATTAAATAATTTAATATGACAATGTATTAAAAAAAATTAGTTAAAATAATACATTACTCTTTTATTTTCAAAATATTTATATCAATATTTCTAACACTAAACCGATCTAAATCATGTTTAAGAATCACAATTTACTAAAGTCGCGATTAGGTATGAAAGAAAAATTGGTTAATGCCTTTTCTTTCTTTAAAAGCATTTATATATTATTGTATCTATATTTTAAAATCATTTTATATTACTACAAATTTAGACAAACCACAATTAAATTTTCCCATTATTACAAACATTTTCTCTCTATTTACAGATTTAGACAATAATTCTCTGTTCATTTTTGTATGTCTTTAAAAGTTTACTAAGTGTGTTATTATAAATTTTTTAAAATCATCAAACAAGGAAAAGTTAAAATCAAAACAGGTAGATGTTTTCTACTCTTGCAATCAATATCACAGAATTCAGTCATTCAAATTTTTTTAAGTTTTTTAAGGAATTTTAAAAGCCACTGTCACACCGATTTAAGAGGATTTCTATCAGTAGATCTCTGAAACTTTTAACAAAATCTCAGAAATCACATGTAAGTTTTTTTATTGATTTCCATCACCGAATAAATCCAAGAACATAGGAATAAATGCCCAAATCAAAGAGATAATTCACATGACATAAGATATGACTTATGGAGGACTGCGTGAGATGCACGGTCAAATATTGAAGAGGAATATGTAAGAACACACTCACCCGTCCAGGTTTTTAGTCTCACAGAAAGGCCTGAAAGTAGCGCAAACATTTTTAACTCTGGCAGCACCAACACTGTTGAAAAACTAAACATTATCACACATGAAAAGAAAAACTTTCACAGTTAATACATAAAAAAATCAGAAATAGCATGACACCTGGCACTGCTTCCCTTATACTGATGGGCATAAGCATCTATTTGTTTGAAATCAGCTGGAACTTGTTCCCTACATAACAAGTCAAACCCAATCATCATTCACAATATTCATATACATAAACAAAATCACTAAATTACTAAATTACACAATTACACAGTACTTACAGACAACGTGCCATATTTTTTAGGATACTCTCAGAATCATCAAAGAACATGGTGACAACCTCAAGCACAAAATCTGGAGTACTCTCATCCTGCAGTTTCTGAAGCTGGCTAAATTGATCGTCCAAAAACCCCTTCTCCACGCCAACAAAAACAAATTCAAAATCACCAATCAAATGATACAAATTGAAAACGGCAGTAATAATCAGGGTTTTGACCAGATTTGTGATTAAAATAATAATCATAATTACAATTTAAATCTTTTTCTTATTATTAAAAAAAAAAAAAAAGAGGGTTAAGTTTTGTGGACGGAAAATGACTTGGCAGTGGTATAAGAAACAAACATGGGACCATATATTTGAGAGAAGAATGAACAGTATCAATGAAAAAGCAAAATCATTAGAGTGAAAGAGAGAGAAGAGATAGGAAACGAACCTGATGAAACATGGCGGATTGGTGTTCGCACAGCTTGGCTTGCAACTGATTAACATCCATGGTCATTCTTTATGGTGTCAGATCTTGCGTTGAAGTTGAAGATTGAAGGAAAATTGTGTGTCTCTGAGAATGAAAATTGGTGAACCCTGTTTTCGGAATTTGACCTGCTCACTACTACACCTTCTTCCTTTGCTTGCAAATGCTTCTCTCTCTTTCAGGGATACCTTTTTTATTCGTGACAGTTATAAATAGCCGTGTCTATTAGTTTTAAATGTAAATAAATGCACTTAAATTTCTTTTTAATTCTTTTCAATTGCTTTTATTATTTTTTCTTTCTTATTCAAAATACTATCTATTGTTCTTTACTACTATTTGTGCTTATCGCATGGAATTTAAACCAAAAAATAACATATGCTTATTTTATAAATTTAAATTCATACAAATATAACTAAAATTTAATATAAATATTTACTTTATAAACTGAATAATGATAGTTTATTATTTTTATTACAGAAATGTATTTAAGCTATGCATATATCTTTTTAATAAAATGTACTTTATTATATAACTATTTGTGATAGTTAAATCAATCAAACTAAAAGTTAAAAAAGTAAAAAATAAAAAAATTAAATATAAATGAAACAATAGTTAATAATTTCACTTGTGTACCTTAACTTAAAAAGATTTACATGTATTCATAATAAATAATAGAACTAACTATATATTAATTATAATAAATAATTCAATATTTATTCATAATAAATAATGTAACATTTTAAATAAATTTAATAGTTGAAAATCATATATAAATATTATTAGTAATTTGAAATATTTTATTTAAATTTATTATTATATAATTAAGACTCTAAACAGTTAAAAATAATTTGTAAAGATTTATAAAGTTCATAAATGTACATTATTATACTCATTTAAGTGCATCCCATTCAATTAATTTTGTTATATAAATTTAAATTTTGTTGTGATTAAAAGGAAAATATTTGTTTTTCTACTTTTATAAGAAAATTGCAATATATTTATTATATAATTTTATGCTTAACATATCAGTATAATATATTTATTATATAAAATTTTAATATATTTACTAAATATGATGTTGATTAAAATTTATTTTTATAAAATAAAATACTAAATAATATGTAAACAAAGAGGAATATAATTATGTGTAAATTATTTTGCAGATCCTGTTGTTACATGGATATGAGTGATGTTATACTATTTAATATTTGTCATCTTGTTATAAATGATAATAAAATTTATTGTTAAAATTAATAAAAAGGCAATAGATTGTATATTTGAAAATCATTAAAATTTCTTTTCAGTCTTTTTCAATTATTTTGTACTTTTCATGATCTAAATGTACTTTTTAATATATATTTTACAAAATCAATGTCATAGTTTAGAAAAGTATTGCAACCACATAAACTCCAAATATAATATATACCTACGGATGGATCAATTATTTTTAAAAAAAAACTATATATATATATATATATATATATATATATATATATATATATATATATAAATATATTTAATATTTTTTTAAAAAATATAATATAAAAAAAAAAATAAATAAAATATAGTTGAATAATAATGGGCATTAAAATGTGTAAGTGTAGATTAACATTATTAATAAAGATCTGATTTTGGTGTTGATGAAAGAAGGGAGAATAATATCTGGAGGACCAATTCTACCACCCACACGTGGTTGTGGGGATTCATATCATTTTTCTGTTTCACTCCTTCAACAACTACCTTCCACATTATACATGTCATCTCATCCTCCCTCGCCACTTTTTTATCCCAACCCAAATACAATGCTTCTTTGTCGGCTATTTTTGGTCAAATTTATACTACTTCTATTCCATTCTTTCAACATTTTTCAATTTTATTATTTTTTCATTAATAATTTTGTTAATAATAATAATAATATTTATATAGATTATTTACAAGCGAAACTGTAACTAATACTATTGAATATACAAAACTCTGTAACTAATACTATTGAATATACAAAACTATATGTGTACTCGATCCATTCCAAAACATTAATATTTAAGATTATGGTATGTTGATTTCTAGAAAAAAATCATGATAATAAAAGCAAAAGTATATATGTGATGACTATTTAATAAGAATTGTGCGGCCTCAATTCATTTAGAATATATTGATGTCTGTTTGCAATGTGATGCATTTGATTGGTATGCACATTCCAAGAGCTACTAACAATTATTGAAGATTATGCACTTCCACTTATCTGCAACACAAATCAAATTTTTCGATCAAATGCTTCCAAGAGACCCAAATCTTAAAACAGATTTTGTTTACATACGAAAGTCTCTAGTGGCTTTCTTTTTGTGCTTTCCACCTAATGACCTTTTTCCACCTATTTGTAAGAATTATGATGAAAAGGAAGGGAGAGAAAAGGTATTTGTTTCTATTCAATAAATAATTTAGGTAGATCCTATTTGAAAGGGAACGAGAAATTAGATTCAATGAGTTAAGGCTCACAGGTAATACAATATTTCTTTCTTTCATGTAACTATGGCTAATACCATTTTCTATAAAGAATCTATTATGTACAGAGGTTGAAGGGTATAGAAACATGCTGTTTTTTAGAACTAGGCAAAGTGCAAAATTTTGAGTTTGATGAGGCAATTTTTATATGCAGAAACTCCATCAGAAAGAAGGGATGATGATAGTGACCAGCTTCACCCTTGATGATAGTGAGTCTATGTTCAGTTCAACTATTCTGAATCATGAAGTTCTTCTCGGAAGACTCTTCTGAAAAACGGCATTCGGGTTTTCTTCATGCCCTTAAAGCAGCTAAGGTTGCCGTTAAGAAGCTGTACAACCTGCACCAAAGGGTCACATGCTTCATAAAGGGCTTTGTCATAGTCACATGCTTCATAATGGAACTTGTCATACATGTTAAGGTACACAGACACAGAAGAGTTAGTGGGTTGACTCGCAGATGTTCTGCCACTACAAAAGTGGACCACATTACATGTGGAACACATCAGTACTGGATGACATGTCATAAACATAAAACATCATTTCTTATTATTCTCAATCTTAAAGTAATCAGTCAAATTATCCTAATTACAGTTTAAGAATTTGTTTGTATACGAACAATACTTATAAATATGTAAAAAGTAAATGAAGTATTTCAAAGCAAAGTTTGGTTAAGAAAATTAAACAAACAGTTTGGCTGCAAAAAATTCACCGTTGAAAAGATAGAGACAAGGTACCTGTCTTGTAGAGGGCCGACGAATCGATGACTGTTGTATGCACAAAGAAGCAGCTAAGAGCATAAGATTCATTTGCCTGGAGTCGAAGTCACCTAATAGTGAAGGATCAATCAGCTCCATGACATCATTTTTTTTCAGCAATGGTTTTGCCTGAAAATTTGTTAGAATAAAAATAAAATCAAAATTTGGAGAGAAGAGGATGAAATTTGTGTGTAAAAAAGAGTAAATAGTAAGATACTATACCCACAACACAAGACTTTGCTGTGAATAATCAAGTGCACGACGCCCACTCACTAATTCCAATAGCAACACACCAAAAGCAAATATGTCTGTTTTCTCGTCCACTATGCCATGCAGCAAGTATTCAGGTGCAAGGTAACTGTGGCAGTAAAAATTGGAACCAGAGTTAATAAGAAGCAGAAAAGTTTTTTTTTTTTTTTACCAGGAACTAATTGAGAAGGTCACAAACCCGAAAGTTCCTTCAAATTTTGAAACTGTGTGATGAGTCCAATTTTCTGGCAGCCATTTTGCTAGCCCGAAATCACAAATCTGTCCAAAAAATTGGTAACGTTTCAATTTGTTCCTGAAATATTTTTAAATGCATTCCAATGTTCATAACATGAAAATTGATGTGACCGAAGGGAAGTTTCGTCCATCACATAATGGGGAATCTTCCAAAAATTGTTTGTCTACAAGGTAAATTCAATAAATTCAAAATCCGAAAGACAAAAAGTACTTGTTGTGATGAGTTACAGAATCAAACACATAGAACTGAATCCTAAGCCTTCATTTGTGCATCCTTATCATACCTGAGGCTCAAAGTCCTCCGTGAGCAAGATATTGGCTGCTTTTATATCTCTGTGGATAATTCTTCTTTGACAACCCTCATGAAGATATAGTATACCCTTAGCTATTCCTAATGCAATTTTGTGCCTTGTACACCATGGTAGTTTCTCCTTGGAACCTAATGACCAACCAAATGATAATTTTGAACAAATATTGACTCTAAAAAATGTAAAGGGAAAAAATGAACTACCATTACCATAAAGAACTGAAGCTAGGCTTCCTTTTTCAGACAACTCAAGAACCAGATACATTCCACCATCCACTCCATAGCCAACCAGCTTAGCAGTATTGGTATGGTTTACATGAGCCATTACACCAAGTTCTGATAAGAAATCCCCTATGATTTCATCGGCTGTTCCTCTTGTTAATCGTTTAATTGCTACTAGCTGACCATTTGGCAAACACCCTTTGTAAACTTCAGCATAGCCACCTTTCCCAATCAAATTTTCTGCACCAACCAACATAAAATTAACAATTTAACTCAATTACACTAACAGTATAAAGTGCACCAACCAACATAAATTTAGAATTTAATCCAAGTACACTAATAATATAGAGTGCACCTACCAACATAAATTTTGAATTTAATTCAAATACAGTAACAATATAACGTTTTTTATTCACATTATCATCTAACAGTCTATTTGGAATCGCGTTAAAAACACATCATGCGCCTAAATAGCATGGAATTGGCAAAGGTTACATGAAGTTGATTCGCCATTAATGTGAAAATTTGAAAACTGATACAAAAGGGAACACACTGCAGTGGAAGACAAATATATATGATATAACTCGGTGATTTCTAATTCCTATTCACAAAAAACGCTGATTTGTATTTACTTGAGAACATTGTAAAATTAGAGTGAAAATTTAAACGAAGCAAAGAAATCCAATCATGTGGTGTTCCTTGATGAGAAATCTAATTCTGTAGCACGATGCATACCTTGGCTAAATGAATTGGTTGCAACCTGAATCTCATGATGAGTAAAGATCTTCCACGGTGACCTGCAAGGGGATGCATTTGCATCCAAGAAGCAACTTGGGAGAATGGTCTCCCTCATGCTAGTGCTCATTCTTTTGGAGAGCTTCAGGGCACTGAGAGGGTGCAACGTGTTCGTATGTTTCTTCGACCCATTTCTAAACAAGTGAAGAAATGCATGCCACCTAGAAGAATGTTTTGAAAGGTCTTGAGATTCAGAATCCACTGCAGGCTCTTTGGAAGAACTTGATTCTGAATCCGAGCTCCTGAAATAGTCTTCCAGAACTGTAACTGGGGAATCCACCTTTTCCTTCATTTTTTTTTTGTGACCAACGAGCACAGAAACCCTCAAGTAAAAGAAAAGATATCACACACCCACCAGGAAAGTGAGAAATTTCATGATGAGGGCTAACTTATGTAACACAAAAAAATGGATTTTTTTTCTCCCTCTGGTAACAAAATGTTTCTCTACAGAATAAATATAAATTACAACACGATAAATCAAGAACAACAAATCAAATGAAATTAGGAGAGTAAAATATGAAACGGAAGGACATTGCCCAAAACTATTGTATCCCAGAAAAATAAATAATGGAATTTGTATCTTAATTTTTTCTCTCTAGAAAACAACCAATTAGGTAAAAACAAGGGAAAGACCAGGAAAGCTTCCTGAAGTGTAAGAATCAAAGAAGCCCAAGGGATAAGCCAAAGCGACAGAGAAAACCATATTTTGAAGAGACCCAAAACATACGTATCAGAGACAGAAAGATCAGCGACACAGCATCTTGGAAACTCGCTAGGTGAATCGCACAGAAACTTGGATGATACAATACAGTGAAAGGGGAAGAGTAAAATACAAGTTAGGCAGCTGAATAGCACAGAGAAAAAAAATTCTAATATTGTTTTCAACTCAAAGAAGAAACAGAGGAAAGCAGAGGAAGGGACAGTGGAGAGAACAGAGACAGAAGCATCAGAGGTTGTTTGGTTTACTTGGCCACCCCGCTTCAACAAACCACTATCATTGCCCTTTTCAATCTTGTCCCGCTACTAGTCACAATGTTTCTTTTGAATTTCGCATATAAAAAAAATAGTATATCTTGCGGCCTGAAAAAAACAATAGACGGTAGTTAAATAATATTTTGGAGTCTAAACTCGTTACGAAGATTTTCGTGCCATAAATAAATAATTATTATTATTATCATAGGTTGTGGATTTTCATTAGCACCTTTCGAGATAAGAAACAAAGTTGAGGTGAGGATTATGATTATGCTATTTGGAGTTTGGATTGTAGAAGAAGATAGAAGAGTTGGCAAAGAAAAGATGGCTTTGGCCATGCATGCCAAATGACTTTTACATATTTAATTTTTGTATACTTTTTGTTTGACAAAAAATTATTAAAAAGTTGTCTCAAATATTTTATTATGTAACAAAATTATAGTAATGATATAAAAAAACGATGATTAAGAAACATCTTCCTTATCATGGTCAGAGTCAGAGACGCCTATGTTGTGTGTACACTTCTTGGTCTCTTCAAGGATACGGCACGTGCAAAATGGTGTTTCTTTATTTTATTCTCAAACATGGATTCGTTGTCCAAGTTGCTATATATAATCAGATAATTGTATTAATATTTAGTAAAAGTTATAAACTCGGAATTTATTTCATACAAATGAAAGAAAGAGCTAGAAAGAAAAATAATAAACATGATATAAAAGGAATAAAGAAAAGTCAAAGGTGGGTTTAATGTATGGAAAATTCTACTTATAATTCTAAAATAATATTTTATACCATTAGAATATACTCACGGAGAATAAATAAAAAGAGAAAAAAAAATGAAAGAAAGAAAAGATGTTGTTACATCAACCCTATCAAATACGCCACATTCCGTCACACTTGATTCAAATGCATAGAACTTTGTTTCTTCATTTTTAATTATTAAAGACAAGAAGTTAGTTATAGGTGTGCCCACACCATAATTATCGTCATTATTATTGACATTATATGAACACATCTTCCACTGGTAGGTTTATGCTTGGCATTTATTGTTTATTTAAGAAGCCAAAAACAAATTAATTAAGTGGATCTGGTAATGAAGTGTGAGTTGCTTGGTGATGAATGAAAATGTTGTCTGGAAACAACGTAACGTTGTACCAATTCCGCAAGAGTATAAATATTATACTCGATTCGCTATCATTTCAGCGTAATTAACACAATCACTACGCACAAGCCAAACCCCTCAGCCAAGAAACTCAACCACAACACTCAACTTCTTATTATTATTACTCATCTTTCTTCTCTACCAAATTATCTCCCAGGCTCCACCCTCAATCATTTCACCGTATTAAACTATTTTTTTATCTGTTTCAATGTTCCAAATATCAGTTTTTCTTTTTAAAGAAAAATAATAGCTAGTGATTGTGTTTTTTTTCGAATCTGTAGAAGGATATGAGTGAATCTATTTTCGTACCTTGAATTCGCGATTGATTGAGGTTTAAGGTGTGTCCAAATTGACTTCGTCAAGACAAAAAAAAAAAAAAAGGTCTA
>Ga0214542_1000648_pt1 | contig 64995 bp, 26 predicted proteins | sample CNSS1metaG_FD_160096 | JGI IMG/M metagenome (GOLD analysis project Ga0214542, IMG submission 160096) | Root nodule microbial communities from cowpea collected in UCLA plant growth center, Los Angeles, California, USA - CNSS1 | ecosystem: Host-associated > Plants > Roots > Nodule | place: USA...
TGTATATTTTTTTTTTTTTTTTTTATATTATATATATATATATATATATATATATATATATATATATGTGTGTGTGTGTGTGTGTGTGTGTGTGTGTGTGTACACTACACACTTTCTATTATTTCTTTCTTCCAATTATTTGTCTTGTCACAGATTTCGTTCACATCTCCAAGATACTTTTTTTCTTATCACAACCTTTGTGCAATTATGTTCAAATTATGTGTGTCAACGAAATATTTTTTATGTCTTACATTTGAAATTTATGCTATATATATACACTACATACTTTTTATTCTTTCTTTCTTCCAATTGTTTGGCTTGTCATTGATTTCGTTCACATCTCCAAGATACTTTTTCTCTTATCATAACCTTTGCACAATTATGTTTAAATGATGTGTGTCAATGAAATATTTTTTATGTCTTACATTTGAAATTTATGATATGTTTTCATATTTTTAGTTATTGTGTATTTTTATTTTCATGTGAAAATGTTAAACTTTCAATTTAAGTATTGAATAGCATAAACCTTTTATTTACTAGGTAATATAAAAAATTTATCTTCTTTATTCTTTAATTATTAATTTTCTTTTTAGTTGATGAACTCTTTTGTTTTGCTAAAACAATTTTTGTTATCTATGAATAGTTCGACTATGTTGATATTTGAAAAAATTTATTAATCTCTAAGGTATTTTTCAACTTATCATACACTTAATTATACATTCCTATTCCTTTGTGTGATTTCATTCAATGGTTTATCAAATTGTTTCTATGGCACACATTTGATCATTTTTTAATATTTTTATTTGTTGTTTATTTTTATGATGTAGAATACTATTTTGGTGTTTTTTATATAATTATTTTGTATTTTCTAAATCATTATTATAAGTAATTTTATCACCATAATTGTATAAATAAATTTTATTTACTATAATACACACACACACACACACACACACACACACACACACATATATATATATATATATATATATATATATATATATATATATATTATACGATAATTTGTAATCTCTAATCAAAAGCATTAAATAAATATTTTATACGATAAAAAATGTTACTAATTATGATTATTTTTTATGTTAGGTATATGATGAAGGGAGTGTTCTTAATGAAGAAACAAATGATTCAAATCAAGATTGACAATTGAAGAATCTTATTAGACTTTCATTATGTTAGACTTTATAACTATAAGAACAAAGATATCGTAATTGAACATTTAAACTTTATTATCTACCTTGAACTTATAGACAATGTTCCTTGTTTTTATGAATGTTATTTGTAGTTATAAACATATGTCCAAATGTTAGAATTGTTGCTTTTTATATCACATGTTTTAGGAATTATATGCATTCAAAAAGTGTAACAAATAAAATTAAGCGAATTTGAAAAATAAGTAAAAACATCAATAAATAATGAATTGCATTGCGGGGACATTACAAGAAATTAGCTTATTATCTACACCAATTTTTCGTAGGTAATGTGTTATTTTTGTAGGTAATGTGTTGCTATCTACAAATTACCTAAGAAGCAAATTTTGTAGGTATTGAGCTGGTAGGTAACTTTGTATGAAAATATGCTTCGTAGATAATGTACGAATATTGTCTACGAAAAAAAGACGTAGATAATTATTTACGAATAACCTACGAATATGATTATCTACGAAAATAGTCGTGGATAATTTACAACTGGAGTTATCTATGAAATATTTCGTAAGTAACTTATATACGAAAATTATCATAGGTAATTTATCTGCAACATTTTGCGTATGTAAATTATCTACGAAAATCTTCATAGGTAAATTATCTACGAAAAATGTCGTAGATAATTTATCTCCAACATTTTGGGTATGTAAATTACCTACAAAAATCTTTGTAGGTAATTATGTACGACAATCTTCGTAGGTATTTAACATACGAATTTTTTCATAGGTAACATTATAATAAAAAAATTATAAAAAATTTAAAATAATTTTAATTTGTCAAAATTATCATTAAATATCTTTACAAATATTAATTGATGTCTGGACTTACTTCTAAACTCTAATTGTAGATAGGCAATTTGTCTACTCAATTATAGCTCATAAAAGATTTTAGAATAAAAAAATATAGTAATTTTAAATGATACACAAGAGAAATGATGTCTAGACATAAAAGTTGACCTTCACTTGTAGATCCTACAAACATCCTAGCAGTCAAGTAACATCTTCAAAAATAATAGCACATTTTTATAAAGGTTCTAAGAACATTCATATATATCATCACATCAAATGAACATTAAAACTAAAAATATAAAATAAAGTAGATAACATAAAATATAAAATGAAATACATAATTGTTATACATGTTTGTGTCCAATGTTTCTACGATAGTGCTTGTTCCTTTTATATTTCAAGACAATTAATTTGGGGCCTAAACCTTGTATTAAAATTACATTGGTACTAAGATTAAGATTGGAAAAGTGGAGGATTGAATAAAATTTTCCAAAAAAATGTAAAATATAAAACCCTAAACCAATCACTTACTTGGGAAAAACCTCAATTTCTTCTTTTTGAATAAAAAAACTCAATTCGAAAAATCGCGTTTGCACAATCGCGAGTTGGGTTCGGTCTCTGCTTTCCTCAACACATATGGCGTTCAAACACTCGCAAGATGGGTCGAGATAGAGAGCATCAGGGACAAACCGCAATCAACGTTGTGTGAGCGTGAGCGTCAACTTGGGATGAACCTCACACTGAGTGTCTGATGAACAACTTTTAGTGAGACATTGGGTGAGCTGGATTAATGAGAACAACCATCAGTAAGGTATGAACTTGAAAACGAGCAATGAGAGGGATGAAGAACATGAATAAGGTGAGAATTAGTAAGGGGATGAACGAGTGAACTTGAGTTGTTTTAGAATGAATTATATTCTAAAAACATATTTTTGAATAAAAATAAATAAATTATATAAGATTACATACGAAACTATCTCATAGGTAACATTTTCTTTAATAATTTTATATTTCTAAATGATATTTATTTTCTACGCTGAATGTCGTAAGTAATACTTCGTATGAAAAGTTTGTCATGGTTACCTATGAAAACGTCGTAGATAATGTATTTTATCATTACCTAGGAAACTTTCGTAGATAATGTATTCTATTTTCATAGATAAAATAAAATTATCTACGAACCATATTTTGATAGATAAATTTTCGTAGATAACAAGTATTTTTCTTGTAATAGGATGAAAAACATTCAAAAAGGACATTTTGTATTGTCATTCAGTATAAAGAATTTAAAATTGTTGACACTAGAAGAGGTTTGCAAAACCCCCCGCAAAGTACTAAGGGTTCCAGAACTGTAGGTAAATAATAGTGGTTCCAAAACTCTCGGTAAATACCAAGGGTTCCAAAACTGCTGGTAAATACCAGGAGTTCCAAAACCATCGGTAAATACCAGAGGTTTCAAACTGCCGGTAAATATTAGGGGTTCCAAACCACCATTAAATACCAGGGGTTCTATATCTCTAGTAAATACCAGGAGTTTCAAAATCGTCGGTAAGTATTGCCTTACTAGGGATTAGTCAAAATCGTCGATAATCTGTTAACGAAGTTGATTTTTCTAGGAGAAAAACAAACCACGGGTAACTCCTTTAGCAGGGGTTGAAAACCCCAAAAATGCTAAAAAAATCCCTTGATAAAAATAAATTTTCTTGTAGTGATAATAATTTAATGTAATTATCGTGAATATTTTTTGTTACTATGTTCAAAAGATGAGAGATCTATGTTAATTTTCAATTATTATTAGTTTAATCTTATTTATTTTGGTGATTTTGATCAAGTGGTGTATTATAATTTTTATTATTGTATACAACAATAGATTTTATTAGAATTTAAAAAATTAAAGTAGAGAGACACTTAAAATATTTTTTAATTTGAATAAGTTTTTCCTTTTATATTTTTTAAATACATTTTTAATTTTTATCAACTAAATTTCATTAACATATGTAAATTTCATAAATATTTTAGTTCTCATGAAATTTCATCTCGTACTCTAATTTGAAACATATACAATTATAATTTTTTTCTAAATATTTGATATTGAAGAAATGATAATACCTTTCTTTTGATATTAAATATTTGGTAACATTATATTTTCTTTGCCGTAATTTTTTTATTTTATAAAAAATAACTAATTTATATTGAAATAGTAAGAAAGTAGGTACGATTACGCGTATATACTCGTTACCTAATGAGGATGACATAAAAATTTGATACCCGTTGGATTTGAGAATAAGGATGAAGATGAATTTTTTTCTTTGGGGATGCGTATGAGATAGCGAAATTCATCCTCGTCCCGCTCCGTTGTCATCCCTAGCCTCAATTGTTGTTGTTATTATTGTTTGTGAAGCAAGCAACTATTACGTAAATAGAGCTAACTTTTGTTTCTTTGGCCATCTTATATGAATAATTGTGATTCTAGGCTAATATCAACAACTGAATGATACATTTGAAATTTTAAAAAATGTCTACCTATATATGAGACTTTTTTTTTTTTGTATCATAGACCATATTTTGATTTAGGGATAAATTTGGGATCTTAATCATAACAACTAGTATAATTCAATGTTTAATACTTCTTAGAATGATTACAAGTTATAAAATTGGAATTTATTCTCTCGCATAAGTTAGGTGGGTTAACTCTTGAATACAACTTTGCATATAATTAATGAATATATTTATTGATAATACCTAAGTTTTCAACTAAGCTAAGTCAATATCTCTATAGTGTTTACCCTTTCATTCCCAAAGATAATCTATTTCTTTGGTTTCAAATACCCCACAAAATTGTCACCCACAAACTTCTTCAAATTATTTTTTGTTATTTGTTTAATTCCAAATGGTAAAACTAAAAGAAGTTTGGTTATGTTTCATTGTGAATCATTGTTGTCTGACCTACCCATTTACTGCAAAGGTTCAACACACTCCATGTAACTATTGAGTTGTTAATGTATCGTGTGAGTGTAAAGATTTTTTATATTAAGTTAAAGGTGAAAAGTCATAATTGAACGAGACATGTAAGAAATTATTTTGTTATAAGAGATCGTTAAATAAGAGCTATATCAAATAAGATAGATCAAGATAGATCGATAGATGTTAACACTCAATTTCATTCGGATAAGATGAATAGAATAAATTGTAAATAAAATGATCTTTTAATAATCATAATTATAATTTTCTTATTTTCTAGAAAACTAATTTAAATATATAATAAACTAACTAAAAGTTTTTAAAAAATAAAACAAAAAGTAAACAAATAGAAAAGATAAAAAAGTACTTTTATAATGAAAATAAGTTTTGAAAAGATAAAGATCAAAAATATAAAAATAATTTTTAAGATTAAGAATAAAAATAAAAATAAAGAGTTTTATAATAAAAAATAATAATAATAAATTGAAAATAAAAAATTCGATTTTAAATAATCAAAACAGTTTAATAAAATAAATTTAAATTTGTAACAAGAATGACCAAAAGATAACCAAACTTAACGATAATAAAAACTATAAAATAATATATATTTTAATCAAATAGTTGAAATGATAAAATATGATTTTTTTTATTTACTGTTTTTAATTCAAAAAAAATATCACCAAAACAAGATTAAAAGAATGTTTTAAGTTTTGTGAAAATGAGTCTACGCTCATCTGAAAATTGTGTTTGGTTAACAAAATAATAATTGTTTTCTCCTCCAGTACTCACTCTCCTAAAAATATGGTTTCTCTTCCAGATTTTGGTTTTTTTTTCTCTCTCTTTTCTTCTCTCTCCTTTGATAGTCTATTAACTTCTAAATCCTAGTACACCGTTCCACCCACTATATAAAGGGAGTGGTGAGTCAAAAAGAGGGGTGGCTTTTTACTCTTTTTTTTTTCTGGAAAGGTATTGAACGAAGAGTTAGTGAACCAAGCAAGAGGCTAATGCTCTCTTCGCTTCGAGGAGAGTCTATTTGTGAAGATGAAATTTAAAGTTAATACGATATTTGTTAATGAGATTTTGTGCGGATGACACAGCGATGATTACAAAAATTCAAAGCATTACTAATCTCTCCCATTATGAGGTGATTGTTAGTATTAAATTGCGCTATTACAAATTTATCTTTTCCTCTTTCATGTGCATGGATTGAATATGAGATGTTGAGATTCAATCTCGTTAGCATGGATCGGATACGTGATTTTGAGGATTGGATCCACATAAAGCAAATCCGATCTTACTTTCCGTGGCTACTTGGTTTCTAACAGTTTTTTATTTTCTTTTGCGCATAAATTTTATTTATTTATTTTCATTGTAGTGTTTAAAAAAATTTATTAAAATATATTTACTCACACAAAGATCAATTAATAATACTTATTAAACAAAGGGCAAAATGGTAATCTCATTATTACTTTTATTAAAATATATTTTTTAATCTATCACATCAATCAAATTTTTCCAAACTTTTACAAAAATTATTCTAAATTTACTCACCATCACTTCTAAATCCCTTAAAAAAAACAACACAAAATTAACTCTTAAATCAACTCAAACTGATTCACCTGTGCTCTCTCAATTACTCTCTCCCATGTAAAGACAGCATAAGAGTTTTTTTCTTTTCTTTGATCTGATGAATACCACGCTGAAAGGTTTGATTTCTTTCATTTAATGAGCATCAACTGAACACTTATAGTTTTACTGTTTCATGTTTTGATTGCTCCATCATTGTGTGATGTTCACTGCATTACTATGGCCATTGGTGAGTGTGCACTTGAATTCATAGTACAATATTATGCTATTGTGATTGGCGCACCATGTTCATAAAAACCATTCTCGTGAAAGCATTTAATTAGATTTTATCATAGTATCATATTTATTTAAAAAAAGGTGAATCTCTCAGAATAATGTTGGTTTTTTTATCACGAGTTTTATATTTGTTTGATGTTTAAAATCATTCTAAATATTTTTAATAATTATTGTGGAATTCCCGATTCGTTTGATAATAATTCTTTTTTCATAACTTTAATTATTAGGTCTCAGACTCGTTTGATAATCATTTTTTTTATATAAATTAATTATCATTTCTCAAAATAATTTTAGTTTTTTTTTATTTTATTTTATTATGCGTCTCATACTTGTTTTATGTTTAAGATCTTTCAAAATATTTTTATTAATTATCATGTCAAGTCTCGGACTCGCCTGATAATAATTTTTTTATATAACTCTAATTATCATGTCGAGTCCCATTGATAATAATTATTTTTTTATTAATTATCATGTCGAGTACCGGACTTTGATAATAATTCTTTTTTTTATAACTTTAATTATCATGTCAAGTCTTGGATTTGTTTGATAATCATCCTTTTTTTATTAATTATCATGTCTAATCTTGGATTTGTTTGATAATCAGATTTTCCTAACATTAGTTATCATGTTGAGTCTCAGACTTTTGATAATTATTTTTTACAACATATAAAATCTCTCTAAAAGCAATTCAAGTTTACAAACTCTTCCATCTTTTCTAAATAGTCTATTATTTAGAACTATGTAATCCCTGATTTTTCATTCTAAATGGAAATATGTAGGAGCAAGACCAAGTCTTTGTCGAGTTCACGTTAAAAAAATTAAAATATTTTCAAAATCATTTTCCGTAGTCTTTTATTTAGAACAATGTGATCCTTGATTCTCCATTGCAAATGGAGATACATAGGAGTAAGGTAAATTCTTGTCGGGCCCAAATAAAAATTTCAATAATATTTTCTTTAATATTTGGTATTGTTTGCATGTTTGATTTTTGTGGGAAACCAAATATTTTACAAATTGCATTAATCTTGCACACTTAATTAAAAAGAACCGTCTTTGACGTTGTGGAGTGTTAATAAACTAAAATCTTTAAGGTTTTTCTATAGTTTTCCTTAATAAACTATGGTGGCGACTCCTTTGTTATTTTAAAATAATAATAATAATTTTTTTGTCGTCCCATCGTGACCCCGGTTGCGACAGATGACGATTCCACTATTCCACTGGGGAGTTTTTTTTCTAGAGAGTCAGTCCTAATTAATTAAGTGTGAAAAATATATGTCTATACATATTTGTTTTCCCTTTTTATTTTATTTTATTCTCCTTTATCTACAATTATTTTATTTTTATTATATTGTGAAATTATTGAATCCTAAGGTAGAAAAAAATTGCTATATCTATCTATATTTGCCTAAGAAGTTTTCTGGTTGTTTTGTAGATGGGGGATTGGGTAGTTTTAGGTTATGCTTCCTTCACACACAACACATGCTATGATATTGCATTCATTTTTATTTTTTGGGTCTTATACCCGAACTTGTGTGAGCCTAAGGAGTGGAGGTTCAACAATTGTCATGTTAGATCTCAGATATGCTTGGCTATTGTTAAGATTTCATCTAGAGTTTGCTTCCTTGGAACATGCCACATCTGTTGGGTCGCCCATTGTTGTGGATTTTGTTACGAGGTAGACTTCAGCTTTAGAGACTTGTGAGATTATTTAGAGACACCCATGTGATTATCATATAAAGATCCATACAACAAAGTAGATTGTCTACACCTTCTATGACACAAGGAGGGAGCATGCATTTTCTTACTTTATCTTTCTCATCCATGTCATCATATAATTTTTTTAAATAAAAGGATTTTCTTACTTTACCTTTCTCTTTCATGGTCATGTCATCATGCAGTTTTTGTTTTCTTTTTAAAAAATAATGTGCATTTATCTTTATTTTTCTCTTTCATGACATCATTGCATGCATATTCATACATGTTCATACTTCTTGTTTCAAGATTTCTCGTCTCAATTTTTTTTTTACTTTTTTTTACCTCATTCATGTATATATTTTTAATTGTAGTAGGGCATTGGAATCTTGTGAGTTGTGCATGCAAATATGGGATCAAATCAAGTCACTATGTTTCAAAGAAAGCATATCTTTGCTAAAATAAAAAAAAAAATCAGAAATGCAAAGATTGAAAGTCACAATTCAATTAATGAAGAAATCACAACGCAAGACTTTCGCTAACAAGTATGGTGATATTTTGGATTTGGCAATGGTAGAGGTACCTGTTGACGCTATTATGGCCTTTATCCAATATTATGATCCACCTCTAAGGTGTTTCACTTTTCGAAACTTTCAACTTGCTCCTACTATAAAAGAGTTCGAAAAGATCGTGAGGTGCCCTTTGGGTGATAAAAAACCATATATATTCTTAGGGCATCATCCAACTGTATCAAAGGTGGCCTCGATGCTAATAGTAGAAGAGCATGAATTAATAAAGAAAAAGCAAAATAGAAATGGTGTGGAAGGATTTCCACTATCCTATTTTGAAGTATAGCTCGATTGTTGGTGGCTAGAGGAAATTGGGAGGCTTTTATGGATGCACTCGCCATCATGTTGTATGGGACTGTCTTATTTCTGAGATGCAAGGAGTTCATAGAGTTTGCAGCAATTGATGCATGCTTAGCCTTCAAACATAGAGGAGAAATTCTCGTGATTTCTATCTTAGAAGATGTACTTCATACATTGAATGTGTGCCATGCAAAAAAGGACGAGAAGGTATTGTCTTGCGTACAAGTTCTCTACGTTTGGTTAGTCACCACTACCTTCAAGCAAGGTGACAGGTCATTTTGTCCTTTTGAAAATTTTAGAAATTGTTTCACCATGAATGACATAAATTGGCAATCATATTTGGCGTGCTTAGAGGAATCAAAGATTAGATGGTGCTCAAAATGGAAGAACATCTCTAAAATGATATGGCAATGTGGAAATTTTCCCATTGTTCCTCTTATGGGAACAAGGGCGTGCATAAATTATAATCCTATATTGGGAATGAGGCAACATGGATGTCCTATTCGGGGAGCGCCATCAAAAAATGCTATCACTCCTTTTCTAACACCAAACTTGAGTTTGGAAAATGGAGAAATGCTGAAGAAGGTTCGACGGGCTTGGGACAAGATAATAAAAAAGGACATGACCATTAAAAGAAAATAGGGTGTTGAAGGCAATTACAGGTAGTGGTTATAGAGAAGAGTTCACACTATTGGACTGCCATTTCTAGAGTGGGGCATGAATATTGACGAGGATGGTGGGCTTCCCCAAAACCATGAAGAAGTTCTGAAGTTAGAAGTCACCTTAGAAAAGATGGAAGAAGAAAAGGAGGAGCTTTGAGAAACATTAGAAGAAACTAAAGCAGAAAAGGAGAAGCTTCAAGAGACGTTAAATGAAGCTAAAAGAGAAAAGAGGAAACTTCAAGAAATGTTGGAAGACACTAAAGAAGAAAATGAGAGACTACGAGATAAGAGTTTTGCTAAGGAATGATCCTTAGAGAAGGCCTTGAAGAAAGATCAAATTGAAGAACATTGCAAGGAAATGGTCAGAGGCAACTTAAAGGAGAACAAGAAGGAATTAAAGCTAAAGGAAAAAGAACAAAGTCAAACTTTGGAAGAAAATAGACAACTGAAAGAATCACTAAAGAATGTTATTGATGTGTTTGAAGTTTATTTCTTTCATCAACTCTATCATATCTTCACAATATTCAAAAAGTTGATATATCTCCATAGGGATGGAAAATACATCTGCCATTGCTTCAACTCGAGCTAAGAGTCATGGGAGATGTTGTCCTCCTCTAAGTATCATGGAAAAGCGTTTCATCCAAACTTTACCTTCCTCGAATAAGGATCTTATGATATGTTCTTTCTCTTGCAGCTTGGTTTGTTCTTGCTTCAAAGTTTCCTGATATATGATGGTTAAGTCCTACTTTGCTTTTATAATCTTCTCCTCATACTCGTGAATTAATTTCTTCATGTTCTATTTCATGCTTTCTAACTAAGCTTGCATATTTTGGCGTGCTAGCCTAACATTCTTCACTGATTCTTTCAGTTGTCTATTTTCTTCTAAAGTTTGACTTTGTTCTTTTTCCTTTAGCTTTAATTCCTTCTTGTTCTCCTCTAAGCTGCCTCTGATCATTTCCTTGCATCGTTCTTCAATCTGAGCTTTCTTCAAGGCCTTCTTTAGGGATCGTTCCTTAGCAAAGCTCTCATCTCGTAGTCTCTCATTTTCTTCTTTAGTGTCTTCCAACATTTCTTGAAGTTTTCTCTTTTCACTTTTAGCTTCATCTAACGTCTCTTGAAGCTTCTCCTTTTTTGCCATAGTCTCTTATGCTCGTTCCTCGAGTTCTTTTTTTTTTTATTTCTCTGCTTCATTAAAGAAGGTTTTTTCACACAACAAATAATGATACATTTCTCCTTTATCCACTGTCATCTTCTTCCCAAGGTCAAAAAGATCCTTTTTGGAACTCACTCTAATCACCCTTCATTAACGATCATTTTAAAACAACTCACACTAAGGGATCACACACCACGATACCAAACACAAAGAAAAAGCACCTGAAAAATACTTCTTGGAGAGGCAAAGCCATCAAAACATAGAGCTTTGAGAAGATAAGAGAGATACACTTGCAAACATTGTTTTGATTTTGAAAAGCAAAAATCATCAAATAGGTGTGAAAAAATCTAGGTTTTTCTTTCTCATTTTATATTTACTTGTGATATTTATTATGAGATCATAACACCAAACATATTGATTGTTTTTTTCTCTCTTTTCCTTCTCTTCCACTAAAGCTTGAACTCGTCATGGCACTATATGTGCATGTTCTAACTATCATTGTTTTTATGGAATTGTCTCTTATAATGTGGGTTTGTTATGTCAAAAGAAATGGTTGGTTGTGTAATATACAGAATCGGGGATGGGCTTTATTGCCATTAATATTAGATGAAAGTTGCATGTGTGTTGTAAGACCTGTGAAAATTAATTAATTAAATAATAAATGCGGGTGGTGGAAACTTTGATGACATTAAATGTTAATTAGTATGATGTGGTTGAGAGTGCTTTATTATGTGAGAGGACTTAAGTTTTAGTCATATGTATGACAATTGTGTGTATTTGATTTATTACTATTTTGATAATATACTTGAATAGGATCTGGAATATGCTTGGCTTGAGTCAGAATATAATAATAATAATAATAATCATTCAAATAATTGATTTATATATAATAACAATAAAATTGGTTTTAAAAATTACAAAATATAAAACAAAAAAAACACAATCGGGTATCCTACTAAATTCTCTTTACATTCCTACTATATAAAATTAAACTTCATATTCTTAACCATGTTAATGTTTGATATATCCAATGATTTCATGTAATAATGTTCAAATCTTGTTATGATTTCACGTAACTATGTTCCGAAAAATTAATACATTATAATTACTGTATTAAATTAATATATCAAATGATATTTATTTTATTCTGTTCTTATCATATAAATTTATTATACAAATTAAATTTCTAAATATAATAATTCCAATTACTATATATTAAAACATCAATTGAAAGAAATAAATATAATAACTATCCCTTTATTTCATATTTCTTTAATATTCACAATTCAACATTTTAACACATGTAAAAAACAAATTTATAAATTATTTAACTTCATTTTGATATTATCAATCTCTTTCATTTAGATATTAGTATATAAACACACGATTCATACCAATATACTAATTATTAAATTAATTATCATAAAAAAAGAAAAAAATAAATTAAAGACTCGTGTATAAGCACGGTCCAAAACTAGTGTCCAAGTAAAATATAAAGTTAAATACTAACATGTAATATTTAGGATTAACCTCTCTTTTTAGTCCTCGTTTTTTTTTTTCAAAAATCTTAATTAAGTCTTTAAATTTTGATAAGTTTTAATTGGGTCCTATTTTTTAAAATGTGATGCAATTTGATTATTTATGTTCATACATTACTAACGATGTTAATTCATGTATTACGTATCAGTTCGTATTTTCTTTCAATTTTTATTATTTATTTTTTTAATTTTAAAAAATATTTTGTCACGTGTCAAATGAAGGTCTTGCTATGTGACAAAGGCACTCTGATATGGCAGTGACAATACCACGTGGCATTGTTGGGACAAATGTCATGTAAAAAATCTAAATTTAGACCTTGTATTCGTTATTTTGTCCCAATCTAGTCTCATTTTTTTTTTCAACTAGAGCAATTTCAACCCTCTCCAAATTGAGACCAAATTTAAGTTTTATATGAATGTTATAATGATATTTTTATTAAAATTGATATTTTTGTTAAATATTTTTAACAATATTAAATTTATTTTAATTTATATTTTACATTAATCTTTATTTAAATTGTGTTTTAAAATTTTAAATGTATTTGTTTAAAATGGTTAGAAACTATTTTAAAATTTTACTTCTAATTTTATAAAATTGTTATTTTTAAACCAAATCTAACATTTGTATTGAAATTATTGATATATAAATATTTGAAACAAAATTTAGAGAAAGTTCAATGTAAAATATAAATTTAAATAATCTTAACTTTTTAAAAATATTTAATAAAAATATCAATTTTAATAAAAATATCATTTTAACTTTTGTATAAAAAATAAATTTTGTCTCAATTTGGAAATGATGAGATTGTTCTCTTTAAAAAATTCATTGAGACTGAATAAAGACAAAATAACAAAAACATAGACTAAAATGAGATTTTTCACATGACACTAGTTCCAACAGTATCATGTGACATTGTATTACCACGACACACTATCGCAGTCACACGTGAGAGGACTCCTCATTTGATCCGCGAAAAAATTTATTTCAAAAAATAAAATAAAAATTTACGAGTTTACAAGTGACATATGAACTAACAGAATAAATTGCATCACATTTTGAAACAGATAAAATCTGATGACTTAATTAAGATTTGTGAACAAAAATGAGTACTAGATTTAAACCTAAAAGATTTATTTACTATTTACATTGTTATGTAATCAACATAAAAACTTATAAAGTTGGAAACTGTAATGTCCCATTTAAATAATAACTTTAATTAAATGAAATGTCACACATAATAATATAAGAAGCAAAGTCGTGGAGTATAACGTCACTCCTTACAAATATCCAAGGTACTTAAAATGAAATACTGAGGCACACCACGATGTCAATACAAAACAGAGTACAAAGATCGACAATATCCAAAATAATTGTCCAAGAGGCAAACAAATACATGGGTTACAACCTTAAAAGAAACTTGGATAGCGAAATCCAACCCAAAGCTAAGGAGCGGAGTCTTCATCACCCTGACAACCACGAGGAGTTCTCACATCTGCTGACATCAACAAGTTGATGATCATCACAAGAAGAGAAAACCACACATAAAACATACAAATAAGCAAAAAGGGTAAGCTATAGTAGAAAAATGTTTTATCATACAATTGCATACAATTTCATAGTCAAAGTTACATACATCAACCAATCATGTGATGACTCACAAACAATACACTAAGACTCAAGACACGACTTATCCAAATACATATAATTAGTCAGATTCACCAGATACTTGCACTTGTGGTGACCTCTATTGCTCTCCTCTATTGCTCTGCAGAGCCAATTGCTAATGGGTTTCACCCTACCACTCATAAGGTTAGCCTTCAAATATCTAAGGCCTCCTGTTACTCTCACCACTTGAGTCAGTTGAGTCAGTACGCTATACGTGAGACTAACTGACTCTTTAGAGTGTCAGGATGCAATCCTTACTTGAATCCTTACTAAATTATATAATGAGGCACCAACACGAACTTTGTGAAATTACGTTCTAAGTATGAGGCACCACCATGAGCTCCCACTAACAAGGGTCATGGAATTACGTCTTGACCATGAGGCACAACCACGTAACCATCGTGGAATTACGTCCTGACCACACAAAAATCATGTTTGTCCAACTAACATAAAGTTATTATCCATACCAAATCCATGTCAACATTTATAACCACTCATCTCTTCATGTCACATGCCAAGATCATGCTAAACTCATTAATTTTAGCCCATTAGCCATTCAATACATGCAACATCACTCATTTCACGCTTTAACATATTAATTCACCCAAACATGTGGCAAACATACAAGGATAGAGAAGAAAATAGAACCTGGGCACATTCTCGCCCAGTTCTCGTTGAGGCGAGAGGGTCCTCTCACTCAGGCGAGCTCCTTTTGCCTAGGCGAGAGCTCGAAAAGTGGAACAGTGGTGCTGTCATGTTCTCTCGCTTAGGCGAGACCTCCTCGCCTGAGCGAGATGGACTCTCGCTCAAAACAAGAGCTTGTCGCCTGAGCGACAGCTCGCGCAACACCTGGGAGGGGTTTCTGATACTCTCGCTTAGGCGAGAGCCCCTCGCTTAGGCGAGATTATTAGATTTCCGCCACTGTTCACGCAGACCAATATAGATTTTTATCCAAAGCAGAGCATAGAGCATGTTCATATCAACTTAAACGCCATACAATCATGAAAAACACAAGGCAGAGCTGAAAAGCAAGCAAAAATGCATTTAAACACGAAACCCTAACTTCCCTTACCTGAAAATATGCTACCAGAATACCCCAACACCCAAGCAAGGGAGTACGACAGCTCTCGGAGCGGATTCATGAGCTGGAAACACTATTACAAATGGAACATAAGGTTACTACGGAAACCTTAACAGTGACCACGAAAACTAGACCGAAAGAGCATGAGTTGACGAACAACCTACGTGAGCAGAAACGTGGTCGAACTAACTTGAATCTGAATGAACTCCAAACCCTAGCAGAGCTTTTGAGGAGAGAAAAGGAGAGTAAGGAAGGTACTGTTTTTACAAAGTGACATAAATGAGGGAGGTTAGATTGCTTTAGGGGCTTTGGACACCCCATGGACCAACCCTAAGCCCAACTGATTTGGGGCAACCCTTAAACATTAAGGCAAAAATATAAGTGAACCTTACATAAGCATCCCATTTTTTGTTCTTGCTCTTCGGTCCACTAAAAAACAAAGCTTCCAACAAAGAAAAAAAGAATACTCCGACAAAGCTTCTTTGTAAGCACTCATTCTTTCATGGCCTAATTTTATGTTGCTTCAAATTTAAATCGACACAAATGTTTCCTATTTACAAAATCGTCACTTTATCACTTACTATGTATGGTGGGTGAAATAGAACCATAAGTTTTGTCAAAAAAAAAATATTCTTCTTCTTATTATTTATATTATAATTTATTTTTATCTTGGATTAAAGTGATAGTTTTCAACATTCTTTTTAATTTCTTAGAAATGTTATATTGTTACAGTTAAATATTTAATTTAGTTTTAATAAAATTTTAATTAAGAAGTTTTGGGAAAAATATTTATAAGCTTTGAGGAAAAGAAATAGATAAATGAAAAATGTAAGATTATGATTATGATCTATTTTAATTTTATTCGGGTGAAGAAAGATATTAGAATTTCCAAATGTTTTCTTTTGTTTGGAAAATCTTGGTCATTATCGTATGTGTTAAGAAACGTTTTATAGATCTTATACTTTTACAAATCAAGAATTTTTTACATTTTGAAAAATAAATATATTTATATAAATAAAGACTTGTTATTTTGAATTAATTGTAAAACAATCCTTTTCTATTTATGCTACCTAATTCATTAACATTAAGTGATTGAGTTGATTTCAAAAAATATCTCTTAAATTCACACTCTTTTCGAAAACGAACAACGTTACTAATTCGTTATTTTTATTAGGAATATTTTAGTCTAAAAATATTAATAAAGAGACATGATGATTAAGTTTTATATTTAAAAAACATTACCTTTTATTTGAATCTTGTATTGTAGAGAGTATAATTAATTTTTTCTTTGGTGATTCAAACATAAATCTACTAATTATTAGGAAGGAGAACTCTACAAAAATAACTTTCACAACAATAAATACATAAAAGATATGTTCAAGAAATTACCAAAACACTTTCATATACTAACTGACTAAAGAAATTATTACAACTTCACCAAATAAAAGACAACAACAACAACTTCACTGAAATATCAATGACCTGAAAAGTTTCTTCAACATAGAACTAAACTTAACCAAGAAAAGAAAACCAAGTGTTGGATTAGTATAATACATCTAAAAAGACTGAACATAGTGGTGAATTATGATGTAATACATAAGTGAAAGTGTTCAATAAAAAAGATAAAAACTCATTAATATGTCATATATTCTATGAGTCTTTCTCTATTTTTATTTGACACTTCTTTTATCATGAGAGAGACACTGATCATGATGAACGTAATTTGTTTTAAAAATTATGTCCTGGTAGATCCCATGGAAGGTCTCGTTCTTCAACTGGAACCGCTGCAAATTACAAACAAATAGATACTTCAATTTAAAACTAAATTAATAATGGTATAGTCATATATAAACAAATAACCCCGAGAAACTAAAAATAATAAATTATACAAGATTACTAGGACGACAAAAATACTCGTGGTCCCGATGTTATTTACGGATAAAATTCATGACGGATAGTTGATACATGCAAGTATTTGTTATCCACATATAGTGAATATTTTAATACTCATTTATAAACGGGTCGGGTGCGGGTATTATATTATCTTTATTCATGGAAGCCCGTTATCTGCAAAAAAGTAAAATTTAATTTATGTTTTATTAAGTTAAATTTAATTAAAATTAAATTTTAATTTATATTTTATTAGATTAAATTAAATTAAATTAAAATTAATTTAATTTTATATTTTTTTTGTAATTTTATTTACATTTTACTTTAAAAAATTATAAAATATTCTTTTTTAAATATTCATGGGTATCCACGGATACCCACAAATTTTAAAATACTCATTGATATTTTTTAAATGGTACCCGACAGGTAAATGGTCAAAAATTTTTTTTTACAAGTCGGGTTGTTGGTAGACAATATTCGTACCCAACCCGTTGTCATCCCTAATGATTAACCGTGCAAAAATCAGATAAACCGAATCAATTTAAATGAATTATAATATGTCAAATAAAAAATTCACCAAACTATTTTTGATTTATTAAAAATTTAACGAAAAAAATTGATCCATTTTTATTTATTTGATAAAAGTTAAATCTATTTTTCACAATTTTTTTGAATAAACATTCAAATCCTATATAAAAATAATATATTTGAAAATTTGAAAAATACACTTTTAAAACTATCCAGAGAAAATTGTGTAGAAAAATTAAAAAAGATTCAATTATGGAAAAAAATGATTGGATTAGTTTTGATAAAAATATTCATTTAATTTTGAAAAACGATAAAATAAATAACAACTATGCATAAAATTTAATAAATGAATCTAATCCAATATTGTCTTTATAATCTTCTAATTGATTAATGGAAAAAACCTACTTATCTATAAATGATCGTGGATAAATTTATATTTGAGTTGCATGTTATTTCATTTAATAGTAGATTCCACCAATATGATCATGATATTAATTTACATATACAATTTCCACTTTTCAAGTTTTCTTCACACAACTTTTCTTATTTGAGCATGATAATTCAAGCATTCAAACAAACAATTCTTATAAACGTGAAAAGACCGAGACATTAAGAAATAATCAATTTAAATACTAATTTATAAATTAAAAATTATTGGTAACTAAAATAGTTTAAAAAAATCATAATTGATCATTTGATAACTAAAATAATTTTTATTATAAATTGTTCTCTAAATCAGTCACTAACATTAACTATCTAAGTTTTGACCACTAAAAAAATTTATTTCTAAATTAGAAATTTGGTTTCTAAATTAATATCTTAACATATTTTTTAGTCATAAAATTATCCATGAAAGTGAGAAAATGATTGAACTTACATGATTTTGGTGCCTTAAGCAGCTGAGGCTGAGCTTGAGCCTTGGTAGTCCTCCAAAGGAAACCCTTTGCCCTTTTGCCAAACTTGAGTGAAAGGAAGAACTCAAAGCATGAAGCCATTTTATATATTGTGATTGATTATTGTTCTCTCTTATATATATTGTGATTGATTATTGTACCTTGACAAGTGTGTATGTGTATTTATAGTGTTTATAAGTCTCAGTTTTTTTTTTTTGGTTAGTCAAACATGGGGTCTCTTTCTTGACCTAGTCAACTTGATCAATTTGTTTTTCTTTTATGATATACAATATGAAGAATGATGCATGCTACTTGCATTAGGACTTCGTCTGGTCTTGTTTTTGGGTACACCCTTATCTTTTTCTTATCAAAGATGTTAGAAAAAAAAAATTCTGAGAGAAAAGTTTTGTTTGTAGTAATGTGTTTGTGGTTGATTCCATGTTAAAGCAATAATTGAACGTGAATTTTTGTATTAAATATTGTGTCTTTTTAAAATTTGTGAGTGTATTTAATTATTGCACTTCTATTTTCTTTATAAATTATAAAGAAGCTGAAATCTTATAATAAAATCCCATAAATAAAGCATTTAGATTAAGTTATCTTTCTATGTGCGTCTATTTTATGATATTTATTTATTGACATTTATTGGATCGATCCCATTGAATCTATTAAATTGTGTGCTAGAATAATTCAATCTCCTCTGTGTAATTATTTTACCAGGATACAGTATCCAAATCAAATTGTTACCCGCTTTCATCTTTGATTAAATATCGGAATAGGAAAAAAAAAGTAAAGACTCAATGTTTTTAATTATGAATCTAAAATAATAAAATATTATCTAATAAATTTATAAAATTTTAAATTTAAGAATGTTGTTAATAACTAACTATTGCATGGGATAGTCAACATTAACTCAAAAATGACAAAAGAAGTCAATGCAAATATTAAAATAAAAAGGAAAATAAGTAAATTAGTTTTAAAAATGTTTTTAATTCTAATCTATTTTTATCTTTAAGATTTATGTTTTCTATCTTTTGGTCTAAATCACACATCTCAATTCAGATTAAATTGGTAAAACATTAAAAATGCGGTGAACGTGGATCGAACACGTGACCTTCAGATCTTCAGTCTGACGCTCTCCCAACTGAGCTATCCCCGCTTGATATTTGTAATGTGTACATTATGGTTTTATATTTTATCTATATATTGAAAGAAAAAGTTTAAATATTTGAATAACTAGTTAATTAAGCTAAACAATTAATGAATGAAATACAAAAATAAGAAAAAAAAAAAACAATTATTAGGAACATAAGAAAATTTCAAATATATTAGAGTGTAAAAAACATATATAAACAACAAGTTATTAACACTGGGCATAGATGGAACTAAAACGAGATTGTTTTATCTTAATCAATTTCAAAGTTTCATTTTCAAGTTTTATACAATTGTTGTGTTAAATACTCCAAGTGGGATATCATTCATTTAAAATAATTCATTTAAAATAATCCTACTTAACTTCAGTAAGATGGTCTCTAATAAAATATGCTTATGATTCTAAAAAAATTTAAAAGGATGAAATTTAAGTAATTATATATGCCAGGCACAAAAATATAAAAAATACATGTGAGATTTGTTATCTAAACAAATTAAAATTGAAATTTGGATTTGAAAATATCTTCAATAACTTGATATGATGTATTAGTACTCAAAATTTAAATTGAGTTGAATGAACTAACTTCAAAGAGATATAAAATAAAAAATAAAAATATTCGTGTGAGAGAATAATTTTGTAAGTTAACGTGAAAATAAAATATTTTTTAATAATCTTCTCATTATTCAAGATTGAAAACATGTAGTTTTGATGTAAAACTAGATTAGATATATTGTTATACCATTTGAAGTTGTATTTTTATTTATATTTTTATACATACGAACATAATTCATGGATTAAAATAAAATAATATAAATTGAATTAAAAAATTAAATCAAATTGAACTATTTTTAAGTACTTAAACTATGTGAATTGTTTGAATTTTTATATTTGCCAGTCTCACAAGTTACACTTTAGATTAGTTTAAATAATCTTATTTAAAGATAAGTTATTTTTTTTAAAAAACAAAATTAATATAATAATTTAATTTAGTTTTTTTAAACAATTCAATTGTTTTCGAACAATTCAACTAAATTTAGTATTATGTTACCATATATTTTTGTTTTGAACATTTGGATCAATGACATTTTCTCTGGTGTGAACTTAGCACTTAATTACTTCCCCTAATAGATCCTAATAATAATGTGAAAAGGCAATATATATATATATATATATATATATATATATATATATATATATATATATATATATATATATATATATATACCTTTTGACTGTTAGTATATTTTATGTTTCTTTGACATTTTTATTTACATATATAATCACTTCCCTGAATAGAGCATATAATAATGTGAATGGGGAATATATGTTCTTTGACTATTAATTAATGTATACTTTATTTTTCTGAAAGTCTTACAAAATTTGTTGCACTTATAAATTGATTATTGTCAGAGTTAATGAGAATTACATTAATGTATTTTTGTTATCATAGGAGTTACGATAAAACAAATTAACATCTACAGCACGGTTTTTATGCATATAATATATAATAAGGTTATGCATACTACATATAATAAATTTATATTTTCTTAAAAAAAGTCATCATGTGGGAATCTTTGTATTTTTGTATAAATTTTAATAATTTACACGAGACAATTTTATTCAAAAGTTCGTGGTGAACATTAATATAATTGTTTGGAAACACTTGAAAGAGAGAATTGTGTCCTTGATGGAAATTAATAGGGTCTAATCCGTTAGTAAAGATTAAAATATTTTGTAATTTTACGTTTAACTATAAAAATATTTCGTTAAACTGATTATATGTTAAAAAACAGTAGATATTGTTTTCTAACTAATTAGGCTTATTTTATTTTCATTTTAGCACCTATTTCAAATCCACAGAGTTTGATTTTGTTCTATTTTAAACCATAAATTTATATGTAATTGGTATTTTCTATGTTTAAATGCTGAAATTGAGTTTGATTTTAATGGTCTTATTACTCACAAGAAAAAGTCCTCGTTGATTTGTTGAATATACATACCTATACCTATACATACATACATATATATATATATATATATATATATATATATATATATATATATATATATATATATATATATATATATTTAATTATATATTTCACATTACAATTAGTATTTTTAACTCGTCTGAAATTTGCATGTTGCAGTTTGCTTATTTCTACAAACAATTGAACAAACCACTGTAGAATAATTTGGCACATATATTCTCCTCTTTTGAAAACAATCACATGTAATAGTTCTTTTATTACATATAACGTATCATTCATATTCTCCATGTTGCAAGAGAAAAGTATAATGAAAATCTAATGATATTTAACATTATTCAAGAATTCAATATGACACATGGTCTCATGTGTGTGAACTTAACTAACATAATCTCTTACTATTTAAATATATACGTATAATCTAAAAGAATGGTATAACAACAGTTTTCAAATAGCTTTATAATATTAAAAATTAAAATAGTATTTTAAAATGATGTGATTCTCACATGTATTAAAAAGAAAAGTATGCGTAAATTTCTTTACGTGAGAGATTATTCTTTAATATTCAAAAAATTCAATAAGATGAAATCATTTTAACACTTTCTCTTTATGAAAGATTTTTTCGGTATTCAAGAATCCAATCAGATGAATGATAATCCATATTTACTCCCTATGACTTACTATTTTATTATCTCTTTACTCGATGGATTGAGAGAAAATATCCTATTTGTGTTAGTGATTTATATAGATATAAAGTCTATGTTAGTTATTGATATCAAGTCTATTATTATGCTAGATCCATCAAGCAACGATCATTATCTGGAAATTGCTCCTCCTTAACCCAATTATTTTTCTATTCTTCATTTATTGTTAATTTATTTACTTATTAGTTCCTTTAATTAACAAGTCATATGTCTCTCACATTAAATCTTATATTCTTCGTTTTAGTTGTGACATTATATATGTTTATGAACCAATAAACAAACATTAGTGCAAAAAATACGTTTTACACCTCAATATTATACTTGTTTTAATCCACCGGGTATAAAAGTAAGGTCGTGACAACTTTGTAAATAACACGACAACTTCTATATCGGTTATAACTCCAATTGGGATAGAACTGTTGAAAGAAACACATTCTATACCTGTTATACCTCAAACCGATATAGAAATGAAAGGGGGCAATAATTTTGTAATAATGGAGAAGTTATTCTATATCGGTTAGTTACTATACCCAGTATAAAAATGAAATGTTATTCTTACGTCATTCCCACATTTCACATTCACTTCTTCATAGTACAAATATTTCTTTCCTTCTCCCTCTCACACTCTCGCTTTTTCCTCTGGCGTTGTTCGTCCAAGGTTCCTTATCATGGTGGTTGCGCTGGTGGTCATTGTTGTTATTCACTCTTGGGCTAGGGTGTGTTGGTTGTGGTCATGCATTCCTTTCTTCTTATGGTGGTGTTGGTGGTGCTCGTACTCTTCTATGGTTGTCTGTCATTGCTAGAAAAGGTTTGTGAGTGTTGGTGTGGCTCATCGTTGGTGGGTAATAGTTGTTCACACTCTTTTTATGGTGCTTTGGTGATGCTCATTGTGCATTCCCTTCTTCCTCTCGCGCTCTCGCACTCTCCTATGGTGGTGGTCATCTTTCATTATTGGTAAAATTTTATCCTTATTTAGGGTTTGGGTGAAGCATAGTCCAAGTAAGTTTGAACCTATTCTATGTTTTTCGTGTTTTTCTTGAAGCATAGTATAATGAAATTTCACTGTGATTCTTTTCTTCAAATTCAGCTTATATGTTGTGAAATCTGTTTAATTTGTTGTTGTGCTTATTTACTTGAATGTGTCTTTGATCTGTTTGATATCTATTTTTAGATGTTGTGTGACATAGGATATTATATGTTGTGTGATGCCTTGGATGGTATCTTACACCAGAGGTTTTGTATTTTTAGTGGTCATCATAATCATCAAATAATTTGTAGCATAATAAAAATGGACACCGTACGAGTCCTAATTAATAGGACTGTTTAACAATGAGATATTATTCTCTTAAATTGTTATGACTTTTTACTAATTAGCAACATATAATAGCTATGTTGACTATGAACATAAGAGAACCTCTTTTACATAAAAAGAGAGAATGTTTCCAATCTAATATTTTGAAGTGAGGTGTAAACAACCCAATCCATTGATTAATTATTTGTGTGGGTGTTTGGTGGTGGGTTAAGTTCATAGATTGGACTGCGTGTTTGGCTATTTTTTAACTCTAACTAAAAGCAGGGGTGTTGGTTTATATGCACAACAATGGATCAGAGTTGGATAAATTTTATATGCACAACAAATGAGTATGAGAGTATAGTAGAATTTTTTTTTTTGCAAAGATGAATGTTTCAGACAATAAAAAAAGATTTATTCCCCATGTGTTAATTGTTTGAATGAGAGAAAATTGCCAACTAAAGTATTCAGAAGCATGATCTTTGATGGTTTCCTGCAAAGCTACACAAAGTGGACTGTTAGGAATCCAAGTGTGAGTCTAAGTCCCACATTGACCAAAATTGAGAAAGTAGAGAACCATATAAGGATCAAGGCCCATAAACCCATTGTCTTAAGGTTTTGGGTTGAGAGTGGTGTCAGTGTCTTATGTGGTTGGGCTCAGGTCTCATTGGTGTGTTGTTCTCCCCAGTGAAACCCTCCTTATAAACCTAACAAGTGATATCAGAGCTGATGGTTAAAACCGGCTCAGACGAGTGCAGTATGGTCCTAATATCGAAAGTCTTCCTGGCAAGGGTCCCAGGTAAGGGTTCCAGGTAAGCGTGTCTCGTTAAGAATAACGGCGGTACAGAAAAGGGCAGAAAATGAGTACTCGTGGTTGGGCAGCTTCTGCGAGGGTGTGTTGTTCTCCCCAGTGAAACCCCCTCTGTAAAATCTGACAGTGGACATGACATGGTGAATTAATAGACATGTCAAGTGTACATGTGTCTAAAGTAGAAGCAAAATAATTTTATTTAGAGATGGGTGAGCGGCTAGAGGAAATGATTTGTGATATTAGACATGATTTCTTTCAATGTGCTCATGTATATGTCAATTTGTGCAGTGACGCAAAAAAAAAAAACTTTATATACAGAATGCACTAAGTATAATCACCACATTTGAGCAAGCATCCAAAAGTCAAGCATGAAAGGATGCCATAAAGTCTAAGATTACAACAACTGAGAAAAATGGAACATGGGAACTAACAGATCTACCAACAGTAGCAAAGAAGACTGGTGTTAAAATGGTATTTAAGACCAAGCTAAATGAAAAATGAGAAGTAGATAAATGTAAAGCTCGTCTTATAGCAAAGGGGTACACTTAACAAGCTGGAATCGATTACACTGAGATATTTGCCCCCGTGGCAATATGGGATACCATTCGACTAACCTTGACCATTGCAACTAGTAGCAGATGGAAAATTTATCAATTTGATGTCAATGGTGAATTCTTACACGAAGATATAATAGAGAAAGTGTATGTAGAACAACTAAAGGGATTTCAAGTAAAAGGTATAGAAGACAAAGTATATAAACTCAAAAAAGATCTCTATGGGCTTAAGCAGGCCCCTCGAGCATGGTTCAACAAGATAAAATCATACTTTGTCAAGGAAGGTTTTGAAATAAACACGAGTGATCACACTTTGTTTACAAAGAAGGAAGGGGGAGCATATGTTTTTATCGTGAACTTGTATGTGGATGACAACATCTTTATAGGAAATAGTGAGAAAATATTCGAGGAATTCAAGAGCTTTGAAAAAGGAATTTGAGATGATCGATCTAGGATACATGAGACATTTTCTTGGTGTAAAAATGACACAACTTCAAATGGAATTTTCATTTGTCAGAAGAATTATGCTAACGAAGTCTTAGAAAGATTTGGTTTACAAAATTGTTCATCTGTCAAAAATCCAATTGTTCCAAGGTGCAAGCTCAAAAAGGATGATGGAGGGTTGAAGGTTGATGCTACCACTTATAAACAAATGGTGGGAAGTCTTATGTATTTAACTTCCACTAGGCCAGACTTGATGTATGTTGTGAGTCTGGTGGCTCATTTCATGTAAGCTCCGACGATTATGCATCAAAAAGTTGTGAAAAAGGTCCTATGCTATTTAAAAGGAACCATTAAACCGAGATTGTTTTACAAAAGAGAGGGAGGTGAACATTTGGTATCTTTCTGTGATAATGATTATGCTAGAGACCTTAAAGACTAAAAGAGTACTTTAGGGAATGATTTTAAGATGTCAAATGGTTTAGTTGTTTGGAGTTTGAAAAAGCAGCCTGTGGTGTGACGACATGCCTCTAGCCAATGAGCCTATAATTAGAGTTATGACTAGGAGGATACAAGAAGACTGAACCTCCTCTAAGCATGACAAGCCCAAGTTAAAGTTCATCTGGACTAAGGAGGATGGGAAGACCTAGTCTAGTACTTTGTATTTGTAACTATTAGGCTATGGTTTATTTTTGGGCTTTGTATTTTGGACCCAATAGTATAAAGCTTTCTTTGAACCATGTATTTGGACCTAGAATGGAGTTTGGGCCTAGAAAGAGTTGGGCTTGAGAATAGGAGACACATTAACCCTAATTTGGAGTGCTAACTTGGACAATAAGTTAGAGTTAATGCTCTCTTTTGTGGGCCTACAAGCATGGAACATGTGACTTGCTTATGTGGCTAGTCAAACTTGTGGCATGACTTCTTTTGGCTCCAAAATTCAATTTTCTAGATCACTTTTCCTCCCATTTTTGAAGACACCTTGCTCTCCTTTTCTTCTATAAATAGAAAACTCTAAGCCATGTAAAATTGATTCATGAGTGTAGTAAAGTTAGTTTGTTAAGATGACTCTAGACTTTGCTTTTGTGAATTAACCTAGGCTAGAGTCCCCCTTGAGTGTTGGCCTAACCTCACTTAAGAACCTCACAAATCACCATCACTAAACCTCCTCCTCTCCTTTCTACAATGCTTCCACGCTTTCATTCATGCAAAGACTCATTCATCTCATGCACATGGAGTTCTAGCTTGAAGATGGACTCATAATGGTGTTTCTATCCACCATTGAGATTGAATTTATTTCTGCAGTAGCTTGTGTTGCTCAAAGTATTTGGATGATACATGTAGTTCAGAGATTGGGGATTAAGCAAAGTAAGTGCATTATATTATGTGATAACAGCTCAACAATTAAACCGTCAAAGAATCTTGTGATGCATGGTAAGAGTAAGCATATTCATGTTCAATTTCATTTTCTTCGAGAATTGACAAATCAAGGAGAAGTTGAATTAGTGCACTATGTTACTAAGGATCAACTACTTGATACCAAGGCCTTGAAACTTGAAGTATTCGTGAAATTGAGAGAAAGACTTGGAATATGTAACATTGAAGGAATAAATTGACTTTGTTTTTCTTGAATAATAGTTCAGTTTAAGGGAGGGTTTGTTTGAAGAATGTCATTGTATGTGGAACATGTTATTTCTAGTCAGTTTTTAATAAACCTATTCTTTATGAATAAGATTCTTTGTTGATTTGTTTATTCAGAAGAAATAGCCATGATCTAGTCATAGGTCCATTTTTTACGCTTTTTCTATGTTTTTGTACTGGCTATATAAAGTGATTCTTTCATTGAATAAATTAAGCTTAACAACTACCACATAATCTAGTTTTAACAAAAAGAAAGTAGTAGAAGATGTTTTCCATGCATGGTTTTGCAAGCAGATGGTACTAAACTTGCCTCTAGCTCTTCTGATGATTATATCTTCTGGATTCTCCATTGATTAAGTTAGGAAACTAAAAGAGGTAGTGTGTTGATGACCTTGTGAATACCACAAGTAGGAGTCATCACTAAGGGAAAAGCAAGCATCCCATGAGTGTTGACCAACTCCGATTTCAACATTGCTTCAATGAAATTTGAAAAGCTTGAACATCATTAGGTTTTCAAATTTCGAATAAATAAGATTTTTTCATGGAAAAGGACAGAAAACTAAAATAATGTGAGAAAAAAAGGAGATCATGATTCCACAATATGGTTTTTCACAAAGAAGGAGATAAAGTGACAATAATGAATCCCAAAGAAAAAACCAAAGCAAATCAGGGAAGCAAGACAAAAAAAATTAAAATCATAAATGCAAAAAAAAAAAAAAAATATTGAAATGCATGAATGAAATTAGGTTGCCATATTAGTACAATAACAAGAAAGAGAGAAGAGAGGCAAGACGTGGATGACATATTGATAGAGAATATGCTCGGCAAAGAAAGAAAGAACAATGAGACTAGTGTTATAGAAGATTTTGTGGATTTTTAAACATGAAAAAGGATACGAGAGAAGAGAGTGAATAGTGTGTGGATTGACATGAAAAAGGATACTAGAAGAACTACGTGTAAGAACTAAAGACAATCATGTTAACCATTTAATCTCCAAACTTGGTTAAAATATTGATAATTGACATTATCATGTTTTTATTTTTGTTTTTTTTATCTTTTATTATTATCTTTTTCGATATTTCAATTTTATTTACTAAAATTGGTAAAGATAAGTATTTAGTTCACATATTTAATATTTTGAAGATAAGAGGAAATATCAAAAAAATTAAGAAGAATATTAACAGAATTTGATTATCAAAGATATCACCAAGAGGATATATTTATAAAGTTGGTTACTCCAATACAAAATAATGTACAAAGTTGTAGGCTCAGTCCAATTCGAGCTACTCGCCTAGTGAATGTCCACTTGGCTAGCGAATTGTGGGTAACTCGCTCAACGAATAAAGTCGCCCAACGAGCTGCGAGTTGCGAGAAATCTATAAATTGAGGGTGGCAAAGGTCAAAACACACGTTTAGGAGAAAGACACCTGACCTACCTGACCCAAAAACACTTAACAGTTGAAGAGCATTCTGAATGTTGGAGGTGTTCATTTTCATCATTATTTTAACATTAAGTATGTTTAAGAATAACTAACTACCTCATTCAAGGTGGTTGAGTGTAATGTATTCTTAACTCTTTGTGAATTTCCACCACTCTTATGTCTATTCTTATTTTAACACATGATTATTGACTGCATATGTGTGAGTACTTGTTGATTTAAAGATAGTTTAGAAAACCTAATTGACATATAACAACTAATATATTTCACATACTACCCATAGATGTGAAACATGTAGTCATTCATAACATCAGAACTTGATCATTAATGCAAACTTATGATAAAAATTACTAGACATTGAGTTTTTATTATTTCAGTCTAAACTTGTTGGTAAGATATTATGATTTGTTACAAAATGTATGAATGTTAGAAAAGGAATTAGAAATATATTGTTTAGTGTTTTGCTTTGAATTGAATCATGAAACCCAATCCTAGTAAAACTTTTACCATATATTTTCTTAAATGAAATTAATTGTTTTTATTGTGTGATTTTTTTTTTTGCTTTTCTAGTTTTAAATTTATTTCTCATTCATTAATATTGAAAATTCATAACCTTCATTAGTAAATAAACATATTATTTCTTATAGAATTTTTTATTTTATTACTTATGCAATTTGGTACACTGGTCAATTTTTTAACAAATATATTTCATTTTCTTTTTGATTTTTTTAAGAAATTTTCTCCAAATGACACATGTAAAAAGTTGTTGCTTGTATACCTTCATTTGTATTCATTTGTTTATTTGTTTATGCATATTTATATATTTGTATTTGTATATTTTATAGATTAATTGCCCTTAATAGTGTTAATGATAATGTTTAAGAAAAATAATTCACATCTTTAATTTCACTAATGCCGTTATAATGAATTATACAAAGAGAAAATTTAATATTGATGCAGATATGAAAACTAAATGACCATTTTTTTTATGAATAAAGAAACCGAATACTTAATAAGAAAAAAAAAGAGAGAATTTAACTTTGGAATAAAATAGAAACCAAAAGGAATGGTTTGGTTCCGTACCATTTCCACTGAAAAAAAAAAAAAAAACAAAGTGAGAAACTCGAACATCATCAAATCTCAGACACAATCAAAAGTTTCATTTCTCTTCTTCCATTTTCTCACGCTATCAGCATCAACGGTGACACGTCAATGAACGGTAAGCTTCTTCTTCTCTCTTTATCACCATCTTGTTTGTGATTTTCCCCCACCCCATTCTTGAACTGAATCTTAAAAGTTTGCAATTTGACGCTGAACCCATGGAAAACTAGAATTTTATGAATACGAGGTTGTCCCTTCCGTGATCTCATCCATCTCTCAACTAATTTTCAATGCTGCCATTCTGGATCTGAGACCCCTCTTTGGATCTGGCTGTGGTGGATGTGATAAATAGAATGTGATGATCTCTATTTGTGATTAGAGGTGAAAGTTGTGTTGCATTGTGAAATCTTGGTATGGGTGAATCATAATTTCCAATATCTGATGTGACTGCAGCCAACCGTGATTGATGAATTTTGTTGTTAGGCATCTATCACTTGGTAAATCAAAATCAGAATTTGAATTGATATTTTTTATTCAAATGGGTTGTACTTTGTCCAAAATTTGGTGTGTTAAATCTATTTTCTCGCAGATCTGGTGCTAATTGTGAACAGCATAGTTTTCTTAAGATGAACTTCTGCATTTTAAAACTGTGTCAGGATATCATGTGAACTTGAAAGCCATAATATTTTGAAGATATGGTGTGATTTTGTCAATGGAATTTATTCTTTGTGTTATTCTTTAAACATTTTAGTCTGTAAGTTGCCCTGTAGTTGCCTTGCCATAGTTGTTTCGAGGTTGCAAATCATATTTGTGTTTTGTGAATTATCCCTTTACTAGAAGAAAAATGCAATTTGCTGAGTATGGTTGAGAAAATGAAGATGTGATGTTACGTGAATGTCCTCAAAGGATATGATGTGGATTATTTAGTTTTAGTATTTAAATCTTGAAATAGTGATAGGCTAGAAGAGTTTCGGAGAGCTTCTATACTGGCAAAGCTCTATATTTCCAGTAGAGAAGTTCTTGAAAACACTTCTAACTTGTATTCAATCAGGTCCGAAGTATTATGAATCTTGGCCGTATCTTATGTGTACGTAGCAATTCTTTTTATAAATGTTACTGAATAATGCTGATATCTAGTCTGTAACAATGCCCTTATTGTGTTGGTGTCAAATTTCCACCAAAATAGACCTTTCCTCGCACATAAGACAGAACAAATGGGGTAGATTCTAGAGTTTACACATTAATCATTGGTAGTTTCTTAAATAAATTACCAGGAAGTTATTAAAAATTACGAGATGGGTGGCCTTTCTTTCACTTGTTAGTTTCTGATCCTTTTGAAAGTCATAAGATAATTTAGATTACAGTTGTTATGTAGAATGATTGATTTTCAATAATTTAATCTAGATCTGAAATTTTCTTTTTCTCCTTCAACTTTTCCAGGCTTCCCTTTTTGCTAGATGAATTGACTGGCATGTCATTTTATTGTGGATAGAGTGCTATGGAGTTTAGGTAGGAAACACCAGTGGTAAAGTTTGAGAAGCAGAAAGAACATGGCTCCAGCTCGCAAGGCTGAGGAAAAGGCGGCGGCGGATGCAGCTGCATGGATATTCAATGTTGTTACATCTGTTGGAATTATCATTGTAAACAAAGCTTTGATGGCCACCCATGGCTTCAGTTTTGGTAATTACGTTCCCTTTTCAATTTCTTAATGACATCTTTGTTATTAGTCTACTTTTCCGTTTCCCAGGTTATGACCATGCTTTAATGTTAATTTCTTATATATTAATGCATTTTGTCTATCACCACTTGCAGCTACAACATTAACAGGCATGCACTTCGCTACCACAACTTTAATGACAGTCATACTAAAGATACTGGGATATGTCCAGCCTTCTCATTTACCCTTGTCAGAACTCTTAAAATTTGTTGTCTTTGCTAACTTCTCTATTGTTGGAATGAATGTTAGTTTAATGTGGAACTCAGTTGGATTTTATCAAGTGAGTTGGGCTGAGCTTTAACTATTGGTTTGTTCATTAATGTGTTCAGAAGTTATATCCACTTTTTAACCATTGGCAGATTGCAAAGTTAAGTATGATCCCCGTATCATGCCTGTTGGAAGTTGTTCTTGACAAGATTCGGTATTCAAGAGATACGAAACTGAGCATAGGTGTTGTTCTTTTGGGTGTTGGTGTTTGCACTGTTACTGATGTGAGTGTTAACGCAAGAGGATTCATTGCTGCCTTCGTTGCAGTGTGGAGCACTTCTATGCAACAATATGTACGTATGACATTTCTCCATGTGCCACTTATTAGCTTCCAAATTTAAGTGGCACTGTAAACTCACAAATATATGCTATTTCTCTAAGATGCATGCACAACTTATTTCAGCCTGATGTTTATTCTTCTGTGTTATTATACCTTAATTTGAATTTTATCTTATTAATTTGCACCTGGTACTGATGAATTCTTAAACTTTTTATATGCAGTATGTTCATTATCTTCAAAGGAAGTATTCTCTAAGTTCTTTCAACCTATTAGCACATACAGCACCTGCACAGGCCGCATCACTACTGTTTTTAGGACCTTTTCTAGATTTTTGGTTGACAGACACAAGAGTTGACAAATATGACTATAAGACTGCGTCGTTGGTAAGTTGTGGATAATGGAAAAATATTCATGTTAAATTTGGGCTTGTGCTTGGCTTCTGAAAGACTTCTTATACATAGTAATTACAATAACAAAGAAGCTTTTTCTCTGTTATTGTGGTTGGTTGGCTATGTGCATCAAATTAATCCATCATGTCTGTAAAAAGCCTATTTTTCAAAGAGATCATTTAGATCTAAATCCATTTGTTGGTTTCACTTAGGGTTTTTCATGGTGGTTTTCTAACTCTAATTATTGGGCTATCATCCCTTCTAACTGGGTCCTCCACTATCTTCATTTCACATGTCTAATCATCTTAGGCATTATTCTTCCATCCTTCTGTCAATAGTTGTCACTCCTACTTTATCTCTAGTATTCAATTTTTATCTCGTTTTTTATTTTTTGGGTGACCACTCCTCCAAAGCTACATTCTTATCTCTTCCATATTTCTGCTTTTGCACCTTTGGCCTCTAGAAGTTAATGAATATGTTTAACATAATATATGATATGACTTTCATAAAAAGATCAATCACATTTCATCAATAGCTTACAACTTTTGAGGGGAAAATCAACAAAATTTGATTCTCTAGTGCAAGAGTGAAACAAATGTTTTGGGAAACAAATTTGTGTAGGGTCCAAATTGAAGAATCTAATTTAGCTGTTGACTCACTAGTGTTTACTTCATTCAATGAAAATGTAGATGAACATGATAAACAATGAGAACTCATACATGACATCTTTTACTTTTGTTGTTTGATAATTACTTAACACTTTTACCTAGTTGCTGAATCATTTTTGTCTTGGTTTTGGCAGATATTTATATTCCTGTCATGCACCATTGCAGTTGGTACCAACCTAAGCCAATTTATCTGCATTGGCAGATTCACTGCTGTTTCCTTTCAAGTACTGGGACATATGAAGACAATACTTGTTTTAATCATGGGGTTCTTTTTCTTTGGTAAAGAGAATCTCAATCTCCAAGTGGTTTTTGGAATGGTTATAGCTGTTGTTGGAATGATTTGGTATGGCAATGCCTCATCCAAACCTGGTGGAAAGGAGCGCCGGAGCCATTCTCTTCCTACCAACAAGACAGAAACATGATAGTTTAAACAACATTCACTAATTTTTGTTGTGTTCAAGTGGGGTGGCATTATTTGCCAAAGTTGAGCATACGAAGATAGCTGATTCTAGGAAAGTGTTATAATTATTTAAATTAAACCTCATTGGTTCCTAATTATTTTCAACCACATTTTGTAATTCGTAAGATTTCATCTCTTTGGATTCTTAGGGCCATTTGATATTTCCTTATAGATCTAGCCCCCCAGCAAAAAATTTCATCTTTGGAATGATTAGATGAATATATTATATTCTTTGCTGACTCCTTATTCGAAACTTGTACTGTACTTTAACAGTGTGCAGTTGAAATTGATTCAGTCATTCATGTGTGAAACACATTAAGGCATACAAGTTTTTAGTATTCTTCTCTTATCTTTGATGTTAGGTAGAGATGTCTATACTTAATCACTACCAAGAGGAGATTGTTCTATTTTGCTTTATTTATTTATTTAAACATTTAAAGCTGATTAATTTAGTCACTATCATAATATACACCCCTTTTGGTTTTAGTCCCTAAAAAAGAAATCTTGATTATTTTGGTCATTGATAATATTTTTAATTGGATTTCACTATTACTATTTAGAAACGACATGAGAAAATGATGTTGAAAAATATCTGGCTGCTTAAACAGAAGGCGTATTAAAGGGACTTCAGAATAATTTAGATGGAAGCTTGAGTGTGTGTATATATAATATAAGTGACCAAACTTGTAGTTGTAATTTTTAGGGTATTGTAGGCATACATGCAATAATGAGGACTATAATAGATATTTTATGAAAAATGTTATTCAAATGAGATATATGTTACAAATGGGTAAAGAATGTCACCAAAAGTTTCATCATCACCAACTCCAACAAGAATGACATATTAGAGTCTCAAGGCAACAACAAAAGCTAGGTAATGAGTGTTCCATTGAACTAGTTTATGGAGTGTTAGCTCTAACCGATGTTTAGGTGAGACAATCCAAGCTCAAGTCAAGTTGAGTGAACTAAATCCAAACTTATGTTGAGTTGAATCGGCTTGAATTAAAGTTGAGCTAAATCGGTCTGATCTATGTTCAATAAACCTAATATTCATATATATTGAATCAATCTCATTGAATTTGATCTAATTGACAAAGTAGATTCAATCTAGATTAAATATAGATTTAATTCAATTTAAATTGGATGGGAAAAATCCAAATCAAACTAATTTATTTAAAATAGATCAGAATTATAAAAACGATGTATTTTATTGGATCTAAATTGAATTTAGATTAGATTTTGAAAAATTCAACCACCTTCTTTGTTGGTCCTCCTTTGTTCCTTTGAAATCATTCTTCTATTTTCTACAACAACTTCACCATACATAACATTTTGTGTCATATGAAACGATTCTTTCATTTTTGTACAATTGGCCTTTGCTTCACCTCCTCAATTTGCGAAACAACATATAAAAGTGAAAAAAATAAACCATAATACTTTGGATGAACGATATATTCTAGATCCTCGTGTTTTAAAAGGGATGGTCAATAAATCATTGTTTAACTGTATAGATATTTTTTAACTGTCTTTTTTAATACCAAATGAAAGAAGTGAGGTAACTTTGCATTAAAAGGATGGTCAATGGATTAATAATAACATTGTATTTAAAAGGGATGATCAATAGATATTTTTTAACTGTCTTTTTTAATACCGAACAGAATATGTTTTAATAACACTAAAGTTAGAGTGAAAAGTCACTAATCCTTCCCCATTTTTTCATGTAGCATATATAAGATATCAAGACTACTTAATTTCATAGATTATATCATAAATGTTATGAATTAATGATCGTACATTTGATACAATTACTCTTATGATTGATATGATTGATACATGATTCATTATTCTTTAGGTAATATTTTGTATTAACTATTTATTTATATGCTTCTTTGGTTATCATATGTTCTATAAACAAGATTCTTCCTATAATAAGACACACATAGAAAAGTTACTCTTTATTCTCTTATTCTCTATTCTTCCTTTCTTCCTTCTCTTATTAACTTCATTTCATAACAATAAATATTTTGTTAATAATTATAATAATTACACATCAATTCTATATTTAATATAATTAATTGTATTGCTATTTTTTTTTAATATTTACAAAATCATTGGTCATTCTCGTTTTTTTCATAAATTTTAATTAGCTCATCAGATTTTAAGTCGTCTGAATTGGATTCTCATTTTTTAAAATATATTGTAATTTAACCATTTTCGTTAATATAATACTAACAACGTTAAGTAATGTTCCATGTAAGGAATTTAACTGATGTGCCACGTGGTTTTTTTGTTTTGCTTGAACAACTCACCATTCCATGACTTTTATGTTGTTTGAATTAGAGGAAGAAATGTAAAATAACGAAGTTGTTTAGATATATTTACTATTAATATTTTTAATTTTTATTTATTATTTTAATAATTTATTTTAGGATTAAACTTCTCTTAGTTTTCGTTTTTTTTTCCAGACATTTCAATTAGGTTTTAAGTTGTCTCAATTGAGATTTCATTTTTAAAAATATATCGTAATTTGATGATTTGTATTAGTATATTATTAATGACATTAACTTATATGTTACATGTCAGCTAATAATTTTTTTAATAATTTTTTAATAATTTTTTTAAATTAAGAAAAAGAGAAAAACAATGGTTACATGTCAAATTAGAGTCCTACCATGTGCATTGGCAGAGGCAGTGTGACATAGTAATAATATTGTCATGTATCACTATCGAGACAAATGTCATGTGAAAAATCTCAATTTAATCCTTATATTTATTATTTGATTTTAATTTAGTCCCATTTTTTTAAATGGGAGCAATTTCATCTCTAACCAAATCAAAATCAAATTTAACTTTTACATAAATATTACGATGATAGTTTTAACAAAATTAAATTTATTTAAATTTATATTTTAAATTGAACTTTATTTAGATTTTGTTTTAAACATTTATATATGAATAATTTCTATGCAAATGTTAGAGTTAGTTTAAAAATAAAAATTTTATAAATTCAAATGTAAAATTTTACTTATAACAATTTAAAATGTCATAAATTGTTAAATAAATTTATTTTAAAATAGTTTTATAACAATTTAAAATGTTATGAATTGTTAAATAAAATTTTAAATAAATTTATTTATTTTAAATTGTTATAAAATTATCAATTATAATAAAAATATCATTATATCATTTATATAAAAATTAAATTTGATTTTAATTTAAAAATTTTTTGAGACTAAATTAAGACAACACAATATATTATTTCTTCCACATGATAAAATTCTAATTTGACACCTAACATTTTTTTCTATTTTTAATTAAAAAATATTAAAAAATTGAAAAAAAAAATCTAAAAGATTATTAGTTGACATGTAACATCTTTAATACTATACTAACAAAAATTACAAAATTGCAACACATTTTCAAAAATGAAATTTCATTTGAGACCCTCGAAACCTAATTAAAATTTCTAAACAAAAATGAAGAAAAGATTTAATCCTAAAATAAATTATTAAAATAATAAATAAAAATTAAAAACATTAATAGCAAATAAATATTTTCACCTTTTAATTTTTTTCACTCTTATCTCTATATTTAAACAACTTCATTCTTTTACATTTCTTCCTCTAATTCAAACATCATTAAAGTTATGGAATGGTGAATTGCTCAAGTAAATAACATGCTTTTCTAAATTGAAAGAAGTGACAAAAATAGTCTTTTTAATATAAATTAGCAAAATAAAACTTATTTATTTATTTACTTACGATTATTTCTTTTAACTTTCATCCCTACTAAATAACTTTCACTTTCTATTCGTATTTCTTCTACGTTCACTTTTAACTAAATGTTTCCTGTTTATGCACTCTGTTTGCACAATTCAAGTTCAATAAAATCAATCTCCTTATATAATATATATCTCAACACGACCAGACAGGTAAAGTACAAAAGAATATTGAAAGCATAACACTAAACAAGCAATAGAAATTTATGTTTTTATAGGGACACGACAAAACAAAACTCAAAATTTGCTTCAATAACAATATGAATCCTCATAATAGATAAAATGTAACAGCTTAACGCTTCTTAGAGACACCAACAGTTTTACCCCTGCGACCAGTTGTCTTGGTATGCTGACCTCGAACACGAAGACCCCAGTAGTGCCTCAAACCACGGTGATTTCTGCATAATAATAGTAAGAATACCTCAAATCAACTGTTATTATTACCTAATAAATCATTCTTCATTGTCAAAAAGGTAGGCGAACAGTTAAACAATCAAGAAAAGAAGAAGACGATTAACAACATGAATCCAAATTAATATGGGAAGAACAGAAATCTATCAGAATGCTTCATTAAATATTTAATCAGAAAATGATTCATTCATCAGATATCATCAAGCAGATGATTTTTGAGTCTCTTGAGCTTATCTTCATATTCAACTTATATCTGTAATTGTCAACAAGGCTTTGTCTACACAGAGACTTGTTTTGAACAGGATGAGCATCACTCAACGGCTATGATGCACAGATATATAATAGGTATATCGGATACGGTACACCGATACGTTTATTTTGAAAATAATACAATACTATACTTGACATATGCATATTAAAAACTGTATAATAATTCTTAAAAATAAGATAAATATATGATTAATGTTATGTGAATCCAAATAAAATCATATATATTAAAGTTGTTAATGTTGTATGAATCCAAACAAATTATAAATTATTGTCATTGTTGCTTTATAGATTATATACTTCATTGTTAAATATCGGTAAAGTAGGTTAAAGTATCGAATATGGATACATGATCCAACTTGACATATCGGTGTATCATAGCTCAACCCTAATGGGTACCACGGTAACCTTCATCGATATCAAATGGCTACAACTATACTGAAAACCATCAATCCCAACCCAATAGAACAAGAAATTACCCTTTCTAATAGAAATACTTTCTCAACCAAGGTTAAAAAATTCACCTGATTTTCTTCAACCGCTCCAAATCATCCCTCAACTTCATATCCAGAGCATTTGAAACCACCTGAGAATATTTCCCATCCTTGTAGTCCTTCTTTCTGTTCAAAAACCAATCCGGGACCTTGAATTGCCTTGGGTTGGCAACCACAGTCATAAGATTATCTAACTCTGCAGCAGTCAATTCACCAGCCCTGAAAAAAAAAAACCAAAATTCATTAAAATCAAAATCCAACTTAAAAGTGAAAGTAACAGAGCACGTTCCAATAAAAACATCATCAAATTAAAGAAGAAACAAAAATTATGTGAATAAAGAAAAGCATATAACAAAGGTTTGTAACCATCATAGGTTCTCGTTTTAATTATCATAAAAGAACAACACCAAAAGCAATCAAAGACTGGCATCTAACTTTTGTAACGAAAAAAAAATGACACAAATTCTAAACATCAAAAGGCTATTCAATAAGTTTTTACACCCTTAAGAACCGATTTAACAAGGTTTTAGGGATGACAACAAATTGAGAATTCATTACACATATATAGAATACTGAAAAAGTATATATTTGAACAAAAAGAAAAAGAAAATGGCTTCATGAAACCGAACCTCTTGTTCATGTCGACATCGGCTTTTTTGCAGACAATGTTAGCGAATCGTCTGCCAATACCTTTGATCGAGGTAAGAGCGAACATTATTTTCTGCTTACCATCTACGTTCGTGTTCAGCACACGCAGAATGTGCTGGAAATCCTCGTTTGCCACCACAGACTGCAATCAAGACCATATCAAAAGCTCAATTCTCCAAACACAGAAAAAAAAAAAAAAAAAAACAACTTTTGAAATTGCAAAAAGAGAAAAACGCATCTTTTAAAGATGGGAACGATACCATTTTCTTCGCTGAAGCTCTTGACCTATGTAGATTAGGGATTTGTACAATAGGGTTTCGGAGTTCTGTGCCACCCCTCCTATCGTTGCTCTTCACACTCAATTTTATTCACTAGGGTTTTCATGCAGAGCATAGAGAGAAAAGGGGGAATGACCATTTTGCCCTATGCATGCTTACTTTAAGATTAATAGATAAAAAAATAAAAATAAATTTAATCAAGGTTTTAGCCCTTACAATTTAAGATTAATCCCGTTTTTTTTATCTTAATTTTGCTTAACTTCAGAAAAAATATTTGCTTTTTTTTATTTTATTTTGAGAACAAAAATGTTTTGTTATTTTATTTGAAAGGTCATAATTCCACTTCCTTCAAAATTTAAAGATTAAAACTGTGAATAAAAAAAATACTCTTAACTTTATTTACTTTAATTTTTTATATTGAATTATTAGTCTTGTGTTTTTCGATTTTTACGCTTTTCTTCAAATTAAATAAACCATCTACGGTTATTATTTACTTACAATTTTTGAGTACATAATTGTTGTTTGGATTGAAAGTTGTAGTTGTTGTGATCATTTATTTGACAATTCATGTAAATGGCTATTCATTACGTTAGTTGCAATACCAACTTGCATTCCCTTTCTTCATCTTTTTTTGTTTCATAAGGTAAATAAATATATTAACCCAAAGTGGAATTTTATAATCACATTCCCTCTCTTAGAAGTACTGACACTTAGAATGTTGTGAACATATTAATAAAACAATATGCATAGAAGATTAAAAATGTTTTTTTTTCATAATTTATAATACTATTTATCTATATTTATATATAAAGTTTTTTTTCATCCACATTTATTTTCCAATTTTATTCTTTAATTTTTTTAAATTAAAATAATTATTTTAATTATATATATATATATATATATATATATATATATAAAGTAGACTTTAATCCTACTTTGTAAGATGATAAGATATTAAGAAGTGAACTTCAAACTTAACTCAATCTCATAAAATCAAATATGTTTTTGGTCTTTCAATTTTGAGTAAAAATTAGAATTAACCCCTCTTGAAAAACCTTGAACCGATTTAGTCCATCATTTTTAGAAATGCGTAAATTTAGTCCTTTAAACTAAATTTTGTTAAGTTTATTTGACGTTTCAAATGTGTTTCTCAGCTAACATTGAAGCGAACATGTTTCAAATATATTTAAAACGTTAAATAAACTTAACAAAATTTGGTTTAAAAAACTAAATCTACGCATTTCTAACCCTAAAATCAATTTGTAAAAGTGAGGTTTACACTCATTTATATACTTTAAATTTGGTCTTATCTCTAGTTGAGACTTCCAAAATATATATATATATATATATATATATATAATAAATATTTTTTTTTGTAAATTTTATTTATGGTACTCAATATTATATTCTCTTCTGGCTAAAATTTTTAATTTTGTAATGTACTCCACCGTTTACTCACATTTGTTAAATGATAGATTATTTTATTTGGGTTGGTTGATGTTTTTATTTTGTGTCCTGTAAAAGTTGTACATTTTGCAATCCCCGATAAAAAAAATATTTTTATTTCTCTATTCTGATGTCTTGTTTGTTAAATGACGTTAACAACCGGTATGATTCTACATGTATTTTTTGAATATTTTATCTAAAGAAAGAAAATTAATCAACATAATGAAAACAAAGTTATTTCATCTTAATTAGGTGTTAATTGTAACGTCCAAATAAATAGATAAAATCCATTTAATAAAAATTCCACATACATAAATATCTAGATATACATAAATATCTAGAGAGTACGAAGATTTAGGATAAGAAGTACTTCGTACCCCAACATATCCAAAAACATAAAAGAGGTCTCACACGGTCTAAAACAAAGTATACTAGTGAACTAATTGTACTAGGTCTTGTACAAACAAGAAAATCATAACTAATAAATCCTTTAGCGATGGCCCCATAGTGGGCCCAATACCCGTCCAATCCATCAAGTTGTAGCATTCCTATCATCATTATCACTGCCAGTAGTTCTCACATCTGCTCACATCAATAGAATCGATGATCATCGCAATAGGAGAAAAACCACATACAAGACAACCAAACAAGCAAGCAGGGTAAGCTAGTGTAAAAAAATCTTATATCACAACAGTCAACATGCAGTGCCAGAGTCAAACATGAATAGCAGGCATTCACACATGGATTACCAAAATCATTTAAGACCCCCAAGACTTGACTATCTGGATACGCATAAGGAGGCACCACCACGTGGCAGTGGAATTATGTTCTAGCAATGAGGCGTCACCATGAGGCCTTCGCGGAATTATACCCTTACAAGAGGCACCACCACGTGGCCTTCGTGGAATTACATCCTGGCCTTGAGGCACCACCATGAACTCCCACTATGAGGTTCATGGAATTAAGTCCAATAGGTTAGGCACCACCAAGGACTCCCCTCAAGAAGGTCCATGGGATTACGTCCAATAGATGAGGCGCCACCAAGAACTCTCACTACAAGAGTCATGGAATTACGCCCTACCCACACTTTGTACATGTTTCACCAACCAATCAGAAAGTTCTCATAATACTAATATCATGTATAAACAACCAATCATACAACTCATGCTTTCCAACTCATACACAATGAAGCAACATATCATTTCCACCCCAACCTCATATATTAATCACGGCATCATCCCTCAAATCATTCAAGTATAGTATTCAAGCCAGGCAAACAAGCAACCACATCATTAACCATTCACATTATAGCACACCACTCGCCCCAGTCTCGCTCAGGCTAGAAGACTCGCTCAGGTGAGGGAGATCCTCTCGCTCAGGCGAGTCCCTTCTCGCCTAGGCGAGAGCTTGGTAGTGGAACAGTGGCTCTTGCGAATTCTCGCTCAGGCGAGTCCCTTCTCGCCTAAGCAAGATTACACCTCACTCAAAATGGAGGCGAGTCGCCTAAGTGACAACTCGTACATGAAGGCTTGGGCGAGTCTCTGTTAGTCTCGCCTAGGCGAGATAGGCTCACTTGGGCGAGAAAACCAGTGCTCGTCACTGTTCAGTCGTGCAAAACACATAAACAACACCAAAATCACATTTCAACCAATGTCCAGCAATCAAATCATGAGCACACCTCAAGGATATGACTTAAACTCAGAAAAACATGCAGAAATCATAAATAACCGTAAACCCTAGCTTCCCTTACCTGGAAAGGGCTTATACGAGACTTCGACACCAACTACGGAGTGCAACAACTCGAGGAATAATCTTAGAAACTGGAAGAACAGCGGGCCAGTAAAAGAACAGAGTTACTATGGAACCCTAAATGGAAGAACACGAAAATAAGCTTTAGGGAGTACAAGTACGAGCTTGAGAAACACTTACATGGAGCAAAAAAGAAAAACTGAGCTCGAGAAATCTTGGCCAAGATCGGAGTTAAGCCCTAGCAGAGCGTTCTGAAAGGAAGAGGGGCAACGCTTAAGGTTCTGTTTTGCAAGAATGAAACTGAATTGGAAACCCTAACAGCTTTAGGGCCTTAGCACCCTATGGGCCAGCCCTTAAGCCCAACAGATTAAGACCAACTCTTAAACATTAGGGCAGAAATAAAACTGGACCTTACATTACTTTCTTTTTTTTCTTTTACCTTAGCTGGCTATGAAATCCATTCCGGATGAAGATCTACCTAATTTAACATGTCACTATGTTTTGTGTCACAAAATAAAAAAAAAAATCAAATGGCAAAGTGTATAACTCATTTAGGAAATCATTACATTCATGACTAACAACAAAAATTAGAACAAATTCAAAAACAAACACCCTAAAAATAAATATATTTAAATAAAATTAGAAAACAAAATTTATATATAATTTTTAATCTACTTAGTTATATAAAAAATTAACTAATTTATCATTTATAGGAGATCATTGTTTTTAGTAGAATTTTAATGTATAGGATTTTAGTTTTTTTTAATCTTCTTTAAGTTCCATAATTAAATAGAAATTGTTAAAAAAAATACAAACTAAATTTAAAAGGAAATACATTGCATTGATTTTCTTTTAAAAGAAGAAAATAGGTTGAAACATAATACAAATGCAATTTCTATTACGTTACTAACACAACTAATTAATTGAAGGATCTGAAAAAACAATTGAACCAGAAATATAAATAAAAAATAAAAGAATCAAATCGTTTATACCACTATCAAGGACTATCAAGGACTTGCTTAAGATTAGACAAACTAAGTACTCCTTATTAAGAAGGACAAAATCCCTCGACCTACTCCGTATAGATTTTTACTTCCAACTCTTTGTGTAGAAAAGTGCTCTTATAATCAAGTTTACTCTAATTCCAAGTCATATAAAGCACCTAAAGCAAACTGAATAAAATCTCATTAAAGTTTTTTTTTTTGTAGACCATTTATGTCTGAAAGGTCTCTTTCCTTATAGAAGCTCTGTGAACGCCCAAGTAATCATAGAAGACTTTCAATTTTTCCATTCATAGTAACTAGCCGCTTCAAAGAATCAACTTCATTGTAGAGGGTTGGTTCAACATTATCATTTACCTTCTGTGACTATCATCATATTTAACTAGAAAGCAATCTTCTGTGATAACAGAAGAAGAGAAGGAGAAAATGTAAAACATTCTTTGTATCAGTGCAATTGGTAGCCTTATGTGTGCAATGATGTGTAGTAGACCTAATTTGCTAGCATGGTGAGTCAATATATGCATAGTTAGAATGTTGTCCGGCAATATATGCATAAACGTGGCAAGGATAATTGGAATGTTATGAAATGGATTTTGTGGTAATTTGGTCAATAAACTTGGTCTACCACAAGATACTCTGTGTTTTGTGATGGCCAGAGTGCTATTTATTTAACTAAGAACAGTTGTTTAACAACAAGACCAAACACATTAGTGTAAGATCTCACTTTATTTGATATGTTTTTGTATTGGTAAAATAGTGGTCGTCTGAAAGTTCTTACTAAACCTTCCAAATGTCAAGTTTCTAACATTTTAGATTTGGTTGGTTTCTATAGAGTTTGAAGACACGGTAGAAAACAAGTAGTGGAATTCAACCCAAAGTGGTGATGGTTGTGTATAACTTTCGAGAGTAGTTCTTATTGTTGTCTATTTTTAATCCATACAAAAATATGGCTATTGTTTTAGTTCAAACTAGGCATTAACTAGTTTGTAGTTTAGTTTCTTTCCCGTATCCTATTAAGGCCTTACTGTAGTATATTTCAAATCATTTCACTCTTACAAACACGATTCTCATTGTATCAGTCTTCTATATTTTCTCTTCTCTTTATTAGAGATAATATATATTTACTTATCATAATTCTTATTGTTTTCGATCTCCTTACATACCATAACAGTTATATATAGAGCATGGTCATGACGAGTATGCTGATATAAGTAAACATACACACATACTGCAAAGCTAGTTCCTATACACATCATGAAGAGCATAAAACATAACAAACATAATACAAAACTAGTTTCTGTACACGGTCATCATTGTTTGATGTCATGTTTGGGAAAAAGAGGAATGGGACAACAATGTTGTTTTTGTGACTTGCTAAAAGAAACTAACATAATAAGAAGGTTTACTTATTTGCAAACCGTTAAGTTCCTAAACATAAATAACATCAGGTTTTCTACAAATCTTGAGATAAGAATAGTGCTAGCAACATAATCTAAGACACCTTTTCTAAGACACTTTCTTACTGGTCAGAATCTGTTGAAAGTTACAACATTAGAAGAGAGATTCATTAAATAAGGTGAAACTTACAATTTTGTGTTCTTCAATAAATTGTGTTCTTCAAAAGAGTGTCAGAAAGTGTGCTTTTAGCATTTCTACTTAAGGTAAAATGCATATAGACTAAATGGTTATACATGACTTCATTTCAGATAGAAATTGCAAAGCCTAAATCCCTTGCAGCTGTGTTAAGATATTCAATAGACATTCCATTTGAAAGCTGGTTGTGAGCTTCCCATATCAAGCATTTTTCTATGTCAGCTCGCCAGTCAATGACATCCAAATTGAAGTATAGATTATGAATGTCATTCTTTTGCTGTCTCTTAGGACCGTATATAATCGAACAAGTATTCAAAATGTCACGAAGAACAGAAGTGCTGAGAGCCCGTACATGTGCACTAGGATGAGAAAGGCATCTGATTGTAGCTGGTAGGCGACACTGCATGTGAATGTGCACAAGGAGGTTGGTAAACCATTCTATTTTATGTAACAGAACATGCACACGAGTTACTCTTGTTTCAAAACTTGAATTTCTTTTCTTAAAAAGAACAGTTTTTACCAGAAGACGGTGCTTTATAGGTTAGGAAGCACAGTTGTGGATATAGAAATTTAGAGAACTTTAGGACATGACAGGACCATACCATACTTTATAAAAGTAATTTCAAATTAACATGAAATAAAAATTTTAAAATCACCAAAGATAATCCATGTTTTAAAAATGAGCATAATCAATTATAGGGCAAAAATGTGAGTCCCTATATTTTTTTGTCAAATTTGGTTTTAGTCTCCGCACTTGTATATTAATGAATTAGTCTTCAAACTTTTGAAAATATGTGAATTTAATCCTCTTTTGTGCTCAAGTTTAATATTCAGTGGGGATTTTTTTACTGTCACCAAATTAAAGGAAGGACTATATTCACATAGTTTTTAAAATTTGATGATTAACTTATCAATTTCAAAGAGAGACCAAAATCAAGTTTGATGAAGAGTATACGTAAAACACATTTTCCCTTAATTATAAACACAATATGCTAGTATACTACCATTTAAAAGTGTTTGTGTTTCTTCGCTTACAGACACAAACAGTTAAAAATTCAGGATAACAACAGAATAATTTCAGCAAGGCCTTTGTTATCCTTTCTGTTATTATTCTGTATCTTGATTTTTGCTTGATTGTGATAACATATACTATGTTCATATGCAGTTGTAAATTAGAACCAGATTTGAGGTTAAACTAACAACTTTCATTCAGTATAGGCACAGTTTAAATGAGGTAAGTTTGGTTTACCTTCAACAGGTTTGAAAGACCATCTGCCACTGCGAACCCAGATTCTCCCAACTCAATCACAGGCTGAATCGCTTTAGCGGTTGCTTCCAGTAGCTGGCCAGTTTTACCAAATTTGAAGCATGAATATCAGAAAAGCTTAAAGATAATGCAGATAACATTGCTCAATTTCTTATAGCTGACTTGATTTATGGCGGACAATTTTTTAGGTTACTGTATGAAAGTTTTGAATTAAAAAGGTACAAAAGGAAACAGTAGTGGTTTACTTGAGCACAACTCCACACTATATTGCATAAATTTACATTCATATATAATTGCTTTTTATACAAAGTCTTCCATATAACATTGCCATTTTACCTCCAGGGAAAGAAATATAAAATATTACCTTCTCAAAATCTACTATTTCTCATGTTAAGACGTGAAGAAGGAACAAGGAATTGATGAATAGGTAAGTAGGTGGTGTGTATGTATGTATGTATGTATGTACCAAAAAATACTGATAAATATTTATCAACAAAAAATCATTTTATTGCCTATATATTTATCAAAAGGAATAAATATAAAAGTTTAAAGGAATGGAATTAAATATTAAATAACATGAAGAAAGAAAATTTTAGAAGAAACATTCCCGTCTTTAATTTTGAAAGAACTTTTATTGCCATGCGGCCATGAATTGAAGACAGGTATCTGGTTGAAATACATTGAAACTCTGAAACTGCATGGATAAGCTAATGTATGAACATGGTACCTTAAGCTGTGGTAAAGTGCAAGCTTCTCCATCCACTAGCATTCCGTCTGTGGCTCGTAGGAGTAAATCTGATGCACTTGCCACAACTACTAATGATTCTAAACTATCATGATTCCTCATTAGTTCAATTATCAATTTTACAATCCGCTGATTGATTCTCCACATCTTCTGACCAAGATTGTCATCTTTGGCAATCCATGGCTGCAACTCCTTCTCAGCCTGAAAAGCAACAAGTCCACTATGTAATTTTAACAAAAAAAATCCCGGAAAGGGAAGCTGATTTAGAACACTGGTTAGATGAGCTCTTCTGCAACAGATATTTAAACTTTCTGTACATTAAAAAATTAACAGTACTTACAATCCAGGCTAAAAGTCCATATCCAGAGTAATTATTTACGTAACCATTTTATAAAAGACACAGACCTGAAGAACAACTGCCGTAGCTGCCTTCATAGGTGATGCAGATACAACCTTGCATAATGCATCAACAACCTACATCACATTAAATCACCGAATCATTAATAATGGACCTTTTTCCTGTGGAAAATAGGAATATAATAGGAGCATTTAATCCACACAAACATTTATAATTTTTTTGAGATTGTTAGTTTTGTGCTAAATAGCTGTCTTATATGCAGTATAATAGTCATGGCAATCAATCATGGAGTTTATTAATAGCTGACTTTTGCAGCTCTCAGCTACGAATTTACACATCCCCGAAATCTGACAATTACAGCAATTAGCTTTTCATTTTCAAATATCTCATTCATTGGATACTCTTTGTTTTATTTCCTCTCCCGCTCAAAAATATCAAAATAAGGCTCTAGTTTCTCTGAATTATGACTTTGATATCAGTTTTGAAGCTTTACAAGTCTATGACAGGTCACGGTAAAAAGCTGAAACAATTGATAGATATCAATATGTTCAGATTATTCCCCTTTTAATACTTTTTTGCCAACATGAATCTTTTAACATCTTCAACTCAGTTTTTTTTTTGTGCTGCTGTGTAAGCTATTTGGTGATGCTTTCATGTATGGCCTGTGGAATAAAGATACAATCTTCTGGAGTCAGTGTATTGCTATTATGAATTCCAATCATCAGTAGTCTTTTTTTTTCACTAGTAACTCCAAAAACATAATAAAAAGAACTTGTGTGATATATTAAAAAATGCATAGTTCTGACACGAGAAGCATAGAGTATAACAAATGGTTCACAATTAAAAAAAGCAAAGAGGATAGTAGTTGTAGAAGTATAACAATGTAATAGTACCTGTCTCCACCCCTGTTGAGCAGAAGTGCTTTCTGCACAAGGTTGAGTCTCAGGAGATGCAATCAACTTCTGCCATAGTAGTGATACAACAGAAAAACATAACTCTTGCTTCTCTGCGAGCCTGGATCTAAGAAAAATTTGGGCACTGCAATTGAATCCTATATGCCTGTCCATAGTGAGGAAGTTGGCTAGATCAGAAGCATCAAATGCGAGACTTGTGGCTCCTTTTCCAAACGTACATCCCGATGCTTCATTTGAATATGAAGTTATATCACACCTTTTACCGAGTTCTGAGGGGGATGAATCTGTAGAGGATGAAGTAGATGTCTGCCCAGGGTCAAGGTGGCTATTGTTTTCAAACTGAATTTGTCTTTTACTACTACCACAGGGATCTTTACAAATAGGGGTGTGAATTAAGGTTGCTCCGAATGGTTCTGCCTTGTTAACTATGGATGCAACAGTTTTTCTGTGAATATCTATGAGATTGTACAATGACGATGCCCTAGAGTGGATTTCATCATCCCATTTGCAACGCATCAAAACAGACAGAGCACGCATGCAAGCTTTTGACCGTCTAAATAGTTCAGAAATATGTGCAGCAACCATAGCTGCTGCAACTATTTCATTTGAGCTGTAACTCCATGAGGTACCAACAGAAGACGGCTTCAATGAAAATAGCGCCTCTAAAATTGCTAAAATTCTGTGGGTATGGCGTATTGCTGAATCTATGCATTTCTGCAATGCTTGGGAAGATCCATCTATTTTGACAGGCTTGGCTATCTTTTCTACTTTGTTGGGGACTGAACGATTCTCTCCTCGCGAAACCATAGGGAACAACTGAAGCTCACAGGCAAGAGCACAAACAGCAGCCAGAACATAAGAATCAAATGCTGCTACAGGACCTTGTTTCTTCATTTTCCGATTATTGGTTTCTTTCTGGCTTTCAGATACTGCAAGTAAATCCTCAATCACTTCCTCCAAATAATTATCTTCACCTCTTGGCTTCTTGCTTGCATTGAATTGGACCTCGTGACTAACACAAACAGTTAAGACAACAAATAGTAGGCGCGAAGCAAGCTCAACAGATGCACATGATTCTAAGAAAAGTGAATGCACCATTGTACGAAGTTCTGCCACGGCAAGGTTTTTAGAGGCAGAGCCCACAAAATAGTATCTTGTTTTTCTTTTTTGATCACTAATGGACTCAGCTGGAAATGTCCTCTGAAGAATAGCTTCCACTGTAGCAACAAATATTTTCATGAGGCATGCTTCAGATGGACTTCCACGAGGAAGATATTCCAGAACCTTGAGTAGGGGTAGGTACAAATTCCATGAGAGTATGGGAGGTTGAAGTGGTGTTGCGACCACAATTTCTGGAAGATCAACAGCTGAAGAATTTAATGGAATCAAGCCATAAGCAGCCTCCCATATGGTACAAATTCTCCACTCAACCTCTGGACCATGAGCACAAAGCATTGAGGCAATGCCCTGGGCTGTAGCTTCAATGGTGGCTTCAGCAGCAGAACCAGCTTCAATCTGATCAACAAATAAATATTATGTCTACATTATGCACAAAGAATGAGCTCTATAGTACCACAAAAATGAGAAAAAGAAAATGAGGTAACTTGCAAAGAGTGTTATAACCTGCTTTCTGTTGGAAGAAATATAGCCACCCAAAGGTTCATGTTGAACTTCGACACCATCAACTTGCCTTAATGGAGGAAAAAGTAAAGCAGGCTGAGAAAGTATTCGGAAAAGCAATGCAGCTGCAGCGTCTGCAGCTACACCAGATCTCATGGACATTGCAGTCCCTATGGCCCGCAAGAAATGAAAATGCATCCAATTTCTAGGGAGCTGTATTAACAATTATAGAGAAGGAAAAAGAAAAAGTAAATCAGTCAATTCGATCGAAGCTTTCATTTTCAGAAGGTTACTGCAGATGAAAACATCAAAATGCACATTACTATGCCATCACCACTGCATGTATTGTAGTAAACCCAATATTGTCAGAAAAGGCTTTTGTATTGTTGTTATCTCTATGAACCCAGTTTCAGCTTATTTTTATTGCAATACTAACTAACTTAGTGGTCGATAAAATCCTTAATGACGAAATATTGAACTCATCAATGCTTTCATCTCAAAATATTGTCTAATGTGTAGAGATCAGAACCCTGATAACAAGTGCCATGAGAGCTAGTTAAGGAGAATTTAATGCACCGTATTAAATGAATCTAATTACGTAAAACAAAACTAGTATTTAAATTACATTTGTGTATTTGATAATTAGGTTTTAATATTCTGATTCACTTTTTATTCATATTGCACTAAACAATACAACCTGAACTTATAGACTGGAATTTGGCTTCCCAATTCCAAGCCTTAAACTCTGCCAATTATTATAATTAAGGCAGAAAAAAAAACCACCAACTTCTGACCTTTTCTCTCTTAACTGAATAAACTGTTAAACATCAACTACCCCATTTAAGTTTATTCAACATTATTAAGCATGTCCTCTTTAGAATTTGCATAAAGATTGTAAAGCTTACTCTTATTCCACAAGCATATTCTTCAGCAGCTCGAAGAAGTTCTACAAGCTGCACAGCAGCATCGAGTGCATCAGGAGCCCATGATGGGGGTGCTTCTAACAGTCCAAGAAGAAGCCTCTGAGTTGCACTGGGAGTCGCAATAGCATAATATCTAGACAATTTTGGAATTTAAATTTTCTCAGGATAATGCCTTCAAGGAACAACAAATTAACTACAGAGGTATTGAGTTAAGAATAACCTGTGAAATAAACGTGCATATGGTTCTAGAGCTGGTAATCCAGCAACAAGATGCTCATCCAAAGCTGTTGTTGGAGGAGGAAGTAGCAGGGCAGGGACAGCAGCAGCTGTTAAAGTGGCAGTCTCATAACGAGCAACTTCATCGTCACAAACACTTAATATAACACCAGCTCCATTAGCAACTGCCCATCTTGGAGTTGATGGCATGAGTTGAGGATGCTTCCCAGAACCACGTGCAGAAACTAAGGAAAAACAAACTCAATTAAGAAAAGATCCTTCTCTATTATAAATTTGTTTTAACAGGAGCAAAAATCATCATCAATGCTTTTTATACTTCCATTCAATGAAAAATTGGAAATGAAGGAATCAAACATGAGTAGACTGTGAATTTAGGCTTACAACTTACAAGGCTTTTAAGGTGAGAACTGACCAAGACTTATTAGGACAACATCGCCCATTTTGTTCTTGGTGTGGGATCATAACAAATCCCCCTCAAATATGGGTGGTAACATATTTATGGAATGAGGGTTGCACGTCCAATTATATACATTTGTTGTGGTATTCCAAAGGTTCAATTTTTTGTAGTATAAAATTTAGAGGAAGATAATTTGGGACTGAAGTGTTCTCTCTCTTTATACTATTTTACTTTCTTTCCTTTGGGATACATTCTGCAGTATATTCAAGCTCTCTTATAGACTCAAAATAACTATTAGAATTCTGTAAGGGTGCTCAGCCGTTACATATAGTCACATTAGAATTCTATAAGGGTAACCGTTACAAATATAGGTCACATGAATATCACTAATACTCTTAATAGACTTTGCATTCAATCTCCACTAATCTTTGTAACAACACATTCATTATTTTGACTATCATTAGTCGTTGTGGATCTCCAATCTGTATGTCCATACATGGTTTTCACTTGAATAACATCGGAGGACTTATGTAAGAATTAAAAAAGTTGAGTTTGATGATTTGATGGATAACGTACCAATCATTGGTGGCCGGAGTTCTCCTGCGGCATATTTACCCATTACACCACTACACCTGTTAATGCATGATAATTTCGATCAACTTATGCAGAAGTTAACTTGGAGTCAAAGAGGAAACAAGATATCTAAACCATTTGATTCAATCATATTAATATAATCAAAGATTTTATAGACAATGCTACAATTGCAAGAGAATCAAACCAATAGAATCAGAGACTAAACCACAGTACGAACGTTGCTCAGTATATGCTATTGACAAACATTAAAAAAAAAGAAAAAAACACATTGCTTACCCCTGAACTTGATTATGCTATACTCCATTACTTAAACACACCAATATACCATGGTTCAAAATTGAACAAAAATGTGACTGACGGTTTACTTTTGTTTCCAAAACTTACGAGGCAATAGATACATTTGGGTTTGTTTTAGAGGGTGAACCTTGAACAGAAACATCCTGGACCATAAAATGCCCTGGGACGTGCATTCACAGCTAAAACATACATAACAAAAGGCACATTTGAACAAATTTTTTCACAAGCACTTTAAGAGAAAATAAGAAAAATGATGAAATGAGTTTCTCCATAACATGAAACTAATCTGTAAGTTGTCTCATAGTTTCTCTAAAATTGTATTTTTAACTAGTGTATGAACTAATTTTAGTTAATGAAAAAACTAATTTCATATTTTTCTTATTTTTCTTTCTTAGAGCATTATGGAGAAACTTGTCTAAAGAGACTCATAGCAAATATCATCTTTCTGAATTGAAAGATGTGATTTGTAAGCGTAACGAAAAATACTCACCACCGAAAATAGTCACTTCTAATGCCTAAAGGTGCAGCCAATAATATATCAGTAATCCAAGGGGACAAGGGTCTTATGGGCTTCTTCTCCTGCTGCATCATAGAATTACGGCCAGATTCCTCATATACGGAATCATTAGTCATTGCATGGCTTCCGCCACTGCTTCCTTCAGCTTCACAACATTGTCTTTCCATTTTGTATATGGGGCGATTGTAAAGAGTTAAGATACGCAAAACTTCTCCACATGCTAGAGCCCATTGTTCTGAATATTCACTCTGTAAAATTACACAGAATATATCAAAAGATTGGCAGGGAACATCTTTGCAGATGCTGAAGCTGAATAAATTATACACTTAAATCAATTAGAATTAAAAATCATACTAGTTTTGATTAAGTAGATTGTGTTTGCATTTCACAAACTAGAAACTTACTTTTCTATGAATTTGAATTCCGTACAAACAAAATCAAAATACAAGTCAATGGATTATACCTCATCTTTTGGGCAGACTAAAGAAATGAAAGAAGCAAATGGAGGACTAGTCTTGTCATAGACCAGCGTACCATCAATAATACATGAAATGATTGGAAGCACAACTGCGTGCCCATGCTCAGGATGATGAAGGACAAGTACCGCTGGATGTACATGTGAATGAACAAATAGGTTATTTGCGCAAGCAATAGTCATAAACTATTGTTGAGTAAATAAAAATTGAAACTAATATTAAAGAATAAATACCCAAAACATCATCAAAGAGGAGCATTTCTTTGGATGGATATCGATTGCGGATCAACTGTCAAAGCAACACAAACCAGTAAGTGTGTTTGATACAAATTCCTGGATTCCGTAAGTAAAAGCACAATATTTTAATTGAATCTTCAAAAAAAAAAAAACATGCATTTCTATATCCACTTTTCCAGTTTATATGTACATACAATTGTATTTATCATACCTCAGCGATATCATCAGGAAATTGTTCTGATGTAAATTGACCAATATATTCAACGTACGCAGCAATTTGATCCTAACAAAAATTAGAAATATATATCAGAACAAGGAAGTACATGATAAAACAATTATGTTTAACATAAAAGAGCTTATAATTAGATTTTGGAAACATATAATTTCAGTTACAAATGACTAAAACGCTGCTGCTTTCTGACTAGTAGTATGAACTTTTATTCCACTAGTTAACTATTTCAAAATGTCAATATTATCCTTATTTCTCCTCTCTACCTTTCCCACATTTATTTCTACTTTCACTTTGCTACACGTTCTAATCCTCTATTCCACTTTCTTCTTCATTGTTTTCCTTTGTATTTGTTGCTACCTCCATTTCGTTTACATGAACAGGAAAAGTCAGACATATTACAGAACATAATAGCTCCACACTACTGCTGCACCTTTGCATTTCATCCTTCAAGACTCCATATACCACAACAGTATCTAAACTAATTAAAAAATCTCAAGACAAATCCTCCCTTATGTGGCAATCTCCACACATATATGCATATAATAATTGTAGTTGTACATATAATAAAAGACAGATTTTGTAAAATATTTAAAAATAGTAAAGTTTGGAAGAGCATATTTAGTTACTAAATAAGTCCCTGTACTAAATGACAACTTTTAAATCAGTTCCTAAACACTTTTTTTAAGTAGGTCCATAAAAAAAATGCCTTTGAGATAGTTTTTAACTGGTTATGATAATTGGAAAATGACAATTTAAGACAGGTTTATTACAAATATTACAAATAATTTAATACAGTTTTAAAAAACTTAGAGATTCAATTAAAAGATTTGTAAGGTGAAAGGCCCGGTTAAAAGAAAATAGTTTAAGACCTAGTAAGTAATTCGTCCTAGAAAATGTAAATTCGTGATTGATCAAAGATATATTAAAGCTACTAATACTTTTTCAATTTTGGGTGTTTCTGTCTGGATCAAAATTCTACACCTGTTCCGGAAAATTTTGAACACATAACCTATGGTTTGGGAAGACAACTTACTTCCTAATCCTAATAATTCACTAGAGTAATTTAGCTTCTCTATTTAATATCTAAAAGTTAATGTAAGCGTATGTGCTGTTTTTATATGGTTCTTAAGAACTTACTATAAAAACGATATTTGGATTTCAGTATGAATATATATGGCAATCAAAATTAACAGTGCCCCGCAGCAAACAACTCTGCACATTCCATTCAATCAAGGTTAAATAACAGAGCTCTCCTCTGTCACAGACTCCGTCTTACAGTAAATGGAATGCTTAATAGAAGTTTGTTCTTTAATTGTTTTGTTTTTTTTTACTTGAAGGCTGCCACGTCTAATACAAAGAATAAATTAAGTTAAAGCATTCGGTACTCAAACCACACTGTTTGAAGAAAAGAGTTAATTAAATAAAATAGCAAATACTAACAGTTTAACCACTGAAAATATACGGGTTAAATAAGTTTTATACACATCTATTTTACTATATTCTTTGAATGAATAAACTTAAAATATTGTATTTAAATTTGAATTTAATAGAATAGTTATAACATTAATATTCTTTAGAACTACAACTATACTATTTAAAATAAAATTAAAATTTCTTAAAAGTTAAACTAACAGAATTTAATGTTACTTTGACGATAAATAATATACTCACAATAAAAATAATTAATACAATTTCATTTAAATTAAATATAATAATTACTATAATTTAAAATAAAATATGACTCATTAAAATATGAAGTTAAAAATATATTCAGAATAAACATAATTTTAATTTAAAATATTTAAACAATGTTAAAAAATCAATTTAACTTGTAATTAAAAACAAAATAGAATGTAACGAAGATAATATAATTACAAAATAGATACTCCCTCCAGTTTCATTCATTTTATCTTTTGTTTAGGGTTTCTCACACATATTAAGAAAACAATAAATAAGTTAGTGAATGGGAGAAATTTACTAAACTATCCTTAATATTGTGTTTGGAGAGAGAATTTCAACAATTCAAAAAAATTGAAATATTTAGTAATTGAATTATTTGCAATTAAATTCTCATAATTTTTTAAATATCTAGTTTGGATGAAGTAATTGAAATATCTTAAATTTAAATTTTCTTATTTAGATAAAACAATTTAATTTCTACTTTACAACGAATTCAACTCTACCTTTGAGTCTAATTTAACTTAGCTCGACCTTTAATTCAATACGACTCATCTAGACTTTTGATTCAAGTTGACTTGAGCAGAGCCGATTTGAATCAATTCGACCTCAAAACAATCTGAATCGATTAAACCTCAGCTGATTTGATTCAAGTTGAGATGACTCAACTTCCAACGAAGGTGATTGATTTAAACCTTATGTCTAGGCCAACTCGACACGACCTTCGGCTTGAGCCAACCTAGTTTGACTTTGGCTTAGGGCGACCTTACTCGACATTCAACAAGGCTGACTCAGCTCAAAGCCATCTCGTTTGGACCTTCGGCACAGATCGTCTTGACTTGTAATTCGGTTCAGGCTGGCTCGACTCGACCTTCAGCCCGGACTGACTCGACTCATAGCCACCTCATCTCGATCTTCGGATAAGGCCAACTCGGCTTGACTTGGGGCCTGAGCCAGCTCTGCTCAACCTACGATCTGATCCAAATCGGCTTGACCGACTCGTCTCAACCTTCGTCCTTGGCTAGCTTAGACCAGCTCGGATCAACCTTCGACCTTGTCTGACTCGACTCGACTTTCAACCCGACTCAGCTCGACTGGACCTTCTGTCTGACCTGACTCAACTTTTTGGACCTGACTTTTTTTTCTTGACCAATGAGCAATCCCACAATTTGGAGAATTTTAATTTCCTTCTTTTTTTAGTGAATTTCAAATTTTACTATTTTAGTTATTTGAAATATCTTCTTAAAATTTCTCAATTTCAATTTTCTTTTAATTTCCTCATCCAAACATATCATTTTCCTTGAAAGAATTTTAAATTCTCCAAATAAATAAATTACTCTCTTAAATTACCTCGTCCAAACACACCTTAAACTTTTTTCTATTAGTAATTAAAATATTAAGTGCCACTTAATTGGTTTTGTAATTTGTAATACAACACTTTTTTGAACAATGTTCCCTCCCACCCTTGACTAATGAAAGAAATGATATTAATATGAATATTTATTTAGAATAATATTGGAATAAAATTGTAATTATTGAATCGAAAGAAATAAATTACAATCAATTTGAAAAATTATGAAAAATATTAACCTAAATTAAAATGGAAGGAGCAATATATCTAAACTACATGTCCTGAAATTTGACATTTCTTGATTAATAGGCATTGATCGAGTCAAACTCAATGCCTATCAAAGCCTATTCACTTTGGAAACATGATATTTGCTACTTTCCCTGGAGATTCCTTCCTTTCTTTTACATTAACTGCTCAAGTTCTATAAGCTTGATGTGAAGCAGTGGAACATTATAAACAGGAATATATAGCTGTAATAAGGTATTATTTGTTGTTATTATTATTATTATTAAAATGTCAAACTTGAGGAAACTAATATAGAAATGCGTAGATTTGTATCATAAACCATTTAAGTTAAACTATTTATCATGAACATTAAACATTATAAGTTACCTTTCTCTGTTGATCTTCTAGTGGGGGAGGCCAGAACAACGAGGAGAACTGAAGACGGTCAATCCATCTTTCACCGGAAGAAGCCATTGAAACAGAAATTTGCCTTCACTTTCAACTCTTAACTTATTCCTTTCTGCTTCTGATATCAAAACCAACAACCCAAATCCAGACAAAACTGGCTACCAATCAAGAATTAGAATATCGTAATTCAACATTTCCTGTTTAGCATGCCCACATATTTTCATCTTAGTACCCAAACAAGGATTGGTATACCAAATTCAAATTTCAGCAAATACGAATAAATGATAAACACTAAAAACATGTCCAAGGAAATGACAAATCAATGCATGTATCGGAAAATTCTAATTATTCGCTAATGTGGATTCCCCTACGATGCTTAACTCCTTACACTTGAAACCCGTTGACACTGAAGGTAATTTTCTAGTTTCTCTCCACTACAGAACCGGAAGGGAAAACAAAAAGTCCAAATTCAATGTATATTAAAAAAAACGGAGTAGATATATATAATTTTTACCAACTATTATAGTATTCTATGAATTTTTAACTGTATCATATTTTCTCAAATTTTATTGCAAGTGTCATATACACATACACTATTTACTGAAAATTTTATCTTAATCTAAAACTATTTAATATCTTGTTATATATATTCTGACCTCAAATCCATTGAGATAAGGGAAAAATGAGTATACAGTTTGTCCTTAGTCTCTTGTTCTAAGTAATGTAAAATTATTAGATGTACTAAAATAAAACACCCCAGTCAAGATTAAGGGGATGAAGGTTCCCTAGCAAGGATGAGACCATCATTACCGTTAAAGCCAATCCCAAGGCCGCATGGAAATGCTAAGCTCAGAGCTTAAATGTCACTCCTAATGTGTCTATATAAATTGTTTTTAGCTTGATTCAAAGTAATATGTAACTATTAGACTACGAGAACAAGCCCTCAATTGAGGGCTGAAACAAATCCTCAATTGAGTGTTAAGAGAACAAAGGTTCATCTTTGGAACAATTTTCCATCTCTTTCGGTTGAACTTATGAAATGAGAATTCGTCTTAGAAAGAACCACTTTTTCATACACAAACAACATTAATGTTCTAATCACAAGTCGATTGATGTAGTATTATTAAGATTAATTACGGTATTTAAGGTATTGTTTGTTTTGAAACTTAAAATTCTATCATAGTGGTTTTATTGTTAAAAGACATCTAAAGGCTTAATAAAGAAAGTTATATACAACTTGCCCTTGGTTTCAACTTTTACGCGAAGACTATTTATATCTAAACAAGCTCCACAATCAAGACATAGGGAAACGAAGATTCCCTAGCAAGGATGACACTACCATTTAATGGGAGCCTTAAATGTAGAAACTAAATTATAAATTAAACCTAATTCTTATAAAGAACAAATGGGTAGACAAATCTTGTAGGCATTTGTTATGTTTACTCATTCTTGTAGATGTTCATTAAAAAGTTTCATCGTTCTACATTTTAAAATAGTTGGATTCGTAATTTGATAACAATTTTTAAGAAAAAATATAAATGATTTGTTAACAAATTCTTTTTTTAACGGAGAAAGAGGAAGTACAAAATTATTTTTTAAAAAATTTTAAGAGAGTTATGTTTTTGTGAGAATCCCTCATTTTTACTTAATTTATCTCATATATATATATATATATATATATATATATATATATATATATATATATATATTTTAGCTAGCACCAAAATATCTAATAACATAGATTCGACACAAATTTAATAATCTAAAAAAGAAAAACAGATGTAGCTGATATAACCCCCAAGAGTGTTCTATCAGACAGAGGAAAATAAATCAATGATATTGAAATTTTCTCGTAGAAACATGGAATTTTCATCATTTCAATTTATCGTTATAATTTCTGAATCGAAGAACACCTAATAATATATCAGTTTTCAGAAGAGAATAAAATATTAAAATGAAAACTAGCACCGAAATATCTAATAACATCTCTGATTCATCGAATCACATATTAAAAAGAAAAGTCGCAATCCACTTCAATGTTCAACACAATTACAGAAACTCCAACAACAAAACTCGAAAAAAAGATGCATCAGAAAAAAAAAAATGTAGCATACATAAAGCCCAAAAGGAGTTATATCAAACAGAGCAAGAACGAAAAAAAGAGGTAAATCCAATTGAGAATTTCTGGTAGAAACATTCAATTCTCTTCATGGTCGAACAGTTCATCTAATCTTCACAAACCAATTCCCAGCATGAATATACATACATATATATGCACACATACACATATATATTTGTATATATTATATATAATATCAAAAATGAAAACTAGCAGCAAAAAGTCCAATAACAACACAGATTCACCACGGATTAACAAATCCAAGAAAGAAAAATGAAACAATCAAATCCAGTTAAAAAATCAAAACAAGTACACAAACACCACAACAAAACTCGAAAACACGATGTAATCCGATAAAAATGAAAAAGAAAAACAAAACGCTGTGCTTACCTGACGAGCTATATATACGGACTGAATCAACAGATGCAAAGGGAAAGGATGCAGCAAGGAGAAGGAACTTTTGGTGTTGATTTGTGAAAATAATGATAAAAAGAATGATGAAAGAAAAGGTTTAGAAGTGATGTGGTGGTTGGTTATGGTGAAAGACAGGGAGAGAGGAAGCGAAACGAAGCTAAGAGAAGATCTTTAGGAGAGTTCAGAGAAGTTGTGTGCGTGGCAAGATATTTTCCTCACGCTTCTTAGCACAGTGTTTGCCACGTCATGTGGTTGTATGCATTCTCATACATCTACATTCATGTATGTATGTGATCATCATGATTGCGTTAACAGTCTTTCGAGCATGATTGAGTGATGTCCTGTAAGAAACTTTCGTTTAGAAGTAGCTTCTGGAAGTAATTAATCTTTTTAATTTTCATAGTTTAAAATTAGAAATAAAACTTGTTGAACCAATAAATCATAAAATAAATATTACAAAGGCTTTTGACATTTTTCTTTAAATATTCGCATTCACCATGCGTAATTATATAATTGTTTTTTAAATAGATCAATAAGCCAAACATATATAATATTATATAAATGGAAACCAAACCCATAAACAAATTAGGATGAAATGCTTTCTTTACACTTCTCATATTCTTCGACATTCAATTTTATTATTTCTTTCAAACAAAATTGTCCATTTTTAATCCATTAATATTAAATACATTACTTTTGATTCTTTAATTACTTAAAAAATAAGTATAAATTGTGACAAATAGTTTTAAACAGCTCTTACAAAAAACAAAAAATAATATATATTTTAAATTAAAGAAATTAAAATTATATAATTTTTTTTAAATCTAAAAAAGTATATTAGGTAAAGCCGAACTTCATCATCGTTTTCACGTTGTCAACCTACTTTATGGATGCATCCATTTCTGTCAATAAAAGTTTTGATTCCTATAGCAATATGATATAAACTAATTACCCACTAAAAATTATACACTTGAAGCTATCGAATCATTAATTAATATTTTATTTAAACATAAAACCTAAAAATATTAACAAAAAAAAAATAACGATGAGAAAACACTAGAATCTTTATTTAATCACTTGAAGCGAATATAAAATTGAAGAAGAAAAAAACAGCATAATTAACCTTTGTTAAAACTATAACTCTTTCTCATTACAGAAGTCAGAATAAACGTCGTGGAATCTGAACAATTCCGTTTAGAGAAGGGTGGAGAGCCAATCATATATCGACACGTGGGTATCTAAGTGGTTGGGACACCGAGAAAATATCTAGTGGTGGAGGCTCGCACTTCGGAAGATATTTTTCTTGCATTAGAAAGGAGTCCACTGTGTCTGATTCCACGTGGCCGAATCACGTGCCAGCATAAGATATTATGTCTTTCGGATATTCCATTTTCTCATATCATGATGGGTGGTTACTTTTGCATCACCATGCAACATACTCATGCTCCAAGGAGGTATTTTAGTTTAATTTTCTTATCATACAAAAAAAATATTACTAATTAGAAAATTGATTTATTTTTCTTTTATTTTTATTTAAGAATATTAAAAACTAAATAGCTTATAAGTTGTAAAACTGTAACATGAGGATATATTTAATAACTATGTTATATTATAATTAAAATTTTCTATAAAACTTATTTTGTTGACATATAAATGTTAGTTTTAGCGGTTGGTAATTATTTAAAAATATTAAATTTCAATTTAGAATTAGTGGCACTTAACATGATAGCTTTGAACATTTATTTTAAGTTTTTTTTTAAGTAAATTGAAGAAATTATTTTGAAAATAATGTTACAATAATAAATAACTTTTACAAATATATATTTTTTAATAATATAAAATTATGTTTGATAAAGTCAATAATGATAATATTTCCTAATAATACACACGAGAAGTAACAAAAATGTATTATTATTAACATTTCTGCTTCTTAAACTGTGAAGATATATTTATGATCATGGTCTTTAAATTTAGATGCAAAATTAAAATTTGTCCCTATTTCAAATTTTTAAATATTTTTGTTTTGTCTCTAAACTTAAAATATAATAGATATAGTCCTTTTAACATAATGATATTAATTTCTTTTTACATGTTAAACGATGTTTTAAGGTGATATATTTGAGTAGAAAATGTTAAACAGTGTAAACAACTCAAATTGGGTTATGATGATTATATCAACTCATTTTCAGTTATGGAATCAAACTGTACCAAAGTTTGGGACAAAAACAAATTTCAATTTTGTGTCAAAATTTAAGGACTAAAAGCGTATTTAACCCTAATAAATTTATAAATGAATTTGATGTCGATTATTTTAGCAAATATTAAAACACTATAAGTATCATAATGAACTCCTGTGCAATTTGTTACATAATGGATCTAATAACATACTAAACATTAAGCATGGCCAAAACATGTTTTCATGGCAATTGGATTTGGAAGTAATACACTCCAAAAGTCCATTATATATTACAAAGCCAAATATTACTACATTGGCTATTTCTAGTAGCACTATCACTACGCCAGAATTAGTAATAGACAGCACTATTTAGATAGCGCTTATTTAATTAAACACTATATATCAAAATATGAACCAATTGATAGCACTTTACTAAATAAACGCTATAAAAATTACTATATATAGACAGCGCTTTATTCCAAAGATGCTATCTATATTTATTTTATACCTTTTAAAAAATATAATATTTTAATTTAAACTAATAGAAATCGTTTGTAAAGTTAAGCGCTAACTATATTATGTTAATAGATAGCGTTTAAGTAAAATACCACTATTATTTTAGCATAATTTCTCAAAAAAATGTTTGGCCTCCACTCTTCTTCGACTTTTAGTACTTGCACAAGTTTCACTCTTCTTGCTTAATTGATTATTTTTACTTTGACACTCACTGTTCTTCTCTCAACCTTAAAGCGTCAGGAGTAGTCTTTTTGATCACCACCGTTTATAGGTTTCTTATTCTTCTTCAGGGAGACACATGGACTTCACGAGTAAAGGTATTGCTCTCATTTTCTCTAGCTTTGCTCCGATCATTTTGTTCTCTTTACCGAACTCTAAGCAGAGATGAAATTCCTTTCCTTTGTCGACCAACATCCACTGTTGAATCCCATAGGGTGGACCTCCATTTTTTCCACTAGAATCACCTCCGTTCTGGGTTGTTGTTTGTTCTTAGGGTTCGCGTTCTCTTGTTGCGACATCGACGAGTTGTGTTTCCTTGCCTTCACGCTTCAACGAGAGGTTCATATTCCCCTTCCTTATTTCTTTTTCCTTCTTTTGATTACTCTGCGATTTGGTTTCGTCGATTGAAAGTCGATTGGAGATTATTTGGTTGTGATATTGAGTAATCATTGAGTTTTGAGTGCTGAATTTGGTTTTTTTGGGGTTAAGGGTTTGTGTATTTGAGTGATTGTATGTAAATATTGATGAACATTCTCCCTCTTTTCTTGGCCATTGATGTGCTGTTGAAACCAAACAGAGTGTATGAGATTTTAGGGTATTGTGGAATTAGGTTGGATTCTTATTTTACCTACAAGTGCAATGTTAAGTGAGGTAGAGAAGTGGCATTAAATGACATGAATATGAGTTTGTGACTATAACTAGTATATATCTTAAAATATCAGGTCTCTTCTGCCTCTTGCGAAGAAATACATAATGCAGATGCTACAAATTGATGTGCCAGTAGCAGCTAAATTGTTGGAGGAGTGGGTGCTTCCGGATAGAGTTTCAAAGCATAGAGTAGCCATTAATAGACTGGTTAAGTTGAGAGTTTTCCTTGAAGTTATTGACAGGTACATATTTATTCATGATGAAACATTTTGTTTTTTTTAGTTTTGTGAAAATGAGAGCAGACATTTGAGCTTCTGGATGGTTTGAACTCTTGAACTCATTCAGTTAATTTGAAATAAAAATTAGATGAAGGCCAACCCTTATTGTGAAGGATGCACACCAGTTTTGCTTCTTGCAATGTGTTCAAGGGTATTTGTGATTATATCATATTTTATTTATGGCATTATGTAGTTCAATGGAAAATAATGCTTATCTAATTTAAAGCTTTGGAGCCTTACCTTATCCAATTTACTTCAGGAATTTTTTCTCCTTCTGGTGTAAATAATGAAATGACATACAAAGTTAATCCAACATATTAGAGAAGTCTCCAAAAGCTTTCAGTACAAGGGTGAGTGATACATATTTCCCCTTTATTTTTTGTTCTTGAACCATGGTACAAGTTAGCTTGTCTCTCACTACTATGACGAGGATGTGATATACTCCTATCGTAAATGTATCGTCATTATTCTTCTAGAATTTCAGAACAATTTAATATTTCAACCTTCGATTTTTCATGTCTTCTTTTCATTCACCTACATTATATATTTTTGTATCATTTATGAAGTATTTTCTTAGTGTAAATAAAGTGATAATTCTTATTGATATATGTATAGTTTTGAATTTAACAAGAAGATAAAGATATCGAATATACTGTACAAATTAACTGGTTGTTATACGTCAATATATATATCTTTAAACAATATTTCATGTTTCAATAGATGGAAATCATGATTTGAAACGAGACTCCTAACAAGAATCCCAAATGATATATAT
>Ga0214542_1000649_pt1 | contig 64981 bp, 60 predicted proteins | sample CNSS1metaG_FD_160096 | JGI IMG/M metagenome (GOLD analysis project Ga0214542, IMG submission 160096) | Root nodule microbial communities from cowpea collected in UCLA plant growth center, Los Angeles, California, USA - CNSS1 | ecosystem: Host-associated > Plants > Roots > Nodule | place: USA...
ATTTTTGGACAAAGCTTCCCATCTACAAAAAGGACACAAAAAATGGGGATTAGTGGTATATTTAGATAAATGTAACCCAAAATGTATTTATTTACAAAAGTAAGGTAAAATTGAGGATTAAGTAGGTCAAAAGCTTTGGAAGAGATGATTTTGCTAATGAAATATAGCTTGGATAATGGTAAAAATTAACATTATCAACGCACAAGAGGAGGCTGAAGGGAAATGAAAGGATCAACATGGGGAGAAACGTATCTGCACTGATAGGTAAATTTGTTTCTCAAATCCCTAAAAGTGTAAAGCCCCAAGTACATTCTGTGTTCCTTGCATTATTGGTAATAATAAGTTTGAGAATGCTATTCTTAATCTGGGTGCTTTGATTAATGTCATGTCTCTATCTATTTTCAATTCTCTGTCTCTTGGACCATTGCAACCGACAAGTGTGGTAATTCAATTGGCAAATAGAAGTGTTGCCCACCCTGCCGGTTTCATTGAGGATGTCTTGGTTCAAGTTGGTGAATTGATTTTTCCTGCTGATTTTTACATTTTTGATACGAAAGAGGGATTTTCCCATGGTTCTGCCCCATTCATTTTAGGGAGACCATTTTTAAAGACAGCTTGAACCAAGATTGATGTCCATGCTCACACTTTATCCATGGAGTTTGATGTCATTGTCGTACGTTTTAATATTTTGGATGCCATGAAACATCCCTATGAGGATCACTCTATTTTTTCACGTTGATATCATTGATCATGCTATTGATGGACATGTTTTTTATTTCCACTTGCATGCATTAAAATATTCATCTATGTCTGAGTTATCTGAGTTTGCATGCATTGATGATTCTGATTCTGATTTTGACACTGAATATGATGTGGATAATGTCGAATCTACTGAGTTTGACTCTTTGGGTGTTGTACCTATTGACTTTGATGTTATACAATCAGATTGCACTAACCATGTTACATGATGTACATATGCATCTGATTGTTATGTTGAGGTACAGGATATGGAACCCATTTCTCCCTCCCTTCTGGTTCTTGATATTCAGTCAACATCCAACACTCTAGAGTTGAAATCCCTGCCAGACAACCTCAAGTATGTCTACTTAGAGGAGAAGGACAAAATGCCCATCATCATTTCCACCTCCCTCACTACTGAACAAGAGTAGAAATTGTTGCATGTTCTTAAAAAACACAAGAAGGCAATTGGATGGACATTGGCTGACATTCCTGGTATTAGCCCATCAACATTCATGCACAGGATATTGTTGGAAGATGGAGCAACGCCAGTGAGACAACCACAAAGGCGACTCAACCTTGTCATCTCAAATGTTGTCAAGAAGGAGGTGACCAAGCTTCTACAAGCTGGGATCATCTACCCCATTTCTGACAGTCAGTGGGCCAGCCTCATCCATGTTGTTTCTAGAAAGACAAGCCTCATTGTGGTCAAGAATGAGAAAGAGGAGTTGATTCCAACAAGAGTGCAAAATAGTTAGAGAGTTTGCATTGACTACATAAGGCTAAATCAAGAAACCAGGAAAGACCATTTCCCCTATCTTTTATTGATCAGATGCTTGAGCTGGCAAGTAAGTCCCACTATTGTTTTCTTGATGGTTTTTCTGGTTACTTTCAAATTCATATTGCACCTGAGGACCAAGAGAAAACCACATTCACTTGCCCCTTTGGCACTTTTGCCTATAGGAGGATGTCGTTTGGCCTATGCAATGCCCCTAGCATATTCCAATGGTGCATGCTTAGCATTTTTAGTGATTTTCTTAAAAAATGTATAGAGGTGTTTATGGACGATTTTACTGTGTATGGATCCTCTTTTGATGCATGTTTAGATAGTTTGGACAAATTTTTGAATATGTGAATCCAATCTAACCTTGTTCTCAATTTTGAAAAATGTCGTTTGATGGTAAAACAAGGCATAGTATTGGGGTACAAAATTTCAAGTAAGGGCATTGAAGTTGACCCTGCCAAGATTTCAATTATTTCATAATTGCCTTACCCCTCTTCTGTGCTAGAGGTTCGTTCTTTTCTTGGCCATGCAGGGTTTTACAGGCGCTTCATCCAGGACTTCAGTAAGAAGGCCCTTCCACTGTCTAACTTGCTGCAAAAGGATGTTGACTTCATCTTTGATGAAGGATGCAAAGAGGCTTTTGATTGCCTCAAGAAGGCTCTGACCACCACTCTGATCATTTAGGCGCCCGATTGGACTACCCTGTTCGAGCTTATGTGCGATGCATCCAATTATGCATTGGGGGTTGTTCTGACTCAAAGGATTGACAAACAGCCAAGGGTAATCTACTATGCCTCCAGGACATTGGATGTTGCCCAAGCAAACTACACCACAACAGAGAAGGAGCTTCTTACGGTTGTTTTTGCACTTGAAAAGTTTAGATCTTATCTACTTGGTTCTTCTGTTGTTGTGTTTACTGATCATGCAGCTCTTAAGTACTTGTTGAAGAAGGCAGAATCTAAGCCTCGGGTGATAAGATGGATGCTCTAGCTCTAGGAATTTGATTTAGAGATCTGTGATAGGAGCAGAGCACAAAACTTGGTTGCAGATCACTTGAGCTGGATTGAGAGGTCTGTTGATGATGCTTCACCAATCTGAGATGACTTTCCCGATGAAAGTTTGTTGACACTCTCTGCTCCCTCACCTTGGTTTGCTAACATCGTGAATTATCTTGCTGCTTCTGTTTTTTCCTCCCTTAATGTGACAAACTCAGGAGCGACGTTAAGTATTATATTTGGGATGACCCCTATTTGTGGAAAATGTGCAGTGATTAGGTTACCAGGAGATGCATTATGGACCATGAGATTGACTCGGCCCTTCAATTTTGTCATTCATCTGCACCTGGTGGTCTCTTGGCACACAAAGGACAGCTCGCAAGGTGCTAGATTGTGGATTTTATTGGCCCACCATCTTCAAGGATGCGTGAAGGATTTGTAGCATGTGTGAGCAATGTCGATGAGCAGGAGCAGCCATTTCTTGGAGACAACAGATACCTCAACAACCCATGTTATTTTGTGAGGTCTTCGATGTCTGGGGTGTAGATTTCATGGGCCCTTTCCTTGTCTCTTTTGGTTTCACTTACATCTTGCTTGTTGTTGATTATGTTTCAAAATGGGTGGAAGCTAAAGCCACTAGGACTAACGATGCTCGTGTTGTTAAAGACTTTGTCAGGTCTCACATATTCTACAGGTTTGGAATTCCTAGAGCTATCGTTAGTGACCAGGGCACTCATTTCTGCAATAGGTTCATCCGGGCTTTGCTTCGAAAGTATGGGGTTGTGCACAAGATTTCTACACCATATCACCCCGAGACTAACGGGCAAGCCGAGATCTCAAACAAGGAGATTAAGCGGATCTTGGAGAAGATTGTGCAGCCCATTAAGAAGGATTGGAGCAACAGACTTGAGGACGCTCTTTGGGCTCATAGAACTGCTTACAAGGCACCTATAAGGATGTCTCCTTATCGGGTTGTCTTTGGTAAACCATGCCACCTTCCAGTGGAGATAGAGCACCGAGCCTACTGGGTTGTCAAGTCATGCAACTTCTCACTTGATCAAGCTGGGGAGGAAAGAAAGTTGCAGCTGAATGAGTTTGATGATATTCGTTTGAAGCATATTAGAACCCTATTTTCTACAAAGAGAAGACCAATAGATTCCATGATAGCTCCATAACTAGAAAGGAGTTTGTTGTCGGTCAACAAGTGTTATTGTATAACTCCAAACTTGGACTCATGGGTGGTAAGTTGCGGTCAAAGTGGATTGGTTCTTTTGTGGAGACTAATGTTTATCCTTATAGTGCTATTGAGATCAAGAGCCAATCCACCGATAAGAGCTTTAAAGTGAATGGGCATCGTCTGAAGCCATTCCTTAGCAACCATGCCTTGGTGTATACTATTATAGAGGAGACTTCCCTGCTTAACCCCACTTCTATTTCACCATGATTCAAGGAGTTTTCTTTCTCCTTCCTTACTTTTGTTGCACTTCTACAGGTCTGCCTGCTGTTGTTTCCTTTTTGTTAATTTATGTTATGTTTTTATTTTCTGTTTGGGACACTCACTTCACTTTTGGAGGATGAGTTGTTTATGTGGACTGATATCTTTACTTTTTTCTTGCATGTCAAGTTGCTTTTGTATTATTTCACCCTGTGTGAGGATTTGAGCCACTCTCTATTCTTTGTTGTGTGATATATGCCTCTTGAATGCTTACACAGTGGCCTTGGCTTGACTCTTTCTTATGCTTTTCTGGTTCACGTGCATGTTTGGATATGATTTAGGCAATTTTGTTCTGTGAGCCTATAGCCAGATGAGCCTACCTCGAATTGTTTCCTTTTATAACCCCTTTTTGAGCCTACGTACCCTTTTTCATTGATTTATAACTCATTACAAGCCCTTAGACTGAAAAACCATGACTCTTCTTACCTTGGGAAATTTTTGAGCTTTGAAATTATTTTGGGAATGGATGCTCAATTAAGTGTGGTCGCACACAATAAGTGTGGTTGTACGCACACTTGTTATTGGTTCTTGGAATTGCTCATTTGTATACCCAGGTGGAATTTCAAAATTGTTGTTTCTCTGCATGTTCTTTGTATAAAAAAAAAAGAGAAAGAAAACAAAGAGAAAAGAAAAGAAAAGAAAAGAAAGAAAAGAAATAAAAGGAGTTTTGATTTGAGCATTGTGTGAGAACTGAATTTGGAAGTGTTGGCGTTTGCGATTACTTTCATGCTTGATTGTGACTTATTCCTCATTGCTCCTTTGTTTCCTTTGTTGCTTAGCTACTTATCCATATGTTCCAGACCTTGTCCTCAACCCCATTACAACCTTGAAAAGCCCTTCTGATCTTGACCTGCATGTGTTTTGGTTTGGTTGTTGCTTCTATAGGCTTGCAAAGTTTGTTTGATGTTTGTTTTTCAGGGGTGCTTTGAGTGTAAACAGTAACCTAGAGATTTGAGTGATACAGTGCATATTTTGTGAGGTTATGTTGCTTTCAATTCTCTCTTTGAGCTGAACTAAGTACTTGACATATTTTGAAGAGCATGGATGATGTTCTTGGATAACTTGCAATTTGGAATCCTTCTGTGTTGGATATGTCTTTGTTTTTTTTTTTGTTTTGTGTTTGTTTGTGTGTGTGTCTCTTTGTGTTGTCTGAGTGTCCTTGTTCTATTTTAAATTTGCCCAAGAGTGCAAAATCGTAAGTCTGGTTGATTTTGATGAGTCATTATTTTTCTCCATTCCACTAACCTTTGTGTACTCATTTGATAGTTATTTAGTGCTTAATTGTCTTTTGTTAGTTCATTTTCCTTAGTTAGGCTTCATTGGACTATTATTCCGAATTTTGAGTAATTTGGCATTAATTGGTCTAATTATTGTTTGTAATTATTTTTAGGTATTATGTGGAGCAAATTTTGGAGCTTGGACATTTATCTTAAGGTCAACAGAAGGTTGTCACGTGATTTCCACATCATTGCCATGTCTACGCCATGTTAGTCAGCCCATCCACTCATTGGGCCAACATTTTCACCCCATAGTGACATTTTTGTAATTCTGAGTGGCAGAATGACATTTTTGTAATTATGTGAATCGTGGTGATGTGGCCACGTATAGGATGGCTGAGTTTTCATTTTCCAGCCACCACCATCTTTTCCACTCTCTATTTTAAAGTTTTTTAAACTTTGAAGGTGACCCATAAAAGCACATGCTTATTTTTCATGTTTTCCACTCATTTTTTATGTTTTATGAGTCAGGGACAACACCCATTGTTTGTATTCACGTTTTATGCACCTTGGGTAACATTTATATTGAAGCATTTTCATTTTTGTTGGTTGTTTCCGTTCTTGCCCCTTTCTCTCCTTGCACATTTTCATTTCCTGCACCAATTTAAGTTTTTTGCACCAATTTGTACTCATTTGAATGGTTGAATCATTAATTTTGTTGAACCCTAATTCAGATTCCATGAGGAACTAACTTTTTGCATTAATTCCTTGACGAAATTGAGATGAAACCATGAGATTGTTGCTTGTTTCTGGGTTGTGTTCGAATTTGATTTTGTTTTAGGTTCTGTTTTCATGATAAAATGCATTTTTGATACATTCTTAATCTCAAATCTGTGTTTCGTGCACATTAATAGCTCGCATTCAGTATTAATGTTTATGGGTTCTGTCACAGCTTGTTTCAATCTGTGGATATTAATTGCCTGAAATTTGTTATGCTTAATGACATAATGAATCCATGGTCATTTTCGCTTAGTTGATTACTTAGGGTTCATAAGAGCAAATTGGAATAGAACAATTAATTTGGTAATCTATGATTGGTGGACTTTCAATTGAATCAAGGAATCATTGCGTTTTTATACAACTGTTAACTTACTTTGCTTTGTGAATTAAATTTTGTGCGAATCCATCAAACCCCCCCTTTGGTGATGTGTTTAATTCTGGAAATTAAACTGTGGACGAAAATATTTGTCGTTGGGAGACGACTTGGTTCAAGTTTCACATACTGCATTTATGTGTTTTAATTTGGTGGGGTATGACCTCTATCAATAGCCTAGAGCCATGGTGGCACCTACTCGTCTTATGACCATGGATGACTTCATGAGGCATAAACCCTCTAACTTCACGGGCAAATCCACTCCTGATGAGGCAGATGCATGACTTAGAGAGTGTGAGAAGATCTGCAAAGTCATAAAGGGCACGGATGCACAGAAGTTGACCTTCGTCACCTTCCTGTTGGTGGCGGATGCTGAGTACTAGTGGGTGGGGATGCAACAACTGATGCAGACCCGGGAAGAGGAGGTAACCTGGGCTAATTCTGGATGCGATTCCTAGAGAAATACTTCCCAGATAGTGCCAAACATGAGAGGGAAGCAGAATTCCTCATGTTCCAGCAGGGGAACGTGACTGTGTAGGCATACACAGACAGGTTTGAATATCTGGCAAGGTTCTATTCACCCACTATCACCGAGGAGTAGAGGTGCAACAAATACGAGGGAGGACTAAAACATGAGCTACGTTGATTCTTATTACCACTCCGGATCAATGAGTTTCTAGTCTTGGTGGAGTAGGCCAAGGCAGTAGAACAGCTGAAGATGGGGCCCAGCAAGGTGGCACGCCCTCAGAAGGCCATTACAGATTCACGGCAACAAAAGAAGCCTTATAACATGTTGTAGTCTTCAGTCAGGAAAGTACAATGTTATAATTGCGGGGGAGAACATCTTAGGAGGGACTGCCCAAAACCCTCTAGCAGTTATGGAGGAGGCGATAACACTGGCAAGTGCTATGTATGTGAGCAGACTGGACATTTCGCACGCCTTTGCCCTAACAAGAAACCAGCTGGAGGTGCACTAGCAAAGAAACCAGTTGGAGATCGACTTAGAGCACCAGGTCGTGTGTTTGCCTTGACGACCATCGAGGCGACTCAGTCAGGTAATCTGGTGCAGCAAGCTTGTATGCTTTTTGGTAACAATGTGGTGGTGTTGTTTGATTCAGGAGCCACCCATTCATTCATGTATAATGAATGCGTGAGGAGACTCAGACTTAAGTTGCGAGAGTTGGAGCACAAGCTGATAGTTGCAACACCAGCATCTGACGAGGTATACACCAATTCTGTTTGTGTGGGATGCCCTACGGAAGTGGCAGGCCGCAGGTTCAAGGTGAATCTCATATGCTTGCCAATGGAGGGCCTAAATGTGATTCTGGGGATGGAATGACTGTCAGGCAACCATATTGTTATTGATTGTGGACGGCATAGTGTAGTATTCCCAGAGACAATAGGATTGGAGTTGATCTCAGCTCAGATGGCGATGAAGGACATAGAAGTTAGAGCTACTTGTTTCATGATAGTGGCTCAAGGAGAGAAGAATAGTACAACTGAGCATATTAGAAGCATACCAAAGGTGGATGAGTATGCAAATGTTTTTCCGGATGAAATACCAGAACTACCGCCAAGCAGGGATGTGGATTTCACTATTGATCTCATCCCTGGAGCTGGCCTAGTCTCGATGGCACCTTACATGATGGCGCCGACAAAGTTAGAAAAATTAAAGAATCATATTGAGGATTTGCTTGAGAAGAAATTCATATGACCGAGTGCATCACCCTAGGGAGCGTCTGTGCTCTTGGTGAAGAAGAAGGACGATAGCTCTAGACTGTGTGTTTATTACCGACAGTTGAACAAGTTAACAATTAAGAAACAAAACTGCCTATCGAAGATTGATGATTTGCTAGATTAGTTGATGGGAGCAGTTGTGTTCTCTAAGATTGACATGAGGTATGAATATCATCAAATCTTAGTCAAGCCAAAGGATGTCTAGAAGACAACCTTCAGGTCACGCTATAGGCACTACGAGGATGTGGTGATGTCGTTTGGGGTGACAAATGCTCCTACAATTTTCATGGACTACATGAACAAAATATTCCGATCGTATCTGGATCAGTTTATCGTTGTATTCATTGACGACATACTGATATATTCTGAGATCTAAGAAGAACATGCAGAGCATTTGAGAGTGGTATTGGAAATTCTCAAAGAGCATCAGTTGTATGGGAAGTTGTCAAAATGTGAGTTTTGGCTGGATAAGGTACAGTTCTTGGGCCATGTAATCTCAACCCAAGGAATAGCAGTGGATCCGGCTAAGATTGAAACAGTGGTAAAGTGGGAGAGATCGCAAACAGTTACAGAGGTGCGAAGCTTCTTGGGTTTGACAGGTTATTATAGGAGGTTTGTGGAGGGTTTCTCCAAGATGGTGAGTCCATTGACATAACTCACCAGAAAGGACCAACCTTTCTCTTGGACTGATGAATGTGAAGCTTGTTTTGAAGATATAAAGAAGAGGTTGACAACTGCACCAATGCTAGATATTCCAGACACATCTAAGACATTTGAGGTGTATTGTGACACTTCATATCAGGGTCTAGGTTGTGTGCTGATGCAAGATAAAAGACCAGTGGCCTATGCGTCGAAACAGTTGAAAGTGCATGAAAAGAATTACTCGGCGCATGATTTGGAGCTAGTTGCAGTAGTGTTTGCTCTCAAGACTTGGAGGCACTATTTGTATGGTTCATAGTTCCACGTATTCATCGATCACAAGAGTTTGAAATACTTGTTTGATCAGAAGGAGCTGAATATGATTTGAAGGATGACGACTTTGAGCTGTTATACCATCCTGGTAAAGCCAATGTCGTTGCAGACACACTGAGTAGGAAGAGGATTCACATGTCTGCTATGATGGTGAAAAGCTAAAACTGATTGAAAAACTGCGAGATATGAACTTGGGTATACACACAGGCGTAAATCATATACAATGCAGTATGTTGAGAATCACCAATGAGTTCCTAAACGAGTTTCGGGTGGAACAGGGTAATAATCAGGAGCTACAACAGATCATTGGTGAGTTGGACACTGAGAAGAAAAAAGATTTTATGATGGGTAAAGACGACATCCTACGTTTTAGGGAGAGGGTTTGTGTACCCAAGAACCCTTTACTAAGAAAGATGCTCTTGTAGGAAAGACATAAGAGTCGTCTTAGCATACATCCAGGTATGACTAAGATGTGGCAGATTATGTGGTATCGTGTCTTGTGTGTTAGAAGGCGAAGATTGAGCATCAGAGATCGAGTGGTATGATGGAGCCTCTGGATATCCCTCAGTGGAAATGGGATAGCATTTCCATGGATTTTGTTACACATCTGCCAAGGTCAGTGAGAGGGCATGACTCCATTTGGGTAATAGTAGACAGATTGACGAAGTGTGCACATTTTTTGCCAATTAACCAGAAGATGTCCATGGACCAATTGGCAAAGTTATATGTTAGGGAAGTGGTCTGACTACATGGGGTGCCAACGTGCATTGTATCAGACAAAGATCCACGTTTAACCTCGCGGTTTTGGCAGTCGTTGCAGGTAGCACTGGGCACCCAGTTGAGAATGAGATCTAAGAGAACCATTCAATCGTTGGAAGATTTGCTAAGGACATATGTATTGGATCACTTGGGTACCTGGAGTGATATGCTTTTACTGGTGGAGTTCACATACAATAACAACTACCATTCCAGCATTGGGATGGCACCATACGAGGTATTGTATGGTCAGAGATGTAGGATTCCTTGGTGTTGGCAGCAGGATGGGGATGCAGGCAACTCAGAGCTAGCAGAAATCTTATGCAGATAAGAGGAGGAGCCCGCTTGATTTTGAGGTAGGTGACCATGTTTTTCTCTGTGTTACTCCCATAGCAGGTATTGGAAGAGCTCTAAAGCCGAGGAAGTTGACTTCTCGATTCATCGGTCCGTATCAGATCACAAGGAGGATTGGACTGCGAGGCTACGAGATCGCTTTGCCACCTCACCTGGCAAACCTACATAATGTCTTCCATGTATCACAGCTTAGGAAGTACATTGTGGATCCTACTTATCTACTAAAGGAGGACGATATTCAGGTGCGTGAAGACCTAACGATCGGAGTTGGACTAGTGAGAATCTTGGATTCTCAAGTCAAGCAACTCAGAGGGAAGGAGATCCGGACTGTCAAGGTCCTTTGGGACGAGGCAACTCAAGAAATGACATGGGAGATGGAGGACCTCATGAAGAAGTCATACGCACACCTATTTCCTAGTAAGTCCTATTTTCGAGGACGAAATTTTTTTTTAAGGTGGGGAAATGTAAGACTTGTGAAAATTAATTAATTAAATAATTAATTAATTAATAAATGCGGGTAGTGGGAGCCTTTATGGCATTAAATTTTAACTTGTATAATGTGGAAAAGTACTAGCTCAAGTGGTTGAAAGTACTTTATTGTGTGAAAGGACTTGGGTTTAAGTCCTATGTATGCCATTTATGTACTATTTAATTTATAATTATTTTGTTTATAATTATGCTTGACCATGTGGAGTAGTAATATACTTATAGAATTACAAGAATTATAACAAAACTTGAATTGGTTGAATGGTTGTGCATTGAATTAAACATTGGCATGGTTATGGGTTCGAACCTCGGTGAACCCAAACTAAACTCTCTTTTTGCAAAAATAATGAATCATTGAATGACAATTATCATATGCATTAAGCCATTTTCGTTTTGAACCAATTAATCTCAAGTTGAAGTTGCCATTGATCTGCATTTTTGAGAGAGAGAACTTAGAGTGGAATTGGTTCTTTGAGTGAAGTATATAGGCTAATTGGAGAGGACTAAGGCAAACCAATTGGGAGCAAGGAAGAATTAAAGATATTCAAGTTTAAGTAAGGAAATTCCAGGTTAGGGGAGTTGAACTCGTTTCTTTAAGTTGTATAGTTTATTTTGTATGAAAAACATGTTATTTGGATGTATATATATACTATTCATCTTATAAATCTTGGGTTTCTGGAATTTTTCCAGAAACTGCCTAATGGGTGATGAATTCCCACTAGGCGACTCATCACTGCTATGTTAATTCTGGGTTCCAAAGATGGAACCACCTGGCGGCACGAGACTGTCCACCAAGCGACGCTTTGTGGTTTACACAATTCTGGATTCTCTGATGAAGGGCCTGGCGGTGGTGATTGAACTGTCAGGCGAAGCGAGCCATGTTGGCTCAATTTTGGTGTTTTTTGGGTTTTTGGATGATTTTGATCAGAGGAAAAGCTAATTTTAATGGTTAAAGCATGTTTTGATGTCAAACAACAATTAATTTCACGTACTTGAGGGCATGATTGAATGGCACAGTGGAGAGATGCTTTTAGGGATGGAAATTGGGGTTTTGTTATCCTAAGGAAAATTGGTGGTTTAGTTGTAATGGAAAGAGTGAATGAATGCAATTTGAATGGGAATCGTATGCTATGGAGTTATGAAATTGATTGAAATCAGAGTTGTGTGCATGGGTTAGGGTTCGTAGGGCATGGAGAAATTGGGGTTCTTGGAAACTGCAGGAACAACATGGCTGCACCTTGGCTGCCATCAGGCGCCACACCAGAGTCGCATGTTGCTGAGTTTGGGTGCGAAGTGTGGTTGGGAAACTAAATTAGGTCATGGGTGATGAAATTGTGGGATTGGAAATACTATGGGGATTGGACTAAACTGAAAACTTGTGGTAGTGGAAAGGGACTTATGACTTGTGAGGTTAAGGGAGAGAAGCCATAGAAGATGTCTAAGTATTAAAGGGAATTGGACAACTCAAGGACTGGATTCTCGTGGTACTAAATTTAATTGTGTGAGATATTGTGTTCTTAATATTTATGGAAAGCCTATTACTAAATTAAGGTTGAATGTGTGTAAGGATTACAAATATTATGATTTAAAAGGGGATGCCTTCATGTAGAAATGATGTGATGAGCAGGTACAATAGCCACTTGTAATAGGCAAAGAAATGACAGTTCAATTGGTTGAGAGCCAATGATGTGGTATTTAATTTAGTGGGAAGTTGAATTCTTAAAGAGAATTGAAGGATAGCACACTTTGTAAAGTGTTAATGATATTGGTTAATGCATAAGGATATAAATATAATTATTTAGACAGAGATATAAGAGGATTCAACAACCTGGATGCATGGTGTTACAAGACTAAAGTGTTGGGACTTGGCTAAAAGTATGCAAAATCAGTCAGATGCATGTTACTAGTGTAGTGACTGACGGCGGGGTCTGCACTGCCAGGCGATAGCCACAAAATAGTAACGTTCTGGTGCAAATAGCGCCTACGATCGCGGTTGCGTCAATGGGCTCCAGGAATGGTTGCGTCAGTGGGCTCCTGGAACGCTTGCGCTTGGCGATGAGGGTAGTCCTGTCAGGCGAGGTCTGCAGCGTTGGTATTTTCAGAGGCGCTACGCGCTTGGCAGTATGCGTCCCCCGCCAAGCGGTCTAAAAGCGGGCAGCGCCTGGCACTACGTGACCTGCGCCAGGCGATTTTGAGCAGCAATATTGGTGTTCTTACTCTTGACGTGCGTGATCTACAATGTTTTAATGATACCTTAAAGGTCGGCTTACTGGTGTTCCTTGAGTTACGGCTCGAGATAGGGGGTTAAGCACGAGGCATTCCTTGAGTTGTGGCTCGGAATGTCATCCCTCAAGTTGTGGCTCGGGTTGGCGATGATCGTGTATGCGGTACACGTGAGCAGAGGATGTTGCAGGTGGATCTGGTAAGACATAGAGACGGAGCAGGGTCTAGTTAGGAGATTTTTATAGAGATGTTTTATTATGGATTTTACGGATCGTAATCTTTAGTTATGAACATGGATTTCTTTTATAAAGGAGTTTATAATGTATTTGAGATACTTTTACTTGAAATAAAGTTTTAAATTTCACGCGTTTTTGGGAAATGAGGTTTTAATAAATCAAGTTGATGTAATAATTCTTTATTTTATTATTTAAATTCGTAATATCCGGTAGGGATGTTACAGGTTTCACCCTACCACACACAAGGTTAGCCTTCAAACATCTAAGGCCATTATCCTGCCAAAGACTAGGGTCTCCTGCTACTCTTACCACTTGAGTCAGTCCGCTCTACGTGAGACTAACAGACTCTTTAGAGTTTCAAGATGCAATCCTTACTTGAATCCTTAGGTAATTATACACTAAGGCACCACCACGAAACCTTACTAAGAGGTTCTTCAAATTATGTCCATCACATAAGGCACCACCATGAGGTCTCACAAAGAGGTTCATTAAATTACATTCATCATATACAGCACCACCATGAGATCTCACCAAGGGGTTCATGGAATTACGTCCAACTCATACCATAACCTTGTCTCACCAACCAGCCATAGATTTATCATGCATAACAAACTCATACCAATGTCCAACCAACAACTCCATCATGTTCCATAAATTCATTCATACCAATCTCATCAATTCAAATCCCAATATATCATATAGAGCATACATGGCATCATACTTGAACTGTTTAAAGCACAAATCATCGAATCATGTGAAACACCCACGAATACAATCAACTCTGTCAATCTCGCTCAGGCTAAAGAGCTCTCACTCAGGCGAGAGGAACCCCTCGCTCAAGCTACCAGCTCTCGCCTGGGCGACACTACAAATAGAGGGCACGTCAAGATCTCACTCAAGCTAGCCCATCTCGCTCAGGCGAGACTACTCTCGCTCAGGCAAGTGGCCTTCGCTTAGGCGACCCCTCAAAACAGAGAGGGGGTGAGTTGTTGTTCTCGCTCAAGCGAGAGCTCCTCGCTTAAGCGAGAGCTTTCGTTTTGGGCGACCACCCAGCTCGCCTAGGCGAGTTCAGCTGAACTCACTTGCTCTCACGCATGCCGTCACAACCAAAAGCATACCATATATTTTCCATACCATCAACAACACCACACAAGTATTCAAGAGTACCAAACATTCGAATAGCAGTTAAAATAACATAAAAACGCAAAACCCTAACTTCCCTTACTTTATCAAAAGCTACTAGGAGGGGGTTTAGGCACAAGTAGAATTGCACCACAGCTCCAAGAACAACTTTGTGAGCTGGAAACACTAATACCAGAATAAAGACAGGTTACTACGATGAACCCTAGTTGGAACCACGAAAATCAAGCTAGAGAAGAAAGAGTATGAGTTGAGGACCAACTTACGTGGAATAAAAATGAAATTTACTAGCTCGACGAAGAATGGGAGTCAAACCCTAACAAAGCTCTTTTAGAGAGAAAGAGGGAGTGAGTGAAAGGTTGTTTTTGCAAAATGATAGAATGAAAAACGAAGAGGCTGAAATGGAATCTTTGGGGCACCATATGGACTGGCCCTTAGGCCCAACAAATGGGGCTAGGCCCTTAAATATTAAGGATAGAAATTAAGTGGGCCTTACAAAAGTTGTAAAAATAACCCTTCTTTTATTAGAAAAATTATAAAAATAACCCTAACCGATCTCAAGCTAAATAACTATGATCAATATCAATAATTTGGCCGAGAATAATCAAGAAACATCTTTGTTAATAGTAGTAAAAAAAGTATTAATAAACTTTCACAAAAAATTGTCATCAACCTAGATTGGTTAGAAAAATCATCAACATTAATATTTGTCATTGTTAACAATGATTTCTTACTTAAATAACCTTTTTTATCTTTAGTAGTAACAAAAATATTTTACCTAAACAATTATTCATTAAATTTAACCTGTCTCATCAAATAAAATATTAAAAAAAATAAAATATTTTTTAAAATAAAGTTAATTCAAACTTAATATATTTAAATATATTAAAAACTGTGAAATTGGTATACGAAGAACATTAACTCTCTTATTCCACCATGTATTTCCATATTAGAACTAAGAACGTTCATCAACCATCGCAGATGCCGTCAACCACATCTATTATTGTCACATTTCTTTTCTAATTCGCAATTGTTTGTTTTATTTATTTCGTTTATTTTCTTTTCATCTTCTATCTTTATCTAACTAGTTGAATTTGAACAAAAGTATAACACTTTAATATTTAAGCCAAACATCAAATATAGAATGTTTTTAAAGTAAAAGCATATCTACTAAATATATAAAAGTTATTTTCTAAAGTAAAAGCTAAATACATTTATATAGTGTTAACAAATGGGCATTTTTTGTGCTTGATGATAAAAATACAAGGTATTAATATGTTACTAGCCTAATATAATTATGTAAACTACATTAGGAATATCAATCTTAGTCAATTCAGTTATTAACTATTTCTAATTATTACTAATTATATATAAGTTGATAATTTTGTTAATAATGATTGGATAGTTTAGATTTTTATATTATTTATTATGTAGGTTGATAATTTAGTTTTTAACCATTATCTTTATATTCGATAAATATATGAGCACTTTGATAATAATACTATAAAAAATGAATTGAATTAATTCATTATAATTGTAATGCAATAAATATATGAAATAAATAAAAACATGTTAAGTTAAATCGGGTTACAAAATATTTTATTTTCCAAAAGGTGAGTTATCAAATTAATTCTTTTTTATCAAACTCGTAATAAGGTTAACTCGTGCAAGTTAAGTTGACTCACTTTAACATCCTTAACTTAAAAACAACACAACATAATTCAATTCAAATGGTATTATCAAAAAATTATTTAAGAAAACGTTGATAAAGACTCTAATATTGGATCCAAGCACAACTCTTTCAAGAATAGGTTCTTACATTAGATTGACAAACATTGGAATAAATGCAATCAAACTACAACAAAAAACAATACTACGGTCTAACAATTAAGATGCATTTCATTTATTATATTAATTATTTGGAGGTCAACAACATGGGGATGATAGAAACATGAAATACATTATAATTGTGGAATAAGAAATGATGGACCATGTTGCCAGACTAGTCTTTGCCATACCATGATCTCCTTTGAAGATCTTCAATTACTCTGTTATCCAGTTGAAGAGCTCTGGCGAGAACCTCAACAGAAATAGGTGGAACAACTTTAAACAAAGCATTTGCAACTATAACAGTACCTGGATTTTGACTGCTAAGACCAGCAATAGCAACCGCATTGCCATATCCGACGTTGAGTTGGAAGTGAACGAGACCAATTGGGAAAACAAAGACATCACCCTTGTTCAACACTTTGGTGAAAAGGCGATTTCCATCTTGATTCGAGGTTACAAATCCAACATAAAGTGTTCCCTCGAGAACTATAAGGATCTCTGTGCCACGAGGGTGGGTGTGGGGAGGGTTTAAACCCTTTGGTGCAAAATCTATGCGAGCCAAAGATATGCCCAACGTGTTTAGTCCAGGTAGTTGATCAACAGCCACAGGAGTCACCTGTGCATTCAGTGGGTTGTCGGTATTCCCAGGTTCCACGTGTAAGAAGAAATCTTCAGCTTTCACAGTCTTAGGATCTTTGCAAAATTTTCCATTCACAAACACTACAAATTACAAAGCAATAGTTAGTATAATTTGAATAATATTTTAAAAAATGCATGGATACAAAAAAGGTATTATAACACGTGATATAAAATTAGAAAGATAATACAAATGAATGTTTATAAGTTATATGATATGATAAGAAAAGAAAGAGATAACAAAAAATTGTAATACATTTAGATAAAATCAAGATATATGTGTGCATATTTCTTGGAATATTTTTACGTACCACCATCGGATTCCTTGATTGCCACACAAAAGTCTTGGAGGGGACTAGGGTCATAGGCAGACACAAGTGAGGAAGTGAGAGCCAAGACGGCAACAAGCAAGTAAACACCTTTCATTTTTTTTTCCTTGTGGTATACTCAAACGATTCTTCTGCTATGTAAAGTTGTGAGAAGTGAGTTATGATTCATTTGGAGATGGGTATTTATAAGGATGAATGATTAATTGGTTTGCATATTGTATTTAGCGTACCTAATATTTTATTTAGTGAGGAAGCATTCCTTAACAACTACATGCATACTTGATCAAAGAGTAGACTAAGGAGATGCACCATGTGAAAAAGAAAACGCAAGTGTTTCGGTCTTACCTTATCACCTGCCTTTGCTTCTCATACTTGTTCCAGTAATATTATTTTATGAGGGGATCATCTTTAACTTAATCAAACTTCAGTTTAGACTTTTTCGTAAATATATTAATTACATTGATGACGATACTTTAAATGGGCTGAATACGAAAAGTTCTGTGTGGGACTGGGCCACACTTATCAAACAATGGATATAATATTGATCACGGCTAAACATAGAGACCAATTTTGATGCCGCTGTCAATAACTTCAGAAAATGGCTACTAAAGTATTTCAATAGCAGAAGAGTGTTTGAAGATGTATATGATCTCGAAATCATTCACAAAATAAATTTTCCGAGTGAAAACCCTTTTTCCTTGGACTGTCTTGCAAAAGTTGACTTTTTGCTATCATAAACCTAATGATGAATAAATAAATAAACATGAAAAGATAAATTATCAACATGACAATACTTACATATCTTTCAAATCAAAATGAAAAGTAAAAAGCAATCATAAACTCAATTTCTCTAGCACATATGTTTGGATTCACTCTTCTAGGAATTCACTACAAGAATACATGAGATTAGCAACGTAAAGATAACGTTGACCACCACCGAGAAATTGTCAGAATCAGAAAAAAGATGCAAAAACAAGAAGAAATCATATACTACAACATTACATCGATATTTATAACCAAATATAAAATTGAAAATAATATAAAGATATATTAGTTAATATGTGAGGGTTAGTCTGACACTATTTTATCCTTGTTAACATCAACTCGAGGATGCTAACTCGAGATAATAAAACTGAAAATTTTATAAATTTATATTAGTTATTTTGCGAGAGCTATTCAACACTATTTTATCCTCAATAGTTTCGGCCGAAAGACTCTCACTCAACATTATAAGACTGTAAAATTATATTAGTTATTGTAAAATTATATTAGTTATTTTGTGAGTATTGCGGCCCAAACCCAATATTAGGGGTGACAAACCCTCGAACCTTCGAGGTGAAGAGAACTCCCATGGCGACAAAGCTTCAGAGGAGAATCATGAGAAAAGAAAGGAAGCGCGAGGAAGAGAAGAAGAAAGAAAGATCGAGAGAGAGGAAAGCTTCAAAGGTAAACATAAAAGAACTGAACTCTGTTTTAATCTCTGTATTCTTCTACTTCTTCTGTACATGTGGGAGATCTATTTATAGTCTCCGAAAACAAACCCCAACTGTTTGAACAGACAGCCCTAACCATCTATTAACAGAAAATAAAACAGAAAACAGAAAACCCTAGATCTAACATAAAACCCTAGATATAAGGGGTTTTCAATAGTGAGGGCTAGTTAATTTTATTTTATCCCATTAGCGTCGACTAGGGGACACTAATTTTATATTGTAAAATTGAAAAAAAAATAGGAATATATATTAGCGATTTTTCAAGGATTAGTTGACACTCACTACAAATAATCTTATATGTAACCTCCCAAATAAATAGATAAAACTCATTTAATAAAACGCCACATACATAATATCCAGAGGGTACGAAGATTTGGGATATGAAGTACTCCGTACTCCAACATATCCATAAAACATAAAAGAGGTCCCACACGGCCTAAAACAAAATACACTAGTGAACTAATCAAAACCCTTCTCGCTCAGGCTAACAGGCCTCGCTCAAGCGAGAGAGGCCCTCTCGCTCATGCGAAACTCTTCTCGCCTAGTCGAGAGCGCGATAGGGAAACAATGGGTTATGTGATGTCTCGCTCAGGCGAGCCCCTTCTCGCCTAAGCGAGACTACACCTCGCTCAAAAAGAAATAGGTCGCCTGAGCGACCGTTCGCACAGAAATGCTTGGGCGAGCCTTTATTAGTCTTGCCTAGGCGAGGCATGCTCACTTGGGCGAGAAAACCAGTGCCCGCCACTGTTCATTCACACAGCAGTCACGCAAACATCAAACCCAAAGGCTACAACGACATTTTCATCAAAGCATAGTAGCATGCAGTCCACAAAATCATACAATAATATTAGAGCAAGCTAAAAACGGCTAGACACAAGGACCCTAGCTTCCCTTACCTGGAAGGGGCTTATACGAGACCTCGACACCAACTGCGGAGTGCAATAGTTCGAGAAGCAGTCTTAGAAACTGGAAGAACAGCGGGGTAGTGAAAGAACAAAGTTACTATGGAACCCTAAAAAGGAAGAACACGAAAATAAGCTTTAGGGAGTACAGGTACGAGTTTGAGAAACACTTACATGGAGTGAAAAACAAAACTGAGCTTGAGAAATCTTTGGCCAAGATCGGAGTCAAGCCCTAGCAGAGTGTTCTGAAAGGAAGGGGCAGCGCTTAGGGTTCTGTTTTGCAAGAATGAATCAGAATTGGAAACCCTAGCAGCTTTAGGGCCTTAGCACCCTATGGGCTAGCCCTTAGGCCCAACAGATTAAGGCCAGCCCTTAAACATTAGGGCAGAAATAAAACTTGGCCTTACATTCTCCCCAACAACAAAATTTTCGACCTCGAAAATGAAAACTTACCAGGTGAAGAGGTGCGGGTGTGATTTCCTCATGTCCTCCTCTAACTCCCAAGTGGAGTCACCTGCCCTCCGATCCTAGATGACCTTGACCAATCTGACTATTTTTTCTTTGCGTTCCTCAACCTTGTTATCCTCTAGAGCAATGGGTGGTACTTCCACAGTGAGGTCCTCCCTAATCTGTATATCCTCAGCTTCCAACACATGAGCCGGATCAAACACATACTTCCTCAACTACGACACGTGGAACACCAGGTGAAGATTTGCCAACTGAGGAGGCAAAGCTATCTCATAAGCTATTGGTCCAATCCTCCTCGAGATCTGATAAGGACCAAGGAACTTAGGATAAAGTTTTCTTGAGCGGAGAGCCCTTCCCACACCAGTGGTTTGGGTCACCCTCAAGAACACGTGATCTCCAGCCTCGAATTCCAAAGGCCTCTTCGTGCGACCTGCATAAGCCTTTTGTCTACTCTATGAAGCCTGCATTCTATTCCTCACCAATCTCACATTCTCGATGGTTTGCTCCAACAATTCTGACCCAACTAACACGGCCTCCCCATCCTGATACCAACACAAGGGAGTCCTGCACTTCCGACCATAAAGAGTCTCATATGGTGTCATCCCAATTCTTGCATGTAAACTATTGTTGTAGGTAAACTCAATCAACGATAACACTTCATCCCAAGCACCCAAATGATCTAGTATGCATGTCCGCAGTAAGTCCTCAAGTGATTGGATCGTCCTCTCAGACTGACCATCTGGCTGAACTCATCGTGAGTTTGTTTCCCAAAGCACCCTGCAAGGTTTTCCAAAACCGTGATGTGAACCGTGGATCTCTGTCTGATACAATGCTCGAAGGCACCCCATGCAAACTCACAATCTCTTTGATGTACAACTGAGCCAACTTAACCATAGACATCCTCAGGTTCATTGCTAAGAAATGCGCACTCTTGGTCAGTCGATCCACTATGACCAGATGGTGTCATGCCCTCTAAAAGTTCGTGGCAGAAGGGTCACAAAGTCCATCGAGATGCTATCCCATTTCCACACTGGTATCTCTAAGGGTTGCATAATTCCACCGGGTCTCTAATGCTCCACCTTTGCCTTCTGACAGGTCAGATAGGCTGACACGAACTGTGCTACTTCTTTCTTCATACCCTACCACCAGAAATTTTCCTTGAGATCCTGGTACATCTTAGTCATGCCCGGATGTAAGCTAAGACGACTCTTGTGCCCTTCCTCAAGGATTAGCCTTTTCACCTCAACATCATCAGGCACACACACTATGCCCTAGAATCTCAATATACCGTCATTACCCAAAGCAAAGTCCTTTGCCTCTTCCGACCCCAATTGCTCCCCCACCTTGTTCAGACTAGCATCCAATAACTGTCTTTCTCTAACCGAATTTAGGAAGTCACTAGATATGGTCACGTTACTACATCTAATGGATCATGATTCCAACTCCACCTACAGTTTCATGTCTCTAAATTTCTCCAATAGTTCCACCTTTTTGATCATGAGGTGAGCGATGTGCACCCTCTTCCTACTTAGAGCATCGGCTACTACGTTCGCCTTTCCTGGATGGTACAAAAGCTTAAAATCATAATTCTTCAAAAATTTCATCCATCTTCTCTGTCTCATGTTTAACTCCTTCTAATCAAATAGGTACTTTAGACTCTTGTGATCACCGAATACCCGGAATTGAGCACCGTAGAGGTAGTGCCTTCAGATCTTCAAGGTAAACACGATAGCCGCCAACTCCAAGTCGTGAGTGGGGTAGTTTCTCTTATGCACCTTGAGTTGCCTCGAAGTGTAGGCCACCACATTCTTCTCTTGCATCAACACACAGCCCAACCCTAGATGAGAGGCATCACAATGGACCTCAAAAGGTTTTCCAATATCGGGGATCACTAGGATTGGAGCACTCGTCAACCTCTGCTTAAGCTCTTGGAAGCTTTCCTCACACTTGTCCGTCCAAGTGAAAGGTTGGTCCTTCCGTGTAAGTTGCGTCAAGGGCGCCACTATCTTGGAAAATCCCTCAATAAACCTTCTATAGTACCCTGCTAAACCCACGAAGCTCCTTATCTTCGTCGCTGATATGGGACTTTCCCACTTCACCACTACCTCTACCTTTGCTGGGTCCACTGCTATCCCCTGGGCGGATATCACATGTCCCAAGAATTGCACTTCGTCCATCCAGAACTCACACTTGAACAATTTAGCATACAGCTGTTTCTCCCTCAGAATACCAAGCACTACCCTCAGGTGCTCGGCATGCTCCTCCTGAGTCCTGGAATAGATAAGGATGTCGTCTATGAAGACTACGACAAACTTATCTAGGAACGGTCTGAATATCCGGTTCATGTAGTCCATGAACACCGCTGAAGCATTGGTCACACCAAAAGACATAACCACATACTCATAGTGTCCGTACCGGGACCTAAAGGCCATCTTCTGCACATCATCTGCCTTCACCAATATTTGGTGATAACCCGACTGTAAGTAAATCTTTGAGAATATCGATGACCCATGCAACTGATCCATCAAGTCCTCTATTCTCGGGAGAGGATACTTGTTCTTAATCGTCATTTTGTTTAACTGGCTGTAGTCCACACACAAGCATGAACTCCCATCCTTTTTCTTTACCAACAGCACTTGTGCTCCCCAAGGTGACGTACTAGGTCGTATAAACTATTTCCCCAACAGCTCCTCAATCTGACTCTTGAGTTCCACCAACTCCACCAGCGCCATCTGATATGGGGCCATCGACACCGGGCTAGTTCCTGGTACCAAGTCAATAGAGAATTCCACTTCTCTACTGTAAGGTAAACCTGGTACTTCCGCCGGGAATACGTCCTCAAATTCATGCACGACTGGTATAAGTGACGTCCTCTCCTCTTTCTCCACCTCCAGATGTGTGAAGATTATGTAACATTGTGCACCCTCTTGTAGTTCCTTCACAACCCCCTAAGATGTTAACAACTCAAGCTCCTCTGAGTTGGGGAAAAGCACTTTCTTCTCTCGACAATCTATAAGAATGCGATTGGCAGAGAGCCAATCCATTCCCAAGATCACCTCTAACTCCTACAGAGGTAAGCAGGTCAGATTTACTTTATACCTGCATCCCTCTACCTCCACTGGACACCTAGCACACAAGGACGATGTCCTGACCAAATCCGATGCCGGAGTAGACACCACATGTTCACACTGTAGCTCACACACCGGCAGACTCAACTTTTTCACACATGCATCTGACATAAATGAGTGTGTCGCTCTAGAGTCATGCACACAACAAGCTTTTCTAGCTATCATACAATGGCCTATAACGAGGTTACCTGAACCTGCTGCCTCCGCCCCGGTCATGGCGTACACTCTACCAATCGCTTGAGGGTTGTTGCCTCTATGCCTCTGCTGGTTCTGAGCAGGAGTCTGTACAGGAGGTTGTGTCACTGCCCTAGCAAGGGTGGGGTAGTCCCTCCCAAAGTGGCCTTCCTTGCCATAGTTGTTGCACCTCTTGAAGCCTACAAGCTGAGGGCAGACATTTCTCTTGTGCGGTCCCTCACACTGGTAGCACTGAATCCTACTCTGCTGGGAAGAAGACTCCCTAGACCCCCGAGACTGGAAATGAGGCCTAGTATAGGGCTTCCTCCTCTCTTCGTGCCTATGCGTAGACCTAGATGGTCCTCCCACTCTCTGTTGGGATGGGTGTTGAGTTTCCACCTCTACCTTCATCTTCTCCATGACCCTTGCCTTCTCCACCAAGGCGGTAAAGTCCTTGATGGATAGCGGGGCCACCATCAAACAGAGATCTCCACGGAAGCCGTTCTCGAACTTCCTACATTGCCACTCTTTATCCAGCAGCATGGTGTAGAAACGACTGAGATGCTTAAACTTTTTCGCATACTCAATCACAGATTTGTTCCCTTGTGTTAACTGTAGAAACTCCACCTCTTTAACGTATTTAACGCTGTCACAGAAGTACTCAGAGAGGAACTTCCTCCTAAAGACATCCCAAGTAACTGGTTCCTGCCTCTCCTCCATGATGGACTTCATACTGATCCGTCAATGTTCAGCCTCACCCGTGAGCATGTACACCGCGAAAGTCAGTCTACTCTCCTCGGGGCACATCTTAGCGTCAAATATCCTCTCTAGGTCTTTCAGCCACTAGTCTGCTGCATCCAGACTGGTCTTGCCTCCAAACTTCACTAGATGGTGTTTCAGAAAGTCTTCCAGACTCCACTCCCTGGTTGTAGGTCGTAGCTCCAGGCCAAAAGCAAGGGTAGCTACCCTGCTCTCCTCCAACTGGCGGAGGGCCTCCATATGTTGTCTGTGACCGTTCTCAGCCGCCACCCTAGCAGCCTCCATCTGCTGCATCACTAGTTGTTGCTGCTCAAGCGTTGCCACCTGTCACTGCATTGATGCTTCAAGTTGTTGCATCATTGTCGTACTTTGATGCGTCATAGCAGCTACCATTGCCTCAATCGCTCTAACGATATCTGGCGCATCGCCCTAGGAATATTGCGGAGTCCTACGAGATGGTGCATAGTTCACTAGCACACAGGAGATCACTTGGTTAGGTTGGATAAAACAGGAATTAGCTAAGAATACTCATAAAGACATAGAGAAAGCTAAGCGGACACCCAAGTCCACAGACCTAAGGAACGACCGCTCTGATACCATAAATGTAACGTCCCAAATAAATAGATAAAGCCCATTTAATAAAATGCCACATACATAATATCCAGAGGGTACGAAGATTTGGGATATAAAGTACTTCCTACCCCAACATATCCATAAAACATAAAAGAGGCCCACACGGCCTAAAACAAAATACACTAGCGAACTAATAGTACTAGGTCTTGTATAGATAAGAAAAGCATAGCAAATAAATTCTTCAACGATGGGCCTCATAGTGGGCCCAATACCCGTCCAATCCATCAAGCTGTATCATTCCTATCATCATTACCACTACCAGATGTTCTCCTATCTGCTCACATCAATAAACCATTCAACAATAGCACCAAAACCTGTTCACAGCCTCGCTCAGGCTAACAGGCCTTGCTCGGGCGAGAGAGGCCCTCTCGCTCAGGCGAAACCCTTCTCGCCTAGGCGAGAGCGCGACAGGGAAACAATGGGTTATGCGATGTCTCGCTCGAGCGAGCCCCTTCTCGCCTAAGTGAGACTACACCTCGCTCAAAAAGAAACCAGGTCCCTTGAGCGACCGTTTGCACAGAAATGCTTGGGCGAGCCTTTGTTAGTCTTGCCTAGGCGAGGCATGCTCGCTTGGGCGAGAAAACCAGTGCCCGCCACTGTTCATTCATACAACAGTCACGCAAACATCAAACCCAAAGACTACAACGACATTTTCATCAAAACATAGTAGCATGCAGTCTACAGAATCATACAATAATATTAGAACAAGCAAAAAACGGCTAGACACAAGGACCCTAGCTTCCCTTACCTGGAAGGGGCTTATACGAGACCTCGACACCAACTGCGGAGTGCAATAGTTCGAGAAGCAGTCTTAGAAACTGGAAGAACAGCGGGGTAGTGAAAGAACAAAGTTACTATGGAACCCTAAAAAGGAAGAACACGAAAATAAGCTTCAAGGAGTACAAGTACGAGCTTGAGAAACACTTACATGGAGCGAAAAACAAAACTGAGCTCAAGAAATCTTTGGCCAAGATCGGAGTCAAGCCCTAGTAGAGTGTTCTGAAAGGAAGGGGGCAGCGCGTAGGGTTCTGTTTTGCAAGAATGAATCAGAATTGGAAACCCTAGCAGCTTTAGGGCCTTAGCACCCTATGGGCCAGCCCTTATGTCCAACAGATTAAGGTCAACCCTTAAACATTAGGGCAGAAATAAAACTGGGCCTTACACTGTAAATTATGACAATTTTAGTATAACAATTATTTAAAACCGTTACCTTTTACATGATAATACGACAGTTTTTGAATCGTCACATTTAACATACAAAATATGGGAGTTTTAAGTGTTTTGAACCGTTATATTTTATATGTTATATATGATGGTTTAACTATCATTTTTTTAAATAAAATCTGTAAATAATTTATCTTGAGTTCTTTTTCTAGTTCCTCATAAAGTTTTTCTCCAAACTTCAATACTTTCATTCCTCCACTTTCACTTTTGCTTTTCAACCCCCTTCCATCCATTAGCACACATTCTCACTCTCGCCTTTCAGGATTGCTATGCACGCTCAATATCGCATTCATCCTTTCAGGAATATTTATTCATTTAGCTGGGGGGAAAAGAGATGAAAGGTGGATAAGAAGGTTCTGCCCTTCATGTTTTCTCTGTGAGAAGCTTTGACTTAGACGAACCTAAAACTTGGTCATGCCCACATTGACCCAAAATTACCAAAAGACTCGAGAAACTTTTTTATAGTATTTCTACTTTGGATGAGCTTCAAGCTTTAGGTGAGGCTTTTAGGGTTGATGTCATTGTTGTGGATTAAGAGAAAGATAAAAGGTTATATGTGTTGAAGCCACTAATTATGGCATTTGTTAAAGGATTTAATTCAAATCCACCATCAATGATTAAGTAAATAGTTGGATTACATGTACTATTTTTGCATCGTATTTTGTAGCTTTTGCGGTGCATGGATTTTGTATTATATTACTATTTCTCCATTGGTCTAAGAGATTTTCTTCCGTGTACAAATGGTATTTTATGTGGTATGTTTGTTGGGTTTCCAAGTAGCAAAGTTAATAGAACGTTGCCTCATCGAGAAATTTGAAAAATGGCGTAGCACTACATTAGTAAAAATGGTGTCACCTTAGCCTTTAATTCCATAAAAATGGTGCCACGTTATACTTTGTGGCGATACAAATTACGAAAATTTTCAAAACTGCAAGAAATGTAAATTGTGGTGGTTAAAAACACATCATTTTACGAAAATAACTATCACAATTTTCACTATTTTATGCGGTGACTATTTTATTACCATTAGAATTGGTGACCGACACTAGGTAGTCATTAGGGTAGCATTGACTAGCAGACATTTAATAAGATGAATAAGGAAAAAATTTCAAAATAAGTTTCAATTTTCCGTACGAGTTTCATTCTCCCTTTCTCGCCAGCTTGTACAGTTTCACTTTCTTCACCTTCAATCGAAACCTACACATGTCATTCTCCTTTTTGTTTGGTGATTTCTCAAGCTAGAGCCAATGTTCAAAGTTTTTCCCCTCTCTTATGCCCTAGACACAACTGCTTTATTTTATGATTTGTTGAGCCTCCTTATTTCAATTTGTGTAACTCCTTTCTTTTTCAACCTTGTTATTCATCTATCCATGGAAGTAATACTTGGTGGTCATGTTAAATACCGCTAGATGTATCCATTTGAAAGCTAACAATTTTGTTATTCACCATATGTGGACATTATAAGTCAATACGATAAATAATTTTATGTTTTTCTTTCCTATAGTATGATCAGAGATGCATAGCAAACTATAAGAAATTTGGCAAGGGTAGAAGGGTCAATATGTGCATTCTACTTACACTGTGTGATAACATATTTTGTTCTCACTATTTGCAAAGTATAATCTTGTTGTATAATACTTCTTTGCAAAATGATCCTTGGTTAGGTTCAAATGATAAACTTCAGTCATCATTGTCAATCTTAAACAAATCTCAAAATTCTAGTAGAGCATATAAACATTATTGGTTACATGATGATTAATTTCATTATGCTCATATACACGTGCTCATCAATTGCATTGAGTTTAAACTAATACTTGAGTAATTTAAGATGTGCATTTGTATTCACAAAAACTTCACACAATGTTAACGTTATAATTATATTATTTACGATGTACATTTTCTCTTGCAAGATTGCTCTTACAAATGAACTCCATCAGCACTGAACAAACGTCCATTACTATATATTAGTAGTCTTTTCCTTAATGGTTTAGGAACGATGAAAATGTTGAGGTATGAGATGTTCATATTTTGTTATTATTCTCCATTACTTAACTTATACAAACACATAAACTATTCAAAGTAAACAGTAGGAATAAAGAAAATGCACACAAAAGATTTATACTAGCTCACCTCTACCCGAGGTTACGTCTAGTCTCTTAAAAAACCTTGTCAATACTTAATTTCGTTCGACTAAATATAATTTTATTTCTAAAACCTTGATTAAAAATAAAGTTTAATTTATTTAAGAACAAGGAAAAACTAGAAAAAAAGTGAAATAAAAATAAAAACAAACAAAGTGGAAAAGATCTAAAAGTATACCACTTATAACACTTTCTTTCCCTATGAGCTAACAAGCCAACACATGTTTCTACTTTCACCTCCCCCATGTTACTCTATTCACCTCTCTTTTTAAATGGCGTATTAACCCAACGTTTTACATTCACACTCCCCTTATTTTTTTTGCACCCCTACCTACAGCACCTAAAATCCTTCTCACTCCTAAGGTGACACTTATCCCACTTTTTTCCATGAGTGGGGTCCTACACCCCGATCTGAGTGAAGTTTAGAATTAGAGGGTTATATAGCAAAACCACTTTGGATGTACTTCATGTTTGGCTATCCCATGCTATAGTTTTCTCTCTTCATTTATGTTTCCACACTGAGTTGATTACTTAACTATTTTTGATACACGACGAAAAATTTCATAGCTTTAGTGACCTGAATCCTTAGGTATTAGGGAACCATCCTATTGATTGTTTATAGTTTGCCATAAAACTTTAAATGTTAAATCTATGTTAAGCCATAAAAGGGAGATGTTTGTGTTCTTTGCTCTTCACCTTTTGTTGTACATACTTATAGTTAAGTGCATCACATCTTATGTAAGGGTCTCTATTCTGTCAAAAGAACATATATCAACATGTATAACAAGGTATGAATAATAAATTAAATAAAAAATGTCATATGATATATATACCAAAAAGGTACATAAGTGAAAACAGAATGACAAGCCTCCAAGTACTTTTCCAACAAATGGTATCTGAAAAGTCTGTGTAAAAAATCCTCGCTCTTTGTTATGATCATAATATATAATGTGATTTGAATTAAAACATTTTGACAAAAGTAACCAAACTTCTAACTAAACTAGTTGCATTGAGTCCCTCACTCTAGTGTACTCTCTTTCTCTTTCTTCCTAAAATTAATGTGAAAAAAGAAATAAGAACTAACATTCTGTCATTGCCATTGTCACGAGAATCTTTTTGTATGCTTTTTAGTTTCAAACTCACTCTCTAAACTTTGATAGTATATTATACCGTAGAAGATAACAGATTTAGTGATCTAAAGAACAAAGGGCATGTGAAATTTATATAGCTCTTTATTCATCACAAAGTGATTTCCATAATACATCGTTGCCAATTATATGAGATTAGAGTATCAAAATTTATGCCACAATTATAAAATTGATTGACAAATGGACAACATCTATGAAAATAATTAACCATGTGAATATCTCACATTATCCCACATATCACATATTTGAGAAATTTCCAACATTCTCTCACTTGGTTCATTTATCCAATTATCAATCAATATAATAAACTAAATACAAGGATCATCATGACATATCCTCCAAAAATGAGTATTATCTCCCATTTTTCACAAAATATCAAGTCTCTCATCAAAGACTCGTAACTGTAATGAATAAACCATATGTTTATTCTGTTACTTTAATATTTAAGCATTCATTAACATCAAATATATAATGTTTTTAAATTAAAAGTATATGTACTTTGAAGATAAAAGTTATTTTATAAAGTAAAAGCCATATACATTTCTATAGTGTTAACAAATGGGCATTTTTTTTCTTTGAAGATAAAAATACAAGGTTTTAATATGTTACTGACCGTAATATAACTATGTAAATTATATTAGAAATGTATGAGTCAATTTGGTTCAATATGAGTTCAAGTCGGATTAAATTAGAAAAAACGAGTTATTTAATATTTTTAACTATGTAGGCTGACCATTTGATTTTTTTCAAATACTACAATGTTGATTAATAATGTTTGAATAGTTTAGATGTTTCTATTATTTATTATGTAGGTGGACATTTTAGTTTTTGACTAGTATCTTTATATTGGAGAAATATATGAACACTTTGTTTATAATATACTATAAAAAATGAATTGAGTTAATCTAGTTAGATTGTACCGCAACAAATATATACAAAATTTTTGACTTTCCAGAAACCAAGTTTTTGAATTGATTCCTTTCTACCAAATTCGTGATGAGTTAACTTGTGTAAGTTAGATTGACTCGCTTTAACATCCCTAATCAATATAATTCAATTCAAATAGTATTATCTAGAAATTATTTAAGAAAACATCGATAAACCAATCTTAATCAACCATGTGTTATCTTAAAGACTCTAATATTGGATCCAAGCACATATCTTACAAGAATATGTTGTTTCATTAGATTGACAAACATTGGAAAAAATGAAATCAAACTACAATAGAAAACAATACAACAGTATAATAATCAAGATGCATTTCATTTATTATATCAATAATTATCTGAAGGTCTATTGTATAGGGGTTACAAAAACATGAAATTCATTGTAGTTGTAGAATAAGCAATGATGGACCATGTTCCTAGACTAGTCCTTGCCGTACCATGATTTCCTTTGAAGATCTTCAATTACTTTGTTATCCACTTGAAGAGCTCTAGCGAGAACCTCAACAGAAATAGGTGGAACAGTTTTAAACAAAGAGTTTGCAACTATAACAGTTCCTGGATTTTGACTGCTAAGACCAGCAATAGCAACTGCATTGCCATATCCGACGTTGAGTTGGAAGTGGACGAGACCAATTGGGAAGACAAAGACATCACCCTTGTTTAGAACTTTGGTGAAAAGGCGATTTCCATCTTGGTTCGAGGTTACAAATCCAACGTAAAGTGTTCCCTCGAGAACTATAAGGATCTCTGTTCCACGAGGGTGGGTATGGGGAGGATTTAAACCCTTTGGTGCAAAATCTATGCGAGCCAAAGATATGCCTAGGGTGTTGAGGCCAGGTAGTTGATCAACAGACACAGGAGTCACCTGTGCATTCAGTGGGTTGTCGGTGTTCCCAGGTTCCACATGCAGGAAGAAATCTTCAGCTTTCACAGTCTTGGGGTCTTTGCAAAATTTTCCATTTACAAACACTACAAATTACATAGCAATGGTTAGTAAATTTGAATAATATTTTGAAAAATGTATGGATATCAAAAATGTATTATAACACCCAATTAATATAAACTTGGAAAGATAATACAAATGAATGTTTATAAGTTATATGATATGATAAGGAAAGAAAGACAAAAAAAAATGTAATCGCGTAGATAAAATAAAGATTTCGTGGAATTTTTTTACGTACCACCATCGGGTTCCTTGAGTGCCACACAAAAGTCTTGAAGGGGACTAGGGTCATAGGCAGACACAAATGAGGAAGTGAGAGCCAAGACGGCAACAAGCAAGTAAACACCTTTCATTTTTTTTTCCTTATGGTATACTCAAACGATTCTTCTGCTATGTAATGTTGTGAGAAGTGAGTTTTTTGATTCATTTGGAGATCGGTATTTATAAGGATGAATCATTAATCGCTTTTCAGATTGTATTAACCGTAATTAATTTTTTATTTAATGACGAAACATTCCTTAACAACTATATACGTGCTTGATCAAAGAGTAGACTAAGGAGATGCACCATGTGAAAAAGAAAACGCAAGTGTTTCGGTGTTACCTAATCACCTGGCTTTGCTTCTTATACTTATTCCAGTAATATTATTTTATGAGGGGATGATCGTTAACTTAATCAAAGTGCAGTTTAGACTTTGTCTCAATATAGTACATTGATGACAATAGTTTAAATGGTTTGAATACGAAAATTTTTGTGATCGGGACTGGGTCATACTCAATATATACATTGGTTTGAATACCATGTATATTGATCACCACTAAAGTATTTCAATAGCCGAAGAGTGTTTGAAGATGTACATGATCTTGAAATCATTCACAAAATAAATTGGCCAAGTGAAAACCTTTTTCCTTGGACTATGTCTTGCAAAAATTGACTTTTTGAACCATATATTCCTATCATGAACCTAAGTCAATGATGAATAAATAAGTAAATATAAAATGATAAATTTTCAACGTTGACAATACTTAAATATCTTTGAAATCATAATGTTGGGAATTCGAAAGTAATCCTAGACTCAATTTCTTTTGGAGAGATGTTTTGATTAAGGTTAAAATATTTTTTGAATATAAAACTAATATTAGGATTTATTTGACAAAATTTATGAAAATTGAGAAAAAAAAACTATAGCGTGAGCCGCTATTTAGAGCAAGTCGAAAGGACACAACAACAACACAAATCATATACCACATCACTAAATCAATATTTATTACCCAAAATAAAATTGAAAATAATATCAAAATTTATCATAGTTAGTTTGCGAGGGTTTGACGACGTTATTTTATCCTGAATAACATAGATTTATATTAGTTATCTTTGCAAGGACTGACCTACACTGTTTTATCCTCAATATCACAGCTTGGAGGACTCTAACATAATATTATAAGACCGAAATTAATATAACATTATATTAGTTATTTTGTTAGGGCTAGTCGACACTAATTTGTGTCCATTAACGTCAGCTGGAGGATGCTAATTCTATATTATAAAATAGAAAAAAATAATACAAAAATATATTAGTGATTTTGCAAGGTTAGTGGATACTCACTACAAAAAATCATACAAATTATGACGTTTATTTAAAATGCCGGTTTTTATGTGTAAAATATGTTAGTTTTAACTGTATTTTTTAAATAAAATCTACAAATAATTTTTCCCGAGTTCTTTTTTTGGTTTCCCTAAAGTTTTTTTTTTTCCAAACTTCAATACTTTCATTCCTCCGCTTTCCCTTTTACGTTTCAAACCTCCGCTCTCACTCTCCCCTCTCAATCTCGCCTTTTAGGATTGCTACGCACGCTCAAGATCGCATTAGTCCACTAAAAATTGTAGTAAGTTTAACAAAAAAATGTATAATTTAGGGTTTTTATCTTTGAGGATTTGAATTTCAAGTTTCTTTTTCTTCCATTGAATCGTGTTTCCATACTCTTATTATAAAGTATTTACCCAATGAAGGTTATCATTTGGCTGTTCAATTTGAATCGGGTTGGATTCCTCTTCCATTCTCTCTTATCATTCTTTGGTAATAAGAATTTTTATTCATTTCGCTTGGGAGGAAAGAAATAAAATGTAGATAAGTTCTCCCTTTCCTGTTTTCTCTGTGAGAAGCTTTGATTGAAAAAAAAAAAAAAACCCAAAACTCGATCATGCCCACATTGACCCAAAAGTACTAAATGACTCAATAAGCTTTTTGATAGTATTTCTACTTTGGATGAGCTTCAAGCTTTGGGTGGAGAGGCTTTTAGGTCTGATGTCATTAGTGTGGATTGAGAGAACGATAGAAGGTTATCTATGCTGAAGCAAATAATTGTGGCATTGATTAAAGGATTGAATTCAAATCCATCATCAATGATTAAGAAGATAGTTGGATTACATGTACTATTTTTGCATCTTATTTTGTAGCTTTTACTGTGCATGGATTATGTATTATATTATTATGTATCCATTGGTCTGATGAGATTTTCTTCCTTGTACAAAAGTGTATTTTACTTTGGTGTGTTGTTGTGTTTCGAAGTAGCAAATTTAATTGAATGATGCCTCGTCATCAAATTTGAAAAATGATATTGCTTACATTGGTAAAAATGTTGTGCCATATTAGCCTTCAAAATTACCACATTATACTTTGCAGTGATATGAATTATAGCGGTTTTCAAAGAAAAAAATTTCAACCTTGTTATTCATCTTCGCATGGAAGTAACACTTGATGGTTCTGTTAAATACCGCTAGATCTACCCATTTGAAAGGTAACAACTTTGTTATTCACCATATGGACTGTATAACTCAATACAATAAATAAATTTATGGTGTTCTTTCCTATAGGATAATGGGAGATGTTAAGCAAGTTATAGGATTGTCAAGGGTAGAAGGGTCAATATCATCATTCTACTTATAGAGTGAGATAAAATATTTTTGTTCTCCTTGTTTGAAAAGTGTAAGCTTATTGTCCAATACTTCTTTTGCGAAATTATCCTTGGTTATTAAGTTCAAATGATGAACTCCAGTCATCATTGTCAATCTTAAACAAATCTCAACGTTTTAATTGAGCATATAAACATCATTTATTACACGATGATTGTTAACTCCTTTTTTTTTTTCAGTTGTTTAGAGTTAAACAAAACCAAATTTCCCCTAATGAAGTATAGGAAAACCCTGAGTATCAAATCCAAGGAAATGGTCTGTATTGAGCATAGCTTGTATAATTTAATCTTGCTAACATGAAAATAAAAGAAAACAAAGTGAAAAAAAGAAATTTTAAAACCTAGAAAAAATGTAGAATTTTATTGAATTGAATCTAAACTATGCAAATGCACGAATGAAAATATGCCATAATATGCATGAATGCAATGCGTGAGAACGTACAATGAGGAAGAGTCTACGTGAATGTGAATTCATATGCAGACCTTATGCAAATCTAGTTATCATACACATGTGATAAACGACTGTATGCCCTAAACAATGCTAAGCCTAATGTGAAATGAAATTGGAACAAGACAATACGCAAACTAGATGGCATCAGCGGAACCATAATTTGGCAGCAAAATAGTAGAGAATCAGCACAAAACAGCAGTAGAATTACTCAATCAGATTCTCAACAACATGAACTGAAACACAATAGTGAATTCCAAATAAGCATGCTAAATATTCAAGCATAAACAACCCTAACGTGTTAGGCTAATTCTCTAGACAAATTTGGAATTAAATCACAGCAACCAACCCAAACAGAATTATTTCAAATGCAATGCAGATGTTCCTAATCAGAAAAATTGTATGAAACCATATTGCAGTAGTGTATCTGTTAGGCAGCATTTAGTTTAACACCAATCATTAGAGTAACTTGAGGTGCAGCTGTGAATATCAAATGAAAATGCTCTATGCTCAATCATAAAGAACTAAAAGATCCATAACCTAAATATGCTTGAGATATGATTAAAGCTACCAAAAACTAAATCATAAAAGCTTAAGAGGAACTATTTGTGGAGTTCATGAGTTAATCCATTAACTACTATAGTACTTAAAAACAAGGACATAAATAACATAAATTGGTGCAAAAACTTAAAAGGCAAACAAAATGATGACATAAAGCAATAAAGGAAATTTAAAATTGCTGTAGAATTGGAATAAACTAGACTTGGAACAGTTGCATTGAGTGAATAAGAATCCATCTACACTCGAGAAGACATCTCGATATTATGCGCCCACTTTGGAGTCACTTGGTTTCTAGGAGGAAATATTAAACTGTGTAGAATTGTGGATTCATGATCACTACACTAACTTAAGAACATGAAGCTAAATTGATAACTGGAATGTGATAAAGGAATTTAAACAAATTTAGAAAATTAAAGCTGAGAAACATAAAATGAAAGTGAATCGTAAACAAGCAAGCAACACAAGCTAAAATTCAGAATTGGAAATTGAAATGGAAGCAGAATCAGTGTATTCATTTCAAATTCAGAGAAGTGTTACACAATGTCAAGAAAGAAGCTGAAATTAAAATGGTGAAAAGAGGTTCACTAAGCAATTCCCGACCACTTTGTGTTGGTAAAAAGCCAAGTGAAACCACCCACACACTAAGGAAAACCCGAATCTCTGAAGGCCACTTTGTGCTCATCAGAGATGGAGAACCCTTCTTACAATGCACTATTTCCCTCTCTTGCAAGAACACCCTCGGAGAACCTTAGCCTCTCGACATGTTTCTACTCACGGAACTAGGACCCTCCAAACAAAGTCTAAATCTGCCCCTTTTTAAACCCCTCACGAAAAATAAAACATAAAAGAAAACCAAAACTTTCCTAACCATGATTTGTTGCTCTTGAATCCAGTGGAAGATCTTGACGAGAATTGTTTATATATTTAATTATTGTCACTAATAAAATAAAATTAAATACATAATTTAGTATAACAATAACTAAAAAAGAAATCACACATATCTAAAAAATTGTCAAAAGAAAATTCAATAATAATTAAACCACACTTAAAATTCAGTTATAAAAAACACAAAATACAATATTTTTTTTTCTATTTTCATAAATAAAAAATTAATATATAAGAGGCTGATTAAACTAATATTTTACTATCAAGTGAGACAAGAGAGAATTACCTTATTCTTTATTTCTTCAAGAATGGAAGAAAATCGCTGAAAGATGAGAGCAAAAATAATAGATCTTGATCTCTCCAGTAACAAAAGAAGATAGATGAGAACAATTTGTGAGAAACTCAAGACATATAATGGAACTACAACTAAAATTCAGTTATAAAAAAAACACAGTATAATATTTTTTCTTCTATGTTCATAAAATAAAAAATTAATATAAAACAGACTCATTAAATAAATTATTAAACTAATATTTCACTATCAATTGAGACCAAAGAATTACCTTCTTTTTTTTTTTCCCTCGAGTATGGAAGAGAACATAGGAGAAATAAGAGCAAAAATGATATATCTGTTTCTTTTTAAAAGCAAAAGAAAACATATGAGAATGAAATATGAGAACAATTTGTGAGAAACTCAAGACATATAATGGAATCACAATTAAGATTCAGTTATAAAATAAACAAACACACAGTACAATATTTTTTTCTATATTCATGAAATAAACAATTAATATTAAAGAGGATCAAACTAATATTTCACTATCAATTGAGACCAAAGAATTATCTTCTTCTTTACTTCCATGAGAATGGAAGGAAGAGAACAGAGGATAAATAAGAGCAAAAATAATAGATCTTTTTCTCTTCAAAAACAAGAAAAAACAGGTGAGAATGGAATATGAGAACAATTTATGAGAAACTCAAACCATAATAAATAAAAAAATAAAAAAATATCTTGATAAATCTTTTTATTCTTTATTTTTTATTATGTTTAATTTTATATTTTATTATTTATTAACATTAATTATTATGTTTATAAAAGAAATAAAATATTTGATTTAATTATAATATATTTTTAATATCTATAATATAAAAATAAATTAAAATATATATAATATAAAAAAAAATTAAAACTTAGGGGGGGCATGGCCCCTCCCTGCATCAAGAGTGCTCTGCCACTGCTTGAACTAGAAGCGCGATTCTCAATGCCTTTTTCGATGTCCTTGATTTTGCATTGACCATCTCACGTTTGTCCATCTTTCTACACTTCAATCTCATCATCTAGATCTCCAAATCATCTCCAACCATCGCGAAGCAGCCGTCTCTCTCTCTCTCTCTCTCATTAGGGCTGCAACATCAGATGGGGTTCATCCTTCATTGTGCATCAAGTTTCATCCCTTCATCATAAGCCAAGGATTGATCCATCCAATTAAATGAAACGTGCGTTTTGGAAGAATGACTTGGTCAACTACAGTTGACAAAAGCAAAGGAAAGACTTGATTGCATTTGAGTTGACCAAGGGCCTCCCTACAAATAGATGAAAATTGGATTAGGGATTCACATGTAATTCAACAAAGATAAAGGAATTCCTGGCAAAGCAAATTTATTGTAAAAGGGGAAATTTAAAGGAACAAGACTAAATGCATTAAAAGACTACTAAAAGAAACCTTTTCACCATATTTTTAAGAAAACTCTATTTTTCTACACTCACAATAAAAATTAATTAATTAAAGACAAACAAATATTTATTTAAACTAAAAAGAAAGTTTTAGAAAGGAAAAATAATACAAAATGGAGTGTTAAAAATGATGAATTTCGTTCTGCTCATATGAACATTCTCTTCAATTGCAGTGAGGTTAAATTGATACTTCAGTAATTTAGTACGTGCATTAGTATTCATAAAAGCTTCACAATGTTAACATTATACTTATATTACTTACCGTTTACATTTTCTTTTGCAAGATTGTTCTTACAATTGAACTCCATCAACACTGAACAAGTGTCCACTGCTATACATCAACTTTTTCCTGAATGGTTTAGGAATGATGAAGATGTAAGTGTATGAGATGTTTGTATTCGTTATTATTCTCCATTACTTAACAAACACACAAAATATTCAAAGTAAATATAGGGATAAAGAAAATGTACATAAAGGATTTATACTAGCTCACTTTCACTTGAGGCTATATCTAGGCCCTTAAACAACCTTGTAAACACTTGATTTCGTTCGATAAAAATAATTTTATTTCTAAAAACATAATTAAAAATGAGTGTTTAATTTATTTAAGAAAAAGGAAAAATTAGACAAAAGAGTGAAATAAAACACTAATTTAGTGTTGGGAAGATCATGATGAGGGAATATAATATGACCAATCCATAACTTTAAGTATGAATTTCACATTCTTGTAAACATTTACATGTTTAGTTAAATAATCTTTTATATGTGATTTTATATATATTTTATTAATGTTTTGTGATTTTTTTCTTTTCACAAATATATGCCTGAACATCATAATTCATCAGGGGATGAAGGACCCATTATGAGACCTACCAAAGGAGCCACTAGGTTGAGACAACTCTTAATGAGAATAGCTAATGATGAGAAAACACTTGTCCATATTGATGTCAACACTAGTATAGCTTTAAGTCCTCATGCGAATGTCTCTAGGAGATATTTAGGAGTATTGGCATGAGCTAAAATATCCATCTTTACTCCATTTTTCGATCATGTGACTGAAATAATTGAAACATGATATGGCAAGATTTATTAGTAAATAATATTAAGGTTAAAATTCCTCTTTGGGCCCAATTTTCATCAACTTTTGTTAAATAAGTCCTAATTTTGGTTTTGTGTTCAAATAGATTCCAATTTTCATCAATTTTGTTCAATTGGGTCCTTTTTGGCTAACACCGTTTAAATCATTAACGACCATGAAAAATGACTGCCACGTCTCACTTTGTGATTTTTTTTATTTATTTTTATTTTTTAATTACCTTTTTAATTTCTTTTTTAATTTTTTTTAACTTTCTTAATTTTTTAGCGTGTCACTTGTCAAAGTCAATGTTCTATATTCAATTTGGTCCCTTTATTTGTTATTTTTGTTCAATTTAGTCCCAATTTTGTTTAAAATTGACCAATTTTGTCCGTATCGAAGTTGTGACCAAATTTAATTTTTATATCAAAGTTATAATGATGTGAATTTTAATACAAAAATTATATTTGGTTTCAATTTGGAAAGGAACCAAATTGGTTCATGTAACAAAAATTTGGACTAAATTGAACAAAAATAACAAATATTGGGACCAAATTGAATAAAAAATTGACTTTGACACATGACACGTTGTTGGGTTGACACGTGGACACTTAAAAAAAATTCAGAAAAAACCATGAAGTGACACGTGACAGTCACTATTCATGGTCGTTAATGATTTAAACGGTGTTAGCAAAAAAGGACTCAATTGAACAAAATTGACAAAAATTGGAACCTATTTGAACACAACCAAAATTAGCACTTATTTGACAAAACTTGACGAAAATTGAGACCAAAAAGGGATGATGTTTGGGTATAGAAAACATGAAAAAAAGATAATGACAGAAAAGAAAAAATCTAGACCCTATCTTTTGAGGGTAAATTTTCAGAGCCTCCTTCACTATCATCTCGTCACGAAAAGTGGAAGTTAGTTCATCTACACAGATTAGGCTCCTACACTTTTGATACTGCACGAGAAATCTCTAAGAAAATTGTAAGATATAACTTTTCTATAAATAGCTTGTCTGTCATGTATAAGTTTTTTTATAATATATGATTTTCTGTAACTTTTCTTTGTTATATTGCTTGAATCCTTGGTTGACTAGAGCTCCCAAGGAACTTTCACTCCAGAAGGTCGTCATGACATACTTGCTACTGCAATTGGACAGCCTGAGCACCTTCGACGTGTGCGTGCTGCTGGATCAAGAGTCGGCATTCATCAATATTTTGGTGCCTCCTCTCGTTAGTCTTCATGCCCACACACTACTAATTATGACGAAAGACTGACGCAAGAAATCACTAAGAAGGTGACTGAAAGGGTTATGCGCAAAATCTAGCAACAATTCGAGAGTTATGGCATTTGTCCGCAATTATCTCTTCCTCCATTAGAACCATTTGTGCCTCATACAAGTAAAATTAACAATGTTTTTTCTATAAGTTATGAATTGAAGAATTGATATTTAATAAAATAATTGAATAATATTAACAAAACATTGACTATAACAGATAGAAGCGGAAAAAGGAGTTATTAAGCTCCACCCATACCAAGAGATGACATGGATGACACCTCTATGTCAGCTATATATTTTGGATGAACATGAAAGACACTAGTGACTCGTGCAAAAGCATTTGAGGCAGTCACAATTCGTCATGGTATGGAGCTATCAAAGGATGATGTTAAGGTCACAGTAGGTGAAGTTATTATGTCGTATGTTGTAGTTCCTATGCCAACAGATGATGTATATACAATGGCACATGCATTTCAATGTTTCCTTACCTGGCCTAGAGACTAGGTTGATTCTTATTCTGACCCCCCTGTACAAAATCTCAAACACGCCATTAAAATTTTTAAGTTTACATATTATTTATATTTAACATTAAATTGTATTTTATTTAATTTGAGTTGCATCATCAGGAAAGTCCTCAACCTAAGAAGATTCCTCTCTCTTTGGACGATCCTCTTGGTGCATTACACCAACTTACTGAGATCATAACTTATAAGCTGATGCAAATTCCTTAGGATTCTAATGTTTTTGGGAGAGACCTTGACATCCCACTATACTTGAATAGACAAGATGTCTTAGGGCTTTCATAAGGGAAATGGACTATCAGAAAGACATATCAGAACCTTAATGTTTATGGTTAGGATTATGTTAAGTGATTCACATTTACTTGTATAGTTATGGATGTATGCTTTAAAGATTGTCATGTATTTGTTCAACATAATTTCTAGTAAAGTTGTTCAGAAGACTCCTTTTGAGTTGTGGGCGAGTAGGAAACCCAGTTTGAGACACCTACATGTTTGGGGTTGTCAGGCAGAAGTAAGAATTTATAATTCGCAAGAAAAGAAATTGGATAAAGAACAAACAGTGGATATTTCATTGGTTATTCAGAAAAATAAAAAAAGGTGTATGTTTTACTGCCCTACCATAGTACAAGAATCGTTGAAACTAGAAATGTTCGGTTCATTGAAAATGGTGAAATTAATGGGAGTGATGTTTCACAGAATATGGAGATCAAGAAAGTTAAATTACAAGTTCTTGTAGCTAGTACTTCTTCTTTAAGAGATGTTGTTCTAGATATTGTAGAAACTCAGAACAATCAAGAAGAACAACACATTAATGATCTTGAGGTTAACAATGAGTAAATAGAAGAACAACCACAAGAAATAATATTAAGAAGATCTAATAGAGAAAGAAAGTTTTTTATTTCGAATGATTATGTGGTACATCTACTAGAGTTAGAAAATTACTTGAGTATTGATAATGATCTAGTTTTATTTTCAAAAGCCATTAATTGGTGATAACTTTGATAAATGGTTAGATGCTATGAAAGAGGAGCTTAAATCAGTGGCATTGAATGACGTATGGGACTTTGTGGAATTATCAAAACGATGCAAGAGAGTTGGGTGTAAATAGGTCTTTAAGAGTAAGCATGACTCTCATTACAATATCAAACTTTACAAGGCCCAACTTATTGCCAAGGTTTTACTCAAAAAGATGGAATTCACTATAAGGAAACATTTTTGCTTTTTCCTAAGAAGGATTCTTTTAGAATTGTCATGGCTATAGTAGCTCATTATGATTTTGAGTTACATAAAATGGATGTTAAAATTGTCTTTCTAAATGGGGATTTAGAAGAAAATGTTTATATTGACCAACTGGTGGGGTTTACTAAAGAAGGAAAGGAACACATTGTGTGTAAACTTAAGAGATTAATATATGGGCTTAAGCAAGCTTCTCGACAATGGTATCTTAAGTTCAATGATACTATAATGTCCTTTGAATTTGAGAAAAACACTCTCGATTGATGTATACATCAGAAGGTCGGTGGGAGAATTTTTTTTTTCTAATTTTGTATGTTGATGATATCTTGCTTACGACTATATGATTTGGGTCTATTAGGTGAGACTAAGAGGTTTCTCTCCAATAACTTTGAAATGAAAGATATGGGTGAGACATACTATGTGATAGGAACATAAATATTTTGTGAAAGATCACAAGGACTGTTAGGTTTGTCTTAGAAAGCATATATTAATAAAGTTTTAGAGAGATTTGGAATAGATAAATGTTCAGCATCTTTCGTTCAAATACAGAAAGGAGACAAATTTAGTCTCATGCAATGTCCAAATAATGATTTGGAACAAAAACAAATGGAAGATATCCCTTATGCATATATTGTTGGGAGTTTGATTTATGCTCAAACATGTACGAGATTAGATATTAGCTTTGCAGTTGGCATGCTTGGTAGATACCAGAGTTATCTAGGACTGGAGCATTGGAAAGCTACATAGAAAGTTTTAAGATACGTACAAGGAATAAAGAATCACATGCTTACTTATAGGAAATTTTCTTGCCTTGAGGTGATCAGTTATATAGATTCAAACTTTGTCGGTTGCATGGATACAAGAAAGTCTACATTTGATTATGTGTATCTTTTAGCTGGAGGAGAAATTTCATGGAAAAGTGTGAAGCAGTCCGTCATTGTTGCATCCACCATGGAAGCTGAATTTGTGACATGCTTTGAGGCCACGATTAAGGCTTAATTTGTTGTAGAACTTTATTTTAGAACTTGAAGTAGTTGATAGTATTTCCAAGCCGTTGAAAATTTATTGTGATAATTTCGCAACAATCTTTTTTACTATGAATGACAAGTATTCCAAAGGTGCTAAGCATAGGGAATTAAAATACTTTGTCGTTAAAGAAGAATTCAAAAGTGTAGAGTGTCAATAGAACATATTAGTACTGATCTTAAGATTGCAAACCCTTTCACAAAAGGGTTATCGCCCAAATTTTTCGCCGGCCATGTAAAGAATATGGGCATTATGTCTACTCGTGAATGTTAAATGTTGAATGTTAGTGTTATTAATGCTTATGTGACACTTTGAGCTCTTTGATGTATAAGTTTTTGAAATTTGTGTTTTATTCTTTATGTTTATGTTTATGCATGCACATTATATTATTGTTATTATTATTGAAATGATATTATGTTTGAACCCATTATGAATTTCTCATTCTAAATATTAAGGAGAAAGGGATGATACAGTACTATATGGAATGGACCATATCGACTAACTGATGTGAAACCACCATGACTCTTGTTATTTTTGTATCTTTGATCATGAATAATGATGGAACCAATTTGTGTAAGGTCTTTTAATGCGCATTACATTTATATATTAAATCAAAGAATGTTATGTCATCATATGAGTCAAGGGGGAGAATGTTAGAATTAATTGACGAATTAATTATATTATATGACTTATTTGAAATATTATGATTAGTCTAAATGTGATTTAATAAAATATAAGGACCTATTGATTATTGTGAGAAGTTATAATAAAATAAATTAAAGATAAAATAAAACCCAACCCAACTTGATGGATGTTAGTTTATAAAAGGGATTAAGGTTATGTCTCTGGCCATAAGGTTTTTTCACAATAAGCCACCAAGAAAGAGAGTGTGAGAGGAGAAAGAAAAGGAAATAGATAGATTGGAAAAAGGAGGTTGAAGAAATGCGATTGAAGAATGCATTCTCATTGGATCTCTCATAGATCTCTCATGGATCAACGTTAATATCCTATTACAATTTATATATGTGAATGTGTGAGAATCATGAATCTTAAGATCTTATAATAGTTATCTATAATGAATTGATTAGTATGAAAACCTACAAAATTTATTTACATAACATTCTAATATTTATGACATCATTAACATCAAATATATAATATTTTTAAAGTAAAGGCATATGTACTTTGAAAAATAGAAGTTAGTTTCTAAAGTAAAAGTTATAGACAATTGTTCTATAGTATTAATAAAGGGACATTTTTCTTTTTTCTTGATAATAAAAAGCTATATTTTAATATATTATTGGACATAATATAAATATATAAATCAAATTAAAAATGTTAAAATAAGTTTAAACCTTTGAATTAACCCAACTCATTACAAGTTTTGAGTTGGGTTGGTTTGAAAAAAAAAAGCCATGTTTTATAAATGTAAGTCAAACTATATTCAAATCACTTGAGCCATAGGTTAAACATGTTTAAACTAGTGATAATTGACATTATCGTATTTTTATTATGTTTACTTTTTATTTTTTATTGATATTTTTATTATTATCTTTTTAAATAATTAAAGATATATTAAATAATTTTATAAAAGATAACTATTTTATCTTTTATTAGATAACTAAGGTTTTACTTAATAAATTGATAAAGATAAGTATTTGGTTTATATTTGGCAGATAAGTGTAAACATCAGAGATATAAGAAGTTATCAACATAATCAATTATCAATAGATTTAATTAATTCAATTACAAATTCAAGCAGAAATTTCAAGTCCAGTCAAATTCTGAAAGTCGCTACATAGTTAAATATTAACACCCCATTTGGGAAATAAGCCTCTCCTTTAGGAGAGAGAGGGAAATCAATTCTTTGGTGGAAATTCATCATTATTCTTTTCCTAGTGTTCAGAATGTATAAGAATAACTAACTCCCGTATTCACAGGGTTGAATGTAATGTATCTTAACTCTTTATGATTCGAGCTATTCAATATTGTTGAAAATCCAAGTGTGAGTCTAAGTCCCACATTGGGTAGAAATTAGAAAATAGAACACTATATAAGAATGAAAACCCATAAACTCAATGCCTTAAAGTTTTGCATTGAGAGTGGTATCAATCCCAAGCTCAAATGTCATTGGTATTGTTTCTCCCTGGTGAAACCCCCTCTAAAGACCTAACAAATATATTTCTTTTTCCTACTCTTGTGTTTTATTCTCAATCTTAACTGCATGATAATTATTGATTATGGATATCTAATCATTAGACGCGATATTAGAACCTAGACTAGCATCGAACAACTAATTGATTGGGCATCTAGACATAAAGTTCATCATTGGTCATTCTTAACATTTTAACTTAAGTCTTAAAGCAAAATTTTAAAAAGGAAAGCTCTAAGACATTATAATTCTTATTAATAAACTTAGACTTGTATCTAAGACAATAAGACTTGCTACAAAGTGATCTAAAGGCTAGAGTTAGGATTGGAAGTATATTGTTTAGTGTTTTTTTATTTGATGCATGAAATCCATCTCAGTGAAGTCTTTACCATATATTTTAATTTCATATAATTAATTTGCTTTCCATACTTTTGAATTATTTTATAAACAAAGATTAATATTTTTCACTATTTTAAAGTTCTTGACTTTAATTAGTAAATAATCATAGTTTTTCTAAATAATATGAGTCTATGTTGGAAACAATATCTAGACTTATCTACTTAATTACTTATACGATTAAGTACACTTGTCAATTTTTTTAACAGTCGGGTTGAAGGTGAGTTGATTCGTAATCCATTAATAACGATCTTTTATTGAATTTTTACCAATTTTCTTCATACATTTTTTATTCTAATTAATTTTACTACTTCTAACTATGTAAGTTGACAATTTAATTTTTTAAATACTAGAATGTTTATTAATAATGTTTGAATAGTTTAGATATTTAATATATTTATTTGCAAAGTTATGTAATTTGATATTTTAATTTTCAACTATTATCTTTATAATGGAGAAATAGATGAACACTTTGATTATAATACTATAAAAAATGAATTTAGTTAATCTAGTTAGGTTGTATTGCAATACATATATAAAATAAAAAACAAAAACAAAAACAAGAAACATCTTCAAGTCAATCAACTTAATAACTTCGAGTCAGTTCAAAAACCATGTTAAGTTAAAGTGGGTTACACATTTTTTTACTTTCCAAAAGGTGAATTTTTGAACTTGTTTCCTTTTACCAAACTCGTGATGAGTTAACTCATGTAAGTTAGGTTGACTCACTTTAACATCACTAACCAAACAAACGGAAGAATATAATTCAATTCAAATAGTATTATCAAGAAATTATTTAAGAAAACATCGACAAACTAAACTAAATCAACACATGTTATCCTTTTCCCTTTTAATATAAAAGTTCAATTAAAATTCTTTCTTTATTTTAATAATCACAATAAAATAAAGAGATAAGGGAAGAGAAAATTGGATATAGTATTTATACTGATTCAGATCAAAAGACCGTACGTCCAGTTGTTAATCTTTCAAAAACGAGATTAACTCAATCTCTAAAATAAAACACAAATACAATCACAGATAAGAAAGTTTAAGATTTAGAAGACACCTCCTTGAAATCCACAATGGGTGAACACATCTCTTGAAATTCACAAGGGATGAAAACCTCTCTTGAATCCCACAAGAGATGAAGACACCTTCCTTGAATCACACAAGGAATGAACACATCCTTTGCATCACATAAAGGATGATCGGCTTCTCCGAGCAATAACAACAACAACACTCAATCCCTCAAGATCTCACTTGATGAAAGTTATCGCTCTACCCACACTAGGTTTTTCAAAGCCTTCCCATAGAAAGTTCTCAAGTTCTCAAACTTCTCTAACTTCTCTATTTACAAATAAAAGCCTACCACTTTAATTATAGAAGCCTATTTAGAGATTAAGTTAAGTCATAATTGCCACAGATAATCAATTATCATGGAAACATTTATTAAAAAAAAATTCTCGTAGTGATAATCTATTATCAACGTGGATAATCTATTATCAGCAGATGATAATCGATTATCACATAGGTTTTTCTCAAAAATCATTTTTAACTGAGATAATCGATTATCACTAAGAATAATAGATTATTCTAGTGAGTTTTGCAAATAAATAAAATTCTTTTGGTGCTCTACTGCTTGGATGTTGCCTTTTGACTCTTGACATACTAATTTAACTATTTTAAATAACATACACATATTACAAAACCTAAACAACTAAACTTTTAAGTTTTCAATTAATCTCTTGAATCCAAGCTCCATGCATTCTTTAACTCTTTAACATTTCTCCATAGGTCATCATCATCATCATCATCATCATCATCAAAACTCCTTATTGAAGGAAGATGCCCATCTTCTTCTTTTTGTCAACAATTATTTGAATGTCTAGATCTAGTGCATGACGAAGATAGAAACATGAAATTCATTATAGTTGTAGAATAAAAAATGATCGACCATGTTCCCCGAATAGTCCTTGTCGTACCATGATTTCTTCTAAAGATCTTCAATTACTTTATTGTCCACTTGAAGAGCTCAGGCAAGAACCTCAACAAAAATAGATGGAACAACTTTAAACAAAGGATTTTCAACTATAACAATTATTGAATTTTGACTGCTAAGACTAACAATAGCAATCACATTACCATATTTGACGTTGAGTTCGAAGTGAACTAGACCAATTGAGAAGACAAAGACATTACCTTGTTTCACTGATGGTCTAATTCATATTGATTAAGAAATCAGGTGGTGAGAAGCTGAGGAGAAAATTTTTACACATCATGACATGTTTAGTAATGCGGAATTGCATTAGAATGAACGTACTATGATCATTATTCTTAGGTTCACTTGTAAATCTAAGTAATTGTTTAGATAAAATGTTAATCTCTAGTATGACATATAGAGCTTGTCATATGGAGCTTATCCTACCCTTGCTTTTAAGCAATCTATTACAAGATTAAATGGTAAAAAATTTGCTTCACCTCGTGCAACATCACCAAATATGGAGGATAAGGTAGTGAATATGCAAAAATGAGGTTACAACTTTCAAAAACCAAATACAAACATTGCTTGCCTACATTGCTTTAGATAAGATGTTTCAAAACATTTCGTTGTAACTACGGCTGGTTTGGTACATCCTTATGTTAATGAGGTATACTTTTTATGTAAGAAAATTAGTTAAATAATTTATTATATTGCTATCTTTATTTATTTGAATAGACATTGAACTTCAATTACTTATATTTTGTTATTTATTACATTGAAATTGTTTTCCAGTAAAAGAAATTATGAAAATTTTAACTAATCACTACAAGAATGCAGCCATATAGCATTGGCCAAAACAGGACGCAACTGGGGCAAAACCGACTCCAATAGCAAGTTGGCGTCGGTCTAGCGACGACAGGGGTGCATCGCTAATTTCGGGGATGCAAAGTCTCTTTGTGTCGATCAATTGGGGACGCATGGTTGCTTCTTGATTAAGCCCACACATTATATGAACAAAATAAAATATTTAAAACAACTTTCGTGCGCTTAGCCGACGCATAAGAAAATATGCATAATTGAATCTAGAATTTACCACCACAATTGACTTATAGGAAAGCCGAAACAAATCAAGCATTGCCATGACAATAAAAAAATACAGACTATCCTCAAATTGATGCATCACAACTCAAAAGTGTATGATCAAGTGCACACCGAAAAATACCAGATATTAAACACAACATACAAACATTTTTATCATTGCAAACACACAAGTAAAAAGTCAAATAAAGGAAGATTTACCTTTCCTAAGAATTCAACTAAAAGATCAGGCTCGAAGTTTTTTGTTAATTGACCTTGCCTTGTTTGATATGTGCTGGTTTAGCATTACATGTTTCTGGGATATGATTCTCAGCATCAGCTCTATCCCCTGCATAAATTACAAGGTAAAGTTTATTACAATTTATTAAAAGCAATAGCCGAAATGATTCATTTTATAAAAGTTATATTACCATGTATAATAAATAAACTAGATGATACCCTGTCAAAGTCTCCATTTCTTCTTCTCTAAGCTCACTAATGCTACTGGTGTTTCACTTGGAACATATGAATGCAATATATATTTGTTTAATGCTCATTATATCAAGTTAACAAGTTAAGTGACAATTGTAATTCTAGTGTGTAATATTACAAGTAAATGGACAATTCTAGACACATGAAGTATTTTGAACAATCCAAACTCATAAATCCAAACAAATAAAGCAAAGAGGTTACAGTTTAAGAATCATGTTGAATGAGTTTTTAGTTCTTAGCATAGGTTGAGAAAAAGGTTTTTAAACAAACTGAACCAAACTAATTCAATAGGTTCAGTTATTAATAATACACATTCAAAAATACATTATACCTCTCAATCCTATTTCAAAATCAATCCAAATAGCCAAATCATATTTGGTGTAGTTGGAAAGACCAATTGATTCCAAAAGCCTTTGCTTCACCCCAATGATTCAAAGAACCATTTGTTCCAATCACAACACCAGCTGATCGCAATCATAAAACCAAATTAAAACTAAAATTAAACAATATACAAGTTAATATATACTAAATTACGCAACTCAACACACGTACCCAAGAAGCTTCACCAAAGATTCAATTTCCTAAAGCTTCACCAAAGGTTGAAGGATTCAGTTCCACCTAAGAAGCTTCACCTCCACCCGAAACTCCTACCAACATGATCACCTTCAACATCTGGGTCCCATCATAAAAAAATTAGTCACTCATTAGGATTTCTCAGTTCATATCAATGACTAATGGAAGCTTGGATTGAATCCTTACCAGGTATAGTCACCAATGCAGTTGGAATGGCTCGAATGGACACAAAATCGGGACGCTTCGCAATCTCAGGATGCGCTTTGCAATCACCGCTGCAATCATTGCCAGATTCACTATTGCAATCACCCCCACAATCGCCGTCAAATATAGATTAGCAATTGCAGGGGAGGAGTGTTTTGCAATGCTTAGCTTCGCAATGCAGAGGCCAAAGAAGGGGAAATCGTGGACCTTGCGATTGCGTTGCGATGCAGTGAAGAAAGCAAGGGTTTCTGAAGATGCGTTTGTGAGGGAAAAGGGAAAAATTTGGGGAAAATGACATTTTCGCACCTTTCCTTAACACAACTTTAAAACCCTTTCTCCAATTTCTTTTTTATTCTCGCGTCATTTGCGTCGGTCATCTCACGCTAGTCCTTAAATACTTAATGTTAAATTCAATCTTTTTTATCTCTTTTTATTGAACGAATGTTATATTTATTTTTTCTACTAAGCGTCGGCTAAACCCACGCTATATATTGAACAACATAATTGCGTCTGTTTTACGTCATTTTGACCGACGCTAATTGTGTCTGACGTGTGACCAACGCCTTATTTGGTAGAAAAACCAAATATTCTTATTCTTGTAGTGAATATTATTTACACTTTCAAATATCACTTTGTACATTATATTAAATGACAAGTATTAAAACAGTTTGATAAAGACTATTATATTATATTTTGTGATGACAAAATCTATAGTATTTTTTTAAATTCGTTACATGTATTTTATAGTGTGACATTTGATATAAAAAAAAAATATATATATATATATATATATATACAAAAGTAAGTGTCACTATGTACACAATTTTTTGTAGTATGTTGAGGAGAATATTTTTTATTGGTAATGAAATAGTTTTTTTTTTTTTTAAATTGACAACTGTCAGTTATTTTTTGGTTGACGTATGCAACGATTATTTTTTATCCTCAGAACCAATATTATTTTTTGTCAACAAATTGCTAGATTATTTTTCATATACTAATTGAGCAAACTTTCAACCAGCGTTAACTAAGATTGTATTTTTTATAAAGTCAGTTGTAGAAAATTTTCAATCAAAATTAAAATAAGAACTTAAAAAAAAATAAAAACCAACAAAGTTGTAAAAATAACCCTTCTTTTATTAAAATTAATTTTAAAAGTAACCCTAACCGATCTCAATCTAAATAACTATGTTCAATATCAATAATTTGACTGATAATAATCAAGAAACATCTTTGTTAATAGTAGTAAAAATAGTCTTAATAAACTTATGGCAAAAATTTGTCAGCAACCTAGATTGATTAGGAAAAGCATCCACGTTAATATTTTTACTTGTTAACAATGATTTCTTACTTAAATTTTTTTTTTTTTATCTTTAGTAGTAATAAAAATATTTTACCTAAAAATGATCCATTAAATTTAAACTGTCTTATCAAATAAAATATCGAAAAAAATAAAATATTTTTTAACATAAAGTTAATTCAAACTTGATATATTTAAATATGTTAAAAACTATGAAATTGGTATACGAAGAACATTACCTCTCTTATTCCAGCATGTATTTCCAATGTTAGAACGTTCATCGACCATCTTAGTTTCCGTCGACCACCTCTATTATTGTAACATTTTTCTTTATTTGAGGCATATCCTTTTTTCAATTCGCAATTGTTTGTTTGTTTTTATTTATTTCATTTTATTTTCTTTCTTTTCTTCTATCTTTATCTATTGCACAAAATTATAACGCTAATATTTGTGCCATCATTAGCATCAAATATACGATGTTTTTAAAGTAATAGCAAATGCACTTTGAAAGTAAAAGTTATTATCTAAAGTAAAAGCTATACACACTTCCATATGGTGTTAACAAATTGGAATATTTTTTTCTTGATATAAAAATACAAGGTTTTAATATGTTCCCGGCCGTAATATAATTATGTAAATTATATTAAATAGGAATGTCAAAATAGATTCTGAGTCAATTTAATTCACCATGCATTTAATTCAGGTTGAATTGGAAAAAAATTCAATTATTTACTATTTTTAATTTTGTAAGTTGATAATTTGATTTTTTTTTTAAATACTGATAAATAATATTTGAATAGCTTATAAATTTAATTTATTTATTATATAGGTGGACATTTTAGTTTTTCACTGGTATCTATATTACATAAATATATGAACACAATGATTATAATACTATAAATAAATAATTGAGTTAATATAGTTAGATTATACTCCAATAAATATATAAAATAAGTAAAAGAAAATCTTTAAGTGAGTCAACTTACTAACTCATTAATCTATGTTAAGTTAAACTGGGTTACAAAATTTTTTACTTTCTAAAAAGTGAGTGATTGAATTGATTCATTTTTATCAAATCCATGATGAGTTAACTCGTACAAGTAGGTTAATTCACTTTAACATCCCTAACCAAAAAGCACTGAACAATATAATTCCGTTCAAATAGTATTATCAAGAAAGTATTTAGGAAAACATCGACAAACCGAACTTAATCAATCACATGTTATCTTAAAAACTCTAATATTGGATCCAAGCACATCTCTTGTAAGAATATGTTGTTTCATTAGATTGACAAACATTGGAAGAAACAAATCAAACTACAACAAAAAACAATACTTAGGTATAACAATCAACATGCATTTCATTTATTATATTAGTAATTATCTGGAGTCCTATTGCATAGGGATTACAGAAATAAGAAATTCATTATAGTTGTAGAATAAGAAATGATGGACCATGTTGCCTGACTAGTCCTTGCCGTACCATGATTTTCTTTGAAGATCTTCAATTACTTTGTTATCCACTTGAAGAGCTCTGGCAAGAACCTCAACAGAAATAGGTGGAACAGCTTTAAACAAAGCATTTGCAACTATAACAGTTCCTGGATTTTGACTGCTAAGACCAGCAATAGCAACTGCATTGCCATATCCAATGTTGAGTTGGAAGTGAACGAGACCAATCGGGAAGACAAAGACATCACCCTTGTTCAACACTTTGGTGAAAAGACGATTTCCATCTTGATTCGAGGTTACAAATCCAACATAAAGTGTTCCCTCAAGAACTATAAGGATCTCTGTGCCACGAGGGTGGGTGTGGGGAGGGTTTAAACCCTTTGGTGCAAAATCTATGCGAGCCAAAGAAATGCCCAATGTGTTTAGTCCAGGTAGTTGATCAACAGCCACGGGAGTAACCTGTGCATTCAATGGGTTGTCGGTGTTCCCAGGTTCCACGTGTAGGAAGAAATCTTCCGCTTTCACAGTCTTAGGGTCTTTGCAAAATTTTCCATTCACAAACACTACAAATTATAAAGCATTGGTTAATATAATTTGAATAATATTTTGAAAAATGCATGGATATGAAAAAGGTATTATAACACCTAGTATAAACTTAAAAAGATAATACAAACAAAATTTTAATAAAGTTTGACAAACTACATTTTTAGGTAAAAAAGGTACTACTTTATTTCTATATTTTGATTAAAAAATAAAAATTAATCTATTTAATTCTATTTATAGAAAGTTTGTCAAGTCTGTAAAAAAATATTGTCAACAAATAATTTTTCTAAAAAGAAATATAATTCGTGTAGATAAAATAAAGATTTCTTCGTACCACCATCGGGTTCCTTGAGTGCCACACAAAAGTCTTGGAGGGGACTAGGGTCATAGGCAGACACAAGTGAGGAAGTGAGAGCCAAGACAGCAACAAGCAAGTAAACACCTTTCATTTTTTTTTTCCTTATGGTATACTCAAACGATTCTTCTGCTATGTAATGTTGTGAGAAGTGAGTTTTTGATTCATTTGGAGATCGGTATTTATAAGGATGAATCATTAATTTCTTTTCAGATTGTATTAACCGCAATTAATTTTTTATTTAATGACGAAACATTCCTTAACAACTACGTACGTGCTTGATCAAAGAGTAGAATAAGGAGATGCACCATGTGAAAAAGAAAACGCAAGTGTTTCGGTGTTACCTAATCACCTGGCTTTGCTTCTTATACTTATTCCAGTAATATTATTTTACGAAGGGATTGTCGTTAACTTAATCAAAGTGCAGTTTAGACTTTGTCTCAATATAGTATATTGATGTGACAATAGTTTAAATGGGTTGAATACGAAAATTTTTGTGAGGGACTGGGTCATACTTATCAATCGACCAATGTATATTGATCACGGCTAAACCTTCTGGGTCATACATAGAGACCATTTTTGATGCTGCTGTCAACAACTTCAGAAAATTACTACTAAAGCATTTCAATAGCAGAAGAGTGTTTGAAGATGTACATGATCTTCAAATCATCCACAAAATAAATTGGCCAAGTGAAAACCTTTTTTCCTTGGACTATGTCTCGCAAAACTTGACTTTGAACCATATTTCCCTATCATGAACCTAAAAGTGAATGATGAATAAATAAGTAAATATAAAATGATAAATTAACAACATTGACAATACTACGTATCTTTGAAATCATAATATTGGGAAATCCAAAGTAATCCTAGACTTTATTTCTCTTTGAGAGATTTTTGGATTCACTCCTTCTAGAAATTGTTCAAAGATTCTAATATTTATACACAATATTATGTTAATTATTATATACACACTACAAAAAAAAATAATTTTTATCAGGAGTTATTTTTTACATTTTCAGGGGTTTTAACCCTAACTAAAGGAATTATCTATGATTTGTTTTTTTCCTAGAAAACCAACGTCATTAACAGATTCCCCGTGATTTTGACTAACCTCTAGTAAAGTTGTACTTACTCGCGGTTTTGAAACATCTGGTGTTTACCGGCAGTTTGGAACCCCTAGTATTTATCAAGGGTTTGGAAACCTTAGTATTTACTAGCAGTTTTGGAACCCATGGTATTAACCGACAGTTTTAGAACCATGTTATTCACCAGCCGTGTTGAAATGCCTGTTATTTACTGGTCGACGATTCTAGAATCCTTGGTACTTGGCAAGGTTTTGCAAACCTCTACTAGTTATTTTAAACCCTTTATAATCTTTGACATTAATGAAAGCCCATTTTGAGTGTTTTTTACTCCAGTAATACGATTCATTATTTATTGATGTTTTTACTTATGTTCAAATTCCCTTAATTTTATTTGTAACACTTTTTTAATGCATATAATTCCTTAAACATATGATATAAAAAACAAAAAATTTGACATTTTGACATTTGTTTATAACTAGATATAACATTCATAAAAATAAGTAACATTGTTTATAAGTTCAAGGTAAATAATAAGTTTAAATGTTCAAACTAGTTAAAATATTGCAATATTTTAGTTCTTATAGTTTCAAAGTCAAACATAATGAAAGTTTAATAAGATTTTTCAACTATCAATCTTGATCTGAATCATTTGTTTCTTCATAAGAAATACTCCCTTAATCAGATACCTAATATAAAAAATAATCATAACTAGTACCATTCTTTAGAATATAAAATATATATTTTAATATACTAAACATTAAAATATTACCGATGTGAATGAAACACAGGAAAGTCATGAGGCAATTCTCCTTAATAGTTTTCTACAAAGAAACTCATCATTGTTTTCATTTCATTGACTTGTAATATTAATGAAGAAACCTATTTTAGAACATAACTGTACAGTATGCCCAATCGGTCAGTCGGCATACTGACCCTCAAGGTCTCACGGGTAAACGAACAACCGTGCCATAAAATTAAAGGACCAGCGGGCGAACGAATAACAGAAAGCTGCACACCATCGGTCAAACGGTTAGATAGGTAAATCACGACTTAACCATACTCAAGGGCCCATCGGTCCATCGGTGAAGCGGCAGCGATGGACCTTCTGACCTCAAGGGTCCATCGGTCCATCGGTGAAGCAGCAGCGATGGACCTTCTGACCTCAAGGGCCCATCGGTCCATCGGTAAAGCAGCAGCGATGGACCTCCTGACCTCAAGGGTCCATCGGTCCATCGGTGAAGCAGCAGCGATGGACCTCCTGACCTCAAGGGTCCATCGGTCCATCGGTAAAGCAGCAGCGATGGACCTCCTGACCTCAAGGGTCCATCGGTCCATCGGTGAAGCAGCAGCGATGGACCTCCTGACCTCAAGGGTCCATCGGTCCATCGGTGAAGCAGCAGCGATGGACCTCCTGATCTCAAGGGTCCATCGGTCCATCGGTGAAGCAGCAGCGATGGACCTCCTGATCTCAAGGGTCCATCGGTCCATCGATAAAACGGCAGCGATGGACCTCCTAACCTTTAATGCCAATCGGTTCATCGTTAGGACACCAGTGATGGTCGATCGGCCAAACACATCGATATCTTGTCAATGCCATCAACCCAATCAGGCAACCATCGGTCGCACGGTTATATTACTCAAGTTATTAATTATCGGTTAAACGGGTCACTAATCTTCATTAAGGTTTCATTGGGCCGTGATTAAGGAACCTTAATCACAGGCCCATATCCAAAGCTATAAATAGGGCCCAAAGGTAGGTTGGTAAGGACATTAATTACGCATTTATTATAACTGATTTCCGATAAACCGACCGGTCCCCTTTCTAACTTAAGCATCGGAGTACTTTAGACAGGTACCCCGATCGTCATCCCAACCGATCGAACTGAGGAGTGGATTTCGTTGAAGTTACTGTGAAGGAGAAAGGCAACGTCAAGTTTAGAGATTCTCGTAGTAGGCTCTTGGTCCCTACACCCCGAAACATTTTGGCGCCCACCGTGGGGCCGAGCGGTCTCCTTTGAGAATTTACCCATATGGTGACCACGAGGAACAGAAACAGCAACATGGACGGAGGAAGGTTAGCAGATGATCAAGCGGATACTAGGGAGATGATACGTTTGATGCAACAAAGGATGGATGAGATGCAGAGGAACTATGAAGCACAGGTGCAGATTTTACGAGAGGAGAACGCCATCTTAAGGCGGAAGGAGGACGGAGTCCCTTCGACGCCGACCGTACCCGATCCGAACAGGTTGAGTCGAGTACAGCAGCATCGGGACGCCGAGCGGGTGGAGAGCCGTCTCCCACTTACGGGGAATGAGCAATCACAACCAGCTCGGGTTGAAAGGACGCAAGGCTCAGGGGGAAACCCATCACACACGGTGGCGGAAAGTTCAGGAGCGAACAACGGGGCCCGGCCGTCACGGCAGCCGATACCCGTGTCGGGGTCCTCCCCCTTCACCTCATATATCTTAGAAACACCGCTGCCGGAGAAATGGAAAATGCCGATCTTTGACAAGTACGACGGCACGACCGATCCGGACAACCACTTGCGGGTTTTCATGCATCAGATGATGTTTCATGCTGTCAGCGACCCCATCTGGTGCCGAGTTTTCTCAACATCGCTGACCGGGGAGGCCTTGGAGTGGTTCTCTGAATTACCGACCGGCTGCATCGACTCGTTCGCTTCTCTGAAAGCAAGGTTCAGCACACAATTCGCGCCCCTGAAACCGGCCATTCTGACGGTCGACAATCTGGTCAACATCCGACAGGAGGACGGGGAATCACTGAGGAGCTACCTCGATCGGTATAATCGTATGTCGGTCAAGATAAAAGGTCTCAGCGACGAGATCGCGCGGCACCACTTCTCTTACGGACTCCAGCCAGGGGTCTTTGCGGACAAGATAAGCCGCAAGAAGCCGCAGACAATGGAGGAGATGAGGGAACGCGCGGCTAAGTTTATACAGATGGAAGACATGCAGGAGTTTCGGGTAAAGAAGAGGGAGAAGGAAGATGCTGCGCTCCCTAAGCCAGTTGTCCCTAGACCGAGCAAACCTACAACTCGACCCACCGAGCGGAAACTACCAAAGTTCACAACTTATACCCCTCTGGCGGTCCCCCGAGCCAAAATACTGCAGGAAGCCTTTAGCGCTGATTCGCTCCCAGCGATCAGGAAGAAACCTCCACCACCCGATGCCGACGGGAGCAAACATTGCCAGTATCATCGGACCATCGGGCATACAACAGAGGAGTGCCACACGCTCCGCGACAAAATAGAAGAGCTCATTCGACAGGGACACTTGAAGAAATACATCCGGCAAGATCGCCCCCAGCGGAGTCCAGTGATGAACCGAAGCCCGAGAAGAAGAAACCCCCCAACCCGATCGGAGAAGAGAAGGGAGCCCGAGCGCGAGAAACATGGGAGAGCACCGTCCCGATCACATCGAAGCCCGAGGAGAAGCCGTAGTCGCAGCCAAGAAAGACCCCTGAGGGGTTACATCAACACCATCTCCGGTGGCTTCGCCGGAGGGGGATCAAGCTCCGCAGCCCGAAAGAAGCACGTTCGGGCATTGAAGTCGGTCCACCTTGTTGAGAAGAAGATCCGGTCGATGCCTCCCATCACTTTCACGAACGACGACTTCAAGGCGCCCGATCCCGATCACGACGACCCGATGGTCATCTCGCTAGAGGTGGCCGAGTATGGGATCGGGAAGGTGTTGGTCGATCAGGGAAGCTCTGTCAACATCTTATATTGGAAGACTTTTCAGAGGATGAACCTCTCCGAGGACCTGATCGTGCCATACAACGAGCAGATAGTCGGCTTCTCGGGCGAACGGGTGGACACAAGAGGATACGTGGATCTCCGCACCAGGATCGGCTCACGGAAAGACGGTCGGGAGGTAAGAGTTAGATTCCTGTTAGTTGAAGCTAACACCTCCTACAATGTGTTGCTAGGGAGGCCCTGTTTGAACGCTTTCGGAGCGATCGTGTCTACCCTTCACCTAGCCATGAAGTTCCCGTCGGACAGGGGAACTATATGCACGGTACATGCAGATCAACAGGTCGCCAGGCAATGCTACGCTGCAGGGTTGAGGATCAGGCCTCACAGCCGACCGCGTAAACAACATCGGTCGGAGGTGGCGATGACGGACCTGGATCCCCGAACGAACACAGAGGATCGGCTACAGCCGGAAGGAGAGACCAAGGAGATCCCCATCGGCAGCCAGCCCGGACAACTCACGAAGATAGGGGGAGCCCTGAGTGCGGAAGAGGAAGAACTTATCGGCGCTGTGATCCAAGAAAACAGGGACCTGTTCGCCTGGTCGAGCGCTGACATGCCGGGCGTCCATCCAGACGTGATGTCCCACAAGCTCGCTATCTTCCGGGAAGCTCGGCCAGTCGCCCAGAAGAAAAGAAAGATGGGAGAAGAAAGGCGGAAGGCGGTCGAGGAGGAAGTAAAAAAGCTAGAAGGAGCCGGCTTTATCAGCGAAATCAAGTACACGACATGGCTAGCCAACGTAGTCATGGTGAAGAAGTCGAGCGGGAAGTGGAGGATGTGTACTGACTTCACTGATCTGAACAAAGCTTGCCCAAAGGACACGTATCCCTTGCCTAGCATCGATCGGCTGGTAGATGGGGCCTCGGGGCACAACTTCCTCAGCTTTTTGGACGCCTATTCAGGGTATAACCAGATCCCCATGTATGGTCCGGACCGATCAAAAACGGCATTCATCACAGACCGGGCAAACTTCTGCTACGAGGTTATGCCGTTCGGTCTGAAGAACGCGGGGGCTACCTATCAGAGGTTGATGGACCGGGTCTTCCGGGGGCAGATCGGTCGGTCCATGGAGGTCTATGTGGACGATATGGTCGTAAAGTCGCAGACTGCTGAAGACCACGCCCGCGACCTCGGCGAAGTCTTCCGCCAGGTGCGAAAGTATAACATGCGTCTTAACCCCGAGAAATGCGTCTTCGGCGTGCCGGCAGGAAAATTTCTAGGTTTCATGCTGACCGCCCGAGGCATAGAAGCGAACCCGGACAAGTGCACTGCTATCGTGGAGATGAGGAGCCCTAAGAATTTGAAGGAGATTCAGCGTCTGATGGGGCGGCTGACCTCTCTGGCGCGCTTTCTGCCCAGGCTGACAGAGAAGGTCAAGCCGATCCTGAAGATCATGAAGAAGCAAACCGCAGAGAAGTGGAATGACCAGTGCGAGGCAGCTTTTCAGCAGATAAAGGAAATGATCAGCACTCCCCCAATCATGAGCTGACCGGTGGAAGGGCTGCCCCTGCAATTATACCTATCGGTCTCAGACGACGCGATCAGTGCAGCCCTGGTACAAGAAGCCCCGGAGCAGCGGCCCGTTTACTTCATTAGTCGAGTTCTACAGGGCGCGGAGACGAGGTATCAGTTAATAGAGAAGATAGCTTTGGCGTTGTTGACGGCTTCTCGACGGCTACGCCAGTACTTCCAGAGTCACCAGGTGGTCGTACGAACCGACCATCCAATAGCCAAGATACTCCGAAAGCCTGACTTGGCCGGAAGGATGATCGCCTGGTCGGTTGAGCTGTCTGAGTTCGGTCTCAAGTACGAACCCAGAGGATCGGTCAAAGGGCAGCATCTGGCCGACTTCACAGCCGAACTCCACGGATCGGTCACTCCGTCCGACCAAACGTGGGTACTCTACGTTGACGGGTCGTCAGACAAACGAAGTGCGGGGGCAGGAATTGTTATTGAAGGACCGAACGGTCTCTCAGTAGAGCACTCCTTGCAGTTTCAGTTTAAAGCCTCAAATAACCAGGCAGAGTATGAAGCGCTGATCGCCGGATTAACACTAGCAAAAGACTTAGGCGCAATGAAGCTGAGGTGTAACACCGACTCTAAGCTGGTGGTCGGGCAAGTGAAGGGAGAATATCAGGTTAAGGATGATCTACTGCTCCAGTACTATCACAAGACTATCGAAACCATGAAGGGGTTCGAGGAGGTGACAATCCAACACATCCCCCGAGCGGAGAACGCCCGAGCCGACAGGCTGTCGAAGCTGGCAGACGGAAAAGAGAAGGGTCAGTTGAAGACAATTATCAGGCAGACCCTGGTGAGACCTTCGGTGGGAGAATGCGCCGCGGTAGAGCGATCGGCTGATTGGACTACCGAGATGCGAGAGCTCTTAAGGAGGTACGAGGCTGGGGAAGAAATCAGACCGACGGAGAGAAGGCGAGCGCTCCGGTTCGTGATCATCGGAGACGATCTATACAAGAGAGGATTCACAGCGCCACTCTTGAAATGCCTCGCAGCAGACGAAGCAGAATACGTCATGAATGAGGTCCATAACGGTATCTGCGGGATGCATACCGGACGGAGAACGATGAAAGCCCGGATACTCCGAGCGGGTTACTTTTGGCCGACCATGGAACAAGATTGCGAAGCTGTGGTGCGCAAGTGCGCAGGATGCCAAGCCCACGGAAACGACATGAAGAAGGCTCCGACCGAGTTACACAGTTTGACAGCCCCGTGGCCGTTCGCTCAATGGGGGATGGACATCGTCGGACCTTTCCCAGTCGGCCGAGCGCAGAAGAAGTTCATACTCGTAGCAGTCGACTACTTCACTAAGTGGGTCGAGGCAGAAGCTCTGGCCAATATCACCGCTCGGCAGGTCCATTCCTTCGTCTGGCGCAATATCATATGCCGCTTCGGTCTTCCGCATACGATCATCACGGACAACGGTCGTCAGTTCATCGATAAAAAGCTGAAGGACTTCTACAAGCAGGTAGGGATAAGGCATGTTACTAGCTCGGTCGAGCATCCCCAAACTAACGGCCAGGCTGAGGCCATGAACAAGGTGATAGTGGCCGAGCTGAAGAAGAGATTGGGAGAAGCCAAAGGAGCATGGGTCGACGAGCTGCCGCAAGTCCTGTGGGCCTACCGATGCACGCCACACGGGACGACCGGAGAATCCCCTTTCAACCTGACATACGGAACAGACGCCATGCTGCCGGTCGAGGTTGGAGAGCCGACCCTTCGGCGGGAGATGCAAGACCTCGAAGTAAATTGTGGAAGGCTACGCGAGGAATTGGACTGGGTGACCGAACGAAGAGAGCGAGCAACCGTTCGGACTGAAGCATGTAAGAGAATGGTGGCCAGGAGGTAAAACGCGAAGGTCAGACCGAGAAGTTTTGTCAAAGGAGATTTGGTTTGGAGAAAAACCAACGACGCGCGAAAGAAGTCGACACAGGGAAAACTAGCACCAAATTGGGAGGGCCCGTTCCGCGTGACTGAAAGCTTGCAGAACGGAGCCTATCGGTTGGAGCACCTGAGCGGGAAGGAAATACCCAACACGTGGAACGCGTCACACCTCAAGATGTATTACAGTTAATTATGAATAAAATGAGCGTTTCGTGCAACTTTATCTAACTGCACGGCCGATGGGGCTCCCTACGGGACCCAAACAAAGCCTGACCGATCGAGGCAGGGACTTCCAAGAGGAAGTCCCACTCCGTCAGCACCGATCCTAGCGATCCAAACAAAGCCTGACCGATCGAGGCAGGGATTTCCAAGAGGAAGTCCCGCTCCGTCAGCACCGATCCTAGCGATCCAAACAAAGCCTGACCGAATGATGCAGGGACTTCCAAGAGGTAGTCCCGCTCGGTTAGCACCGATCCATGCGATCAATTTACCCCACGGGTAAACAAGCGACGCGAGCTGTCTTGATAAACCAGGTATAACACCAACGATCTAAAAGAATAATTGAACGCGCAAAAACCCACAGTGCATGACTTAGCGCAAGAAAGTAAAATTAACAAGTTAAGCAGTTACAAAGTCGATCGCCCATAATAAGAAACGACAAAAGTATGGCCGATCGCCAACGTTAAGAAATAACGATAAGGGCAAGGCCGGCCGCCATCGCAAAGCAGTATAAATGTGTGAAAGCGTGAAGGATGCAACGAATGAAATAAACGAAGGCTAGCAAATTTACATAAGTGTTTGTCAAAAAATAACCTAATAACCGAGCGAACGCGATCAATCCAACGGTCGATCGGGTTCGATCGGTTATATCAAAATATACATGCAAAAATAAAGAAAATTTTATGCTGGAGGATCGTTGGCTTCATCTAACCGGTCGAAGACCCGCTCCACCTTCCCATCGACCACTCCCATATGCACATCGAATCGGTCGGGGTCGCATTTATAATAGAAGGCCGCCAGATCAACGGCCCTCTGGAAACCCAACTCATACTGAGCAAAAACTTGCTCATCGGCCACCTCCAGCTCCTCCTCAAGCTCCTTGACCTTCTTCTGCATGTCTGAAGCTGAACCGACGGCGCCCAGGTGCTCCAGAGATAGATCATCAAAACGGCGCTGGAGCTTGCGCAGTTCGTCGGCGGCTTCAACTGCTTTGACCTGCTCCGCCTTGGCCCGATCGTCAGCAGCCTTGACCCGATCGTCAGCAGCTTTCAGCAGCCCAGCACACTTGGCATGCTCAGCCTTAATGCCGTTAAGCCGATCAAACTGGGTCTTCAGATCGGCTGCGGACGCTTTCACCTCTGTCAGCTCAGCCTTTGCCGCCGCCAGCTCCTTCTCCAAGTCCCCAATCCTGCTCCGCTCGGGACGAGGAAACTTAGAGCATAAAGCAGCCAACCGGAGGGAGAGTTCCCCAGCGGTCCGAAGGGCGTCCTCCTCGGTTGCATCCTTCAAAGCTTCAGTTATTCGAGGTCCCAATTGGAGGATGACCTCTTTGTCCAGATCGGCACCGCCACCGAGGAAAGTGTCGGCCAAAGACAATGATTCCCCGTGCTTTTGTTTCTTGAACGGGGGGACGACCGGGGGGTCTTGTCTTCTGGACTTTTTGCCTTTGTCCCCGGCAACAGCGGCGGTACCAGAACTCGGCCGCTTCATGACTATGCGAGGCCGTGAGACCGTGCCAGAAGTGCCCGCGGAAGCGACGGTAGGAGCATCCTCACCGGTCGGAGGGGCGGCTGGAACGGTTGAGAGTGGAACCACTTCCTCAGCGGTATCTCTCCCCCGGCGTCGAGCCTTGGCACGAGCGGCGAACTCAGCGTTGGCAGCGGGCGTTCGAGCCATAATATCTGCAAAACGACAAAACAATTAAGTTAAACTGCGACCAAAATAGACGATCGGCAATATCAGAACAACTAACCATAAACCGCCCCCGATAGGTCGGGGGAGCGGATGCATTGGATCAGCGGCCGCGGGTGGATCTTGTCGGGTAGGGTCTTAAGGACTGCCAGGTCAGCCCGCTCGGCCGGCGTCATCAGGTCTTCAGACCAGGCATCGGTGGGAGGAGGGAAAGCCGTCCAGTAGAGGGGGAATTTAGGGCGATCCTGCTCGTCGAAGAAGTGCTTCCTTCCCTTGCTAGTAATCGCCACTTTAAAGAACCCGTTCTTGAAACCTTTGTACGACGCGAGGTAAAGAGTGAATAGGCTCTTGTTCGCCCCCAAGAACGAGACCCAACCCTTGGACGCCGTCGGTCGGGTCTTATAGAAATGGAGAAACAAAGGCATGGTGGGTGTGAGACCGGCCGCCCGACAAAGAACGTCAAATGCCTGCATGGACGCCCAGGCGTTCGGGTGAATTTGCGTCGGCGCACACTGAATCTGGCGAAGGACGGCCATCTGCCAATCGGCAAATGGAACGCTCAAACGTAGATCTTGGAAGAGACAGGCGTACATGTAGAAGAAGTCCAGCTTCGCCTCCCCCTTCCCATGGCATACTCTCTCATTACCGGCGCAGATCTTAACCCGAAGTTGCCGATCCTCCACCTCCTCGCTAAAGATTCTTGTCCGCTCGACCAGATCCCCTATGTCGTTTCCCCAACGAAATCTGGTCACAAGTGTGCGCGGCTCATAAGGGGCCCAATCGTAACCCGATATTTCCGGCAGATTGACGTCATCCCCCTCGTCGTTTACGTCGATCCCGATGAGGTCCCCACTTTCATCAGAAGCAACAGCCTGCTCAGCCACCTCCTCGATCGGTTGCTCGGCATCAGAGCTGCCGCTTAAAAGTATTGGCGAATCTGTGCTGCTCGACACTCCCCCGAGCGAAGTCCCCGACTCAGAAGACTCAAATAATGCGGAAATCGACCCGGCGTCCCCTGACCACCCGACCGCTCCACCCGACGGATCATCTGAACCCGATGCGCTTGAAGACATTTTTTACCTGCAGAGAGAGAAAAACGATCGGTGGCTTGGCTAGAAAGAGAAAGGAAAGCGTGAAAATAACGGCAGCCACACAATCCTATTTATAGGGGGGACCAGGTGACACGTGGCAGCCTCAGGACCCTACGATCACATTCAGATCAACGGCCGCAGCTTCACGACGCTTCAAATCCTAACTGCCAGGCACGATCCACGAGGCAATGTAACCGTTGAGAAGCACCATCGGTCAACCGGCACCACGGTCCACAAAAAACCTCTTCGACTCTTTTACATCGCTCGAGGCTGGGGGGGCTTGTGTACAGTATGCCCAATCGGTCAGTCGGCATACTGACCCTCAAGGTCTCACGGGTAAACGAACAACCGTGCCATAAAATTAAAGGACCAGCGGGCGAACGAATAACAGAAAGCTGCACACCATCGGT
>Ga0214542_1000651_pt1 | contig 64881 bp, 22 predicted proteins | sample CNSS1metaG_FD_160096 | JGI IMG/M metagenome (GOLD analysis project Ga0214542, IMG submission 160096) | Root nodule microbial communities from cowpea collected in UCLA plant growth center, Los Angeles, California, USA - CNSS1 | ecosystem: Host-associated > Plants > Roots > Nodule | place: USA...
TGAATATTTCATAATATTATGTTTTCTTTACCGTAATTTTTTTTCTTTTATAAAAATTAATAGTGAAGTAGTTAGAACACGGGTACGGGTATGGGTACGAGATTATACCCGTTACCCGGTGGGGATGAGGATGGGAAAAAAGTTTGATACCCGTTGGGTTTGGGTATGGGGATGATGATGAATTTTTTATGCGGGGATGGGTATGGGATAGCGAAACCCGTCCCCGCCCCGTCCCGTTGCCATCCCTACTTCCGATAATATATTTTGACTTTCAGACATTAATTTCTGATAATATATTTTGATTTTGAAAAATCGATTTCTGATAAAATATTTTTACTTCCAAAAGTAATTTGAAGATGTCGTGACTTTACTTGAATGATAAAAAAAGTAATTTTGAGATTTAAAAAAAAGGTTAGAGACGTAGAAAAAAATTTTGAGGTACAGGAAGAAAGAGGCCAAGGAGATGGAGAAACACAGCAGCGGGAAGAATTCTTGATCACCCTGCACATGCCCAATACAAAAGCTCCAACTTCTTGCACACGCATAGGACTAAAACAGGTTTAATGATGCACTCAACCTAATAACCAATGGAGAGAGAAAAAACGTACAAGAGCTCATATCATGACACATGTTATTTTATGATTTTTTTATTTTTTCTAAATTTACTTTTTTTTAAATTTATTTATTTCTTAATTAAAAAAATTCACGTGTCAAGCCAATATCATGTCAATTTTTAATATTCAATTTGGTCATAATATTCTATTTGTTTTCAATTTGGTCCTATTTTTTTTTTTAATTTAGCATTTTTGTTCATTTTCAAATTGAGACAAAATTTAATTTGTATATAATGTTATATGGATATTCTTATTAAAATACATATTTTTATTAAATAATTTTAATTTAGAATTTTAGTTTAAAATTAAAATAAAAAAGCAATAACACCGTTAATTTAAAACTTTAACAGGTTAAAAATATTTAATTTTAAACCAACTATAATTTTAAATTAAAAATATTTAATAAAAACATGCATTTTAATAAGAATATCCATATAGTATTTATATACAAATTATATTTTGTCTCGATTTGGAGAAGAATAAAAATGTTAAATTTTTAAAAAAATTAGGACCAAATTGAAAACAAATAATAAATATTATGACCAAATTGAATATAAAAAAGTGACTCTGACACGTGGCATGATATTGACGTGAGACGTGGATTTTTTTAAATTAAAAATAAAATAAAAGAAAAATAAAAAATCACAAAATGACACGTGGCATGATATGAGTTTAACACATGTATATTTAAAAAAAATAAAAAAATATAAAATGACATGTAACAGTTATTGTTCACATCCGTAAACTATTTTAACGGTATTAGCAAAAAGGATCAAATTGAATAAAATTGACGAATATTAAGACCAAATTGAAAAAGAAAAAAAAGTATGACCACATTGAAAAAACCAAACGAAAACTATGACCAAACCATTATTTAAGCCTTAATATTAATTTTACAAATTTAATATTAAAAATAAATTTACCTTAATAATAATATTAGTTATAAATTTACAGAATGGTTAAATTAATAAAAATATAATCACTAGTTTTTAATTTAAATATTAATTTAAAGTTCTTTTTGCATATTTACATTATATTTTTATGTTTTAATCTAATACATACGCAACTTTAAAATATTAATAAATTAAAAATATTTACTTTGGCTACGAAAAATAATTTGGTCAATAATTTAAAATAATTAAATCAACAAATTCAAATTAAATATTAATAATAATTTTATAAATATAATATTATTATAATAATAACTAAAATAATAATAATGATCTATACTTTTATACTATGTGACGATGATTCAATTCATTTGGTTTTATTCTTTGTATATTTCTTTTATTCTAAATTTATCCTTTATTAACTGTTTTTATCTTTTAATTGAATTTTTTTTATTAATTTGACTGTTTTTTAAATTCGACATTTTTTAAATTATTTTAATTTATAAACAACTTTATATAAATATAACATAAATTTAAAAGACAGTCAAAATAATCTTTTAATTTTAATTACATTACAACTAATTGTTCTATTAATAGCTTATTAGTACTGTACTGACAAATATATGTGTTTTAATAAAATAATTTCATTGGCATTTTAATTAGAATTTCAAACTATTTTTTATTTTTAACGAAACTGTAAAATTCATTCAGTAATAAAAAATTTCTCGATTAAAATTTATTGTTTTGAAGAAAAAAATTCTATTTATTATTGTATAATTTTAAATTCTTTTTCAGTATTATTATTTTGGCAAAAGTTGGGTTGGATAAATGTCTTACAAAAACGGTATATACTGTTGTGGGAAAATATTCTTCAAGCAGAGTACATTAACAAGTTGGTAAATTCCCCCATTCAAAAACTTTTAACAAATTTAACAAAGTTTCTAAAAATAGAATTAAAATAAATTAATAAAATAATGTTTTTTACCTAAATAGGAAATTTTGTCAAAAACTTTGTTAACCTATCATAACTCTTCAAAAAATTAGAACTGAGTCAAAACTTAACTAAAAGAAATAGGTTTGTGTTGTTAATGAAATTTAATGAATATAAATTTATGACAGAATAATAGTATATAAAACATGTTTACTTTAATTGAAAACGTTCCCTTTTTAATAAATGTCTTAAACCATTTAAGAAAGAAATTATTTAAAATAAGATAAAATATTATTTTATTCAAAAGTTAGAACAAAGAAGGAATAACTTGGGAATAGAAAACTAAACGACCACGTTCCATACAGAAGGAATAAAACCCTAAATATACTCTTATTCGTATTGGATATCCAAAAACACCCGCGAATATTCTCTTCCTCGTTACCCTTATACCAGTCACACGATTCCTCTTCCCTCCTTTTAACCCCACCACTTCATTCTTCACCACATTCACTTTCTTCCCTTACCATTCTCATAACTTTCTCAAAGTTTCTTTCTTTTTTTTTTTCTCTCTCTGATCTCTTCAATCTGTTATCGGAACCATGAAATTCGGAAAGAGCCTGAGCAACCAGATCGAGAAAACACTGCCTCAGTGGCGCGACAAGTTTCTCTCCTACAAGGAACTGAAGAAGAAGTTGAAACTCGTGGAAGCCGCCCCCAAATCCTCCGAGGAGCGCCCAGTGAAACGCGCAAGGGTCGATGCGGACATGTCCGTGGAGGAAATTGACTTCAGGAACTCGCTCGAACAAGAACTCCACAAATTCAACACCTTCTTTGAGGAGAAAGAGGAAGAGTGCATCATCAAATTGAAGGTAGGTTTAGTTTATTCATCGTTCATTAGAGTTTTCATTTTCTTTTTTTTCTCATTGCTTAAATACCCCTTCACTCAGCTTTTTTCAGATTGTTTATTGTGTGATTTGTTTTTTGTAAAATATTTCGAATTATATTAATTGAAAATTCTTAAAATTAAACTGTTAACAAATTGATATCTGGATAGCTTTGGAATCTGATGCGAATATAGTTGGAATAAACCTTTATGTTATTAATAAAATAAAAAATTGTTAATATAAAAATGTATGTAAATGATAGAAGTGTTTTAGTTATCAACTTGATAATGAGAAGCGGATACCCCTTAATATTAATACAGAGGGATACCATAGTAAGTTTTACAGAATATTATAAATTAATGTGACGTACATTTTTTTAATATATTCAATGTAAAACACTTTACCACTTAAAATAATTGACATGAATAATGATGAAAATAATGAATTATAATTGAATGACTGGATTGACAAAATTAATCTTTTATGGGTTCTTAACTATGTAAGCTATGCTGCAGAATTTGAATTTTTTTTTCATGTATACATTTTGTGTTAATATCTTTCTTTTATTTAATTCCAGTTCTATAAATAATATCTTGGTATTAATTGTTATTGTTTTCTATATCTGATTACTAAAATATTAATCATTGAAAAATTATATAAAGTTTAATTTTATAAATTAATATTTTCTAAGAAAATGATTTTATTTTTTTAAATTACTAATTTAACAATCCAATCTAATTGAATGATAATTAGGTCAGATTATTAAATACAAGAAGATAACCCTTACCTAATGCAGTCCAATTAAGTTTAACTGAGATGAATTGAAAATTTGGCAGCACCTTTAGCTTAATAAAGAGCACCCTAGATTTGGCGCGCAAGTAACAGTGAGTTGTGGTTGAAATGTGCAGGAGCTACAAGATAGGGTTGCCAAAGTAAAAGATTGTAATGAGCAGTTAATGGAAATTCGCAAGGAAATTGTGGATTTCCATGGAGAGATGGTCTTGCTCGAAAACTATAGTGCTCTTAACTACACAGGTACATTCAACTTTTCACATATTAATATGTTCTTACATAAGATTGCTCACAATAGGCACTATTTTTTTGACATCTGAACTGAAGCATGCTATCTAACCCAATGCATGAGTTGATCACAATAACGAATTCTGCAATTATTCCGGCGTTAAATTTTCGAAGATCACATCAACTAAAAGTGAAATGCCACAACAATTGAACATACCAAATTGATATCTCGCCTTTTAAAGCTCGGACATGGTCCTATAACCAAAGACAGAGACAAAAGTTGTTGCTTCAAATTGAATAGCTTTATAGTAGTGTTTTGAGTCGAAAGTACTTTCTGCTAAATTGAAGTTTGGTTTGCCTAAGATTCATCTCAATGCTTCAATTTTGTGTGTACAGGACTAGTGAAAATACTGAAGAAGTATGATAAGAGAACCGGTGCTCTCATTCGCTTGCCTTTCATTCAGAAGGTCTTGCAACAGCCTTTCTTCACCACTGACCTGCTCTACAAACTTGTGAAGGAGTGTGAAACAATGCTGGATCACCTTTTTCCGGTGAACGATCCTTCGATTTCTGGGGAAGCTGAGGGGTGTGAAGCTTCAACTTCAACTTCAACTTCAACGAACACAAAGAATAATGATGATCTGGTGATGCCTAAAGAGTTAGCAGCCAACCAGCACATTGATGAGAGCCTCTACATGAAGAGCACCATTACAGCTTTACATGTTTTGCAGGAAATTAGAAAGGGAAGCTCAACAGTAAGCATGTTTTCATTGCCACCGCTGCAGATGAGTGGTTTGGAAGAAACATGGAACAAAATCCCAATTCTGGAACAGACAGCTAAGTAACCTGCCATCAGAGTTCACCTTTTTTTTCTTTCATTTCAAAATCCAGTGCCTCAGATGTAACATGCCGCAGATAGCAAACAACACGGATGTAAAATGCTGAAGATAGAGAATATATATTGACACAAAAGAATTATATACTCATATAAGAAAGACCAAAAACCTTCTCCAACTATGATCATGTGCAAAACAATGTATCTATACTTGAAGCTCACATACAAACACTTTATACGCACACATGTCTCATAGTTGGTCAGAGTTCCTTGAATTTGGCTCTGTAGTTATAAAACTTGGAGTTTATAGAAATTGTGATGTTTTGACATTTTTCCCGCGCTCTAGTCTGGGCATAAATTTAGTTTATAATGTTATTGGATCCTTCTGTATAGTAATGATAAAATGTGAGTTCATATACTTGGGAGAGAAAATGGGTATCAGACGTAGAAGGCAACTAAAGATTAAGGAATAAATTGCAGAACATTTCTTAGATAAGGAAGAGAAACTTATGATTTGATGATGTAAATTGGATCATAAAACAGTTGTAATTGTTCTTAGCAAACATGGCATGTTTATATGCTGCTGAATAAAATATAATCTAGAAAAGAACAATAAAAAGGACAAGGTATTCATTTACATTTGTACAAGTAGATTATTTCATGGATTATCAAGTAAGAAAAAACGTATTCTCTCTATCATTTTTGTTAGAATATGCCGCAAACATTTGGGTTGGTGCGAGAAGCGTTTAGATTGTGAAGATTCTTGTCTAGCTTATACAGTAAGGCTTTTACTTCCTGTACCCCACAACTTTTTCACACATCCTTCAAATCTTTAAAATAACATTTTAGCTATTGTAAAAGTGATTTTCAAATTACGTGTTCTAACTATTTTTCAGAACAAGCTTTTCAAAATTTTCAAAATAAGATTTTCTCAACAAAAGTTTTCGTATACATTTCATTCTAGAACAAACTTTTTGGAATTTCCGAAATATGATTTTCGGAATGAGATTTCCCCTACAAAATTTTTACAATGCATTTCATGTATTCCAAAAAAAGTGTGTTGGTGGTGCAGCAGTAGGGTGCAGTTAGTAATCATGGGATGCAGAAAGCAACAGCCTAACAACAGACATCTTCGTGAAGTTGATTCCGTACATAAGGAACACTATACAACGCTGTTTCTAGAGCCCAACAAAAATTTCAAAGTTTCTTAAATTAATGTGCACGAATTTCACCATTTTTTTGATTGATAATATGCTTTGCATAATCCGATCAAATTATCTATTTTGATCAAACTAATATTAATATATATATATATATATGTATGTATATAAAATATAAACAATTAGATTAATAATTAAAATTATTATTTGTATATTATAAAGTATAATGAAAGGTGTTATAACTATTTTACCATTTTAGATGTTTTGTTTCTAAAATTTATTGACCTTCAAAAATATTCAAGTGTGCTTCCCATTTTATTTGCACTTATAGCATTGGATATTCTAATAAGATTTATTCGTGATGCATGTACAAATCCTTTAGGGTACAACAAAATCTTCATGAATTTCTCTAAGGATTCAGAAATAGCAAGAACTACTCTGTTTATAGAGTAAAAAATAAATAAACCTAAGTTTATCAAATAATAAGAAAAGAGACAAAAGAGCTTGAAAGATCAAGAACAATGAAAGTGTCTAATATGTGTTTGTCACCAACATCCAAGCTCAGTTTTTATACTAGCCCCCAAACCCAATTTTTGCTATGATTTACAAGTTTAGTTTTCTCAGTGGATCCCAAGATCAGTTTTCACACTTGTCCCCAAGTTCAATCTCTACCAAATTTTGGTTCTATATTGGTCATCATATTTGTTTTGGATTTATTTTTTTCCCTCATTTATTTGCTTTGTTTCTTTTTTGAACCCAAACAAAATTATACTTTTAATTTTAAATTTTCATATTATCTAATAAAATTTAGGTTTAATTAGTCGAATAATACCCACTTTTGTTCAGAAGTTTCAATTTGGTATCCGCTTTTAAAAAAAGTTCAATTTCGTCCCAACTTTTAAAAAAGTGTTTCAATTAGATCTTTTTCAGAAAAAAATTATTGGTACCTTGGCACTAACAATACCACGTGTCACATTAAGGATTTGACACGTGACAATTTTTTTTTTTAAATTCAAAAACAAAATTAAAAATTAAAAAAATTAAAGGCTGACACGTGGCACGCCGTTAACAGCGTTAATAATTTTTTTTAAAAAGACTTAATTGAAACATTTTTTTAAAAATTGAGACGAAATCGAAATTATTTTAGAAGCAGATACCAAATTGAAATTTCTGAATAAAAGTAAGTACTATTCGACTAATTAAACCTAAAATTTAAATACATAGGACAACAAACTTTGTTTGGAAGACTCGAGAAGATCAAAAGAAAAAAAGAGAAGACTAGCGCAACAAAACGTTCCAATGAGCAAGGTTGACAGTGTATGGGAGAATACAACACAAAACCTAGACAACTTTTTCCCCAAATGAAGCCTATGTGAAAACAATTTCAAATCACTCTCCAATTGAGACCACCGTGGAATAAAAATTTAAACTTAAAAAAAAAACTTAATGCCATGTCACATGCCACGTAAGGGAAAAGAATTGTTACACTATCATTTTGGTTGTCTTTGAACCAAAGATGAAGAAAGAAACCATAGAGAAATAGGAAGTAATTACCATTTTTCCAATAAGAACAACAATAACCTTGAAAGGGTCCATAGTGATAGTTCAACTTCAAAATATGATACCCTCATTTGACGAAGACCTTTGTAACTCTACACCAATGACAAAACCCAGAAAATGGTTCCATGTGATCTTGAAGAACAATTTGACGAGTTATCTTTCATGTAATTATTCATATTTTTTTTAATTTAATTTTAGTGTTTCCAATTCATTGCTATGATAATTTATAACTTTTTGATTGTCAAAATATTATTTATTCATTCACTTTTGTTATTGTTATATATTTTATTTTTATAAAATTATCTATAAAACAATTTTAAACTTTTCATATGCTTAAACTACCCTCTTATTAATATTTTTTCTACTATATATTCATATAGCGAAACATAAGATCAACCTTATTAATTTGGTTTAGTTAGATTTAAATTCACTACCTTAATACGATATCAGACTCATTTAAAATATATCTTAATGAAATTTGTTGTTTGTTAGACCTATTATATCAAGTATTATCGAATTACCCATAAATTGTATATTGGAGAGATCTTACATCGATCACGAATAAAACAAATTTATAGTATATAAATAGATACAAATTTTAGCTTATGAATCAGTTTTGTTTCCCCTCTATTTATTTATTGTATAATTAAATTTATATATTAACTATAAAATATATTATGTTCTTCAATATTTTTAAGTTATTAAACTGAATTATCATAAAAACAAAGCCTAATTAATTTTTAAATTAAAATGTTTTGAATCACACATGTTTAGCAACTAGTAATACTAATACATACAAAAGGTTATTAATAAGTAAAATTGTACTCCATATATTAAAATAAGTACTCATGTGCTAGTAATATAAATTGAGGAAGACAATTTGATGAAAAGTGCTTAGATTGTGGTGGCCATTTCCTTATGTTGCCACTGTGTGCCTCACATTCACATAAAATATTGTTAGAAGACTAAGGGAGATTCTTGAAATGCAATCCACGTTACATTTTTTTTTCTCCCTGTTTAAGGCATGTCAAGATTGCTAAATTTATAAACTATTACACTCTAATACTACCAAAATGGTATCTGACTGTACCAAAATCAAATAAAAGTATAAACTATATTGTTTTGTGAAGATTTGCATAAGTTATGGCCATTCCAATTGTTCTCTTAATTTTGTATTTATCTGACACAACTGAACGCACTATGCAGAGAAATTGTGATTGTAGTGTCACGCTGCAACAATCACAGTTTTTCTTTATTGAGTTAATATGTGAACTAATGTTAGAAGATACTAGTTGTTACATGACCGGTCGGATCCTATTAATTTTTTTTATGTCTTAGTCTTCAGGTCAATCCAAGTTCATATTTGTTTGATGTGCAAAATGTTTTGATCGTCTAGAATCCTTCAGGTGCTATCATGAGTCCAATCACATAAAGTATTGACACCAGTCTTAACCTAAAACTTTAAGACAATAGATTTATGAGTCTTTATTTTTATATAGTGTTCTCCTTTCTCATTTTTATCCAATATGAAACTTAAACTCACACTTGAATTTTTAACCGTATTTTATTTGTGTTTGTATTTATACTATGATATCAGGGAAGACCGTTGATTTTATCTCGAATTTGAAGGACCAGTAGTGTTCTGAATAGAAACATGAGTTTAAAACAATTTCAAATAGCTCAATATTTATTAATTCTTCAATTTGAAAAATTAAAATTATTGAATACTGAAAAATAATCAGAACCACATTAAAGTTGGTGTCATAACACAGATTAAGAAAACCTGATTAACGATATGATGATGGAGGATCCACTTCTTCCCACTTAGAACACCCTTATATAAGTAACAAGCAGCGAGCAAATGCTTGCAACATATGAAGGGAAAGTGAACGATCAAATACCAAGTTGTGAGTTGCATCACTGTTAGCACCAAATGGGAGACTTATGGTTGGCTTCATTAACCATTCTTTTGACCATTATGGGTTCACAGGGCCAGCTCAAAACCGGGTTTTACTCTTCTTCCTGCCCAAACGCAGAGGCCACAGTTCGGTCCACTGTTCAATCATACTTCAATAAAGATCCTACTATTGCTCCTGCCCTTCTCAGGCTTCATTTTCATGATTGCTTTGTTCAGGTTTGCTAATTTCATCTTCATCTTCATCCCACATAATAAATAATGTGCTTCTGCATAATTTTTATGACTGTTACGAAAAGGTTAACATGTATGTACAAGAACACAAAATACTTTAACAAATGTCCCTCTTCTAGAGGCCGGCACCTGACACCCTAGTGAATTCGGAACTCCTCCTTTGTTGAATTTGTTGAAGTAGGTTCTCTCCAAGGTTCGAACTTGAGATATTGGGTTCGTTATAAGGCTTTAATACAATTGTTACGAAAAGGTTAATCCGTTCGTACAAGGATACAAAATTCTTTAACAATGACATGAAGGTTCATCAAGATACAATAGACTTAACAAATCTTGTTAGAATAGTGTCTAATAATATATTAGAGAACGAGTTTAAATCTAACTCGATTTTATAAAACCGGTTTAAAAAGTAAAGATTGTCTTACTTATATATCGGTTAAAAGTGAAATTTTCAACAACTTTGTATGTTACACACTTCTTGACAATGTCCTGTATTCATTCATTTGCTACAAAAACACTTGTTGGAAATGGCATATTGATCAGAGACAAAGTCATATTACATAATATAAGTTGAACATAAAGCTGATTTCGTGAAATTAAATTGAGTCAAACTAAAAAAAATCCATTTTTGAATGATGTTTAGTTTTAAATGAGGTATACTTTGAAGAATCAAATTATAGTATAATCTTATAAGTCATTTCGTGAGATTTTCTTGTACTAATGTATAAGAACATGGTTGTTTATTTAGTAATGTTACATGGTTTCCCTCAGGGCTGCGATGGTTCAGTTTTGATCGCAGGGTCTTCTGCAGAGAGGAATGCGTTACCTAACGCTGGTCTAAGAGGCTTCGAAGTGATTGAGGATGCAAAGTCACAACTTGAGGCCAAGTGTCCTGGTGTTGTCTCATGTGCTGACATACTAGCATTGGCAGCACGTGATGCTGTAGACTTGGTACTAAACAAATACAATCTCTAACTCCACACATTCAATTCATAAAAACACACACTTTCTCATTACTTTAAAGGTTAGTACTGTTAAAATGTCACTTTGATAAAGTGAGGAATTAAGATGAACAACACATATAGTTTATTGATGATTTGTTGGTTGTTAACAAAGTAGCACTTAAAATGGCAGAGTGATGGTCCAAGTTGGTCGGTACCTACTGGAAGAAGAGATGGGAGGGTTTCTTTATCATCTCAAGCTTCAAACATGCCATCTCCTCTTGACCCTGTTTCTGTGCAGAGGAAAAAGTTTTCTGACAAAGGCCTAGATGACCATGACCTTGTAACCCTTGTTGGTCAGCTTTCTTACATTATTATTGCATGTATTATATCTGTGATTCATAATTATCCTAATGTTAAAGAATTTGGATTCTTGGTGAATTTTTGGTGCCACTCCTGTTGTGCTTTTGAAATATATCGATATATACTAATTTTGATGTTTTAAAATAGGGTCAAATATGTTTGTATTTCTTAAATTTAGACGTGAAATTGAAATTCCCTTATATCTCAAATATTGATACATTTTAGTTGTTAAATTTTAAAAATGAATGAGAATGATCTTTTTAACTCAATAGAGTTAATTTTCTTTCACGTGTTTCAAATTAATATTTGAGCTTAAATATATCAAATTATGTAAACAACTTAAATCTAACTTTAAATGCAAATTGACATATTAAACAAATTTAATTCAGTTGTGTTAGATAGACTATAACTATTTAATTTTAAAGTTTAGGAACAAAACTGTATCAAAATTTGGGACGGAGATAGATTTCTATTTTATGTCAAAGTTTAAAAATTAAAATCATATTTATCTTTTAAACTATATAAAAATATACCAGTATCACTGTATTTTGAAGGCTCATACTAAAAAATCATAAAAAAAAAAGTGAGCAGAGAATCTGGACTCAATATTAAATGGTGTAAAAAGAATGTGAATGTGACACTTGATCTTATGTTTGTACAGGGGCACATACCATAGGGCAAACAGAATGCAGATTCTTCAGCTACAGGTTGTATAATTTCACCACCACTGGGAATTCAGATCCAACTATAAACCAAGACTTCATAGCCCAACTTCAAGCACTGTGTCCAAATAAAGGAAATGGGTTGAAAAGAGTATCGTTGGACATAGATAGTCCAACCAAATTTGATGTTAGTTTCTTCAAAAATGTGCGCGATGGTAATGCAATTCTAGAGTCAGATCAGAGGCTGTGGGGTGACCCTGCCACACAAAGTATAGTGCAGGATTATGCAGGGAATATAAGAGGGTTATTGGGCTTAAAATTTGATTACGAATTTCGAAAGGCTATGGTTAAACTGGGTAGTGTAGAGGTAAAGACTGGTACTCAAGGAGAGATTAGAAAGGTGTGCTCAAAAGTTAATTTCTATTAAGCAATTATGAGTTAGTTATGGTTTGCTTGGGTTGAATAATTTGTAATGTTCTAATTGTGGCAACAATTCACACCAAATTATTAAGAGCTACACCAGTTTTATCAACTATTTGGTGTCATTTTCTTTTCTCTTTTGTGCCTGTTTATCTAAAGAGAGGTTTCTTTCAAAATATACTTAGATTGGGTTCATATTATGGCATTCAAATACATATCGTTTCGTTGCAAGAGACCTTAAGGATGTAGTTGAGATGGAATGTGTTGCCATATTATGTTTTTAAAGGTTTTATTACTTGAGCATCCAAAAATCTTCTATAAATTCAATTCATAATTGATAACCAAAACACAACATTAAGAAATCCATTAGTTTGATGAAGAAATTCAAGTTTTTTCAAAACTCGTTCAATATTATATCTTCGACGAAAAAATTAAAGTTTTTCCGAAACTTACCCAAAAATATATCACTCTTTCATAAAAAAAAAAACTAATTACTTTCAAATAAATTATCTAAAATAATAGAACACATTTAACATAAAAAGAGATACACTAAATTATTAGAGATGTCAAAATGAGTTTCAACCCGTGAGCCAACCCGGCTCACCACGGGTTCGAGCCGGGTTGTGTTGAGAAAAATTCAACTTTTTCAAAAGTGGGTTGAACTCAACCCGGCTCACTTAACCCACGGGTTCGAGCCGGGTTGAAGGTGGGTTGGCTCACTTAACCCATCAATTTTTTTTACAATTTTTTTTTATTTTTTTAAATTTTCTTTTAATTTTTTTTTATTTTTTTAATAATTATTTACTACTCCTATTATATTTGTTCACAATTTTATATTTTAAAATGCTAGAATGTTGCTTAATTATATTTGAATAGTTTGAATGTTTAATTAATTTGATTTTCAAGTTATATATATGTTGATACTTTAATCTTTAACTATAATCTTTATAGTAAATTACTCAAGTAACCGTCTTACAAACAATTATTTTCTAAATTAGCATGAAAAAAATGTATAGTTTTTTTATTTATGTTTTGTTGAATAGTATGACAAAAAATTTGTAATATTAGTCATGCTTTCTTAGACTAATGGATACTTTCTTGGAAATAATTCTTCATATATTGATGGTGAGCATGATCAAAACATTGGTTCTTGATTTTACTATGATTGTCATCTCATGGGTTACTTAAAAATTTATTTAAATATTTGAATACTAAAAAAAAAAATTTTTTTTAGGTGGGTTGGTGAGCCAACCCACTTAACCCACCAACCCGTGGTGGGTTGAGCCGGGTTACAAAATTTCTGGCTCACTAGAAAGTGAGCCGGGTTGGATTCACTCATTTTCAACCTGGCTCGTGGTGAGCCAACCCGTGTGAGCCAGGTTGGCTCACTTTGACATGTCTATAAATTATATTGAAATTAGAAAAAAAAAATTGAATACATAGAAATTGTTCTTAATAAAGTATGCTTTATCTTTAAATTAAACTTATACATATTTCATTCCTATAAAAGTAATATAAAATATAACAAGTTTTTTTCACGTGACAAATCTTTCACAATGTTATCGGATGAAAAGATGTTTTAGACAATTTTATAAATTAGAAAAACTAAATAAATATAAGTAGATGAAAAAATATATAATTAACTCATTTTAAAAGTACCCATTATTAGAATGTACACATAAAAGTCAAATAAAAAAAACGAAAAAAAATGAATTAAATTAAATTAAATAAATAAATAATTTAAATTAAGTCATATTTTTTTCTTAATGAAACTTTTCAAAACATGTAGAAAACCAGAAAATGAAAAGAAAGGGTCAAAGGATATGCATTTTGGTTTCATGTTGGAGAAATGGGTACAGATGTCACTCGGTGACGCTTTCTCACCAGCAACCGTCCTCGGTTTCTTTTGTCTCCTTCTTACATCACCGTTCATGGAACCATCATGCTGAAGCTTCTCAATCTTCTTCCATCCTCATCTTCTAAATTCCTTTCACGATACATTCTCTCATTCTCCACCAAACTCCCACCACCGCTCGCACCACCATTCTCTCACCACCCCGCCACCACCACCACTACCATGTCCGTAAACCTACGCACACACGCCTTCGCCGGCAACCCGCTCCGATCGCGGACTCCGAACCGGGTCGAACCGTTTTCCCCCGCCGCGGCGCACGAGACCTTGAAAGCGCGAATTGCGGAGAGCGCGGGCGAGTCCGTGTCGGTGAATTTGAAGGTTTTACCTTTCAGAAACGGGAGGCCCCTGGCGTCTTCGGGTAGCAGTGACACGTGGCAGCTTGCGTGGATGAGGTTGGAGGAAGTGAAGAGGCTGCTGGGCGTGAACCTTAGCGCGGACTCGTTCGTGTATTTGGGGTACGACGCGGACGAGGATTCGGTGTATTGGGCGATCGACTTGTCAAGGGAGAGTAGTTTGGTGGCTGAATTTGGTGCCATGAAGCTCTGCTTTGTCGAGCTGAGAACGCTCATGGTTGCTACCGACTGGGTCGATTTGAAGGCCATGGGGAACTTGGCCATTGCCGGTCATGTAAGTTCATTTTCTTTATTGCTCTTGACTTGGGTTTGCAATGCAGAAGTACATGGTATTTGTTTAGATGTTAGGTAATTGAATCTAAGACCTTGTTAATGGTGCTGGTAAATCCTACTTGTTAAATCAATTTAAGTGGCACAATATTTGGCTGTGAAATCAATCTGTGAATAGTTGAAGAGAAAGTATACATGTTAAAATTTTATGAATAAACTATCATTCTTTTTTAATATACTATCCGGACAAGACTCTGTCAGGGATTAGTATGTGATTTTAATTTTTCTTACCATTTTATTGACCTCGTGTTTGGCATCAAATCTAGGAGGCAGAAAGTTATTTTCTACTTCCTTATGTTCATTTTCTACTTTACTTCCCCTCCCTTTGTTCCCATTTAAAGATTTATTGTCTGAAACTAACCAGCCCCGTTACAAAAATGTTATTACTACTTACGAGCTTGGAATCAGGTATACTTTGTGCTGTATTGTTTTATATTGTTTTATGGATCAATCATATTCTTTGAAATAGTTATGCAAGCTGCTTGCAGTTAGTTAATTCTCTTGGTTTATTGACCTTTTATCCTACTTCAGTTTGCAATACTGATAGCAAAGGGCAATAGGCAATTCTACTTTTCTAATTACTGGGTTTGGCCAGGCCAGGGCACTTCTTGAATGGTATAATATATCACGATTTTGTGGACATTGTGGAGAGAAAACAGTGCCAATGGAAGCTGGGAGGCGGAAACAGTGTTCAGATGAATCATGCAAAAAGAGGATATATCCACGAGTTGACCCGGTTTGACATCCCATGTTCTAATAGTTAAGTGATCAATGGTTGATCTAGTTTTTCTGAATTCCAATGGTCATCTAAACTTATGCAGGTGGTCATTATGCTAGTAATTGATTCGGAGAATGATCGTGCGCTTCTGAGCAAACAATCAAGATTTGTGCCTAGAATGTGGAGCTGCTTGGCAGGTTTTATAGAGGTGCATGCTTGACCTAATCTAAGAGCGCTTAATTTTTTAGGAACTGAACTTGTGCTGTTATTACCTAATCTAAGACCGCTTAATTTTTTAGGAAGTAAACAGTTTAGTTAATTTCATGTTGAAGATCTTATCACATATTAGATCTTAACACAATAATTGCTAGTAGCAATTGAGAGGGTATTGAACTATGCTTGTTTTATCAAACCAAGCAAAATTGAACCTATTGGGGCGAACTGCTACTTGCATAAGCTTAACCAAGTATGTGTATGATAAAATAATCCTAATTGGTTTCCATAGAAGCCCTTGCAAATGCTTCCTTAGGAGGTTTAAACAGTCAAAAGTTCAACCTTCTACTACTGATTAAAGGATATCTTTAAAGTCAGGTTTCTTTGATTTTAGAATTCATTATACAATTGCTTTTCTGTTTAATTTTATTCCTCCTCGACCAATACAGTAAAACTTTTGTCCTGTCTACTCTCATTGCCTATAGCCAGGAGAAAGCTTAGAAGAGGCTGTAAGAAGAGAAACATGGGAAGAAGTTGGTATTGAAGTAGGAGAAGTTGTATATCATAGTTCTCAGCCATGGCCTGGTATAGTGTATTCTATATAACAATTTTCATTTTCCTAGCCTTTTGTACTTCTTTTACCATTTCACCAGTGTTTATATGAGATAAAAATGTGAAGATTTGTCTTTATGAACATCTGATAGTAAATCTTATAGGTTATTTGTGCCATTAAAAATTGTTTGTGATAACTTGATGTTTCTATCTATAGAGTATCATATCCCAAAAATTTAGTTATCAGTATTCTTTTGGAGTCAGTTTGGATGAAGTTCTTAACTGTAGAAAAATAAAACATAATGAATCAAGAGGGTAAAAGAAATCTAGCTTCTTGCATAAGTTTAAATCAACTTGTACCTCAACTTTGTTAGATTCTATTTCATTTAATTTCTTGATAAATATTCATAAACCAAAGAACACTCAGCTTTTTGTGAGCTAGAAGTTAATTTAAAGTGAGACTTACTTCTTTTTGTTTATTTTGCTTAACTACACGAGGTTAAAAGAGGATATTGTTTGGTCTTTATGTTTTAAAAGAAAGGAAAGAGAACTGAGTAGAAATGATCAATGACTTAATGCATTAGAGGAACACTTCTTCCAAGGGAAATGTTTTCTTCCAACTGAAATACAGTTCAATTACAAAGAAAATATCTGCTCCTTCTGTTAGGAATCTCTTGAACTAAAATGAAAAAGATAATGGATTCCAAACAAAGAGCAACACAAAGACATCGCAAGACATAAAAAGAACTGTCTAACTTCTGCATTGATTATCAACAAACCTCTTACAAGAACCAAGGTATACAAAGTATACCCCCAAAAGGAGTGCTCTCCTGAATAGGAATGAATCCTATACGTAAAAGACTTCCAACATGCTTAAAGGAAATAACTAACTACTTGACCTAGTCAACTGTAGTAAACTTTTATTTACAATTTGACCCTTTCCCTTATTTTTCTTTCTATAATAAACCTGTAAAGGCCTTTTCTATTTTTAGATGCTCCCTAAATTCATTATTAATAATACTCCATCCCTCAGAAACAACCTTGTCTGCAAGGTTGAAATCTGTAAACTGATTACAAAATAGGAAAGATCTTCCCTAGTAGACTCTTTGAGAAGCTTGTCCTGCAAATTCAGCAACACCACAGGAATTTCTGTATTCAATTTATTCACTGTTCCAGTGCCTAAATCAGTAAAGGTTGATAATTGTCCATTGTTCAATGCAACGCTACTGGAAATTCAGGTTCAATTGGATGATCTCTTATAGCCTTAATCGGCCCAAACATAAAGCTCATTTCACATATCAATCCTTGCACTCCCAAACCCTATGTTCACTGTCATTTTTCTTTTACATGTGAACCCTAATTGCTCACTTGATTCATGCACCTAGACCCCACCGCCTCTACAATACACTAAAATCTCATCAATGATCTAACAGTTTTCCACTCAAACTCACACTATCTGTGCAAGGTGTGATCTTCTATGCAAGTGACCACGAAACTCACCCAAAACTCATAGGATCGTATGAATCCACGAGTTTACTTGTGATTTTGACAACACTAGTTGTGATGACTACTTCTTGATGTACTCTCTATTGGAGATTCTAAATTCTAGACTGTAGCCTTCGTCGCGTAGAAAGAATCAATAAACTGTTGCATCAGAGACTACTTCTCTGCCTAGTGAAATATTCCTTAAGCTGACATACAATTCAATTACAAGAAAAAATCCACACGTATCTCAGCTATTCACTCAATTTATACTGTTCCTCCTCCATTCATTCTCCTTTAACATTGATAATTTTTCTTTCTTCTGCAGTACACTTTTAGTAATGGGTCTTCTATGTTAGGGCCTGTGTTTGGACCCTTTAATTCTTAAAAAGATGAGAATATTTTCTTCCAGATTTCATGTTAGTTTAGGATCTGTTTTTGCATTTACAATATTTCTTCATTTACAGTATTATAACTAATAAATCAATCACTTGCAGGCCAATGGTGGTTAGATCATGTTTAAAGTAACTTAAGTCATAGTTAATGTCTAGAATATGTTTAACACCATAATTCTAGAATATAAGTACTGTGGTTCTTTTGACATACAGAGAGCTTTGAAGAGTTATTAGCTTTTATTCTGTTCAAAGATTCTATCCAAAGTAATTTAAATCGGAGTTAATGTAGAACATGTTTGTGAACTGTAAATTTCTTTTTGCTTTGTACACAGAATTTTCAAAAGCAAACAAGTAAAGGTTAAGATAATCTAGTGTACCCAATTAACATACATTTGTGTTTTCTTTCTCATCAAAATTACAAATTTTAATTTTTTCCTTCTTTTATATCTATTAACTGTTGTTTCTATTGACTTTGTTTCTAGTTGGACCAAATAGCATGCCATGTCAGCTGATGGTAGGGTTCTTTGCATATGCAAAATCCCTTGAAATAAATGTGGACAAAGAAGAGTTGGAAGGTATATCCAGCATTTCCGTGCATTGACGTACTATTTATTTCTCACCTGACGCAACTTTCAATTCATGTAATTATAATGTGTGACTGTAAATTGTGTGTGGAGAATCTGTACTTGTGCCACACACTCAGTATAGGTGCATTGTCTGGCTGAAAATTGAGCCTTAGAGGATGCCAAGTAGTTTGGTAAACCTGAACCTCTAGAAGTCTTGTTGGTTTACAATCATTGTTGGCCTTTGTTTTATTTCTTTCTTTTGGAGGCAACAAGAAAAAGATTGGGGAGGATGGGAAATAGTGGATGTATATATGAAGACTGTTAAACTTAAGTTTTGTTCTCCTTCACTTCTATTTACATTCCTATCTTGTGAGCTTTCATTAGAACTGTAAAGAGGTTTAACTACCAAAACATTCACCTTATCATCACTTTGCACTTTCTATCTCCTCTGGTTTTGTTTTTGGAGCTGTGACAAGTGATATGTTGCAATTTTCTTATCTAGATGCTCAGTGGCATAGTAGAGAAGAAGTAAGAAAAGCTCTGGCATTTACTGAATACAAGAAAGCCCAACAAACTGCAGCATCAAAGGTAGAACAAATGTGTAAGGGAGTAGAAAAGACTCACAGCTTGTCTAAAGAGTTCAATGTGGAAAGTGGTGAACTTGCTCCAATGTTTGTTCCTGGACCCTTTGCAATAGCACATCACCTTATATCCTCCTGGGCATTCCCAGATAAAGATGTAAATGGCATTGAATGCCGTTCAAAACAACCTAGTGGATCTATGTCAAATTTGTAAGAGTGACAAATTATTGTTGAAGGCTGTTTAGTTATAATGTTTTTTTTTTTTTTCTTGTTATTGTTGTGTATCTCACGAAGGTGAAGAAGGGATGTCCTCGCATTGTGAAGAATCCATACACCAAGAATTGGAGACACCTACCTTTGATTTTACATTGTTTTTCATACTAAACACATGTTCGATATTATGATTCATCATAAGACTGACTACATTATATTTCATTTTTCTTTGCTGAGCACAGACTATGTAGGGCAGAAGTATGACATCATGAAAGCTTAATTTTAGGTAATTCCTTCCTGCACCCCATGTTTTCTTGCAGTATTTTTCATTGACGTGATGAAATTACTGTTTTAATTTTAATAAAAAATTAATAAAAACTTAAATTATTTCCTGATTTGAAAGTATATTTCAGATTGTACTCAGATTGTACAATCTGGAATGCAAGAAAAGCTTAGACGAATGCCTATTAGAAGAGTGTCTAAGAAGCTTCATTTGCATTTAGTTTAAGTTGTATTAGCTTATGAATTTCAATGATTGAGTCTTATAGAAGCTAAAATTCAAGTGTATTAAAAGCTACAATATCATCATGTAAGCTTTATTTGTATTTCATTTTAGCTTATATTAGCATTTGAGTTTGTCCAAGGATATAAATAGCCTTCTCTTGTATCTTGAAATCACGTTTGAATGATGTTACTTTTATGAACATCTTTTTCTCTCAAAGGTCACTTGAGGAATGAGAATTGATCTTAATTTTATGAATGTATTTTGCTCTTAAAGGTTACTAGATTAAACTTCTTCCATAAGGAACTTTCCCATTGACTTAGAAGTTTAAGTTTCTCCAAGAAAATTTGAAAACCACTTTAATTCCTTTATGTTCTTCAACTTTCGTTGCATTTGGTCCCTGAAAACTCCATGAAATTTGTGTCAATTTTCTTTTTTAACAAGGCACTTCATCTAATTTAAGGTTTCTGTTGAACTATGAGACATACAAGACATTAGTCAACGTACGATGTTTGTCTTAAACCATTAGACCCTCCAATGGAATCATAGATAAAATCTTTTAAAGTAACAATCTTCTACTCATCAATTTGAGTTTCTTTATTTTTGAGTTTCTTTATTTTTTTATCCCTTCCGCATTTTTTATTTTATTAATTTTTTAATTATGAAAACTATTCTACACAAGGTTAAATTTTTAACCATTCTTCCGTAGATAACATTTTTATGATAACAAACATGAACATTTGTAAGATGCTATACATGTTATTCTTGCATGCTATGAACCCTCTAATATGTGTTCAATGATGAAGGTCATTATCCAAACAAGACAGTCTAACCGTTTTATTAATCCTATTAATAAATGCTTGTACTAAAATATTGTAATCACAAATATTATTTTTGCATAATAAAAAATATATAAAGAATAAGTTTATATATGATTGCAAATATTTAAATAACATGCAGTTTCCAACGGGCTATTGTACATATAAGGAACTATTTTTCAAATGTTTAGAAAACACTAAGTTATAGAAACAATAAGTGAGGATGTATATGCTTATATTTGAATGTTACATTTCATCGAGACAAAATCAAAATCAAGTTAAATCATTCATCAATATTTACAATCAAGTTATCAAACATAAAGAGGTATTTAACTACCCACATAAGCATCAATATTTAAATAAATCATTTTTATTTAAATCTTGTATAATCCTTTGATTTTATTGTTATATTGAACACATCTTGATTTATTAAGAAAATTATCTCAATTACTGAACATTTTGAATATATTCATATATTTTTAATATAATATATGGATATTCTTTTATGTTAACATGAGAGATCACACTTAGTAAAATTATTTATTACATGCATTATACTTGATTTACTATTGAACTAAAAATCAAGTAAAAGGAAGAATAGCAGCAACATATATGCCTAATCTAGTGGTTGATCAATCCTTAAATAAGTTTTATTCTTCTATTTCTGAATTTCAAATTCTAACAAGTAGAGTTGTTCTATGGTTGTCATTTTCGGTTCTTTTTCTTTTTCCTAATTTCATTTTTTTCTAAATTTAGTAGTCACGTCATTGTTTTCTGCATACAAGTAATTCATTTTCTTAAGTGTTTTTATGTGCAAAATTTTTCTTTTTTTGTTGGCTATGAACCTATGAACGAAAAGGAAAGGAACCTTAAAAAGTTAAGCCTATAAGCTATTTCAAAGTAGGGAGAATCAAATTAAAGAGGCCGTTGGGATTTCCCTATAAAATAAATTTGCACTTTTTAATTATGTGCATATAAATATTTTTAAGTATATAAAGTAGTTTTAGTATAAATTTTCATTTTTATACCAGTGAAGATATATGATTTTTTATAATTTCATTTAAATGGTAGGTCTCATTTTTAAATTTTAAGTAATTTTTATGAGTTTTACAGTAGTCATTTTCTCTAACATTATCTAAAGCAAGTGATTTCGTAATATAATTTTTTATGACTTTGTAGAAAATTATATTCTACATATTGAAAATCAAAACTCGTTTGCTAATATAAGATCTTCTATACAATAAATATATATATATATATATATATATAATAATAATAATAATAATAATAATAATATGTTTAAGATCTATAATAAAAAACACCACTAAAATATTAATAAAAAATTATAAAAGAAAAAAAATTATAATTTTAAGTTTCGCATGTGAATTAAAATAAATTTATGGACTTCAACTTTATAGAAAAATTCAGTCATGGGAAGAATTTAGTTTATTTTGTCTTTTATCTTGATCTCTTTAGTCAATAGTTCCAAACATTAAAAATAAGGGAAACAATAAATGATTTTTTACATTAACTATTTTGAGATAAAACCTTGTAAATTTTACATGAACATATGTAAAGAATTCAAAAAGAAAAAAAAAACTTAAATATTTGTATCACGACTCTAGACAAGCAAATTAAAATTGAAATATTGGCTGAAAAAACTAAAATTGGTAATTGAAAGTTGAAATGAAAGAAATTTATTAATAAAACTAGTTTTTTTTTTCTTTCAATTTTCTTATATTTATTCAATCTAAAATTTAGATACACACATAAATTTTTAACAAAATTTACATAAACAAAAAATGAATTGAGATAAAATGGTGAGGAGGAAAGAGACTAAAATAATATTTTAATACTACTTCAAACTTTAAGTGAAGTACCACTTTATGTGAAGTACCTTGTGATCAACTACCAGTAAAATAATCACTCACAATATGTTAAAAGCTTTACCAAATGAGTATAATTTTAACAAACAAGTTAAACCATGAAACAATCTAAAAGGGTAAGTTGAAAGCCAAAGACACCGAGTTCATAGTGGAGTGACAGAAGAAAAGATTAGAAGAGCTTTCAGAAGTTTTGCTACAGATTAATTAGTGGCAAAAATTGAAGGACCCTAGGGGAATCAAAGTCATTGAAATGGAAAGGGAAAAATAAAAAAGACACCAAAGTTTTTTGGAAATAAAATGCAGTTCCTATCACTTGCTCATAAAAGGAATCAAGATAGGAATGCACACCCATCTCAACTCCTTGATGGGACACAAAGCAAAACATTTACTTTCATCAAATTAAAGAGATTTTCAGAATCCTTGTTCAGACCAATATATATATATATATATATATATATATATATATATATATATATATATATGTGTATGTATATATGTGTGTGTGTGTATGCAGCAAAATTCTGAGGCAGAGACAGGACCACAGAGTAAGAATGGTTGGAAAAACACAACAACATCATAGGAACTCAGTAACCCTAAGTGGAAAAGGAAAAGGGAAATGACACTAAAGAGTGGTGGGAGTTATATTCCTTTATAAGAATGTTGTTAATTCTTGTTAGGCACTCTCATAGGTATAAGAAATTATTTATCAGGTTCATTGTACTACAGATATTATTCTTTTTAACTTAGATATTATTAAAGACTAAAACTTTTTCACTGTATGTTTGAAAAAGAAGTGTTGCCAGCTAGCATTTATGTGGTTGCCCTTTGAACTGAGTCATGTAGCATTGGAAAATGATTTTCCAGCTATGCCTATGGTGGGTAGGTGCTACTTAAGCACCTAAAATCACTTCTTGAGGAACAATGAAAGCAAGAATTGTCAAAAAGGAGGCACTTTGTTTTTAGTGGTTTGAAAGTTGTAACGGTAACTTCAGTTATAAATGATTACACTTTGATTTTTTCTTTTACATAATTTTATCTGGGGTACTGCTAGAAATTGAGTAGAACTGAACAGAACTTTTAGACCATTATTGGTTGAAATCAAGTAAGGAAGAGGAGTTTGTATAAATGAAGCTGTTTACATTCTTTTTCTTCATCAAATGTGTTGGAGTTGTGAAAGCTGCAGAAATGGGAGTTCCTTGCAGCCCAAAGCTTCCATGCACAAGTTGATGCAGTTTTGGACTGAAGGGAGCTCCTACTTCTTCACTTTCCCATATACTTTTCCTTTGTCTTTACCAAATCAAAGCCTTTTCAAACTTTCTGTCATTAGATATCAGTGTGTTCCATGAAAATTTGGTGCACAAGTTCATATTTGGCCAAGTAATGAAGAGAAAATCTGAAATAAAAGTACAGTGTCATTCTCCTTTCCCTTTTTCTCTTGTAACTTTTGCAATTTCTTTCTAAGGGGCCAAATTTATTTATGGATTGATTAAGTTACTCACTTCATGTTCTTGCACATTTTATGCAGGTGGTGCCATGATTATGATAAGGTCACCTTTATAATTTCATGTTGGTTTTGCATAACCAAAGTTAAGGTTGATTAAGAATGCTCAACTCATGATTCAAAGCAACATCTTTCTTTAATCACAATAGTCATTGCTGTTCATTTCATTCCTTGTTTTCAAACTCACAAGATCTGAACCTTAGAAAACAACATCAGGGACTTTTTTAAGAACTTGACCAATCTCTTTTTCCAAATGTGATTCAGTAAAACACCTAGACATTTTCTGACAGAATCAGTTCAGTGTCAAATTTTCCATTACAGAACACTATTCATTTCTTTCCACCTTATCATCACTTTATGCAGAGGAGCCAAGCCCCACCAAGCTTTTGGGACAAAACTCAGTATACTATAGTTTAGACTATGAAAAAAAGTGTTCATTCATATGCAGTTCAGAACTCATGGTAGGTGAATACTTTCAAGTTGGTTCCCTTAATTTCTTTCTCCTACAAGTATATACAATACAGTCACAAGGATCATGATATTATTATGTTTTGATTACTCTTTCTTTCTAAAACTAAAATTGAACAGCTTGTCTTAAGATTATTTATCTGTTAAAACAATGACTTTCATTTTGGTATGAAGACATAATGATATATATAGTACATGGTTACTCTAGGAAAGCCTCTGCATTATGGCTCTTTTCTGTTTTTAACTTTGTTTTTTTCTTTTCATCATGTTTGACCTGTTTATGGAATTATAGCCTCAATTTCAAAGCTGAATAAGAGGGTTCTGAGACAGAATATAGTGTATTCATAAATTCTTATCAGAATTGAGTTATTAATGGTAGAATGTGTTACTGTGTTTTCTGCTCCATGAGGTCACTAGTTGAAATGTTTTCCACTAGTTGAAGACACATCATAGATGAATATGGTTGGAAAGAAATGTAGCTGTTCTTATTATGATGATATTGATATGATATCAAATCTCATGCAAAGATTTGTTTTACAAATACAAAGAGAAAGAGAGATGATGTGACCAATCTTGAGCATCCCTTTGGGATGATCTTACTGAATCATGAATGCCATGATTGAATAATCTACACGAAGATCAAAACTTGGATGCAATTTGTAATAACATTCAATGGAAAGAGAGCAATGTCTATTTTCTATTTTTAAATGAGTTAAGGCTTGAGAGTTTGTGGATTACATTATGATTTATGTTATCAAAAGAAAAGAGTAATGCCTTGTCTTTTTATCTATATCAGTGTACTGTATATAGCAGACAAAGAAAATGTTCAAGCAACAGATAATTTTCCTTTTAATTATCCAAGTTATTTTGCTTATATTAGTAGACGAAATTATGTCTGCAATCATGACCAAATAAGACTATAATATTAAATTATCTTGAATGAAATAAAGATAATAGGTATTCGGTTTTGATTCCTGCTATATAGTTAAGAAATTCTTTCATAACACGATTCTTTTTTTCTTTTTTTTTTTATGTTCAGATTTGTCTAAATTTTCTTGACAGTTTGTTCTTTTATTCGTTTTTTCTTTCCATAATCAGAATTATATAGGTTTTTTTGAAAAATGTTTTCATTTGTTTTACATGAATTTGTTTTGGTCTTTCTTTTTTTTTCTTTTTATATGATAATAAAAGATAGATGTTCTTTAGGACGTTAGCGATATCAAAGTAAATAATGATATTTAATGAGTTTTATTTAAAAAAATAAAAAAAAAAAACTCAAGCTTTTGTACAGGACATTTGTACCAAAAATTTATTGTTATTTTTAAAATGGACTAAAACAGAATTTGACTTCTTAATTTATTTTTTATTTTAATTTAGCCTTTTCAATTGAAAATTTTATGAATTGGACTTAAATTTTATATGAACATATATAAAATATAAAATTGAAATCAATTTAAGAACGCATAACTTACGAAAATTAGTGACCGAAACATAATTAGTAATGAATTACCGATTATTTTATTATAGAAAGTAAAAAACTCAAAATAAATCAGTTTTTATACAAGATTAAATTTATCATTATTACTAATCATCCTGTCCGATGGTCAAATTAAGTAGGCGTTTATAGGAGGTCAAGCTAAGTTGTTCCCAACCTAAGGTCAAACTGAATCATCATGGGTTTGAGGTCAAGATGAGTCAAATAATATTGAAATTCGAGATGAGTTGGTCTGGGTTGGAGGCCAAGACGAGTTGGCCCCGATCAGAGATCAATCAACACTAATTGTCTATGGGCAAAGGTTGAGATATATTTTTCCCAGAAATAAAGACAAGTTAGTCACGACTAGAGGTCAAGACGAGTCGATTGCGATAAAAGGTAGAGACGAGTCGGCTCAGATTGAAGTTTGAAACAAGTCGGTTCGGATCGAAGGTGAAAACGAATTAGCTCAAAGTAGAAAGTTAAAACGAACTGGCCCAGGTCGAAGGATTAAGTTCAGTTGTCTTGGGACAGGGTATAGCGAGTCATTTCGGGTCAAGGTTGGACTAAGTCAGCATAAGGTCTAGCCCAATTGATCCGATCCCAAGTCGAGCTAAGAGTTTGTTTGGGCTCAGGTAGAGTAGAGTCAACACAGGTTCAATTTAAGTGAAGTCGATCCAGGCCTAAGTTTATTTGAGTTAGCTTTGGATGTTACTAAGGTAAAGTGGCTCAAATCCAAGTCAAGTCTAGTAAACCAAACCTAGGTCTAGGTCAAGTTGAGCCGAATTGGTCTAACCCATGTTTAATGAACTTAATGGTCAAGTATATCAAATTGATCTTGCTGTATTTAATGTAATTAACAAATTATATTAAATCTAGATTTAATCCAATTTAAACTGGACTAAAAAATCTAAATCTAGTTGATATAGTTAAAATAATTTGAATTATAGATCAATCTATTTTATTGGATAATCTAGACAGGATTCTAAAAATTTTAATCCATAGTCACCCTTAAGGTAAAGGGATATAGAAAAGAAATCACATGTACTTTGCCAGCTTGAGGTGCGTCTCATCTATAGATCTTAGATTTTTCATTTGGATTTGGATTTCGACATTCTCTCTTTTGTATTAAACATTATATTAGAACCTTAGCTATAAAAGGCCACCTTGTGTCATTGTTTTACCCTTTCGAATGAATTGAATTTCTTAGGTAAACTCTGAGAATTTTCTCTTGATAGTGCGGTTCTCTTTTTCTCAATCTTATCTTGAGGTTCTTAAAAAATCTAGTAATTCTTCATCTCACTTGTCTTTATGTATTATCTACTTATCTTATTCTATGTTTTGCCCCTTTCTTTTATTTCAAGTTTTGACACTGCATGTTATTGAATTCATGACTCAAACTTGAGCATGAACTAATCTCATGTGCAAAGAGGAAACTTTTTTTTTTGTGTGGTGATACAAGGAATTTAATTAATTGAATTGCCTCCATTATAGATTGGATGTAATAGATTTTTGTAGAGGAGAATAAAGAATGGCATCAATTTTATAGCCTGTTCTAGGATTACAACACAGATGGTAGAAAAGCCTATAGCTCAATGTACACGCTTAATTAAGCCATTATTCTGAAAAGCGTCTAGAATGAAATTTTAAGCAAACATAAACTACATGAATCAAGGGATTCATGCTACAAACATGACATACAAAAACTAACAAGTGATTCAGTAAACTCTCTCATCTACTCATTCTTGCATCCTGTAAGATAGGTTCGTGCAAGCAAGAAATTCTTCTCTTTCTGTCTTTTGTACTCATTGTATCGAAGGAAAAAGTAACCAAGATAATCAAATTCAATTGGGGACATCTTTGCCTGTTCATCATCACAAACAATATCAACAGTAAAGGACATCATTCGACTAAAGAAAACATTGAGAAAATAAAAGAGGAATATACTACCTGAATCAAACCCCACAATGCCCAGAAAACGTGAGAGGCAAGGGAAAATGTATTTGCCTCAACATACAAAGCTTCAAGATCTTTCTCGGACACCTGTATTATATTAAGTAAATGATGATCTTAAAGAAACAAAGGAGATATCCAATAACTTATGTACCCTGAAGTGTATTCTACGTACAAAATTTCTAAGTAATATATATGCAACAAGGCTAAGTACTAAAAACTTATATTCTATGTACATTATGACCCCTTATAACATGTGGTAAAACATTTAATCCTAAATAAACAGGAAATAAGATGATCATGGCATAATTGATGGATTATGTGAATCTTATTTCACAGATGATTGACAATCTGGAGACGATGAAATAAAATAAAAAAGAAATATTTAATCCCATTGACTGTGATTGATACCTCATGCGGTCTTTCAGGTTGTAAGTAATGCCTGAAGAAATGATATTGTTCGTTTATATTTGGGTACCTGCATTTTGAAAATGATGAACTGAAGAAACTAACAGAAACCTTGATTAAAGAGAGAAGCAAGGATAAAGAACTCACAAGTCGAAGTCACAATCAAAACCAGCATATTCTGCAAAGTGGTTTCCTAGGTCATAGCCTCTGTAGTTGTATGATGCATATTCATAATCAATGAAGTAAAGTTTATCTGGAGAAATGTCAGAGTAAATTAACAAAGACAAAAGATGAAAACCTCATGAATTAATAATATATAAGCTGGTTATCTAAACATCATCTCTTCACATGTGAATGTTAACATATTTGTGAATTCCTGTTATAAAATGAAAGAATTAATAGATTCACATCAGAAATTCCTGTTAACAAACAAACGCATTACTTATTCAAAAGAATACTCATTATGTTTTGGTTTATGACTAATGTTGTCTGCTTCTTCTGCTTTAGTTTAAATCCTGAATAATTAAAATAGGAGTTAGTATACTAAGCTCATGATCCTAACAGTGAGGTAATTTTATATTCCTTTAGCAACCATTGAAGAAAAACAGATATGACAACTTTTCTTGAACAGAACAATGTAACACCGTTACATTTTTAATGTTGCTAAAGTTTCCTAATCCGCAATAAGAAATTATAGCAATGCTTGGCTCATGAGTATAGCATACACACATTTTACGAAGAAAGATAAAGGAAATATTAAAACTATATATATGTGTGTGTGTGGATGCAGTGATGCTATAGAACTCCCAACTCTTGAGAGGGAGTTCATAGACATGGCGTGTACATAGAATAGCAAGCAGAATAAATAAGCTACTGTCATTTCTACAATAAATAAATAAATACATTAACACAGTAGAAGCACAGGCATGCTTACAAGCAAGGTATTTAGATACCTTCTTCATAATTAATCATTATATTTCCAGAAAGCAAGTCGTTATGAGCAAAAATTACAGGAGATTTGAGTAGATCACACAATCCCTGTCTCAAAAAAAAAAAAAAAGTTAGTCAAAAGAAGAAATTATTACCATAACTAAAATGAATCAAAGACTAAAACTAATTTAGCCTTTTAAATAAAAAAACTAGTTTAATTAAGTTATGTATCTCATAAATTTGGGAATTTTAAATTGAATCCTTATCAAAAAAATTAGTTTTAGAATGCTGAATTTTTTTTTTTATTTTCGTTAAAATACCTTTCCATTTGATTTTTGCCATTTACGGAATGGTGTAACCATTACTTCTACCTTCTCATCTATAACTCACCGATCAATTAATTTTTTTCTCTCCAACTCGCTCCTTCCCTTTCCAAGAGAGCTGATTGGCAAGTTGGAGATGGGAAGATGAAAGTAATGGCCTTCCCATCCCCCAAAATCAAACGGTAGGATACTAAGGTGAAAACAAAAAATATTTTATGCACTAAATAGAACGAAATCTTTAGTAGGAACTTAATTGAAAATATCCCTAATTGATGAGGTATTTAAAGACTTAATTAAACCAAAAAAAATCACAAATTTGTAAGTTTTCTTCACAAGCACAAATGAGATGGAAAAGATTATGCCTGGAAACTTTGGCCCTTTCTTTGTTGGCGTGTCCTAATAAAAATTTAGTAAAAGTGTTTGGACATTGACAGCAAAAAAGATGGTAGTCACCGCTAAAAATATAAACTTAACTTGCAAATCTAGTTATTAGAGTTGGACTTCCAAAATGGTGGTAATTTATATTCATTTGACCCCAGCATTACAATCAAAGATAAAAACAAATATAACAGCTAAGAAACGTCGGAAAGAGCAACTACCTTGAGCTCAACAATTTCATCATGAAGTTCCTTGAATGAAATCGTTTCATAAGTCTTCTGCATTTCACTATCATCAAATTCAAGAACAGATGCTGGAAGAAAAAGTGGCTACTCAAATACTAATAATACCAATCTTTCAGGCATATACATACAGAAGCCGTTGTCAAAAGCATATAGCATGAGGTTAATCTAGCTTGATGATAGTTTTAATATGTTGAAGCAGTACATCATCACACATAGGACTAAGAATACAGAATGAAGAGCGTAAGAAACTTTTAGGTAACAAAAAAAAATAGATAGTATATTTATAAATAATTCTAAATCAGTCCAAAAACAATGACAGATTCTTCACAAGACATAACAGGTCATTCTGGTATTATAAGTTACTTTCAAAACTTTGCCTAGCATGTGATCTTTAAAAAAACCAGTTTCTTTCAAAACTAAAAATCAGAGAATGGTGAAACTGAAAAGACTGAAAAATGGAGTTCAAAACTTCAGAGAAGGAATAATAGAAATCAACAAATCAAATTGACTTCAAACAAAATTACAGAAGTAACTCATGAATTTAAATAGAATTGGACAGAGACCACACTAGAAGAAAGAAAAGATAATAGACCTTTCTCAAAGAACTTCCAAACATCATTCCATAGTTGAGGTTCCTTTGAACCTGGAATTTCCACATCATGAAATCTTTGAAGTTGCTTAGCTATTTTAGCAGCAAGCTTTGGTTCCCGCATATCTGCAACAGAGAAAATGTATTCATGAAGTCATTAAACCAGTATAGCGGTAAACAAAGTATAATAACAGATAATTGAGAACTTTAGCTTAGAGCCTCCTCGTGATCAACAGTCAGCATCAAGTCTTAGGTTGGGTTAGGAAAGTACATAATTGCTACATTTAAACTAGTTGAACATTAGGTCAAGCCTAGCGAACACAAATCAATGTAAGTTGAAAGTAATCCCTTAAGGAATTTACTACAAAACTATAAACCATAAAGGTAAAAAGTAATCCTAATCAGAATTAAGTTAAAGTTTATACAATAAGAAGAAAGTTTTGGAAACATATCTAGTAAAGAACTCGTTACAAAGACTATAAATATTATCAATAACACCCAAAAATATGATATTAACAAAATCTATTAGAAGTAATCAACTTGAGACGGTCACCCATGTTCAAAACACGAAGTTTTCCCATTTGTACCTGAAGGTGATAGAGTTTGAGCATTAATAAAAGATTGCACCATGCCATTCCCAAATATGCCGAGCCACTTAGCACCAAATCCTGCAGCTGTGATGAATTTGGTAGCCTAAACACCAAATATTACACCAAACTTCAAGTAAAACATTGAGTAAAATACAGATAAGCAACTAATTTAACAATTATAAACTATAATCTTTTTTGCACCATCAGAATTCATATCTTTCTCTGATCACAATCTACAACCGAGATCCTCAGTGCACATCTAAGCAGGGGCAGATATGAATAGTATATGTACAATTTCAACAAGGTTTTCTTTCTTTTCTTATGGATTAATGAACAAAATTTTGCAGCACATCATCTATAAGGGATTTATGTTGATGTGGATTTCAACAATTTTGGAAGTCGTGGAAAGCATTACTGCAAGCTTGCCACAAGCATACGTACTTTTCAGTTAACATTAACTTTCAATTATTCACAACAAAAGAACAACATTGCAGAAATAACAAGATATAGACGGCTACATCAACACGATGACTGCAATATTTGACTCAAGAAAGGACGCAAAAGCATTCAGTGACATGGCTAGTTTTGTATGTAATCATGCAGTACAGTGTCTAACCTGCAATTCCCGCTGACGATCTATAATGTACTCAGTGTTGGGTCCATACAATCTGATGGTTATAATTTCCTCAATACAATTTTCTTGTTTAACTGAAACCTTGAGTACTGACAGACAATGACAAATGCATCAACCACATCAAAAACAACACAATACTACGGATGAGCGACAAGTAATTAAGCAACCAGATGAAAGTTTAGCTGACTCTATTTCTGGATTCGTGAAGTAAACCGATCACCAGACATAGCCATTCAGCATGTGAAAATCAATCTTCAGATGAACAAAAATTTCATTCTTTCTTCGAAAAAAACAAGATTAACAAGAACAACTCACACAAATTTGTAATTCCCCCGGAAATTTTCTCAACAGCAAAGCAAGAATCATTCAAATCTGCCCACGCCTTGAACATGTCCTTGCACATATTTCTGCAAGAAACAAAAAAAAAAAAAGAAAAAGAAAAGTAGTCGGAAATGATGCAATTTCAGGAATAGAGATGAAACTGATTTAGCAACGTTTAAAAGCATAAACAAACAAACAGACAAACAAGAATTCAACGGTTCAACATTGAAAGAATTCTATTTTAGGCATCACACCCCCACTCAACACCAAATCCAAAGAAATTGAACATTTCTAATTAATCAAGAATCCCCAAACCCCAATTGATACGGCTTCCCAGCAAAACCTGACCCACCCACTTTCCCACCTTTTCCTTGCAACCATACCCAGAAACATGAAAGTTCAAAAGAGAAGCGCGCGAAAAAGGAAAGATTAATACTTTATTCTTTATTTTTATTGAAAACAAAAGAAATAAAAAGAAAAAGAGTGAAAATCACGAACAGGACAAGAGGTGTCATTTTAGGAAGCTCGAGCGAAGGGTCGATGGTAAGCTGCGAGGAATGAATCTGCGAGTCATAGTCGTGGCTAGCTTGCTCTGCGACTTCAACGGGGTTCCAGATCTTAACCTCTGCACCCATTGATTGAACCAAACGAGAAGAGAGAAAAAAAAAAACAAATAACGAAGAAGGGCAAAATAGAAGAACACGGTGATGGGAAATGATGTTCGAAGAAAATTTTGTTGTGTAGCGTTGTGTACGTTCAAATCAGAGAGGTGTCTCCTACAATGGCGTTAAGAGGATTTTTTGTTGTTGTCCCACTATATAAACGAAAATGGATTTTCTGCGATCGGAAAGAGCAATGCACCAAGCGCAGCTATAAATCTCACCGTTAATCTATGTTCCTCTCTCCTTGGTGTAATAAAATGATTTATAATTAAGTTTAAGTACGGCTGAGATCTGTGCACCTTTTTTGAAACTGCAGAGGATCTTAATTCCGAAATGACCAATTTGGACAGCACGCACGCCACCGCCTATTGCCCCGTCGGCGTCATTGTGATTTGACGCCTCCGTAATTCGTTGATTTTGTAGATTCTTAGTTAGTTAATTTAATGTCATTTCCTAAAATGAATAATCATTAGTCAAATTTTACTTCAGATTCTGTACGTCATATAAATAAAATACATATATTTTTTCTGACCATCTAATATTATTTTTAATATCTAAATTTTGTAACATTTTATCTTTTCAATTTTTCCTTTCCTACAAATTTGGGCACCTGTCTAATTTTTTGTTTTTACTATAATTTTAATTCATTGTTTAATTTAATTATTTCAGAAAGAATTAAAATATAAATTTAAAAAAACATGCACTAACTTTTGTAAAAGAAAACTTTATTAATGAAGGTTGTAACATGAGTTTGTTTTGGAAAAAATTTTCAAATTAATCCACTTAGATGCTAAAGTCGGTTGTTTGATGGTATTAAAAATAGGTCGGCAAATCCTTAGGTGATGATGAGCTAGAGAGATAAATGAAACAAAAAGGTAGTATAAATTTTAGTTTTATATGATTATGTATTTAATTCTCCTACGTAGCCAACAAAAAGATTCAACTATGTCTCTTATAAGATAAGTAAAATTCAACTGATCACACATATTTCTTATAAGATAAGTATTATACTCTATCACTTATGTCTTATAAGAGTGCATAAAATCCTTTTAGGATATCTTCTAATTTTAATTGAGATTGATTATTAAATACATAGTGCTTCTTTAAATTAAATATACAAAGTTTCTTCAAGCTATATAACAATGAGTTGTTTTGGTATTATAAAAAACTCTCGCTGAGAAGATATTATAGATAAACATTTATTATTTTCAGAGCCTTGACTTTACTAAGCAAATAGTTTACTTATATAAGCTCTTTCTAAAATTTGGTTTATTGATCCATTGATTCTACTTGATACTTGAAGATTTTTTACTTTCTTTACATGTAAAATTTTTCGTGAAACGTGTCTATCTCATGCTTTCATTACTTTATTATATACAAAAAAAAATCCATTTATACACGTCCTAAATTAGACTGTTATAGTTATGCATTATAACTTTGTCCATAGGTTAATGCATTTTCATAATATGCTTCATTTTTGGCTAACATCTTTTAGTGGTACACTCAGATTATTGTAATTTATGACACCATTTTGAACATGCATTATTATATGGTTCATGCATTGTGTTAGAATAATCTATGGGATGAGTTCTAATTCAATTTTGTATAATTGTTATACGTTTCTCATTTTGCGACGTGTCTTACATTAATACATGTAAAATGCATGTGAGGTTCAAAGTGATTGTATCTTATTATTTTTCAACTTGACATGACTTGTATCTTTACTAAAACTTTATGTGATTGCGTCTAGTTGTCTTTATTTATGCATCAAAAGTCTTCATCCAATAAAGGCAGGTGCCATGCATTTTGAGAAAGTTAAGTTTTATATTGAAAGACTTCATCTAACTTTGAGTGTCTTACCATGAAAACTTCACCTTAACTTGATGTGCATATATTTTCCTAGCTTTGAGAGGCTTTGTGTAGCTAGGCTTAAGAGGTGTTTCATAATCAAATAGTTACGAGCGACTTTGTGTGCTCATTGTAAGCCAAAAGTGATAGTAGTAATCAATTTATTTAGTAAAGTCCCTTACAAATTGTAAACAAGAACTTAACATAACTCAATTTGGGGATAAACTAGTATAAAGATTGCATTATTCGTGCTCTCTTTTATTACATGTTACATGACCTTTCAACTATCTCTTTAAAAAATGTTTTAGAAGAGTTATATGGATGTGATTTGTAAACCATCGATGACATTACATTTGAGATTAGTTCTTTGCAAAATTTGAGGAATAAATTGTGTACCGTATGGGCTGGTCGTGTGAGATTACTTTGAAGATCTCCAGACGCCTAAGTCATCGGTCATGTGAGATTACTTTGAGAAGATCTCCTAAGATGTGATCGGTCGTCGCTCAGACGTCTCGAGCGATCCTACCTAGTGGGGTCAAATGGATTGTCCATAGGATTCCATCCTAGTCCTTTATACATAATGTGCCAAGTCGTCTGGCTAGCCAGATCGAACACTAATAACATTTGTCACCTAATCATCTAATTAACGTTAACATGTCAATAATAAAAGCGATTTGGCCGTAATTAGGTCAACCCTAATCACAGACCCATGGAGGAAATTATAAATACAAGTAGTCAAGTGTATGGTATTTGGAAATTTTGTCTTGCATTAATTACAATATTTATTACTTTGATTTATTGGGTTGACTTTAGTATCAAAATACTTTTAGCAGGTACCACCTGACCCACTGATGAACAAGAATCGAATGGACAATAACAATTAAGAATTGAGGAATTTCAAAATTGTTTAAATAGATGTTTGACTATTACGATCAAAATAAATTAATTACACATATCAAAAATCACTACGCCTCTAAAGTCAAAATGTCAAGCAATTTAGGATTGTGGTGAAATGTATTAATGTTAAATATAATTGGACTTGTAGAACAGAAAATAATGAAGTTAGAAGGTGTCAAAGCCTACATTTACTCATTGATTTCATCTCACTTATTAAAATTTGATATCAATCATTATTAATAAACGATATTTTATTTTAAAATTTATTTTACAAGATACCAATTAATATTAATTTACATTATATTATGTGATTTATTATTTTAATAACTTTGAATTTTAATAGGTTATTTACGAAAAGTATATTTTTTTAATAATCACTATTTAGCTATTAAAATTATCAAATTTCTAAAAATAAGTGATGATATTTTGATAAAGAAAAAGACATCTACTCTAGAAACTTAAAACAACTATATTTCAATATATTTCTTAATTTAAAATGAAAATTGTTAATTAGATGTTTCTTTTTAGGGTGTCGAACTCTTATTTTTGTCCTTTGATGTTATGCTGGATGATTCACTATTAGAATTCACGGAACTATTCTGAATATGTACAGAAAATATGTATACTTTTACTTTAGTATTTTGATCACAGAAGAAGTTTATTTAAGAAAAAACAATTATATATCTTTGATCTTTACGAAAGAAATTTTCGCGATATATAAATACCGTGTGTTGAGAGAAACGAAGTATATATGGAGAAGGGGAACCGGTACTTTGACACGCCAACCTAATTTGATATTCATTTGACACGTGTCAAATGTATGTTTCTGGGTCTCACGGCAGCGAGGGAAATGGGGACAATTTTGTAACTACATTTTCACACTTTTTCAATTTGAATTTGTGACACCCTTTCAGTTCCGACTTGGTTCTTCGTGGGTGTGGCCATTTCGTTTGCTCTGCTTTAATCGCTTTGCACTTTTTAGGTACGTTTTGCCCTCTTCCCTGCTCATTTGATGGTTTAAATGTGTGCTTCATTCTCCGGCCACCACCGGACCCGAATCCGCCGTCATTTTCGGCGCCGTTGGTGAAATTGCCGCGGCGGCGGCGGTTGGAGGGAAGCAGGCTTTGAAGAGATACTTATCAATCTAGCGAAGGATTAGGTCAAGAGAGTAGAATGGGGATGGTAGCACAAATTACAGGAATACTTTGAAGTTATTTGTCTTTTTATTACATTTTTGTTGTTGTGGCTCATTGAAAAATATATTGCCTTGATTTTTTTTGGAGAATGGTTGATGAAAAAGAGCGTTGAGGATTGTTCACTCCCTTGGTTACCCTAATTTTTCAGGTGCAAAGTTCAGGTACGAGAGTTATCTCGACGATGGATGGGAACAAGGAAAACGGCGATCGTTGACGCGCGTTGAAGTTCGTGACGAAGGCGATCCCCGTCGACGATCTACTGAAAGATAGAACATCTTCAGCGCCCTAGTGGAGCTGTACTCATTTCACTTCAAGTTGAAGAGAGAATACTTTGATCCAATTCTTGAGAGTTGACAAATACACCTTTCTGGCTCGTATTTACATCTCTCACTGGTTTCTTGACCTGTACGCTAACAATCGTGATGCTTGTATGAGAATTCCTCTTGCCGGATCACTCGATTATTACCAAAACAAGATTGCTCATCAGTCTACCACTTATGACAATTATCTGGTATTACTTTTGAACTCAATGAAACCAACTAAACTGTTTGGTATTCTAAATGATTCATTTTATGTACCGTATCTTCACAATGCTCCTAAATGGACTTCCACTGATAATAGGTTGATGATAGAATTACTCGCACTTTCGTTGCGAATATGTATACCATCGTTGACTATATCTACTACTGTCGTGTAATATGACAATCAGACATTAATCCGCGCATAAGATTTTAATTTACATTCATTAGTTGTGTGGTCTAAACCTTTGTTAGAACAATTTCAATTACTAATGCATTTTATCTATTTCAGTTTCTATGAATGGTTTATTGCTTTAATAGTAAATGTTCAAGTGAGGTACCGTTTCAGAGAACGACAACAATTACAAATACTAATTCTCAATCTCTTTTACTCTTACTATATTGTATCAATTGTTTTTACTCTTACCAGCGTGATTTGGAAGCATTCATAATGTGCGGGGTCGTGTTTGCTTGGTGCTGGGTCGACACTCATATAACTTGTTCTCATTAGAGCTGAGCAGCGGTCAAGGTTGGGCCAGATTTGGGCCGACAAGCTAGTCAAACATGATTTGAATTTAACACATAAAAGGGGGCTTCTCCCTGCACCTCCAATAATTTCTCCTGTACTCCCAAAACCTACTTTAATTCCATCTTTGCCCATGGTTAAAAACTGAGTTAATGTTTTTTACCGCAGTGCACCCCCAAAATTTCGTGCCTCACCGTACTGCACCCCCAAAAGCAGATTCTCTGCACCCCTGCACATGGAATCTCTTTGACCTTTATTTTATGCACTCTATGCACTCTCTCCGCAGCACTCTCTGCACCCCCTCCACACACTCTTCATCCCCTTCTCCCCTTCTCCCTCTTTCTCCCTTTTCTCCCACACAGCAACACCCACCTTCTCCCTCTTCTCCCTCTTCTCCCTCTTCTCCCACACAACAACACTCACGCCATCCTTTTCTCTTCTCCACACACCATTGTTCTCCCCAGCGTCGTCGGCAAGCGCGTTTCTTCTCTTCTCGTCGGTTCTCCATTTTTCACGGTACGTGTGTATTTTGATTTTAATTGATTTTAGTTGTAGCTTTGAATGCTGTTGTTTTGTCTTAAACCTGCTTCGGAAATAATGTGGAAGGTGGGTTGTGTTGATGTCTGTGTATTTGAGAGAGGGTTTTCGAGTTTTTTTTTTATTTAGGAAACGGATTATGGAATCCGTTTCCCATGCTTTTTGTTTTTTTTTTCTAAACGGATTGTGAAATCCGTTTGGGTTATTTTTTTTTTAGGAAACGGATTTTGTAATTCGTTTCCTTTTTATTTATTTTTTTCAAAAACGGATTGTGAAATCCGTTTGGTAACTTTTTTTGTTTTTTTTTCTAAACGGATTGTGGAATCCGTTTGGGTAATTTTTTACGACCTCTTCATCGTTGACCTATCAGATTACTATTTGCATCCTTTTTCTACACTTTTCATATTTTATATCTTTTGAAAAATTAAATAACTATTAATTTAAAGAATGTTAATAAATATTGAGGTTAAAAGAAATTAAGAATTTGGTAGAAAAAAAATAAGAAAAAAAATGCATTAATTATAGTTAGTAAGAAAAAAATGTAAAAAAGAAAAGTAAGAAAAAAAAATCAAGTAACAATTTCTTTCTACGTAGTGTTCTTTCTCTGCAGTGGCAACGAGACATATAAGCTTATTATGTATTTGTGAGGTGGTGTATTTAGTAATCACGGATGCATAAAGCAAAAGGATTTTTTTTTAGGAAACGGATTTTGGAATCCGTTTCCTTTTTAATTTTTCTTTTCAAAAACAGATTGTGAAATCCGTTTGGTAACTTCTTTTTTTTTTGGAAACGGATTGTGGAATCTGTTTCGTGTTTATGAAACGGATTACAGAATTCGTTTCATACACTGTGAAACGGATTCCGTAATCTGTTTCATAAAAAAATTTGCAAATTTTTTTATGAAACGAATTACGGAATCCGTTTCACAGTGTTATGAAACGGATTCTGTAATCCGTTTCCCATAAATTTTGATTTTTTTGGAGAAACGGCTTTTGTATTCCGTTTGGTAAAAGTTTGAAACGCGTTATATAGTTTATGAAACGAAAAACAAATTCCGTTTCACTTCACAAGCAAACAGAAAAAAACTTTAGCTAGCACAAGCAAACAGAAAAATACGTTAGCTTCACAAGCACTGGACAAGAAACGAAACGCAACACGAGCACAAAATAGTTGGGGGTGTAGGAGGTTGGTGACGCAGTAAATGAAATTTACTGCGTCCTAACGACTTTCACCCACTCTGATAAATAAGGGTATAAGAGTCTTTTTTGGGGTACAGAAGAAGTGTTGGAGGTGTAGGGAGAAGACCCCCACATAAAATATAAATTCGACGAGGCTTCTTCCTGCACCTCCAAATTTTTTCTGTACCTCCAAAAATTATAGTTTTGACAGTAATAAAATTTTTATCTATCTCGGTGGTTGAAAGAGTTAAAACGCAAAAAAAAAACAAAAAAAAATAATGAAACGGATGTCGAGATCTGTTTCAGGAAAAATGAGAAATGAATTTTGACATCTGTTTCACAAAAGAAAAAAAATGAAACAAATATCGAGATCCGTTTCAGAAAAATGTGAAACGGATCTCGACATCCGTTTCACAAAAAAAAAATTAAAAAAAAATAATGAAATGGATGTCGAGATCTGTTTCAGAAAAATGTAAAACAGGTCTCGACATTCGTTTCACAAAAAAAATAATGAAACGAATGTCAAAATCCGTTTCACATTTTTCTTTCCACCATTAGAGTCAAAACTGTAATTTTTGGAGGTACAAAAAAATGTTTGGGGTGCAGGGAGAAACCCCCAATTCGACCATTTAATAATTCAGGTTAGTCGGATTCGAGTAACTTTGAATACGATTAACAATGGATGGATAATAGGTTATCTGAAGGTTTTATACTCATATAAGATCTCTTTCATCAGGATGCCTCTTCTACTAGCTCCTCCTCTGTATTGCTTAAGACGTCCTCCACATGCATCGTCGAACAAATCTGATGGCCACAACCACTACGAGCAGATTTATAGGAATCCTTTATTGGTACCTCTTCCGTGCCGCGTGCGTCGTTGAATAGATCCAATGGCCACAACCATCGTGAACATGTAATAGATCCACCATAGTCATAGTAGATCGAGTAGTTATTGTTGTCGACGCTCTCCTCCACTGCTCGCTTGTTGTCTCATTTACCCTTCCATCTTTGAGGTTTTCAAACACAACATTGAAGAGGTTGATCTGAGGAACAACGACTCTATGGACGTAAAGTGTATGGCATATTTGGGAGCCTTTCTTCACTTGCACTACTTGAACCTCGCGCACCCTAACCTAGGCCAGTTGACGCAGAGGTGGGGCGATGGTCTTGGCTAGTGTTATTTTGTCTCGTGTGGAAGAAGAAAATCAAATAAGAAGGGAATCAATGCCTCTGCTGAAGTTATAGTGTTGTGCGATGAAAAGGATGGATGAAAAGACCTATGCACATTGAAGAATATCAAATGAGACAAGTATTTGTAAATTTTAATTTAACTTCTGAGTCTGACCATCAAAATTCGTCTGTACCCGTATTTTATATTTAATATAATCGAAATTTGATTGAAACCGATTCACTAATTTGACTTTTTGAGTTTTCCAGTTTTTGACAAATGCAAATATTGAGGTCGCTCAACGAGACCCTCAACCTTAAGCTGAAGATTTCTAACGAATTATCCAATCAAGTATCAACATTAGAGATGACAAAATGGGACTAGCCTGACGGGCCATTCGCCAACCCAAGAAAAAAAAACAGGTTAGGTCGGCCATTTCAACCTACCAATCCAAAATAGCCCAACCCGTAAAATCTGTCAACCTATAGAGCAGTCTGTGAGTTAAACTAAGCTAACCCACAACCCGCTCTTAAGAAAAAACTCATGTGTTGCATATTGGACATGTGTAGAGTATGAGATTGAATTAGGTTTGTTAACTAAATAAAGACAAAACCCACACATACACAAAGGCAAACCACAGTGAGAAACTGTGAGCCACCACTAGTGCGTACACGGTTCCCACAACGAGCAGCAACGACCACTACTGCGAGCAGCAACCACCACTATGATACAATGGAACACGATGGAGAGCAAGATGGGGAGATGAGGCGCACAATGACGACAACCATCACCTCGATGCAAGGGAGAACAAGATGGTGAGATGTGACGCACAACAAAAGTAACCACCATACTTCCCTTCCATCAACCTTCATTCCTTCCCATTTCGAGAACCATTATTTCCTTCCCTCCTACTTCACATGACATTTCTCCCACTTCAAATGACTTCGATGACGCTTCTCGTTCTCTCTAATGACCATGGACTTGCTTCAACTTCCACAACATACAAATGGTGGTTGATTTCTAGTTATGATATATTTTTGGATTAGGGTTTTTGTAGATTGAGATTTTTTGAATTGGGTTTTTACATATTGGGAATTTTGTAGATCGGGATTTTTTGGATTGAGATTTTTATGGATTGAGGTTTGTTTGGATTAAGATTTTAGGATTTTTGTGGTGTTCGTTTCCTTTCTCCTTTGATGTTGTGTTTATTTTGCTTCTCACCCTCTCTCTTTTAAAAACTCTTATATCTTTATATTTAAATGTTGGTATAATTAATCGTATAGTACCGAGTTTGGGGCTAATGTGTCAAATAGGTACCCGATTTTAAAAAAGTGTTAATTGCATCCCAACTTTTGAAAATTGCTTCAATTAGGTCCCTTTCAGACATAGTTGACTAACGCGGTTAGTCAACGTGTCACTTGTCAATCTGTGATTTTTTTGATCTGAAATAATAAATTTGGTCTGAAATTGAGAGAAACATTATAAATATCAGTACTTAATTTTGTAAAAATATTTATATTTAATTAATTTTAATCTTATAAAAAATGGATTACAAAAATATTTTAATTATTAAAAAAAAATTGGGACAAAATTGAATCAGATATACATATTTAGGTACTAAATTAAAACAAAAAGACATATATGAGGACTAAATCGAAATCAACATAATGACATCTGATAGTGATACTGACACGTGGCATTACAATGCCACGTGGCACTAACAATGCCACGTGGCACACACAGGAACTTGACACGTGACATTTTTTTTATTTTTAAAAAAAAAGTTAAAAAAATTTTAAAAATTAAAAAAAAAATTATTTAAAAAAAAAATAAAAAAAACCCTCAGATTAACACGTGGCACGTTGACTAACAGTGTTAGTCAACTTTGTCTGAAAGGAACCTAATTGAAACAATTTTTAAAAGTTGGGATGCAATTGACACTTTTTAAAACCGGGTACCTATTTGACACACTAACCCCAAACTGACTACTATACGAGTAATTAAACCTTAAATGTTTCATTTTTTAATATTGTTTGATTTATTTTTAATTCAAATACTTTTATACTATCATATTAATGTTTAATACTTTAATAAATATACAATAGAATTTTCTATTTCAAATAAAAATTCATTATAAATATAAATTGTTTTTTATTTTATTTTTTAATATTTAAAATTGAATTTTCCAATCGTACTCTCTATTTTATACATATAATAGCCATGTTAAACTTTTATTAACGAAACTTATAACACAAATTATTTATTATTTGCTTAAACCATTCATGAATAAGCAACAAAATTATCAATTTAAATCTGAAAGAATTTTATATTTCTAATACATTATAATATAATAAAACAATTTCTTTATTTTTCTCACTTATTAAAATTCTTTATCTGATACACCACACCGATTAATACTAATTTATATTATATTATGTGATTTATTATTTTTATAAATTTTAATTTTAATAGGTTATTTACAAAAAAGATATAATTTTTTAATAATCATTATTTAGTTTTTATTAATTATCAAAATTCTAAAACAAGTGACGACATTTTGTTAAAAAGAAAAGAGAGAAAAAACATCAACTTACCAACTTGAAATTACAATATTCCATTATATTTCTTAATTTAAAATGAATTGTTAATTAGTAGTTTCGTTTCAGAGTGCGAACTCTTATTTTTGTTTTTGGATGATTCATCGTTACAATTCATGGAATTCTGAATATGTAAAGAAAACAGGTGTACTTGTGTAGTTAATAATTTGCTTTAGTATTTTGATTATATAAGAAGTTCATTTTAGAATATTATATATATATATATATATTATCTTTTTATGGAAAGAAATGTGATATCTTTTTATCTTTTTATTTAACGTGTTGAGAGAAGCGAAGTATATATTAAAAAAAATATTTTATTTACCTTATTCTTAGTTGCAAACTTATATCTTTATATTTGAATGTTTCATCTCTAAATATTATTTCATTTATGTTTAATTTAAATTCTTTTATATTATCATATCAATCTATAATACTTTAAATATACAATAAAATTTTATATGTCAAATAAAATTTAATTATAAATATAAACTGTTGTTTATTTTATTTTTCAATATTTAAAATAAAATTTTTCAATCATACTCTATTTTATCCATGCTAAATAAACTTTTATTAACAAAACTTACAAAAAATTATTTATTATATACTCAAACCAATAATCAACAAAATTATCATTTTAAATATAAAATAATTTTATATTTCTAATACATTGTAAAATAATAATTTTATTTTTTTAATAACATTTGTATTGTTTAAACCATTTTAATAAATTTGAAAACAAAAATATATCCAAATTAAAAAAATAATTTTGCATGTTTCTAAAGAATATCCTTATTCCTTAAAATTTGATATCAACCATTATTAATAAAGATATCTTAGTTTAAACTTTATTTTACAGCGGACCAATTGATATTACATTAGTAATAAAGATATCTTAGTTTAAACTTTATTTTACAGCGGACCGATTGATATTACATTATATTGTGTGATTTATTATTTTAATAGGTTATTTACAAAAAATAAATATAATTTTTCAATAACCTTTATTTAGTTTTTATTAGTTATCAAATTTCTAAAATAAGTGATGATATTTTGGTAAAAAAGAAAAATAACATCTCTTCTAACCACTTAGAATAACAATATTTTAATATATTTCTTAATTTAAAATGAATTATTAATTAGATGTTTCCTTTTAGGGTTTCGAACTCTTTTGTTTTTTATGTTATGTTGGACGATTCATTATTAGAATTCACGGATTTCTGAATATGCAAAGAAAATAGGTATACTTATATAGTTAATAATTTACTTTAGTATTTTGATTATAGAAGAATTTTATTTTAGAAAAAAATATTATATATATCTTTTATCTTTTTATTTTTATAGAATACGCGTGTTGAGAGAGGCGAAGTATATATGTAGAAGAAGAGAAAGATCAAAGAGTTGCTCCATTAATTTCCAATCGTGGGGCAGTGATAAACTGAGTAACAATCTCAATTCTATCTCCAAATGAAACCCTAATCGACTCGTTTTTCCGATCTCGATAGCGCAATTCTTCTACGCTCGTCTTCGCTCTTCAACTGTAAGTTCACTTTCCCCATTTTCTTCACTCCCTCTCGATCCACCAATCACCTTCATGCATCTCTTCAATTTCTCATTTCAATTCGTAATTTTCTGTTCTTCTTTCTATTTTCCCCCAAAATTAATCTCAAATCTCACATATAAATCTCGAATTGTTCACTCCCTCGGTTACCCTAATTTTTCAGGTGCAAAGATCCGGCACGAGCGTTACCTCGACGATGGATGGGAACAAGGACGACGCGTTGAAATGTTTGAGAATCGGTAAAGAGGCGTTAGAAAACGGCGATCGTTCACGCGCGTTGAAGTTCGTGACGAAGGCGCGCCGCCTCGACCCCACGCTCCCCGTCGACGATCTACTGTCCACGATAGAGGCGGACGCAGGGGATAAGTCTCCTGCCAAAGAGGCAGCGGCGGAACGTACCGTGCCCCCCGATCAGCCTTCTCTCCGGCGAAGGGCGGCCGCTACCTCGGCGGCCACGGCGGGGTCGTCCTCGTCCTCTTCGGCCACGTATACCGAAGAGCAAGTTTCAATTATCAGAGAAATTAAGAGGAAGAAAAACTTTTATGAGATATTGGGATTAGAGAAAAGTTGCACTGTTGAGGATGTGAGGAAATCTTATAGGAAACTGTCCCTTAAGGTTCATCCGGACAAGAACAAAGCCCCTGGCGCTGAGGAAGCATTCAAGGCTGTGTCAAAGGCGTTTCAGTGCCTTAGCAATGAAGAGAGTAGGAGAAAGTATGATGTTTCCGGTGAAGATGAATCGATTTACGAGCAACGTGCCGCGAGGCCAGCTGCTAGGGGTTATAATGGTTACTATGAGGCTGATGTTGATGCTGAGGAGATATTTAGGAACTTCTTCTTTGGAGGAATGGCCCCTGCAGCCAATTTTGGAGGATTCAGTTTTGGACCAGCTGGTTTCAACGGCTTCAATGCTCATAGGCCTGCTGAACACGCTTCTGGTGGGTTTAATGTTCGTGCTTTAATTCAGTTGCTGCCGGTGCTACTGATTTTGCTACTAAACTTTTTGCCTTCGTCGGATCCCTTGTACTCGCTGTCGAAGAGCTATCCTTATGAGCATCGTTTAACTACACCAAAGGGTGTTAACTATTATGTCAAGTCTACAAAGTTTGTTCAGGAGTATCCGCCTGAGAGCGAAGAACGAGCAACTCTTGAAGAAAGGGTGGAGAGGGATTACTTTAGCGTTCTTCGGCAGAATTGTCATTTCGAGTTGCAGCGCCGCCAATGGGGGTATATCCGGGAAACACCGCACTGCGATATGCTGCGGAAGTTTGAGTCGGTGAATTGATAAGTGGAATCATAATCCTTATTTTAATTATTGTCTTACCTTTTGATGTAGATGCAACAGCTATTTTACTTGTTTGTGATATTATAGAATGTACAATTTATTTTTTTCACTTTGATATTAGTGAAGCAAGTTCACAATAAGCCAGCTTCTTTGTTGGAATTGTTCTCTCAAATTTCATCAACTATCTCCCTAATGAATTTTTTGTTTACTTGCTGAAATCATTGGCTCAATTTTGTACTTACGTTTGTCTTTTGATTGGAGTGTATTCCATGCTAAGTGGTACGCTGAGTGGCAGAGTAAATCTGTAAGTATTAATTTGCTATAATTCCTTGATTATTCGGTTGATTTTATTGCTACTAGGTGACAACTTTTACATATTACGTTAATGCTTTAGCTTAATATAGTAGGATGAATGGGAGAAGATAATGGGCGAACAATAGATAAGCATATGACTGGAGATGGCAAAAAGAGGAAGCAAAGATCGAGAGGGATTAGTTTAACGCTTCCATGATTTTACATCATCATCAAAAGGAAATAGTGTTTAGAGGGTGCTAAACGCTTGCTGAAGCAGAATTATGTGGAGTTATTGATGTCATTAATGAACATACACGATGGAAGTGTATACTCTGAAGCATGATTTTTGGACACAAACACTCAATTAAAAATGATCTTTTATTGTCATGCCTTATCACTTGATCACGTTCAATTTCACTTCTTTTAATTCCTTGATACTTGATAAGCGGAAGCTCTTTGATTGAGGTAGTAGTGGAGGCATAGTTGGGTGGCTAAAAAGATTTGACAAATGAGAGTCGAAGGTCTATGGCCATCAGGAACCATCTATGATATGATCTATTATAGCTTATCTATCATCATGGATATTAAATTTCACGTTTCTTAGGGACTTGGTTTTCACCTTTGTTAGGGTCTGCATGATTGAGGAGAGCCAGAACTAGGACTAGCAAAGTTTATTAATGTAGTGTCTTTTTTCATTGGATTATGTTAGTCCGTCTCCTTTTCAAATTCATCAGGGTCAGAAGATAATAGCCATTTTTTGTTTGGTAGTGTGTCAACTTATGGCCAACTTATTTTGATGGCGGTTTGGCTTGCCACTTTTGACTTCACATTTGATGAAGAATGTCGTGTGTTTGTAATGTGTCCTGAGTTGTGACATAAGTACTTAACAAGAGGCATAAACTGTGGGGTCATCAGGGTGCTCTCTCTCTCTCTCGACATTTTTCCAAGGATCAAAGTCTTATTACAACCTTAAGTATATCAATCGAGAGCACCCTGCATGGTACAGGTGACTCAGCACATATTAAATTATACCTGATTTCTTATGTTTATTGGAAATTATTTCAGTGAGTTTTAATTCCTGTCTTCTTCTTTATAACTAAAACTAATATTTAGATAATTGGCCAAATGGCTTGTCAAGAGCCTATGCATTATTATTTCATATTGACGTAGATTTGGTTTGATTCTAGATAAAATATAATTTTTAAAATGAATAAACTTACGGCTCATCATTTGTTTTAAAAGCTAAAAGTTAAAGAATTATAAATTAGAATTAAGTTATATAAGTTAAAAATTAAAAAAAATATAGAAATTATACCGTGTTTATACTAATTAGTTTATGTATGTCTTGGATAAATAAGTTAATATATAGTTTTTTCTTGTAAATGTTTTTAGGAAGAAGTTTGTTTTAATATTTTAATGCAAAAACCTGAATTAAAAGGCTTGATAATCATGCCAACTATTATAATGTTTTTTTAAAGAATTTATAAGAGTGTATTTAATGTATCTTTAGACAGATTTTAAAATAATGTTTTGAATCAACGAGTAAAAAGATTTCCAACAACTCTTTTCTCGATTTCATAAAAAGAAAAAATCTTCTAAGTTGATGAAAGATAATGATCAAGAGTTGTCAAAGTGTTGCAAAATTTATTATCCAAAGCTTTAAGTATTCCAAGTTTCAACCTTATATTTGTTTAAAGACATGAAAGCGTTAAAATCTTTTATTTGTTTAAAAACATGTTACTATCTGATATTTTTTTGAAGATATGTTATTCCGAGTAAAGCCTTACGATCTTTTAGATCACTTTCTATCTTTATAACGCTCAGTCAGGAAGAGTTACGTTCTAAAGAATATTTTATTAAGAATTATTTTAAACAAAACTCAAGTTAAGTAGAAAAAGTTGGGGTGTACGAAGTCCAAATAAAAAATGATTTATGTATACTATTATAATAAATCATACTTATAATATTAATTTCCTTTTGAAATTAGTAAAAAAATTAGACATAATTCAAGATGGGATAAACTAACAAAAATCCAAGTATGTGCTGTTAATCTTATCAAACATTTGTGAGAATATTAATATTAAAGTTTGTTAAACATGAAGAAGTAATACTATTAATTTTCAAAACCTTTTCTTTTCTAACTTTTTATTAAATTATGCACATACACATTTTCCTTATCCAAATATTTATTACCCACAAGCTTTAATACGTTTTATACATGTACTACTTAACTTACTACTCATCTCTAGATAAATTTATAACCCACCCAAATTCATAGGTAAAACATTTTCTCTGTATACCTTCTTTTCCTACCAATGGTACTACGTTACCATAAGACTGCCACATACTACATTTTATTGCACTGTCATATTAAACCAAAGCAAGGAAGAGTATGTAACTTTGAGGTATGTATATATTTGAGAAAGAAAAAAGATTATGATATTCTTATATAAATTTATGCAATACTCTGTTACACTCTTCGTCTTTAAAAAAACTAAATTACTGTTCGTTTAAGCCATGTATCAAGAATTGCATCAGTCCTTCATTGTTAAAACTATCACTCCCAATGTCCCTATCAGTATATACTGCAAAAAAGAAAGTGATGATTGATGAATTAATATTAATATGCTAATATTGACACACTATTAAATTGTAGCCCCAAAGAACAAACCTTGAGAACAGGAATATCACTCATTATTATTGTACCCCAACCAAGATAAGGCAAGAACCTGCAAGTAATGAAGTTGTGGATAGATACTTAAGTGATGAAATCATGTTTGGTTTATACTTTGAACAATGATTTTGCAAATTTCTTTAAAGAAATGAATAACAAAGACTCCTGATTTGAAAACAAATATTTTTAAATTCTCTCAATTTAATCCAAAAATTCCAAAAGAGAAGCAACAGGTGAAGCTTAGTCCTAAGGTAAAAGGATTTACCCTACAGCTCTTCCTATAATATGGTGTTTTTGTAACCACTTCTGGCCAGTATTATACATAACCCTGTCATCTTCATCATTGTTGTCTCCTGAAATTTTGAAACCAAAAAAGCTAATTCACAAGAAATTGGAATATGACATGGACATATTATGTAGGCATCCATATCTGTTGTATTGTACCTTTTGTTAGGATATAAGTTTCTTCAGTATTTTTACGATCATGAACCTAAAATAATCAACAAATCGAGTGATATCTATCATAGTCATCAAATAATATTCAAATTCTAAACGTAGAAGAAGCCAATAAATCCATTTTGTAAAATGAAAAAATTCAGTAAAACAAATCAGGTAGCCTTTGATTCTAGAACTAGCATGGTTAGCATGTTAAGGTTTAGGGTTTGAGGTTTTCAAAAAAGAATATCCTAAACCCTAGACCCAAACCTTATCCTTTTTTCATATGCATTCCTTTGCGTTTTCGTTTTCGTTTATCTATATTCTACATTAGAATAAGGCAATTTCATAGTATATAAGTGAGTGCAAATCTCACTTTACAAACCGATTTTATAGGATTGAGTTAGGCTTAAAATGCACTTCTTAACATTGTATTAGAGTCAAGAGTTAGAACCTATCCTAGTAAGATTTGTTTGTTGGGTCTATCGTGTCACCCGCTATCAGACCACTATCAAACCATTCATTAATGTCTAATCTTCCGCTCGAGATATATATACCTCGAAGTGAGAGGGAGTGTTGGAATCCCACATCTACTAGAGATAAGAAGATTTCATAGCCACACCTTACAAACCGATTTTGTAGGATTGACTTAAGTCCACTTCTTAACATTATGCACAATATACTAAGATTATGACATGAACTTTCCATACTACAATAACTAACTGTTGCAGAGCAGGCACACAACAGCAAAGGAAAGATCATCACACATTAGTGTGTGCACAATCTCTACTTTCTTATTTAATGATACATGGTTTATGATTGGCTTACGTTGGGTGAACTAAATAGAACTTAAAATGCTGAGCAGAAGAAAAATAAAGTCATACAAACCTCAATTACACGGTGAACAATTGGAATGTCTTTTCCCTGCACAATGTGTAGCCATTTGTCATAAAAATGTATTGTTGCAGCCACATTAAGAATAAATAAATCTTTCAAGACTAGCATATATTGCAAGAACATAACTGATGGCCAAAGCTTGTCTTTCCTGGTTTATATATAACAAACACATATTTAAGTGTCAAAAAAAAAGAAGTCCACAAAAAAGTGAAGAACTTTTTTGTACCCTTCTGAGAACAAGATGATAAGGATCCCATCAATGTTGCAATGCATGAATGTTACTAGACTTGTTAAAAGGTCAGTCTTTGTTTGGTGTTGAAAAAACTGAAAGGATGAGTGAAGATGAAATGAATTTAAGTATGAAAAAAAAAACAGGAATATAATTTTAAAATTGACGGGAGTCATTGTGATATTTCTAACTCGTTTATACTTATCTGTATATCTTTCTTCCCATGTCTTCTTTATTTCTCTTCAACCAAATACTTCTAATTTCTATTTTATTTCTCAAATATTTATGCTCTACTAACTTATTTCCATTCAACCTATCTCTTATGTTTCTCTCTATCAGAGTATAAGAAAACTACATTTGCAGCGCTTAATATTAAGGAAAAGATAGACATGAAATGTCTTATTTCCAGAATAAGTTGACAAGTACAATATTGATAGTTTCATATACTCTCCATTAATGGGAACAGCATGAGATTTTGCTGAATAATTAAGTGTTGAGAAGAAAAGAGAGTTAAAGGGTTATACGCAAGAAAATAGCACGCTTTTGTTTGAACTTCTCTGTAAATCTTGTTAATTGTAGTTTCTAACTAGCAAAATAATGTCATTAATCTCTTGTAACACATTTTCAGTATCTAGAGAATGATTAAAATCTTAACATAAGATAAAGAATTAAACACTTCTTTATAAAAACTAAAATAATAAATAATAATATTTTAACAATACTAAAAGTATATTTGAGTTCAAATAAGTGGATTTTCACTAGCAGCTTCAACCTGACATTGGCTACTTGTGCAGTAATATTGAGAGTACTTTTCGGTTTTACGATTTTTCTATATCAATACGAATAATTAAAAAAAAAAAACAGTAATATTTTCATGGGACAAAAAACATGTTCTTGTCCAAGACAAATATAGTAGTGACAAAAGGCTGATGGTCAATGCCAAGAAATTAATAAAATAATTCTCAAAATCCAGAACCAGTACAGAACAAAGTAATAATAATAATAAAATAATAATAATAATAATAATAATAATAATAATAATAATAATAATAATAATGATGATGATGATGATGGTACATACATCTAAGCTGTAAACCACAATGTCTCCTGCACGAATGGGATCCTTGCTCATGTGCAAAAACAGAATGTCACCCTGTAAGAACCATTTAACCAGCATCACATAAGCTTGGGACAAAAGAAAATGCAAATGACCATTTACATTATTATCGGCAAACGTTGAAATAAACCAAAAATATCATTTTTCATCACTAACTCAAATTATAATTACATTCCTGTTTTCCCCCTCGTTACACTTGTACAATGGATTTTTTATTACCATCTGTGTTACGTATATAAATAAAATCATTTGTTTTTCATCATATTCCAAAACTCTTATAGTTGAATCTTGTAATGATTTTAATATTGAGAGTAAATGTAACACTTTCAAAATTTAAAGCGATAATATGCAAAGTAAAAAAAGTAAAAAAAATGTGTGTCAGTGTAATGTTCTTGAAAGAAAAAGAAGATTTATGCATAATCTGAGACTAGAGCGAGAGACACTTACTCGTTGGAAACCAGGTTCCATGCTTCCGGAAATAACAACGACGACCGGCGATTCGCTGCCGGTAACACAGCTTAACCCTTTCCATGTGACGAGCGCCGATGATACAACCAAACCTGAAATCGATTGCAAGAGCAATAGAAATTAACAACGATTAAGTAATTAATTTGCGTAGTGATTATGAAAGGAATTGGGGAAAGAGAAGCATGGTACCGAGAGTGATGATCTGGCTGAATACTTCTCTGAGTTGAATGGAATTGAAAGAGTGAAGAGTGTCTGCGACCCAACCCATTCTGTTCTACGTTTCGCTCTTGCATGTCCAAACTTAAATCCACACCGTTTAAGCATTGACTTTGCTTTCGTTGCTCTGAGCGCAGCACAATTCCAATTCAGACACATATACGTGGTTTCCCCAATGTCTATGCGACATGTGTTCCTTCTGTTTGAAAAAATGTCTCTGCTATTAAGGCATTTTTTTTGTTTGTATACTACCAAAGAAACAAAACAATAAGAAAGTGTGTCAATGAAAAATATAATTCACAACATAATATATATTTAAAAAAATAAAATAATAAATTTATAAATTATATGATATGATAAAAGAGATAAATAAATAAATATATAATAGGTGTAAAAAAAATTAAAAGTTGATTATTTCACTGTTTAAAAAAATAGTTAAATATGTTTTTAAGATAAAATTCGTTTATTTTTCAATAATTTATACACTTTAGTTTTAAATTTGAAGAATGAATATGCATTCTTCTTTTGATCCAACATTGTCAATGTTTTTTAAGTATTAAAATAATTTAAATTTACATTTGAGTCGAACGTATCAAACAAAATAAATAATTTAATTATCTAGAATATATAAAAGAATTTTATACAATTAAATTAAAAGAACTATATTTATTTATTTTTAAAGTATTTATTCAAATTATATAAAAATTTGTAACACAAAATTTGAATTTTATGTCAAAATTTAAAAATAAAAAATATACTTTACTGTTAAAAAATTACATGAAAATGATATAAATATTAAATATCATAGTCAAATATGTATAAAAATAACTATTTATGTGTAATCCTAACATATTATGGTTATGGTTATGCTTACTGTACAATTGGATAAGTACTTTTAACATCAAATATATTTCAATAGTAGTAAATTATTTTAGTGTTCAAAATAAAATAGAGAAACCGAGAAAAAAAGGGTTTTAGTTATTAATATGATTTTTCGGGTAAATTCAACAAAAAAATAAACCTGATAATTGTTGAGGTATATAATTAGTCCCATGGACTTGATTTGTAGGAATGAGCTAGAAAATAAGTCAGAATCCGGTCAAGTTCCTTATTAACTTTTCCAATTTTTTTCATTGAAATTAATTAGAAGATAATTTTAAAGAAAAAAACTTCCAAAACAATTAGATCAAGTTGATTAGTAATTACATACTTAATAGTTAATAATTATTAGAAAGTATTTTTAATAAGAATTAATTAGTTATGATTAGTGATTGTTAATATTTAATTTTATTTTATGAGTATTATTAAAAAAGGTATACAAAATACAATTATGATTAAGATTGATAATTATTAATTTTTTTTTTGCGACCGTAAAATTAATATAAAAGTTAATTACTTTAAAATGTGAAATTTAAAATGTTAATTTAAATAATTATATAACGAATTAAAATGCTAAAAGTATTCTTAGTTTAAATCATACTTATATTTTTTGAATATTAATAGTTAACATCAATAATATGTGTGAATATAAATTTAAATTAAACTCAATTACTAATTTCACTACTAAATTTAGTAAAACAATATTATAATTATTGATAACATATTTAATTGGTCTACATAAATTATTAAACTCTCAAATTTTAATTATTAATGTAAAAATATGATAATTCGTTCTCATTATTATTTTTTTTATAAAATTTATGAATATCATAAGTATGATCATTTTGAACCAGATAAAAAAATATATAATAAATTTTGGTGAAGTTTGTACAGAAGAGAAGTTTTCAATTTTTATTATGTTTTTGTCCTCTATTTGAAAAGTATGAATAATAGTAAAAATGTAATATATAAAATAAAAGGCAAATGTTAATTTTATTGATATTAGAATAAAATATAAATAAATATTATTTGAGGAAATATACATAAATGAAATAGTTTACAAGTTGAATAAACTTAAATATGGATGGGAATAAGATTCTACACTATATTTTTACAAGTTCTCTTTAACTTTATTGCAATCTGGTTCACACGATCTAAAAGTTATTATTTTTTGTTTACTCAATATTCTTATTTTTCAGTGGTCATTTTGTTGATTTATGTGAACATCACCTAAGGAGACCTTGATTCTTATTTATTTGTTAAAGATTCTCAGTTCTCTTAAATACTTTGTAGACTCAAAAAGTATCAAATCTAGCAAGGGTGCTTATTTGAGAAAATATATTTTATCTTTATTTGATGATATTGGTTTTTTAAATACAAATCAACTACATTATCTATGAATTTTAATTTAAAATATAGTCTCAATGATGGTGACCCTATTAAGGATCCCTCTATGTGTAAAAGATTAATTAGAAAACTTCAATACACGCAAAATCTATTAAGCACAAATTTAGGTACAATCCATCACTTGTTACATTATTTGAAGTTCATTCTAGATTAAAAGTCTCTTTTTTTCTACCAAAAACAAACTTCATCTTTTAGCATGTTTTTTCTACCAAAATTAATGTGCATTTTGAAAAAGTGGTTTTAGGGCTAATCATAGAAGCATCTCACTAGATAATAAAACAAATGTCATTTTTTTTAAAACCTTCGGTTGGTGAAGTCTTTACTCTTAACAAGGAATTCTTATTTATATGAAGAGCGTTAAAAGTTTTATTGTTTGTTATTAATCTTTCTTCTTCAAACTATCTTATTTATATAAAGATTCAAAGAAAAAAATCCATTGCAAATCCTTTGGAGTTATTGTGAGATCTTCAAGAGTTATTTTTCTTCAAAAATTTATCCATGTTCAAGTTGAGAGATGCACTAAATATTCTTCATCTAACATTAATTTCGTATATCCTCTTTATGCATCTATTTGATACATGACATGACTTATCGGTCTAATAAATAGCTTCTTCCCAAAATGGAGTAAAGTGTAAGACGTAGAAAGGCTAATGATTTTCACAAAATTAACATTGTGTCTTTTCGAAAAAGTGTTTGAATGGAACAACTTTAAACGTGTTCTTTAAGAGATGTTAAATGTAAACATGTCTTTGTGAGGCCCTCTTGTAAAAATAATATATTAACATTATCTACATACATAGAATAAGTATTTACAAGTATTTAACATGTACCATAAACTAGTTCAAACTATTTGTGCCTTTGTCCAACCGAAAACTTATTAGGCAAAGATGTATAAGTAAGATACTTTGCATTTTTTCAACCAGATAAAAAACACTTATGTTTGTCAAGATCTGATGCTTATAAAATCTTGTTTTATACTTTGTATAAAAAGTCCTTAATCAAATCAAATAAGGTCTATTGAACTTTTTCTAACAAACCATAAAACCTAGTATTATTTGTTATAACAAAAATCTTAGATGACTTGTTAGCAATTATATAGATGTAGACACATGTCTAATCGTTTATGACTTAACCTAGGCGATCAATTTTGTCCAAAGACTTTTAATCTTGATGTTTAACTCCTCTCTATCCAACTTCTTCCCCAAAGTTAAGATATGATTCACTATGTGAGTGAACATTTTATGAACATCATATAATATCTCTTCTCGTAACATCCTCAATTTCTCACTATTGTGTGAGTGTGCTCTTCTTACCGTTCTTGACCTCTTTCATGCTTTTATGGACGACTTCAAACACTTTTCACATCTCCTTGGCACTTTAGCGTATTGAGCTTTTTGCTTTCAGATCATATTAAACTTCATTGTTGTCATAGACTATTTAAGTTAAGAAATCTTTATTCAACAATTTCAAAAGAAATGAATGATCAATTTACAAACATTATCAAAACTAGGTCATCTTTAGCATACATTTAAACTTTTCTCTGTTTATTAACAAACTTTTAAAGACTTTTTAAAACAATCAAATCCGAAGATGAGTTTTCCTTTCCAAAAATAGTAAAAGATACGGGAAATAAAAATTACACAAATGATTTTAAATTGGTTTGAATCAATTATCTCACTGATTCACATTACAATCACATTCCACACGTAAAAACATGTAATATATAAACTAATAAAATCTCTTGAATAACCCATGAGAAATACCACCTATGAAAAAAACTACTCCTCAACTTACACATCACATATATAGTGTAGCTAAAAATGCATAAAACTTTGGAATAATGTCACTGTGATGAATAGTCAAAGATTAAATTTGAGATATATAAAAGAAACTATCTTCACAAAACACTTTGCCTTGATAGGGAATTTTCTCAAAATATATATAGTCAAGGAAGTTTTTCATTTCTTGGATAGTTTCTTCAAAGAGCATATTTGATGATAGAGAATTTAAAGATCATGTTTCAAAAGAAATAACTTTTTGATGATGTCCATTTTATTATTTAATAATGTATTAAAGAGTTTATCATTATAATTCATTTTTCTTTTTCAACCTAAGCTATTTTCTACCAATATATATGGGGAGTTTTAGTAAATGTAATTTATTTTTAATATTTTCCTATAAAACTTATAACCCTAATCCTTTATTTTGAAAGGCGCGTGTAAGCAGTGCAGTTTTGCAACGAAGAGGGAAAAAGGAACGCATAATTCTCACACGTGAGTGACACCACACACTGACCTCTGTCCAACTCCACTCACGAGTCAATACAAGTCAATTCTTTTCTTTTTCTTTTAACAACTAATTACTAATTTATTTCTGATGCTAAATGAACAAATAAATGTTATATTCATATTTTATTACATACGAAATATTTATTTAATTATTAGATTATTATAGAAATATTTATGAAAAAATAATATAACTCAATGGATTTAAAAATAATTCAAATTCCAAGAATGTTTAAATTCATCTTTTGAATTGAGAAAACAGTAGGAGAAAAAAATGATGTTCAAATGATTTCCAGTTGTTTAAACGATCATTAATTGAAAATATTTCAAGTATCTTATTTTATACATTAAAATATTAATTATTTGAATACCTTACCAACTATAATTGAATTTATTTACATTTCCTTAAATTTCAACAGAAAAAAATGGTCCCTGTCTCATTCAATGTGCAAGAATTAAATAATATTTAGATTTAATTATATTTTCCTTATTTTTTCCTTATGTCAACGATTATTTTGATTCTTTAATTTATTTTTGTGAATATTTATGATTACTATACGATATTGCCAAATATTTTCTAAAATATACTTTAGACTTAATTAGACCACTTGACCATTAACTTTCTTGTATATGAATGAAAATAATAAAAAAATTAGGAAAGGGTATAATTAAGAATGATAATTGAATAAACCAGGTTTCAATCTTCAAAAGAATTTGGTCATTAACATAATAATTATGGAAAGAGTTTATTCTTAAACGGTAAAAGGTAAGATTATCTGATGGAGTATTTAATGAAACTTGTTATCGTTATCAGGGCGATTAATCATTAATGGTTTAAATTAGAGTTGTCAAAATGGATAATTCAGTCCGATCTGACTCGACTCACTACGGGTTGATTATTTAGTAAACCAATCCAACTCGGCTTACTAATTAGCAAGATAAAAAATTCCAACTTGATCTGGCCTACTGCGGTTGGCGAGTTAAACGAGTTGACTCACGGACTTACTTCATAAAAAAGAATACATTTTTTTATTTTTTTTGAGTTTAAACTAGATTATAATTCTAATTAAAAAAACTTTAATACAATCGAAATACAAATCAAAATCACAATACAAATTATATATGTGTTGGCTAAAAAAAAATCTAGCATGATTCAAATATAAAGTCCAACTTAACACAAAATACTTGTGACTTTTTATTTGCGGGTTGATGAGCCAACCCGACTCACCATGGTTCAACCTGAGTGAGTTGAGTTTTAGATGAGCCGGGTCAAAAATCAACTTGTATTGAAATTTATAAAAAAATTTTAACCCAACCTGACCCGAACTCGTAATGAACCAAATTGACTCGCAGATTCCAACCCATTTTCACACTTGGAGTATTGTTTTCCTTTTAAAATTTGTATTTTGTCACACTTTTCTATTTAAAAGACATGTTTAAACAAAATATTTAAATCACTTTAGATATTTTATTAAATAATATATGACAATCAATAAAAAAAGTTTATTTATTCTTTATAATAAAAAAATAGAAAGAGTGGATGCTTTTGATAATGGGCCACTCCCTTCATAATCATCGCGGTGAAGGTTGGCCACTAAGAATTAAGTAGCATGTTTCTCTACTCTTTACTTCTCCACTCACCTTCTCCGCGCGTTTCACGCCAACATAGATCCTGCGTCTTCACAACTTACACAACACGCACGCCATGGAACCCAGCAAGCACCACAACAACACCAAGAACAACAACTGCTTCCTCCCACTCATCCTCTCTCTCTTCTTATCCACCTTCCTCCTTCTCCTCTCGCTCCTCGCTTCCTCCACCTCCTCCTCCCAACGCCGCCACCACCACCGCGCCCAAGCCCCGCCGGAACGGCCACATTTCGTGGAGTCGAAGCTCAGGGTGAGTCCCACATCGACGAGCGCGGTGCCGCGAATCGCCTACCTGATCTCGGGGTCGGCGGGCGACGGGGAGAGTTTGAAGAGGACGCTGAAGGCTCTGTACCATCCGTGGAACCACTACGCGGTGCATTTGGACCTCGAGGCCCCGGCAAGGGAGAGGTTGGAGCTCGCGAATTTCGTGACCAACGAGCCTCTCTTTGTGAAATTCGGAAATGTGAGGACGGTGGTTAAGGCCAACTTGGTTACCTACAGAGGACCCACTATGGTCGCTAATACTCTTCACGCCGCGGCCGTTTTGTTGAATCAAGCTCGGGATTGGGATTGGTTCATTAATTTGAGCGCTTCCGATTACCCTTTGGTAACCCAAGATGGTACGAACCTTCTCCTTCTCCCTCGCACACTTACACTTACCAAGTATGCGTGTTTTCCTGGTTATACTAACGTAGTTTCTCCTCTCCTGAACATTTCTGTTACGAGAAAAATAAGAAACTTATCCAGAACTGAAGTGAAAATTATTGTGTAAAAGTTGATATATTTATATTTTTTTAAAACTAATTTGTAAATAACTAGTTTTAACTTTATTCAGTTTTGTTTTCTTATTCTTATGAAGAAATTTGTTAGAAAAAAAAAGAAATTATCTTCATCACTAATAATGATGTTTCTGTTAATCTGCTTCTTTTGGGGTCTTGGGGTCTTTAGACATTCTTATCTTTTATATGTCTTCTTCGTCGCTACTCCCTGTTAAGTATAGATTTTTTGTTAGCCTAACCAGGATCCAATCTGTGTTTTAGAAGTATTTTATATCTTGTTTGCTTGCTTGACCAATAGTTATTTTTGTCGGCAAACTCACTGTCTTTTTCTTTATTTATTTATATATATATATATATATATATATATATATATATATTTTGTATAAATAATGGGTTATTTATAGTAATCTATATTAGTGGAGGTGAGTCATATGATAGTAATATTGTAAAGTAGAAATTCAATTATAAATTATTAAATGCACAGTAATTATATTAACTTTTACAATAATTTTATCTTTAAACTGTATCCATGTTGTGTTTTCTTTGTCGAATAATGACTTAAGATTTGTCGTGCATAACTTAAAACTTCTGATATTATATTTATTTTTTCTTTAAACAAAAATACTTGCATTTATTTGTTTTATTGTTTTAATTATTGAGATATTTTTAAGATAGTTATTATAAAAATTAATAAAGTATATTCGCGATTGAATGTTACATAATACTAAGTATTAATATTCTTCAAGAAATTTACACTGTGAAAGAATTTAATGATCTACTGATTAATTTTGCTAGTTGTTTGAAGTTCAAAAATAGACACAGAGAACCACGGACTGTGTTGTCCAGTTTTCATTGTCAATGACCAACTTTTGCAATTTGCTGTTTCTTATACACAACAGATTTGCTGCATACGCTGTCGTCTATTCCCAGGCACCTGAACTTCATTGAACACACGAGTGATATTGGTTGGAAGGAGTAAGTTACTAATTCTTTTCGTTACATGATTTATGAATGTCAAGTGACATAAAATTTGTAAAGATCAATGTATCCGTTCTTTACCAGGGCTACTTTACTCGTTTGAATAGGTCTCATAGAGCCAAGCCAGTCATACTTGATCCAGGTCTTTATAGTTTGCAGAAATCTGATGTATTTTGGGTATCGGAAAAAAGAAATGTGCCCACGGCTTATAAACTGTTTACAGGTGACAAACTCTTACCTATTATTTTCACGAATCACTGTTTCAAATTCGAGTTTGTTTAAGTGCTCAAAATTAATTCTAATCCCTGCATAGATTTAAAGACAATTACAAATACTCAGAGCAGTTACGGAAATTCTTGAACCTAGTCCGACACTAATAATGTTTAGTGTGAAAGATAAGATATTGATATTTGATAGTACTGTGTGAGTGTGAATTTCAATACCTTTTCTACACATGCTCCCGTTCTTTTGCTTATTTTGTCCTCAATTTTCTGGCATTCATCTTGAAGTTATTTATATACATGTTTCCAATGCTGGTTGGCAAGCATAACTTCTGAGCTTCCAATCCTCATAAATTCCTTTAATTCATAATCAGGCATAATTACAAATGCTCAAACTCGTGCCATTTCAAAGTTTCTCTTTACTTGTTTTCCTAAATATGAAGACATGTACGACTAATTTGTTACATGAAATCACAGTTTAAAGTAATTTGAAACTGGTTGTCTCAATTTCATGTAATGGGAGTTGTTAAAATTTGATTCTTGATTTTGCTCAGGTTCTGCCTGGATGATGCTCTCTCGCCCATTTACTGAATACTGTATATGGGGTTGGGATAACTTACCCAGAATAGTCTTGATGTACTATGCCAACTTTCTGTCTTCCCCAGAAGGGTATTTTCACACAGTCATCTGCAATGCGGAGGAGTTTCGTAACACTACCGTTAATCATGACCTCCACTTTATATCATGGGACAACCCTCCAAAACAACATCCCCATTTTCTTACAGATCATGATTACCAGAGAATGGTGGATAGCAATGCTCCTTTTGCTAGGAAATTTGGCAGGAACGAACCAGTCTTGGATAAGATTGATAAGGAACTCTTGGGAAGAAATGCAGATGGTTACGTGCCCGGCAAGTGGTTCAGTCAAGCGAATTCAAGCACCATTGACCAATATTCTGGCATAGGAAATATCACCGACCTTAGACCAGGGCCTGGAGCTGAAAGGCTTGGACGCCTTATCAGTGGTTTATTATCAGCAGAAAATTTTCAGGCAAATCAGTGTTCTTGACACCTGACTTTGGAATGCCTATTACGTTCATTGCCGCATTTCCACCACCCAACAGCTGAGAGGCGCACAATTCATTTATCATTTGATGCCTGGAGGATGCTGTGACGAATGAGTAAACAGAAGGAAAAACAGAAATGGCTACCTTTGACTTGATGTTCTACAGAGAAATTTATGAAAGGACCACGAGTGTGCTGTCACTATGTATCAGCAGTTCACACGATTTATTAAACTTTACGGAATGACAAGTCATCGATGCAGTAACCATCAATTATGTAATAAGTAGGCAAGATGCTTGTTAGGCGGAAAACTGAAATAAGCCAGTGTAAAATATTCTCCAAATTCTTTATGCCATGATATGTTAACTTCAGTATAATCCTGTGTGTCCTTTCCTTTCTTTCTTTTGCTCTTTTTTCCCTGGTGGAGCCACTTCCCTCATAAATTCAACAATAAAGGAACCACAATTTATATTTGATTTTCTTTTCATGTCCAAGGTTTTTGCAAATAACTATAATTAACCTAAAGCATGTAAGAAAACAACACAGCAGTAAACAATAACTCACACCCATCAGAAGTGCTCTGAAATTCCCATCTTGAGAATGGAATCCAGTAATCTGCACATTTCCTGTGCTTGTGGATGAGAATGATCACCTGCAAGAAACTCTTCAACTTCATTATCCACCTCTATTATGCTGCATCCGGGCTTCTTTCTCATCCCTATTTCTTCAATCCTATTCCTAACTTGTTTTGCGTCTGCTTCCCACCCAGCTTCTCTATATATATTGTAAGTAAGAACGTGAGAACCACAGTCAGATATCCCCATATCAAGCAGTTTTTTCCATACTCTATTCCCAACATGAATATTTTTATGAATTCTACATGCATTTAGAAGAGCACCCCACACGTTAGCATCACTGGCTGCAAGTCCACCCATATTCTCCTCAATAAATTTCTCAGCCTCCTCTACCATGCCAGCTCTTGACAGAAGGTCAACAACACAAGCACAGTGCTCCATTTTTGGGGCAACTCCATAAGAGCTACTCATTTCTTCAAACAACCAAAGACCTTGCTGAACCATCTTTGCATGAGTGCAAGCAGTGAGGACAGCCACAAATGTAGTCTCATTCGGCTTAGTCCCAGAAGCAGCCATTTGATAAAACAACTCCAGCGATTTCTCTGCATCACCATTCAAGGCAACACCACAAATCATAGCATTCCACGCACCGGCATCCTTATCTGCAATACCCTGAAAAACAGATAAAGCAGATTCTACACATCCACATTTCGAATACATGTCCACCAAAGCCGTTGCCAGAATTGGATTGGAGTCAAGTTGGAATCTCTTGGCATAGGAATGCACCCACAGTCCCTGTGCGAATGCACCAAGATGAGCACACGCAGTGAGAACCGAGACAAGGACGGACTCATTCGGCTTTGTACCCTCTTTTTGCATCTCTGCAAACAAAGCCAGCACTTCCTTGAAGTCACTAACTCGAGAATACGCTGCTATCATGGCACTCCACGACACAGCGTTTCTGTCAGGCATTTGCTCAAACACTTCTCTAGCCTTTTCCACATTCCCCATTTTACCATAACCGTCAACCATCGCTGTCCCCAACACCACATCCTTCTTTGTCGTTTTATCAAACAATACCCGTGCATGTTCCACCTCACGAGAAACAGAGTAGAACTCGATAAACGCACTCACCACGTAAGGGTCGTCGCGGAACCCGAACACCACGACGTGGCCGTGCACCAAACGGCCAACGACGTTCGAAGAAGGAAGAAGCGCAATGCAAGCCTTGATCAAAGGTGGGAACGTGTAGTTGTTAACGGCAACGCCGTTTTGGAGCATGGACAAGTAGCAGGACACAGCGAGGATGGGTAAACGCGCTTGGAGGTAGCCTCTGATCATGGTGTTGTGCATGAAGGTGTTGCGGTGGGTGAGGTGGCGGAAGATGGAGCGAGCGTAGGAGAAAAACGACGCGTCGTTGGAGGTGGCTGCGGCGGAGAGAAGCGGCGCGAGGGAAAACGGCGCGTCGTTGTAACGGCATCGGAGGATGTGAGCGTGTAGCTGTTTGAGTTTGATTAGAGTGTTGCATTTTTGCGCCACGGTTGTGAGAAACCCCTTCTTAACGGTCATGTGAACATCGATTGGAGGGGCATTTCTTCTTCTACGCACTCTGCACAATTAAACACTAACTCAATGCATTTGCTCTTTAAATTAAATTTCAACTTCTTTTATTTCTTCCATAATTGTAACATGTCTCTAGAGGTTCTAATAAAGCTTATTTACTAATTTAGTGTCAAATAAAAAATAACGAAATTAGATGATTTTATAAAATTGGGTACTAAATTGAACCAAAAATTTAAATTAAAATACTAAATTAAAAACAGCTATTACACTATCACGTATCATGATTGTAAGCTGTCACGTGACACGATGATAAACTGACACGTGCCAGTTTTTAAATTCTTTGAAAAAAAAATTAATTTTTTTGGAAAAAAAAAATTAAAAAAAAAAAAAATTCATTGCATGACAACTTTCA